>Ga0075032_1000626_pt1 | contig 17310 bp, 4 predicted proteins | sample SynthPrep_1_END__FD_71386 | JGI IMG/M metagenome (GOLD analysis project Ga0075032, IMG submission 71386) | Synthetic microbial communities from Ohio, USA - SynthPrep_1_END_DS7_MetaG | ecosystem: Engineered > Bioreactor > Aerobic > Activated sludge | place: USA: Ohio, Columbus | collected 2014-04-10
ATCGGAGCTGGTCGCCCTGACGGTGACGTTGTGGCTGGTGGCGGTCTCGTAGTCGAGCTTGCTGCCATCGGCCACGGTCACCACGCCGGTGGTGGCGTTGATGGCGAAGCGGCCGCCGGCGTTGTCGATCAGCTCGTACTGGGTGACGGTCGCGCCGACGTCGGCATCGGTGCCGCGCACGGTGAGGCCGACGGCGGTGCCGTTGGCCGCGTTCTCGGCCACGGTGTTGGCGGCCGGGTTGGCGTCGGTGATGACCACGCCATTGTCGTTGACGTTGGTGACGTTGATGGTCACGGTCGCGCTAGTCGGGGTCTTGCCGTCGGTGGCGCTGACCTGCAACTGGTGCTGGGTGGCGGTCTCGTAGTCCAGGGACTTGCCACTGGCCAGGGTGATCACGCCGGTACTGGAGTTGATCGCGAACAGGCCCGCATCGTTGCCGCCGGTGATGCTGTAGAACAGCGGCTCGCCATCACGATCCTGGTCGGTGCCGGTGAAGCGATCGTTGAGGTCGGCGATGGTGCTGCCGGAGGCGATGTTCTCGGCGAAGCTGACAGTGCTGTTGGCCAGGGCAGGGGCATCGTCCACGGCCGCGACCTGGACGGTCATGGTGTTCGGCGTGGTGGAGAAGGCGCCACTCTGATCCTGCACCGAGAAGCTGAAGCTGCTGTTGCCGCTGGCGTTGGCCGCCGGGGTGTAGACCAGGGAAGCGATCTGCGCCGCGGTGATGATCATGCCGATGGTCACGGCCTCGTTGCCCAGCTTCAGGTTGCCGCTGGCCGGCAGGCTGTTGATGCGGATGGCCTTGAGGCTGTCGCCAGTGTCGACGTCATGGAAGGCGAAGTCGGCGCTGCTGAAGCTGCGCGGCGTGTTTTCGTCGGTGGCGACGGTCTTGTCCGCGCTGGTCGGGGCATCGTTCAGTGCATGCACGGTCACCGGCAGATCCAGGCTGGTGCTGGCATGGTCACCATTGGCGCCTTCGGTGGCCGTGGCGGTGACCTTCAGGGTGAAGGTGCCATTGGCGTTGGCTGCCGGGGTGAAGCTCAGGTTGCCCAGGTTCCAGCCACTGACGTCGGCGGTACTGGTACCGGCCGTTGCGGTGAAGCTGTGCACACCATCACTGAGGGTCGCGCCTTCCGGAATCTGCGAGATCGAAACCGAGAGGCTCTCCGAACCATCGGTGTCGCTCAGCGATGCAGCCAGGTGCGACAGCGGGATGCTGCTGTCTTCGTCACCTTCGTTGTAGCCATAGACCTGGTAGTAGCCCTTGCCCTCGCTGCCGTGCAGTTGCGAGACGCGCACGCCATCCTGGTTCAGGTCGCTGGTGTCACGATAGAGCAGCACGTTGGCGCTGGAGAGATCCTGCACCGCACCGTTGCCAACCTTGATGTCGACGTCCAGGTTGCCCGGGCCGCTCTGGTTGTGCTGGTAGACATCCAGGGTGTAGTAGCCGCTCTGCTGGGCGGTGAAGCTGCCGCTGAATTGCCCGCTGTTGCCACTCCAGGTGGCGCTGGCCACGGTAGTGCCGCCCACGGAAACCAGCACGCTGTCGTCACCCACGCCGCTGAAGGTGTAGGTCTCGCCGGCTTGCAGGTAGATCAGGCCGGAGAATTTGTTGGCCACGCCGGCATTGACGTTGTCCAGGTGGGCGTCATTGGCGGTGGCGCTGCTGGCAGGGGTACCGGCGGCGTCTATGACGGCTTTCAGCGTGGTGGGGTTGGCACCACTGCCGCTGTTGCCCAGCGCCAGCCCATTCCAGCTCTGCAGGGTCAGGCCGGTCGCATGCGGGGTGCCCGCGGGCGTCTGGGCGCTGAGGTTCGGTGCATCGGCCACCGCCTGGATGGACACCTGCACGGTGGCGCTGCTGTTGCCGCCTTTGCCGTCGGTGATGTTGTAGGTGATGGTGTCGGCGCCGCTGTAGTTGCCGGTGGGGGTGTAAACCAGCTTGCCGTCGACGACGCTGACGCTGCCGTGCTGTGCACTGGCACCGGTGATGCTCAGCGTGTCGCCATCGACGTCGCTGTCGTTGGCCAGGACGTCGATGGTGACCGAGTTGTCCTCAAGGGTGCTGGCACTGTCGTTGGCAGCAACCGGTGCATCGTTGACCGGGTTGACGGTAACGGTCACCACGCTGGTGGTGGTGCCGCCGTTGCCATCGTCGATGGTGACGGTGAAGGAGTCGCTGCCGTTGAAGTCCTTGCCCGGCTGGTAGGTGTAGGTGCCGTTGGCGTTCATCACCACGGTGCCGTGCTTCGGCTCGTCGCCGCTGACGATGCTGTAGGTGAGGGTGTCGCCGTCGACGTCCTGGCCGACCACGCTGCCGTTGACCGCGGTGTCCTCGTCGGTGCTGATGCTCGACGGGCTGGCGGTCGGTGCATCGTTGATCGGGTTGATCGTTACCGTCACCACGGAGTCGGCATAGCCGCCCTTCGGATCGTAGACCCGGATGGTGAAGGAGTCGGTGCCGTTGTAGTCCTTGTTCGGTGTGTAGGTGTACGCGCCGGTGGCAGTGTTGAGCAGGATCGAGCCGTGGGCAACGCCGGACTGGATGACGTAGGTCAGCTTGTCACCGTCCACGTCGCTGGCGACGATCTGGCCGCTGACGCTCTGGTCTTCGTCGGTTTCCTTGCTCTGGTCGGCAGTGACCGGCAGGTCGTTGACCGGCGTGACATCAAGGCTGATGAGGCTGGTGGTGGTGCCGCCGTTGCCGTCATCGATGGTGACGGTGAAGCTGTCGGTGCCGTTGTAGTCCTTGCTCGGCACATAGGTGAAGGTACCGTCGGCACGCAGGGTCACGGTGCCGTGCTTCGGCTCGTCGCCGCTGGCGATGCTGTAGGTGAGGCTATCGCCGTCCACGTCGGTGGCGTTGATCGTGCCGTCGATCGCGGTTTCTTCTGCGGTGGTCAGGCTTTGCGGGGCGGAAACCGGAGCATCGTTGATCGGATTGACGGTGATCGTCACTACGCTGTCTACCACACCGCCCTTGCCGTCATCGAGGCTGACGATGAAGCTGTCGGGGCCGTGGTAGTTGGCGTTCGGCGTGTAGGTGTACTGGCCGGTGGCGGCGTCGAACACCAGGGTGCCGTTGGTCGTCCCCGACTTGAGAGTGTAGCTGACGGTGTCGCCATCGACGTCGGTGACGTTCAACTGGCTGGCCAGGCTCTGGTCTTCGTCGACGCTGACGCTGGGGTTGTTCAGCACCGGCAGGTCGTTGATCGGATTCACCGCGAGGCTGACGCTGCCGGTCACGCTGGCAGTGCCGTCGTTGACGCTGTAGGTGAAGCTGCCGACGGCATCGCCGGCCTTGTAGTCGGCCGGAGCGTTGTACTTGAGGCCTTCGAGCTGGGCGCTGGTCAGGCTCTGGCCGTTGTTCACCGGGGTGCCGTCGGCCAGGGTGATCACGCCGACGCTGGGCAGGCCGCTGACGGTGATGGTGAGGGTATCGCCATCGACATCGGTCGGGGCCGTCAGGCCCAGCGGGGTACCGACGCTTTCTTCGTCCACGGTGAGGGACGTGCTGTCGACCACCGGCAGGTCATTCACCGGGTTGACGCCGAGCGACACGCTGCCTACCACGGTAACGCTGCCGTCGAAGACGCTGTAGGTGAAGTTGCCCACGCTCTGGCCGGCGTTGTAGTCAGCCGGAGCCACGTACCTGAGGCCTTCGAGCTGGGCGCTGGTGAGGCTCTGGCCGTTGGCGACCGGAGTACCGTTGGCCAGGGTAACGGTGCCCATGGTGGGCAGGCCCGTGAGCGTGATGGTCAGGGCATCGCCGTCCACGTCGGTGGGCGCCTGGATGTTGATCGCGGTGCTGCCGCTTTCCTCGTTCACGGTCAGTGAGGTGTCGTAGGCCACCGGCGCGTCGTTGATCGGGGTGACGCTCAGGCTGACGCTGCCGTTCACCGTGACGCTGCCGTCATTGACGCTGTAGGTGAAGCTGCCGACGGGGTCGCCGTTGTTGTAGTCGGCCGGCGCGTTGTACTTCAGACCTTCGAGCTGGGCGCTGGTCAGGGTCTGGCCGTTGGCGACCGGGGTGCCGTTGGCCAGGGTGACGAGGCCGACGCTGGGCAGGCCGCTGACGGTGATGGTCAGGGGGTTGCCATCGACGTCGGTCGGAGCCTTCAGGCCCAGCGCGGTACCGACGCTGTCCTCGGCCACGGTCAGGGACGTGCTGTCCACGACAGGGGCGTCGTTGACCGGCTTGACGCCCACGGTGACGGTGGCGGTGTCGAACTTGCCGTTGCCATCGCTGATGGTATAGGTGAATGAGCCGGTGCCGTTGAAGTTCGGCGCCGGAGTGAACACCACCTTGCCATCCACCAGCGCCACGCTGCCGTTCTGGGCGTTCTGCACGCTGACGATGCTGAGGGTGTCGCCGTCGACATCGGTGTCGTTGCCCAGCAGGGTAGCGGGCGCGATCACCAGCGGCTGGTCTTCGTCGGTGGTCAGCAGGTCATTGCCAGCCTGGGTCAACTGGGCACCGCCGACCACGCTGTAGCTGCCGCCCTCGGGGCGCAGTTCGACCCGCAACTGGGCCTGGCCGCCCTGATCCCAGTAGATGATCTGGATATCGTGCGCGCCGCTTTCGGTGATGGTGAAGGTGGCCGACTCACGCGCGGTGGGGCCCTGGTTGCCGTTGAATTCGGCAACCACCTTGCCGTCGATGACGATGCTGTAGCCGTCGTCCGCCGTCACGCGGAACTGGTAGGTGCCGGCATTCAGGCTGATCTGGCCGCTCATCTCGATGATGGCGTCCGAGGTGTTGGCCGGGTCGGTGTTCAGCGAACCGGCATCGGCGCCCAGGAACTTCTGCAGTTGCTGGTCGTTGCCCAGATCGTTGCTGACACCATTGCCGTAGTTCAGCGTGGTGGCGGTGAAGGTGGCGCTGGGGGTGCGACCGGCGATGAAGGCGGTCACGCCGGCCAGGTTCTGCAGGTTGCCGCCATCGACGCCTTCACGGTAGCCGTAGTAATTGCCCTTGAGGCCGGCGATGACGCCGAAGTCGTCGTTGGCGTCCGGGGCGTCGTTGACCGGGGTCACACCCAGGGTGACCTTGCCTTCGACGCTGGTGGTGCCGTCGTTGACGCTGTAGGTGAACTCACCCACGGGGTCGCCGGCCTTGTAGTCGTCCGGGCCGTTGTATTTCAGTCCCTGCAGCTCGGCGCTGGTCAGGGTCTGGCCATTGTTCACCGGGGTGCCATTGGCCAGGGTCACGGTGCCCACGGTGGGCAGACCGGTGACGGTGATGGTCAGCACATCGCTGCTGTCGACGTCGGTCGGCGCGGCGATGTTCAGCGGGGTACCGACGCTTTCTTCGGCAACGGTAACGCTGGTGTCGGTGACGACCGGCGCGTCATTGCGGCCTTCGATGGTGACCGAGGCACTGGCGTTGACCACACCGCCATTGCCGTCACTGACTTCGTAGCTGTAGTTGAGGACGACCTTCTCGCCGACGGCCAGGTAGTCGTACCTGGAGGGGTCGATCCGCAGGCTGTTGCTGGCGGCGTCGAAGCTGACGCCGGAGGTGTCGCCGGTACCGACCAGGGTGACGTTGCCGACGCTGAGGACATCGTTGGCATCTTCGTCGGAGACGTGCTGCAACAGGTCGAGGCTGTAGGCGGATGCGTCTTCGTTGGTCAGGGTGGTGGCGACGCCGGTCACCACCGGCACGTCGTTGCTGCCGGTGAGGGTGATGGTGACATCACGCGAGACCGGGGCGCCGCTGCTGTCGGTGACGGTGACGCGGTAGACCAGGGTCAGGGTCTCGCCCGCGCCGAGGTAGTCCAGCGCGCCGGCGGCGACGCTGTAGTTCCACTGTACGCTGCCCTGGCCATCGCCCGTGGCGGCATCGCTGATGAGCGCGCCGAGATTGCCCAGGGCACTGACGTCGTTGTCGTTGCCGTCCCTGGCGCTGACCAGTTGCGTGGTCACGCTGTGCGTGTTGCTCAGATCGGCATCGCTGAAGCCGATGCTGCCGCTGGTGGTCAGGTTGCCGCTGTTCTCGTCCGCGGCGCCATCGGCACGTTCGGCGAGGGTGCCGCTCTGCACGCTGGCATCGAATACCGGTGCATCGTTGCGGCCTTCGATGGTGATCGTGGCGGTGGTGGGGGTGACACCGCCGTTGCCGTCGATCACGTCGTAGCTGTAGGTGAGTACCACTTTCTCGCCGACGGCGAGGTAGTCGTAGGCATTCGGGTTGACCTGCAGGCCGTTGCCCACACGGGTCACGCCCGAGGCGTCCGCCCCCGTGGTTTCCTGCAGATTGGTGATGCCCAGCACGTCGCTGAGGTCGGCATCGCTGGCGTTGCCCAGCAGGTCGACGTCGAAGGCGGTGGCGTCTTCGTGGGTGGTCTGGCTGATGGCGCTGCTGACTACCGGCGCATCGTTGACCCCGTCGATGGTGAGGGTCGCGCTGGTGGCGACCAGGCCGCCCTGGCCATCGCTGACCTGGTACTGGTAGACGAGGGTCACGCTTTCGCCCACGGCCAGGTAGTTGTACCGGGACGGGTCGACCACCAGGGTGTTGCCCTGCAGGGTGACGCCGGAGGCATCGTTGCCGGTGGTTTCAACGACGGACACCGCGCTGAGCACGTCCTTGCCATCGGCGTCGCTGGCGTTGGCCAGCAGGTCGATCACCTGGCCGGCGGCGTCTTCGTCGGTGCCGACGCTGATGGCGCCGGTGACTACCGGCTGGTCATTCACGCCGGTGACGGTGATGGTCAGGGTGTTGCTGCTCGACAGCGCGCCGTCGGTGGCGGTGAAGGGCACCTGAATGACCAGCACTTCATCCTGGCCGAGCGACTGGTACGCAGCGTTGCTCGGGTCGAAGGTCCAACTGCCATCCGGGTTCAGGGCGAAGCCAGCCGGAGCGGTGCCATTCAGGCTGAAGCTCAGCGTGTCGCCGTCGACATCGCTGGCGGCCAGTTGGCCACCGATGGCCGGTGCATCCTCGACGGTGGCGGCGCTGGTGGGCGCGGCAATCGGGGCATCGTTCACCGGGGTGATGTTGAGGGTGATGCGGTCGGTGTCGCTCAGCTGGCCGTCGCTGGTGGTGATGGTCAGGGTGTCCTGGCCGTTGTAATTGGGCGCCGGAACGTATTTCAGTCCTTGCAGGGCAGCGCTGATGGCGGCCTGGGAGCCGGACAGGGTGATGCTGCCGGTGCCGTTGCCACTGAAGGTCACGCCGCCTTGCAGCGGGCCGAGGGTCAGTACGCCGTGCTCGACGCTCAGGGTGGTGGTCAGGCGGTCGCCATCGACATCGCTGACGGCGATGCTGTTGCCATTGAACAGGCTGAAGGTCTTGCTGCCGTCCTCGGCCAGGGTCTGGCTGCCCGGTGTGGCGTTGACCGGTGCGTCGTTGATCGGCGTGATGTCGAAGCGAAGCACGGCGGTGCTGGTGAGGCTGCCGTCGCTCAGGGTGTAGGTGACGGCCGGTACCGGGCCGTTGTAGTTCTTCGCCGGTTCGAAGGTGAAGTCGCCGTTGGCCTTGATGGTCAGCTTGCCGACGCCCAGATCCAGGGTTTCGCCGGCGCGGGCACTGACCAGAGGGAACGCGGTGAGGCTGAAGCGGGTGACGCTCAGGGCATCGCCATCCACATCGGTGTCGTTGTTCAGTACGTTGCCGGTGGCGACGCTGTCCTCGTCCAGGGTGATGCTGTCGTTGACCCCGACCGGGCGATCGTTGACCGCTGCGACGGTGATGGTCGCGGTCGCCTTGTCCACCGAGGTGACGCCGTCGTTGTCCACGGCGCTGTATTCGAAGGTGGTGGTGCCGTTCCAGTCCCTGGCCGGAACGAAGTACACCGGGCCGGTGACATTGTCGCCCGCCTGCAGGGCGGTGCCGCCATTGGCGCTGGCGTACAGGGTGCCGTTGGCCGGCACCGAGTCGAGGGTGAAGCCGGTGACGCTGCCGTCGACATCGCTGCCGGACAGGTTCACCTGGATGCGTGCGGCCTGGTCTTCATTGCCGGTCGCGCTCACGGCATTGGCCACCGGGGCGTCATTGGTGCCGGTCAGGGTGATGGTCAGCGTGCTGCCGGCGCTGGCACCGTGTTCATCGGTGACGGTAACCGGTACGTCGAGCACCAGTTTCTCGCCGGCCTTGAGGTAGTCATAGGCCGTGTGGCCGGGGTCGAACGTCCACTGGCCATCACTGCCCAGGGTCAGGCCGGCAATGTTGGCAGTGGTGGTGAAGCTGAGCACGGCGCCGTCGTCGACGTCACTGGCGTCGATCTGGCCACCGATCTGGCCGTCACCTTCGCTGGCCTGTGCGGTGGCTGCCGTGATCACCGGCTTGTCGTTGACCCCGGTCACGGTGATGGTCAGCGTGCTGCTGCTCGACAGCGTGCCGTCGCTGGCGGTGAAGTTGATGATCAGGGTCGTCGTCTGGCCTTCGGCCAGGTGCTGGTAGGCCGCGTGGCTCGGGTCGAGAGTCCAGCTGCCGTTGCCGTTCAGGGTGAAGCCGCCGGGCAAGGTGCCCTGGGCGCTGTAGGTCAGCACGTCACCGTCGACATCGCTGGCGGCGAGTTGTCCGCCGAGCACCGGTGCGTCCTCGGTGGTCGCCTCGGTGGTCGGGGTGGCAACCGGCGCGTCGTTCACCGGGGTGATGTTGAGGGTGACGCTGTCACTGTCGCTCAACTTGCCATCGGTGGTGTTGATGGTCAGGGTGTCCTGGCCGTTGTAATTGGGCGCCGGAACGTATTTCAGCCCTTGCAGAGCCAGGCTGATGGCGGCCTGCGAACCGACCAGGGTGATGCTGCCGGTGCCGTTGCCGCTGAAGGTCACGCCGCCTTGCAGCGGGCCGAGGGTCAGTACGCCGTGCTCGACGCTCAGGGTGGTGGTCAGGCGGTCGCCGTCGATGTCGCTGACGGCGATGCTGTTGCCATTGAGCAGGCTGAAGGTCTTGCTGCCGTCCTCGGCCAGGGTCTGGGCGCCCGGCGTGGTGTTGACCGGGGCGTCGTTGACCGGGGTGATGTCGAAGCGAAGCACGGCGGTGCTGGTGAGGCTGCCGTCGCTCAGGGTATAGGTGACGGACGGAACCGGGCCGTTGTAGTCCTTGGCCGGTACGAAGGTGAAGTCACCATTGGCCTGGATGGTCAGCCTGCCGATGCCGAGATCGAGGGTTTCGCCCGCGTTTGCGCTGACGAAGGGCAGGTTGGTCAGGCTGAAGCGGGTGACGCTGAGGCTGCTGTTGTCGACATCGGTGTCGTTGCTCAGCACGTTGCCGGTGGCGGTGGTGTCTTCGTCCAGGGTGATGCGGTCGGCCACGCCCACGGGGCGGTCATTGCTGCCGTTGATGGTGACGGTGACGCTGCTTTTGGTACCGTCGGCGGCAAAGACGTCGAACGATTCGCTGTAGGCGCTGCCGACATTCAGCTCGTTGAAGGCGGAGTGGGCGACGAAGGTCCAGTTGCCGGTCGCGTCGATGCTGAAGGTGCCGTAGGTGCCGGCGACATTGGTCTGGGCGACGAAGGTTGCCGGGCTGTCGACATCGCTGATGGACAGGGTGCCGGTGGTGCTCAGCGGCGCATCGGTCTCGGTCAGTTGCACGTCGGCACTGCCGAGAATGGCAGCATCGTTCACGCCGGTGACGTTGATGGTCAGGGTGCTGCTGGTCTTGGCGCCGAACTGGTCGGTGACTTCGTACGGTACGCTCAGGGTGAGTATCTGCCCGGCGGCCAGGTACTGATAGGCCGCGTTGCCGGCGTCCAGCGTCCAGGCGCCGGTCTGTGCGTTCAGGGTGAAGCCTGCCGGCGTGCTGCCGGTCAGCGCATAGCCGAGCACGGCACCGTTGTCGGCATCGCTGGCCTGCAGGGTGCCGCTGACGCTCTGGTCTTCATCGACGTCGGCGCTGCTGGCGGTGGCGATGGGGGTGTCATTGGCGCCATTGAAGTTGATGGTGATGACGCGGGTGTCACTGGCGCCGGATGGATCCCTGACGGTCACCACGAAGCTGTCGCTGACTTTCTCGCCATCCTGCAGGCCATTGACCGCGTTGGCGTCCACCACATAGGTGTAGCTGCCATCGGGGTTGACCGTCAGTTCGCCATAGGCGCCCTTGGCGCTGCCGCTCCAGGTCAGCACGGTGTCGTCTACGTCGGTGGCGGTCAACTGGCCCTTGATGTCGGCGAAGGTGTCGGCAGCGGCGCTGTCGTCGACCGTGGCGTCGTAGGTGCCGCTGGCAACCGGCGCGTCGTTGACCGGGGTGACGTCAAGGTTGACCGTCAGCGGCGTGGAGGCGCCACGGCCGTCGGTGGCGGTCACTTCGAAGCTGTCATTGCCGTTGTAGTCCTGCGCCGGCGTGTAGGTCCAGGTGCCGTTGGCATTGAGTATCAGGGTGCCGTTGCCGGGTGCACGGGTGACGGTCAGTGTCACGAGGTCGCCATTCGCGTCACGAATGGTGAAGGCGCCGCTGATCGGCGTGTCTTCGGCGGTTTGCAGATTGAGGGGGCCACCCTGTGTCGCGCCGGTGGCGTCGAGGAATTCGGGGGCCAGGTTTGGCAGTGCCTCCAGCGTCTGCTCGTCCGCGCGGGCGAAATCACCCAGGCCGCTGGTTTCGAAACCGATCGTGGCTTGCAGCACTTCGCCGGTGGCATCGAGCATCACGAAGCTGTGGCCGCCGCCAGCGCCACCGCTGCTGCCGCCGCCGCCCGCGCTCGGGCCCGCCGCGGTGGCCTCGAAGGCTTCGGTGGGGTCCATGCCGGCTTCGATCGCCTGTTGCAGTTGCGCAACTTCATCGCCAGGGCTCACGACTTGCTGAGCGGGTTGTGCCTCTTGCGCCGCAAGGCGGGTGTCGGACTCGCTCCATTGGCTGTCACGACCCAGATCCAGGGTACGGCCGTCTGCCAGCTTCAGCGTGACCATACCGCTATCGCCAGTGAGAACCTCCTCGCCCTTGAAGAGTCGGTCACCTTCTACCAGAAGGCGGCGGGCGCCATCCGGAGAAACGGCAAAGACCTGGCCAACAATGCTTTGGACGGTCGCAATGACACTGCTCATCGTATGACTCTCCTTGAGATGAATCTCAACGTGCCTTTCGTCGTGTTGGCCTGTTCGATTCGTGGCCCGGCGCTAGGCTGGCAAATATATGTGTAAAGATATTGAAACAGGGTTCGCCAATTTTTTGGCTATAATGTTTTTGACTCGGCGTTTCGCGTCAGAGTATTGACCTATTGGTCCGCATCCTAAACAATTGCTTCGTTGATGTCACTTTGATATTTGCTCTTCGTCTGGTGTTTTTCAATGTGATCCGAGTCACATTATTGGTGCCCTTGGCGACTCGTTCCGTCCGGGCGCTCTAGGACGCCCAAAACCTCTGTTAAGGAAGCCCAGTTTATGCGTTTGCGCCTGTTCCACGTTCTGCCGCTTACCTTGGCGATCAGCCTGCCTGCCTACTCCCAAACCCTCTCTGAAGCCATGCAACATGCAATGGGCGTACACCCGGAAATCCAGGCGGGTGTGAACGGTCGTCTGGCCGCCGACAAACAGCTCGATGCTGCGCGTGGTGGTTACCTGCCTTCCGTGGATCTGCTCGCGGGTTATGGTCGTGAAGGCACCGACAATACCTCGACCCGTGCAACGGGGCGCCACGGTTACGAAACCCTGAGCCGCGGCGAGTCCAGTCTGCGCCTGAGCCAGATGGTGTTCGACGGTTTTGCCACCCAGAACGAAGTGGGGCGCCAGCAGGCCACGGTCAATTCCCGTGCCTATGCATTGCTGGGTACCTCCGAGCGCACCGCGCTGGATGTGGCCGAGGTCTACATCGACGTGCTGCGTCGTCGGGAGATGGTGCGTCTGGCCGAGGACAACCTGCGCAGCCACGAGCGTATCTACGATCAGATCAGCTTGCGCAGTCAGCGTGGCGTCGGTCGCCTGGCCGACCAGGATCAGGCCGAGGCGCGCCTGGCCCAGGCCCGCAACAACCTGATCACCGAGCAGACCAACCTGGCCGATGCGCGCACCAATTTCTACAGCGTCGTCGGTATTGACCCGGCCGAACTGGTCGAGCCAGCCGGCCTGCCGGGGCAGTTGCCGGAGAGCTTGCAGGATGCGCGCCAGGCGCTGATGGCCAACAGCCCGATCCTGCGTTCGGCAGAGTCCGACGTAGTGGCCACCGAGAAGCAGTACGAAGCGGCCAAGTCGCTGTTCTACCCGCGCTTCGATGCAGAGTTGTCGCGTAACGCCGACAGCGACATCGACGGCGTCAACGGTCACTCCAATGAATGGCAGGCCATGCTGCGCATGCGCTACAACCTGTTCGCCGGCGGCAGCCACAAGGCCGACCTGGAATCCAAGTCCTATCAGGTGAACCAGGCGCTGGATATCCGCAACAATGCCATGCGCGTATTGAACGAAGACCTGGGCCTGTCCTGGAACGCCCTGAACAACGCCCGCGAGCAGTTGCCCATCGCTCGCGAATACGTGGAATACAGCACCCGTGTGCGTGAGTCGTACCAGAAGCAGTTCAGCATCGGCGAGCGCACCCTGCTGGATCTGCTCGATAGCGAGAACGAACTGTTCACCGCTTCGCGCCGCCTGGCCGATCTGCGTTACAGCGAGCTGTTTACTCAGTACCGCATCAAGGCCACCATGGGCGAATTGTTGAAGAGTCAGGGCGTCGTGGCACCGATGGCCACCGTTGTCCAGTCGGACATCAAGCCGAAGGCGACGCTGCCCGGTCTCAACTGATCGACCCGTTGCACTGTGAATCGCCCGCCGAGGATGCGTCTATCCTTTGCGGGCGTTCCCGTTTGCGGGGTATGAAGGCGTATCCGAAGAATCACTGAAGAGAGTCCTGGTGTGGAGCCACAAGCCAGTCGTGTCGAAAGCAACTCCGATCCTCGCGGGCAGCACGATGATCCGTTGCTGGATTCGCTCCTTTCTCTCTGCGTCCTGCATCGCAAACCGGCCAATCGGGCCATGCTCACCAGTGGTCTGCCGCTGCCCAGGCAACGCCTGACGGCAGAACTGTTGCCGCGTGCCGCGGCCCGTGCGGGATTGCAGGGGCGCCTGCTGCGCCGGAGCCTGGAACAGATTCCGAAGATCGCCCTGCCGGCTCTGCTGCTGCTCAGGGAGGGGCGTTGCGCGGTACTGCTGGGCTGGAGCGAGCAGGGCGAAGCACGCCTGCTGCTCAGCGAAAGCGATGGCGGCGAGGTGAAGGTCGCCCGTGACCTGCTGCAGGAGGACTTCAGTGGCCAGGTGTTCTTCGCCCAGCCCCAGCACAAGTACGATCTGGATCAGGGCAGCCTGATCCCGCGTACCCGATCCTGGTTCCGCGATACCCTCAAGCGTTCGCGCTGGCTTTACATGGATGCGGTGGCGGCCAGTCTGCTGATCAACCTCATCGGCCTGGGCGCGCCTCTGTTCGTGATGAACGTCTATGACCGTGTCGTGCCCAACCAGGCGGCTGCCACGCTGTGGGTGCTGGCCATCGGCATTTCCGGGGCCTACATCTTCGACCTGCTGCTCAAGACCATGCGCGGCCTGTGCCTCGACCTGGCCGGCAAGAAGACCGACCTGATCATCTCCGCCACGCTGTTCGAACGCATCGTCGGCATGGCGATGAAGTTCCGTCCGCAGCGGGTCGGCAGCTTCGCCCAGAACATCCACGAGTTCCAGACGCTGCGCGACTTCCTCGCCTCGCTGACGCTGACCAGTGTCATCGACCTGCCGTTCACCCTGCTGATCCTGCTGGTGATCGGTCTGCTCGGCGGTCATCTGGTGTGGATTCCGCTGCTGGCCTTCCCGTTGGCCATGGGCATCAGCTGGCTGCTGCAAAAACCGCTGGTGGCCACCATGGATCGCACCATGGCCCTGGCCGCCGAGCGCCAGTCCAGCCTGATCGAGACCCTGGCCGGCCTCGACGCGGTGAAGGTCAACAACGCCGAAAGCGACCGCCAGTACCTGTGGGAGCAGACCATCGGCACGCTGGGGCGCCTGGAGCTGCGGGTGAAGATGCTGTCGAGCCTGGCGATGAACCTCACCATGCTGATCCAGCAACTGGCCGGTGTGATCATGATCGTCGCCGGTGTCTACCTGATCATGGCCGGCAACCTCAGCATGGGCGGTCTGATCGCCTGCTACATGCTCAATGGGCGTGCCCTCGGCCCGCTGAGCCAGCTGTCCGGCCTGTTCACCCGCTACCAGCAGGCCCGCCTGACCATGATCAACGTCGATCAGATGATGGATCTGCCGCAGGAGCGCCACGAGGGCGAGCAGCCGCTGGTGCGTTCCAAGCTGCAAGGCAGCCTGGAACTGCGCCAGGTCAGCTTCACCTATCCGGATCAGCAGAGCCCTGCGCTGAGCGAGATCAACCTGATCGTCCGGCCGGGCGAGAAGATCGGCATCATCGGGCGCAGTGGCTCCGGCAAGAGTTCGCTGGCCAAGCTGGTCGTCGGGCTGTACCAGGCCGACTCGGGCAGCCTGCTGGTCGATGGCACCGACATCCGCCAACTGGACATCAGCGAACTGCGCCACAACGTCGGCTACGTGCCGCAGGATATCCAGCTGTTCAGCGGCACCCTGCGCGACAACCTCATGGCCGGTGCCCGCTACGTCGAGGACGAACTGGTGTTGCAGGCGTCGGAGCTTGCCGGTGTTCACGAGTTCGCCCGCCTGCATCCGAAGGGCTATGAACTGCAAGTCGGCGAGCGTGGGCAGAACCTGTCCGGCGGCCAGCGGCAGAACGTGGCGCTGGCGCGAGCCCTGTTGCTCGACCCGCCGATCCTGCTGCTCGACGAACCCACCAGCTCCATGGACAACCCGGGTGAGGAGCGCCTGAAGGAACGCATCGGCGCGGTGATCGCCAACAAGACGTTGCTGCTGGTGACTCACCGGGCATCGATGCTGTCGCTGGTCGACCGCCTGTTGATCGTCGATCGTGGACGCATCATCGCCGACGGCCCCAAGGAGTCGGTCATGGAAGCACTGAAAAAGGGGCAGATCAGTGTCGCTTAAGGCATTCGCTATGTTGGGTCAGTACTTCAAGGGCGGCGAGCAGTTGTCTGGCGAGCCGCTGCCCGAGGTCGACAAGGCGCTGGTGGAGGATGCACCGCGCGTGGTGCGCCTGACCATCTGGACGCTGCTGGGGTTCGTCGTCTTCCTGGGCGTCTGGGCCCACTTCGCCGAGATCGACGAGGTGACGCGCGGCGAGGGCAAGGCGATTCCCTCGTCCAAGTTGCAGAAGGTGCAGAACCTCGAGGGCGGTATCGTTTCCGAGCTGTTCATCCACGAGGGGCAGGTGGTGGAGGTGGGCGCGCCCCTGCTGCGTCTCGACCCCACGCGCTTCGAGTCCAACGTCGGCGAGACCGAGGCGGATCGCACGGCCATGCAACTGCGCGTGGAACGCCTCAGCGCCGAAGTGGATGATCGTCCGCTGGCCATTGCCGATGACTTGCGCGCTCTGGCGCCGGAGCAGGCCGCCAGCGAAGAGGCGCTGTACCTCAGCCGCCGCCAGCAACTGAACGACGAACTGGGTGGCCTCGAGCAGCAGATGGTGCAGCGGCGCCAGGAGCTGCAGGAGTTCATCTCCAAACAGGCGCAGTTCCGCAACAGCCTGCAATTGCTGCGTCAGGAAATCTCCATTTCCGAACCCCTGGTCGCCGAAGGCGCCATCTCGCGGGTGGAAGTGCTGCGCCTGCGTCGCGCCGAGGTGGAGACCCGTGGCCAGCTGGACGCCACCAGCCTGGCCATTCCCCGTGCGGAATCGGCAATCAAGGAAGCGGAGAACAAGCTCGCCGAAACCCGCTCGCGTTTTCGCAGCGAGGCGCTCGGGCAACTGAACGAGGCGCGCACCGAACTGAACAAGGCCAACGCTACGGGCAAGGCGCTCGAAGATCGGGTCAAGCGCACCCTGGTCACTTCGCCGGTGCGTGGCATCGTCAAGCAGCTGCTGGTCAACACCATCGGTGGCGTGATCCAGCCGGGCAGCGACCTGGTGGAAATCGTGCCGCTGGACGACACCCTGCTGGTGGAGGCACGCATCCGGCCTCAGGACATCGCCTTCCTCCATCCGGGGCAGAAGGCCATGGTCAAGTTCACCGCCTACGACTTCACCATCTATGGCGGGCTGGAAGCCGACCTCGAACAGATCGGTGCCGATACCGTCACCGACGAGGATGGCAACAGCTTCTACCTGATCAAGCTGCGTACCCGCAAGAGCCACCTGGGCAGCGAGGAGGATCCGTTGCTGATCATCCCCGGCATGGTCGCCTCGGTGGACATCATGACCGGCAAGAAGAGCATTCTCAGTTACCTGCTCAAGCCCATCATCCGGGCCCGTGCCGAGGCCCTGCGCGAGCGCTGATCGAGCGGCCGTCAGTTGCCTGCCCTGAACAGGGCATTGAGTTCGGCGAAGGGGATCGCGTCGCTGGCGTAAGCGACGCTGCCGCCACGCAGCTCACGTGCGGCCCGCAGGAAACCGCCGAGGGCCGCGCGGGCCAGGCTGGAGCCGACGCTGACGCGGCGCACGCCCAGCTCGTTCAGGTCATCCAGGGTCAGGGCGCTGCTGGACAGCCCCAGCAGCACGTTGACCGGGCGTGGTGCCACGGCGCGTACCACGGCGTCGATCTGCGCGCGGGTGGTCAGGCCGGGGGCGTAGAGCACATCGGCTCCGGCTTCGGCATAAGCCTCCAGGCGGCGCAGGGTGTCGGCCAGGTCTTCACGCCCGTGCAGGAAGTTTTCCGCGCGGGCGCAGAGGGTGAAGGGGAAGGGCAGGCTACGCACGGCCGCCACCGAGGCGCGGATACGCTCCACCGCCAGCTCCAGCGGATAGATGGGCGCGTCCGGGTTGCCGCTGGCATCCTCGATGGAGCCACCGACCAGCCCGCAGGAAGCGGCCTGCAGCAGGGTGTCGGCGCAGCCTTGCGGCTCGTCGGCGAAGCCGTTTTCCAGATCGGCCGCGACCGGCAGTAGCGTGGCTTCGACGATGGCGCGGGCGTTGCTCAGGGTGTCTTCTCGGCTGATCAGGCCTTCGCCATCGGCGCGCCCGAGGCTGAAGGCCAGGCCTGCGCTGGTGGTGGCCAGCGCCTCGAAACCCAGCGCGGCGAGAGCTTTCGCCGAGCCGGCATCCCAGGGATTGGGCAGCACCAGCAATTGCTCGCGCTGGTGCAGGGCCCGGAAGGCCAGGGCTTTTTGCTGCTGCGTGTCGGCCATGCCGTCGCTCCTTGGTAAGTGTTTGCAGCTCTTCAGGTCGCGGCTAGGTTCTGTACGAAAAGTGCCTGCGCTCGGTGATGCTTCGTTAAAAACAGGTTCGGAATGCTCATTTACAGCTCGTAAACTCCGCTTCCTCACCTGTTTTTGCCTCGCCTGACCTTC
>Ga0075032_1000632_pt1 | contig 17186 bp, 12 predicted proteins | sample SynthPrep_1_END__FD_71386 | JGI IMG/M metagenome (GOLD analysis project Ga0075032, IMG submission 71386) | Synthetic microbial communities from Ohio, USA - SynthPrep_1_END_DS7_MetaG | ecosystem: Engineered > Bioreactor > Aerobic > Activated sludge | place: USA: Ohio, Columbus | collected 2014-04-10
GAACAACACGGGCGCAGACTCACGACTCAGCGCCTGCAGCACCATCTCAGCCAAGCGCTTGGTGCTACCCATCACATTAGTGGGTCGTACCGCCTTGTCGGTTGAGATCAGCACAAAATTGGCAACACCCGCCTTGATCGAGGCCTGCGCGGCATTGAGCGTACCAACCAGGTTATTGAGCACGCCCTCGGCAACATTATGCTCAACCATCGGAACATGCTTGTAAGCAGCGGCGTGATAGACAGTGTTGACGCGCCAAGTCTGCAGAATGTCGAACAACCGCTCGAAGTTACGGATAGACCCGAGAATCGGCACCAGTTTGATAGGCAGCGACTCCCGCTCGATTCGCTGCTGCAATTCGCCATGGATGCTGTAGAGATTGAATTCGCTGTGCTCAAAAAGCAGCAAGGTCCGCGCGCCGCTAGCGAGAATCTGCCGGCACAGCTCCGAACCGATAGAGCCGCCAGCGCCGGTCACCAGAACCACCTGATTCTTGATGCAGCGCTCGAACAAATCCTGCCGAGGCGGCACCGCATCACGCCCGAGAAGATCGGCTATGTCGACCTCCTGAATATCCTCGACCTTCACCCGCCCGCTGGCCAGGTCGGTGAAGCCTGGCACGCTGCGAACATGCAATGCGTAAGGCTCTAACGCATTAAGGATCTCGCGCCGTCGCGCTCGAGAAATGGACGGCATCGCAAGCAGAATCTCGTCCGCCTCCGTCTCGTCGATCATCTGCTGAATATGCTTGGGTGTATAAACTCGCAGTCCGGCAATAACTCGATTGGCGACTCCAGCATCGTCGTCCACGAATGCTACCGGGCGCATCGTCTTGCTCAAGCGCAAAGCCGCCAGCAACTGATTGCCCGCCGTCCCGGCGCCATATATGGCTACCCGTGCTATACCACTGCCAGAGACATGCTGCGGGTTCAGTGGGTCCAGCCAATTGCCAATGAAGAACTGACGCATGGCCAAGCGCAAGCCACCCAACAGCAAAAGGCTAAGCCACCAGTAATTGAAAACCATCGAACGCGGCACAACAGCCGTAGGGCCGATGTACCAATAGACGGCAAGAGCCAATACCAGCGCCGACAAGGAAACAGCTTTAGCGATAGTGAGCAGCGCATCGCTACCGACATAACGCATAACCGCCCGATACATCCCCATGCGGATGAAGATCGGCAGTGCGATCAGCGGTGCAGCGATAAACAACCAACCATGACCGTCGAATGGCTTAGCGGCGAAAAAGTCGCCCAGCCTTACGGCGAACGACAACCAAAGCGCAACCCAGATCAACAGCATATCGGCTGCTAGCTGCAGCAAACGCTTCTGCCGCCTGGGCAGAGCGACCAGAAATTCACGCATAAGAATCGTCCCTAAAGCCTAGCCCCCAACGCTGTTGGGCAGCAGAGCGCATTCAGTTTCATAAGCTGATAAGTAATCACCGCACGACTCGATCACCACCGCCTTTCCCAAGGGCCGTCTGCATGATCAGCCTGAAATACAGGGAGAGCGACAGCGCACGAATCATTTGAGCATCCGTCTCGGCCAGCAGCTTGGGCGTAGACATATCGATACCCTGGACCTGTGCCACACCCGTAATACCAGGGCGCACGTCATATACGCCAAGCGCAGACCGCTCGGCGATCAATTCAGCCTGATTGAACAGATTAGGACGCGGCCCCACCAGGCTCATCTCCCCCTTAAGCACATTCCAAAGCTGTGGCAACTCATCCAGCTTGGTCCGGCGCAGGAACCCACCCATAGGCGTAATCGACGCGGAAGATGCCAGATGACTGGCAACCGAAGCAGTGTCCACCTTCATGGTGCGAAACTTCACCAAAACGAATGGCCTCCGATGACGTCCCACCCGCTCCTGACAGAACAGCGGCGAACCCGTATCGAAAAGCCCCAATACATAAATCAGTAGCAGTACAGGAAAGCCGAGTACTAGCCCCAGGAAAGCAAACAAAATATCAAACAGACGAATCACACACGCACCTTCTCAACCCTTCTTTAACGGAAACGGGAGGCTCCCAGCCAAGCACTTCTCGCGCCTTGCTGATATCCACCTGAAGCGAACCCAACAAACGCCGAGCTACTTCCTGCTTGCCTAGCAACGTAGCACCGAAGCTAAGCAAGCCAACCGGTACAGGAATCAAACGAGCAGGCCGCCCCAAGGCCTCAGCTAAGCTGCGTAGCAACTCGGCCGTCGATAGATCCTCGCCGTCTCCAGCCAGAAATATCTGATTGGCGGCAGCAGGATGGTCGATGCAGCGTATGATTAGATCAACAAGGTTGTCGATACCTACAAGAGAGCGTTTGTTGTGGATAGCCCCCAAAGGCAGGGGAAACCCTTTGCCCATAAGCTTGATGAGGCTAGCAAAGTTGCCCTTGACTCCAGGGCCATAAACCAAGGGCGGACGGATGATAACGACCTCCAATCCCGTCTCACCAGCCAACTTCATAAGCTCCTGTTCGGCCTCTAGCTTGGAAATAGCATAAGGGTCTTCAGGAGCTGGAATATCCGAGGAATTGAAAGACCCGCCCGCAATAGTCGCCTCACCATTAACTTTAATTGAACTGATAAAGACGAAGCGTCGCACACCTGCAATCGCTGCCTGTCGTGCTAAATTCAGAGTGGCATGGACGTTGATTTTTCGAAAGACCGAGGCAGGATCAGACGCTTGGTCAGACATTACATGTACACGGGCGGCACAGTGAACGATCGTATCGACACCATCCAGAGGAATAGCAACGTGGTCTGCTTCCATATCCGTTAGGTGTAAATATTTAACTCCCGTAGGCCACTCATGATTGACATTACGAGAAGCTGCCGTAACCGAAATATCAGCACGATCACAAAGTCGCAAAATTAAAGCGGCACCAACAAACCCACTCGCACCGGTAACTAATACTGCCTGCTGAGTCACCGTACCATCTCCGATTCATGGTAAATTTTTAAATGTTGAGAAATCACATTTTGAATAGAAAATTCACTTTCAGCCAAAGCACGCCCCGCAAGCCCCATCTTCCTCCGTAACTCTGGACTTTCAGCAAGAGACTGTAAAGCATCGGCAAGTGCGGTAGCGTTCATGACAGGGACTAACAATCCAGTCTGACCCGGGATAATAGCATCGCGGCAACCCGGTACATCAGTCGTAACCACTGGCCTGCCACAGGCAGCTGCCTCGATCAATCCTTTAGGCAGCCCCTCACGATAAGACGGCAAACATACAATATGTCCATCCGTGTAATGTTGAGCGACCTGATCACTGAACCCTAACAGCTCTACAATACCTTCTTTTCTCCATAGCTCAATATGCTCAGGCTTAACAGACGATGAATTCTCTAAATCCGGCGATCCGACCAGCTTGAATTTAACTTTTACATTACGACTGCGTAAAATTCTCGCTGCCTCTAAAAACTCATATACCCCTTTATCCCTAAGCAATCGTGCGGCCATGACAACGACAGGAACATCATCGGATTCAGGGAAATAGCGATAACGATCAAGATCAACTCCAGATCCACGCACAAGGCGCGACTGCTCAACCACCAAAGCACCGGAATCCAAAAGCAACTGGCGATCGTCTGGATTCTGAAAAATCACAAACAATTTATTCTGCTTGAACGCATGACGATATAAAAAAGATATAAACCTCTTCCGCAGTCTGGCCAAGAAGGAGTTCGCCGTATAAACAGTTCCCAACCCTGAAACTGCCGCCACCACCCCCTGCACCCGCAAAAAACGTGCAATTAAGCCACCATACAGCACGGGTTTGATAGTAACCAAATGGACAATATCGGGAGACACACGCTTAAACAACATAAAAAGATGAACAAACGTCAAGACTTCTTTCAGCGGATTCTGGCCACTTCTCTCCATCCTGATCAAATGATACTGAAACCCTAGCTCCTGAATACGATAAACACTTTTACCCCCCGGAGTAGCAACATGCACTTCATAGCCTGCCTGCCTAGCAGCAACGGCAACAGCAGAACGGTGCGACAAGAAAAAGTCTGCCGAATTAACTATAAATAGTAGCTTCTTCATTAAGAACGCCTAGGTCACATATACGTTAAATTGATCTACCACTTGCTCGTGGCACTGCGATACATGCACCCATGAATATCCAAAATATGCGCTGATAGAAGACTTCGTGAAACAGACTCATGACCGCAAAAACCAAGAGCAGCAGGATAATTGCGTTACGAGCAACCTTAAGCCCACACTCCGTGACTGCGTACCTGATGACGCAGACAAAAGGAATAGCAAACAAAACGAAGCCAATAAATCCAAATTCAGCCAAAATCCATAATGCAGTATTATGTACAACAACATCAATACCTATAACCTCAGCACTTTCATGATAGAAAGCACCCAACCCCGCACCAAAGAGTGGATTCTTTAACCACATATCGAAAGCAGCGGTTAGAAGAGTAAGCCTGAGCGAATCGCTTGACTCAGTAGATATTGGCAAGGGAGCAACGGATACCTGAGGCGCAATATCAGACAGCACATAACTATAAAAAAGAGAGAAAAGGTACACTCCGTACTGCGCACTAATAAATATCACCCCACCCAACAAAAAAGAAGCAAGCAAAAATTTGCGCCTTACCATTCCGAGATAAAAAGCACAGAAAAAAACCACAGCCAAGGTCAAGATAGCAGATCGTGAAGCAGTTATTAGAATAGCCGCAACCATCAACGCGACAACAAAAAACAAAACATCAAGACCTGCAAGCTTCAAAGGCTGCTTTATGTACCAAGCGTCAAAAGCCAAAGCCATTACAAGAATCATCAAGACCTGAAAAGCCAGCGCATTACGATTGCCTGAATAAGCCTCCAGGATATAACTGAAACCTTTGAAACTAAGAAACCCATTAGTGAACAGGAACCACTTAACAATACTGACAAGAAGAATCAACGCTAGAGATATAAGCATGAGCTTAGAAAACCTGAAAAAACCAGGCATTCTAAAGTATCTCACGACCATATACCCACAGAACAAATACCCTAACAAAACGAGCCAACCAACTAATTTCCCTGAAGCCCATGTCGAACTACCAAAAGAGAAATAGCCGTGGAGGTAGGCCACAACAATTGCCAACGTCATCAATAGCAAATATAAATTAAATCGAGGGACCCTCCATTCAGGCATCTCTCGCTTTAAAAGCAAGTTCAGCATTGCCACTGAAAAAATCAGCATAGCAAAAGGGTCAGCCAAATTTACATTGAGATATCCCCCCCCTATCTGAACATGAATTTGAAAGAAAACCAGCCCACCCACCATAAGCGTCAAGATCCATACAGCGACATCTTCAAGCCCCATTACGGATGAAGAGCGCCGCTGAGATTCGTGACGCAATTCAACCTCCTGCGGCTTTCGTGCAATCAACAATACAGGAAACAAAACCAACACAGCTGCAATTGATATGACCCCCAATAGAACTGATGCAGCTAAAGCGCTAGCAGCTGCACCACCAAGGAGTGACACCAGAGATACGGACGAAAGTTCCCTAAGCCCCCACCCCCCGAAACTTACGGGAAGTCCAGCCAAAAAAGAGACAATTGCTGCAAGAGATAGAACACTGAGTGCATTAGCCTCAGGTAACACAACAGAAAAAATCATAAAAAATGAAGCAAGTACAAGAGCGTTTGCTAAGAAGGTAAGTGCATAGACCTCAATAAAATTCTGCAAAGCCTTCCAAGCAAATAGTTTCTTGACAACAAAACCTTCCAGGCGCCCGGCCACCAGATAAAAATAAGAAAGAAAAGCCAGTGTAAATATTACAGAAACTTCAAGAACCGGAACATTCTCGACATAATCAAACACTTCAGATGAAAAGATAAAAAAACCGCCCAAAAGCGCAAGCACGCCGCTCAAACTACCCACAACGAATCGCTCATAGAAAGCAATTGCTGCATTTTCTACCGCCGAGACACCCGCGCGCTCAAGCATCACATGCCTTCCAGCAACCTGCCCCAACAGCGGAATCATCAGAAGGGACGCAATGCTGCCAGAAACATTGGCTTTAGCTACATCTAGGAAATTTATTCCATAACCGAAATGCCGCAATACCCTCCAGTAACGGACGGTTACAACCATAAAATTGAGAAAGAAGAGTACGAACACACCCAAAACTATTGCCAATGGAAAGCTGAGCAAAGAGACGATAAAGCTATCAAAGTCTACAAAATAAAAAACACATGCAAGAAGGAATATCGAAAAGAGCAGAAATATTTTTTTCACAAAAACCCAGGCAGTAAAAATAAGAGATACTAAAAAGCTCATCCCAATTAAACAAACACCATACGCAAAAGCAATCAATCCTGATTACAAAGGCGTTAAATGCCGTTCCTCATCTAGCCAAGCCTGAAACATCAGCACATCCCATAACTGGTATTGCCAATTACGCTTGCCACCTAGATGCTCATTCCATTTAGCACGAACAATAGATGAATTAAAGAAGCCATCACTATTCAGCCGCCTTTCACTCAGTAAATTTTCAGCCCAGTCTCTCAACGGCCCGCGTAACCAGTCACCAATAGGCACGCCAAAACCCATTTTGGGACGCTCAATCATTTCTTTTGGTACGTAGCGATACAATACTTGCCTAAGTGCCCACTTGGCTTGCCCATCGCGTAACTTCATAGATTGTGGAAGAGTCCATGCAAATTCTGCGACTCGATGATCAAGAAACGGTACTCGCGTTTCTAGCGAAACGCCCATAGCAGCACGATCTACCTTAGTCAAAATATCATCAGGTAGATAATTCAGCATATCGAGGGCCATCATACGCTGTACATCATCAAGCCCCTCGAGATCCGGAAGATCCCCATTCAGCAAAGTAGGCGGCTCATGCCCACCGATCACTATTGAGGCTGGGTCATGCCAATGCGAGACCAGGCCGAGATAGAGTGCATCCGATGACTGACAGGACAATACATCTGCGCCCTTATGTAATTTATCACCTACATTTGCAAAACGCGCAGTTGAGGGTACCAAGGTGGCTAAACGAGCGGCCAACCTATCCCAGGATTGAGGTGCGACGCTAGTCAGCATCATGGCTACCATTCTTCGCATGGGCCGGGGCACAGCTGCCAACTTGCGCCAGAGATTTGCTGTCATTTGATAACGGTTGTAGCCGCAGAATAGCTCATCACCTGCATCCCCCGAAAGGGCCACGGTGACATGTTGCCGGGCAAGTTGTGATACGAGAAAAGTGGGTATCTGCGAAGAGTCTGAAAATGGTTCATCATACAGCGAAGGTAAACGCGGAATAACCGCAAGGGCCTGTTCAGCTGTGACATACAGTTCAGTATGGGCCGTGCCTAAATGCTTGGCTACTGCCTTAGCATGCACTGCTTCGTTATACCCCTCTTCATTAAATCCTATTGTAAAGGTTTGAACAGGGCGCGATGACTGCGCTTGCATTAGCGCAACTATAGTAGAAGAGTCCACCCCTCCGGACAGGAAGGCCCCCAGGGGCACGTCAGCCATCATCTGCTGGCGTACCGCATCTTTCAATAGGGCCTCCAGATCATTGACTGCTTGATGTGCACTGCCTGTAAAAATATTGGAAACACCCTCGACCGCTACTTTGGCCCCGGACCAATAAGCCACTATAGTCGGCTCACGCTGAGCTAAGGAAACCGTAAGTAGGCAACCGGGTCGTAGCTTTGAAATACCTTTATAAATTGAATAAGGCGTAGGAATATAGTTGTGGCGCATATAGAGCGATAGAGCACCACGATCAACCTCACCCTTCCATACAGGGTGAGCCTTCAGCGCCTTTAGCTCCGATCCGAATAAAAAAACACCATTCATCCAGCCATAATAAATCGGTTTCTCACCCAGCCGGTCTCGTGCAAGCGTAAGCGTGTTGCTTTGCCTATCCCATACTGCCAAGGCAAACATACCAACAGCCTGCTCAAGCGTTTTTTGGATGCCCCATGCATCGAAACCAGCCAACAGGGTTTCGGTATCGGAATGTCCACGCCAAGACGCGGCAGCTTTACTACGCTCGAGATCAGCGCGGATATCTAGGTGATTATAGATTTCACCATTGAACGCTATTACATAGCGCCCTGACGCAGAAAACATCGGCTGATGACCTGCCGATGACAAGTCCACTATGGACAGTCGCCTATGAGCCAGACCAATACCAGAAACTTCATCTTGCCATGTACCAAAGTCATCTGGCCCCCGCGAAATAATTGTCTCAGCCATACGCGTGAGTGTTCTGGGTGCTTGCTCAGATACACCCCAGGAGCCGTGTCCCAAATACCCAGTAAACCCACACATTAGGCTTTAATCCTTAAATATATATATTAAACACAAACAAAAACTTTCATCGACTTAGTGCACTTGTGCACTTGCTTCACGATAGAGAGTTTCATACGCATCAATGCAGGAATTCATTGAAAACTTCTCTACAACCCGCCGCCTTCCCCTATCCCCCATTAAAGCTCGGTCATCAGCCAGTGCAACGTTCAACAAGGCCTCGGCGAGACGCTCAGGGTTGTGCGCAGGCACAACATATCCCGTGACTCCATCAATCACGGCCTCTGCGTTACCACCAACATCAGTAACTACCATCGGTAAACCTGCTGCCATGCCTTCGAGCACAGCGTTGGAAAACCCCTCCTCGTGAGAACAGAGTATGCCCACGTCGGATAAACGCAGAAAAGTTGGCACATCAGAGCGCGAGCCAAGAAAACGTACGTTAGAACCTATACCGAAAGAGTCAGCTTCACGCTGGAGATCAGTACCAATTCCATCATCGCGTCCAACACAAAGAACCAGCCAGGGCTCAGGTAGAGCATTTCCTACTCTAGCCAAGGCCTTGATGAGATCGGAATGCCCCTTATAAGGTATTAGGTTTGCAACCAGGACGAATACCAGTGTTTCATCAGATATACCAAACTGAGCACGGGCTGCTTTACGATCAAAAGAGACATCAAATGGAGTAAGATCAATTCCGTTATATATCAGTCGCAGGTGCCGTGCACTTACCCCTTCGGCGGCGAGTTCATTTATAACCGCTCTCGAATTACCACATACCAAAGTCATTTTGGGATGCAGATATCTCTCGATACGTGCAACATAGGGGTGAGCCGCTTGATAGTTATTCAAACTTCTGCGACTCATGATCCGAGATGGAATCCTCGCAAAAAAAGATGCTATACCACCAACAACGTACGCCGCAGGAAGAAAGAAATGAAGAATAGCAGGACGACGAACCCACATTGTATAGATGAGCGCGATTGATGTGAGCGCTAAGCCAACGCGTGCGTACAGTCGTTTATTTTTCAGGATGATGGAAAACCAAGCTGGAAGAGTGACACCATGAATGGGCACTCCGGCTTCAGTTAATACATGCGTCAACGGCCCGCCAGGCGTCAGCACAAAAATCTCTGGATCCCACCCACGCGCCTTTAGCCGGACAACAACTTGAGCAACATGGCGCTCTGCGCCTCCGACCTCCAGAGAACCTATAACAAATAGGACCCGAGGAGAGCACCCAGCACCATTGCTACTTTTACTTTTGCTAGACTCAGCGCGCATTTAACACTTCACGAAAACAAATTGATTGCAGCCCAACCCACCACCACATGTAATTAAACGCCGTAACTCAAAGCCATGCCTTCTATAAAAATCAAAAATCTCTTCTGGCTTAGCCACTTCAAAGGGATAACCACCAAGCCAATCATACCAGTCATGCAACTTTGACATCCCCCTTTGTTTTTTATACTCAGAGTAAATCTTCAAAGGATTCCTTCGCTTGTACAAATCCAAAGCGAATGCCGGCAACACAAAGTAAGGAATACAAATCGCTTTAACGATTTGCCTACCCCAAAAACCAGAACAGTAAATCTTTTTCAATGCAGCCCAGCGTTCAGAAATACGCTCCTGATCGTTATAGATAGCAATAAATAACTGACCTTCCGAAGCCACATTATCTACCACATTCTCAAGCGCCTGCCACATTCCCCCTGTGTGATGGAGAACCCCCCAAGAATAAACAATGTCAAATTTACCAAGAGCCACAACAAAATCTTTATCCAGGACTGACCCTTCATGAATCAGCCAATCCGAATCACCGTCAAAGTACCTACGCTTTAACTCGCGCGCACATGCAACCGACTTAGGATCAAAGTCAAATGAAGTAACTGTAGCCCCAAGCAAGCGTGCAGCTAATGAAAAAAGACCACTACCAGAACCCACATCCAAAAAAGTCTTACCGGTGAGTGACTCAACACCCAGCATTGATATCAATGATTTTTTGGCTTCATTAATCCTCTCATCATCGAGAACACACAAAAATCTTGACCAATTCTCACCAAACTCAAACCGCTCACCGGCGTGAATTTGCATACCATGATCTTCCTTCATATCCCCCCCAGACCTCTTTAATTCTTTGTTATAAAAGGTAGCACGTTGTGACAACCCCACTATCAAGCGACGCTCTACCTGCTTGATTCTCCGATAACCGCAAGACTATATGCAAAACCTTTATTTTGAGCGATTCGCCATACTACACGAGGCAATATTCTACGGAGAAAAATCTGCATTGGCGTGAAAGCTAGATCACCGTAGCCAAATTTAGAAATAACCCGAAGACCAGCATCCTCAACTATTTCTGATAGTTGATTGATACTATATATCCTCTCATCGGTTATCTCACCGGTGTAAGCCGTGTAGCATGCTGGAATTTGAATTAATACTTTTGAAGCACATTTAGCTTGCTCTTGAAGCAACCTAACCGTTACATCACGATCAAAATGCTCAAGAACACCACAAGAAAATACCAGATCAAATTTTGATTCAAAATCAGATAAATCAAATGCATCTGCAACTTCAAACTTAGCTGGAACACCAATAAGCGCTGCACGCTCACGAGCCAGCTCTACTAGTGACGGCTCATTATCTATGCCGGTGACGTCATAGCCGATTGAAGCTAAATATAACTCAGACCAACCAGGCCCACTACCTACGTTCAAGATACGCGCTGGCGCTGGGCAGTGACGTGCGATCATGCCATAGAGCGTTTCATGAAAGCCCCAATGCGCCACCGCCGTACCCAACCAATTACGGTCAAACGCTCCATGAGAGTCGAAATAGTTTTTCCAGCGCTCCGACAAAATTCACCTCAAACATTTTCAAAAGTTAATAAAACTAGGATTTAGTAAAAAAACTATACCTAAGCACCAGAAAACCAACAAATAATGAAAAACACGAAGCCAAAGTCATGGCCAGCGCAATTGAAAACTCTCCAAACTGCGAGCCAAGCAACAAGTAAGCCAGATAAAGCATACATAGGTTGGAAATCGCTAAAACCGACATCATCATAGGCCTTCTTTGCGCCTGAAAAAGCTTAGCAAATATATTTCCAAGCATCACAAACGGCAAGCCAATTGATAGCAGGAGCCAATGAAAGGAAACACGCGCCGCAGCGTCACCATCAAACCTACCATTAAATAGCCATTCAAGACTGACAGCACCAGCCAGCCAAACAATAGATGCGTAAAACACGCCAATGGCAGTTGAAAGAAAAGTAGCTTTAATTAGAATAGCTCTCACAGCAACAGTATCGTTACGCGCGATGAGATCAGAAAATCTCGCCAATATCAAAGTAGAGCATGCTATGACCAAAAGCTGTAAGGCTGCAGAATGCAAGCGGTAGGCATAGCCAAAGGCTGAAACGGCGCCCTCTCCATACTGTGCGGCCCACAAAGGAGGTAATGACACTACAAGGTTAGAGACAACAACACCTGGCAAGATCCAGCCGCCAAGCGAAAGCATTTCCTGCCAAGATTCTTTCGTATTCTTCCAAATGGGAAGATTGCCGATGAAAGTGAAGCCCGTTGACTTTAAGCCCCACAAACAAATGCAAACCTGCAAGGTCAAGCCAAGTACAGTACCGGCAACCAAATTGAAAAGACCTCCTTCGGGCCAGGCAGCCAGAAGGAAGGCTCCTAAAGCGCCGTTAGCAACGGGGGCAGCTGCTGCAATAGCGAAGCGATCACGCATGGCTAATAGATAGCCACAGGAGTCACCGACAAAGTTAAGCATCACTAACGCTGCAGCGAATGGGTATGCAAAGGCTAACGAGCTGCGCACCGAGGTAGGCGAAGATGCCGCGAGTACATCAACCATTATGGAGCTAGTGATTACCAGTAAGAGCGAGATAAAACCGCCTAGCACTGCCATACCCAGTAGCACAGATCGCTCGAACGCAAGTACGTCTGATGCGCTACCGGCAACGTTAAGTTTGGCTCGAACAGGGAAAAGGCCTGTCTGCAACACACCAGCCGCAACACCTGCAACCATAGTAGGCAATACAATGGATAGGTTATACCCGTCCATTTCTGGCCCTACCCCTAGAATGCGCGCAGTGAACCACAATTTGACAAAGGCCGCTAACTGCGAAGCAATTGTAAGGAGCGATATAATAGCCAGTTGTTTTTTCATGCGGGCAGCAACTGGATCAGCATACAACCAAGAGCCATCGAGTTTTCATGTAAAAATTACTCACCACACTGACCATAGCATTGCTTCTACTCATACACTGCGACATCCCTTATATTCAAAATATGCGGCTTCACAGCTTACAGTTAATGTCGCTCAAGTTTTGTAGTCACGCCTAATAAGCCTGCACATCGACCGGCTAAGCGCTACAATAAATCTGAATAAACCAATGGTATATATGTTCCATAGCCATTATTTTGTAGTCATGAAAAAAGAAACATACCAAGGCATCGCCTGGCTTACCCCGTTATTTATGTCCACCCTTGGCTCATAGCCAAGCAGTCGCGCTGCCTTACTAATATCAGCCTGTGAGTGACGTACATCACCAGCACGAAAGTCACGATATACCGGCGTCTTAGTATAGTTTATGCCGTTGCTCGCTAAGCTGTCTTTAATGGCTGAAAATAGCTGATTAAGATCTGTGCGCCCACCCACAGCCACGTTATAAACCTGATTTCCGGTAGACGTGATATCACTGGTCGCCGCCAGCAAATTGGCTTGAACCGTATTATCAATAAAGCAAAAATCGCGACTGGTTTCACCGTCGCCATTAATGAACACATCTTCTCCGCCAATCATGGCTGCGGTCCATTTTGGAATGACTGCAGCGTATGCGCCACTTGGGTCCTGACGCTTACCAAATACATTGAAATAACGCAAACCGATTGCTTTAAACCCGTAAGCCCTAGAAAAAACATCAGCATACATTTCATTGACATATTTAGTCACCGCATAGGGTGAGAGCGGCTTACCTATGACGTCTTCTACCTTAGGCAACCCCGGATGATCGCCATAGGTAGAACTCGAAGCTGCATAGGTAAAGCTTTTCACCCCAGCATCCCGGGCAGCAACCAACATATTGAGAAAACCGCTGATATTGACGTCATTAGTGGTGATCGGATCAGCAATAGAACGCGGAACCGAGCCAAGTGCAGCCTGATGAAGGACATAGTCAACACCTTTACAAGCTTCTTGACAGACGCTCAAATTGCGAATATCGCCCTCAATAAAAACAAAGCGTTGCCACTGTTCTTCGCCGACGAGGCGCTGCACTTCCTCAAGATTACGGCGATGACCAGTAGCAAAGTTATCCAGCCCAATCACCTGCTGCCCAAGCTTGAGCAAGGTTTCCAATAGATTGGAGCCTATAAAGCCGGCCACTCCAGTGATTAGCCATATTTTCGGACTTTCGGGTAGATTTCGTAGCAAAGTATCAAAAGGCGTCATGGCATCAATTCTTCATATGTAACTAGTTGGAGTCTCGTTTCCTTAGCCCAGCAACGAAATCACTGCCTTATAAGCGGGCTTTATCAGGCGCTGTAGCGAGTTGTGCTATCACCGTTATAGGCGAATATCAGACTCTACAGCACTCAGCAGGTACTTTAGGTCATACAGCACATGCTCCTCCTTGCCATACCTACGGATATTCTCTGCGCCCAAGGTTCGAAATTGATTGTGAGCTACAGCCAAGATGATTCCGTCGTAGGCGTTGATTGCTGGTTCTATAACAGGCGTCAGACCATATTCGTGCTCGGCTTCTTCAACGCTTACCCAAGGGTCGTAGACATCGACCTGAATATTGTAATCCGCCAATTCACGAACAATATCCACGACCTTAGTGTTACGCAGATCTGGACAGTTCTCCTTGAAGGTCAAGCCCATTACCAACACACGAGCTCCGTCGACATGAATACGCCGCTTCAGCATCCCTTTGATAAGTTGCGACGCGACATAGGTACTCATACTGTCATTAAGACGACGCCCTGCAAGGATGATTTCAGGGTGATAGCCGATGCTTTCTGCCTTGTGAGTCAAGTAATAGGGGTCTACTCCTATACAGTGACCACCTACCAGCCCCGGGCGGAAGGGCAAGAAATTCCACTTAGTACCCGCCGCCTCAAGCACGGCTTCAGTATCGATGCCCATCTTGTTGAAGATCAGGGCTAGCTCATTGATCAGGGCAATGTTCAAGTCGCGCTGAGTGTTCTCAATAACCTTGGCCGCCTCCGCGACTTTGATACTACTGGCTTTGTGCGTACCTGCGATGATGATTTGTCGGTACAAGGAGTCGATCAGCTCTGCAACTTCCGGTGTGGAACCAGAGGTGACTTTTTTAATCGTAGTAACGCGGTGTTCTTTGTCGCCCGGATTGATGCGCTCGGGGCTGTAGCCGGCAAAAAAATCCGTATTGAACTTGAGGCCAGAGACCTGCTCCAGTATCGGTACGCAGTCTTCCTCCGTGGCACCTGGGTAAACAGTCGACTCGTAAATTACGATGTCGCCCTTCTTCAGGACCTTGCCAATGGTTTGTGAAGCTTTGATCAGCGGGGTGAGATCGGGTTTCTTGTGTGCATCAATGGGCGTCGGCACGGTGACGATGTATGTGTTGCAGGCACGAAGATCATCAATTTCAGCGCTGTAATTAAGGTGGACAGAGTGCGCTAGTTCTTCGTCGCTGACTTCAAGAGTCTCGTCATGGCCAGCCTTTAACGCAGCGATACGCTGCTGATTAATGTCGAACCCTACAACAGACCGGTACTTACCGAACTCCGCTGCAAGAGGCAGCCCAACATAACCAAGACCGATGATGGCGAGTTTGATTTCGTCCACTTTAAGCATGAAATATATCCAAATTATTAATCATAAATTTACTAGTACTGATATTTAAAATTCATTCAGGAATGACTATGTACATCAGACGCTTGGCCATGCCACAGCGCTTCTGCAGCGCCTCACTCAGATAAGCCTTGGCTCCCGAGTCTCCATGCACGATACGAACCTCTGACGGCCAATGCGTCATCCGGGTAACAAAGCTCACTAGGCCCTTCTGATCCGCATGGGCAGAATAACCGCCTATGGTATGCACCTGAGCCCAAATGTCATAGCGCTGCCCGTCAAATTCCACATAGCCACTACGCGGACCAAAGCGCTGGATCTGTCGTCCTGGCGTACCTTCAGCCTGGTAGCCGACAAAGAGCACATCATGCCGCTCATCACCCAGCATGGCTTTGAGGTAGTTGACGATGCGCCCACTGGAGCACATGCCGTTACCAGCAATAACGATAGCCGGCTGAGCGGTTTGGGCCAGGCGGTTGACCATAGCCAAGTGGGCCTGGTGGCTATCGACCGTGAGCAGGTTACGAAAAGCCAGTGGGTTACGGCCTTTGGCCAAACGCGCCCTCGCCTCTGCATCCCAGAAGTGATCAAGCTCGCAATAAACCGAAGTGAAACGACTGGCCAGCGGAGAGTCGAGAATGATCGGCAAATTTGCCCAGTCGAGGACTGGCGCTTTGCTGGTGTTCCGCCCGGAAGCACTCGACTGAGCCTTCGCTGACTCTTTCAGCGCTCTGCGATGAATGATGTCTTCGAGCTCGTAGAGCAGCTCCTGAGTGCGACCAATGCTGAAGGCCGGAATCAGAACCGTGCCTTGGTTGCTCAGCGCATGCTCGAGCACCTTTTCCAGACGCTGACGACGACTGCGACGATCCTCGTGGAGACGATCGCCATAGGTGCTTTCGATAACCAGAACATCAGCTTTGTATGGGGCTTTAGGCGCCGAGAGGATTGGCGCATGGGGCGCCCCCAGGTCGCCGGAAAATACGATCCGCTTCTTCTCACCCGTCTCGGGGTATTGCAGATCCACTTCAACATAGGCCGAGCCGAGGATGTGGCCAGCGCGCTGTAGACGAATGCGAGCGTTGAGCTGTTTCGTGTCGATCAGGGTGAACCACTGCTTGTAGGGCAAGGCGACGATGCGCTGCTCGATCAGTTTGAGATAGCGCTCGACTTGCTTCTGATCACGACTGAAACCGAGCTTGAAAGCATCCTCGAGGACGATGGGTAACAACTTGGCCGATGGCTCACTGCAGAGGATCGGGCCTTTGAAGCCGGCGGCAAGAAGATAGGGTATGCGGCCCACATGGTCGATATGGACATGGGTCGCGACCAGAGCCTTGATCCCGTTCAGAGGGAAGTCGATTGCGAGCTTAGCGGCGCCTGCCCGGCCTTCAGGGGAAGTTTCAGCACCTTGAAAAAGGCCACAGTCAATCAGCAGCGCATGCTCATCATCCATCTGCAGTTGATGGCATGAGCCCGTAACGCCTGTTACGGCGCCGTGATGAACAATGGAGGGGTACCGCACGAGTCAATCCCTTAACACTGGCGAAATCTAAAGGGACTCAGCCCAGTAGTGCGGATGACGGTTCAGAAAATCGCAACTAACTGAACCAACTGGAAAGCTGCCAACGGAGCAGCCTGTGAAAGCCCGCACATTTTGCCGGTTTTCCATGATTTCGCAAGCATGACAAGAGTATGACGCCAGGCCACCACCTAATCAGGAGAATTGCATCAGCGAGAAAGACCAAGCGCAGTCACTCGTCCTCATTGACCCGGTCACGCAGCTCCTTGCCCGGCTTGAAATGCGGCACGAATTTGCCGTCCAGACGCACCGATTGGCCGGTTTTCGGGTTACGCCCAACGCGCGGCGCGCGGTAGTGCAGCGAGAAGCTGCCAAAGCCGCGAATTTCTATGCGATCCCCCGTGGCCAATGCCTGGGACATTTGCTCCAGCATGGTCTTGATGGCCAACTCGACATCCTTGGAGGACAGCTGACCCTGATGAGTGACAATTCTTTCGATCAACTCCGAC
>Ga0075032_1000634_pt1 | contig 17155 bp, 17 predicted proteins | sample SynthPrep_1_END__FD_71386 | JGI IMG/M metagenome (GOLD analysis project Ga0075032, IMG submission 71386) | Synthetic microbial communities from Ohio, USA - SynthPrep_1_END_DS7_MetaG | ecosystem: Engineered > Bioreactor > Aerobic > Activated sludge | place: USA: Ohio, Columbus | collected 2014-04-10
ACCGAGAACGCCATCGCCCGCCTGCGCGTCAGCGCAGAGGGTCAGGAAGGCTTGCGCGCATTCCTGGAAAAACGCCAACCCTCCTGGCAGGAGCAATGACCATGATCGATACCCTGCTGGTCGCCAACCGTGGCGAAATCGCCTGCCGTGTGATGCGCACGGCCAAGGCCATGGGCATCCGCACCGTGGCCGTGCACAGTGCCATCGACGCCAACGCGCGCCATGTGCGTGAAGCTGATGTCGCCGTCAATCTGGGTGGCGCCAAGCCCGCAGAGAGCTACCTGCTGATCGACAGGATCATCGCCGCCGCCAGGGACGCTGGCGCGCAGGCCATCCATCCGGGCTATGGTTTCCTTTCCGAGAACGCCGGCTTCGCCCGCGCCATCGAGCAGGCCGGACTGATCTTCCTCGGCCCACCGGCGTCGGCCATCGAGGCCATGGGCAGCAAGTCGGCCGCCAAGTCGCTGATGGAGGCTGCCGGTGTGCCGCTGGTGCCCGGTTACCACGGCGAAGCGCAGGATTATGAAACGTTCCGCGAGGCCGCCGCGCGCATCGGCTACCCGGTGCTGCTCAAGGCCGCCGCAGGCGGTGGCGGCAAGGGCATGAAGGTGGCCGAAACCGAAGCCCAGCTGGCGGAAACGCTGGAGTCGGCCCAGCGTGAAGCGCAGTCCGCCTTCGGCGACTCACGCATGTTGGTCGAAAAGTACGTGCTCAAGCCGCGTCACGTGGAGATCCAGGTGTTCGCCGACCGTCACGGCAACTGCCTGTACCTCAACGAGCGCGACTGTTCCATCCAGCGGCGCCACCAGAAGGTGGTGGAAGAAGCCCCTGCCCCCGGCCTGAGCCCCGAACTGCGCCGCGCCATGGGCGAAGCGGCGGTCAAGGCGGCGCAGGCCATCGGCTATGTCGGCGCGGGCACCGTGGAGTTCCTGCTCGACGAACGTGGCGACTTCTTCTTCATGGAGATGAACACCCGCCTGCAGGTCGAGCATCCGGTCACCGAAGCCATCACCGGCCTCGACCTGGTGGCCTGGCAGATTCGTGTCGCCCGTGGCGAACCACTGCCGATCGGCCAGGCACAGGTACCGTTGAACGGCCACGCCATCGAGGTGCGGCTGTACGCCGAAGACCCCGATCACGACTTCCTCCCCGCCACCGGTACCCTGACCCTGTACCGCGAAGCTGCGCCTGGCGATGGCCGCCGCATCGACAGTGGCGTGGCCGAAGGCGACAGTGTCTCGCCCTTCTACGACCCCATGCTGGGCAAGCTGATCGCCTGGGGTGAGAACCGCGAGCAGGCGCGCCTGCGTCTGCTGGCCATGCTCGGTGACACGCTGGTTGGCGGCGTGAAGACCAACCTGGCGTTCCTGCGCCGCATCCTCGCCCACCCGGCATTCGCCGCCGCCGAACTGGACACCGGTTTCATCCCCCGCCATCAACAACACCTGCTGCCCACCCCCGACGAACTGCCGGAAGCCTTCTGGCAACTGGCGGCCGATGCCTGGGTGCAGAGCGAAGCGCCGTTGCAGCGAACGGACGACCCCCACTCCCCCTGGGCGAACCGCAGTGGCTGGCGCGCGGGCGGCGCGGCGCACGTCGACCTGCACCTGAGCTGCCAGGGTGAAAGCCGCAAGGTACAGGCCCTTAACCAGGCCTCTTTGCACGACGAACGATTGCTGACCCAAACCGATGGCACCCGCCAGCACCTGCACGCCATTCGCCGGGGTGACACGCTGTACCTGCAATGGCAGGGCGAACTGCATGCCGTCACCCGTTTCGACCCCATCGCCGCCGCCGAGGCCAGCCATGCTCAGCACGGCGGCTTGAGTGCACCGATGAACGGCAGCATCGTACGCGTGCTGGTCGAGCCCGGCCAGGCTGTCGAAGCCGGTGCGGCACTGGTGGTACTGGAGGCCATGAAGATGGAACACAGCATTCGCGCGCCCCAGGCCGGAACGGTGAAGGCACTGTATTGCCGCGAAGGCGAGATGGTCGGCGAAGGCGTCGTGCTGGTGGAGTTCGAGTAGAGTGCGCAATGCGCACCAGGCGCCGTAAGAATCTGTTCACGATCTGTCAGATTCATGGTGCGCACGGCGCACTCTACGATGAGCAAGAGGAAACCCGATGAACCTGCCCCACTGCGTACGCCTGGTCGAAGTCGGCCCGCGCGACGGCTTGCAGAACGAGAAACAACCGATCAGCGTTGCCGACAAGGTGCGTCTCACCGACGATCTGACCGCCGCCGGCCTGAGCTACGTGGAAGTGGGCAGCTTCGTGTCGCCCAAGTGGGTGCCACAGATGGCCGGCTCCGCCGAAGTGTTCGCCGGCATCCAGCGCAAGCCGGGCGTGACCTATGCCGCCCTGGCGCCGAACCTGAAAGGCTTCGAGGCCGCGCTCGACGCCGGGGTGGAAGAAGTGGCGGTGTTCGCCGCTGCCAGCGAGGCCTTCTCGCAGAAGAACATCAACTGCTCCATCGCCGAGAGTCTGCAACGTTTCGTGCCACTGATGACGGCGGCCAAGGCGGCGAACGTACGCGTGCGCGGCTACGTGTCCTGCGTGCTCGGCTGCCCCTACGACGGCGAGGTCGATGCCGCCCAGGTCGCCAGTGTCGCGCGTGAGCTGTACGCCATGGGCTGCTACGAGGTTTCGCTGGGCGACACCATCGGTACCGGTACCGCCGGCAAGACGCGCAGGATGTTCGAGGTCGTCGGCCGCGATATCCCGCGCGAGCGGCTGGCCGGGCATTTCCATGACACCTACGGCCAGGCTCTGGCCAATATCTATGCCAGCCTGCTCGAAGGCATCCATGTGTTCGACAGCTCGGTCGCCGGCCTTGGCGGGTGCCCCTATGCCAAGGGCGCCACCGGCAACGTAGCCACCGAGGACGTGCTCTACCTGATGCAGGGCCTGGGCATCGAGACCGGCGTGGACATGGACAGACTGATCACTGCCGGCCAGCGCATCTGCGACGTGCTGGGCAAGGCAAATGGTTCGCGGGTGGCACGTGCCCGGCTGGCGAATCGCTGAGCGCCAAGCTGCACACTCACAATTTTCGCGGCTGAAGCCGCTCCTACAGGTGCGTGCGCTCGCTTTGCCAGCTGAAAAGGTCGGCGTAATGGCAACAAGGGTCGCCTGGGTCAAAGGCCGTATGCGCTGTACGCACTAATCTGAAACGTACGAACAAGAACGACGAGGACTCACCATGCAGCAACCTCTGTGGACGCCTTCCGCCGAGCGTGTCGCCGCCAGCCGAATGGATACCTTGCGCCGCTTCGTCAACGACCGCCATGGTCTGCAACTGGCCGACTACCCGGCCCTGCATGCCTGGAGCGTCGAGCAGCGTGAAGCCTTCTGGCAGACCATCGTCGATTTCTTCGAGGTTCGTTTCCATACCCCCGCCGAACGCGTTCTGCGCGAAGGCCGGGCGATGCCCGATGCCCAGTGGTTCCCCGGCGCCACCCTGAACTTCGCCGAACATCTGCTGCGCCGCCGCGACGGCCATCCGGCGCTGGTGGCCATCGCTGAAGACGGCAGCCGCGAACAACTCAGCTACGCGCAACTGGCTGCGCATGTCGCCGGCCTGCAACGTGCCCTGCGCGACGCGGGCGTGGGCATCGGCGATCGCGTCGCGGCGTTCATGCCCAACACCTGGCAGACCGTGGTCGGCATGCTCGCCACAGCCAGTCTGGGCGCGGCCTGGTCGAGCTGCTCGCCGGACTTCGGCACCCAGGGCGTGATCGACCGTTTCGGCCAGATCGAACCCAAGGTGCTGATCGCCGCCGCCGGCTACCGCTACGCCGGCAGGAACCTCGACCTGACCGGCAAGCTGGGCGAGATACTGCAGCAGCTGCCAACCCTGCAGCAGCTGGTATTGGTGCCATATGCCAATGCAGACGTGCATGCAACGGATTGCAAATCCGCGGCATCAACCACCCTCTGGCAGGACTTCTACCAGCCCGGCGGCGCCCCTCAATTCACCCCGGTAGCGTTCGAGCAGCCGCTGTACGTGCTCTATTCCAGCGGCACCACGGGGGTTCCCAAGTGCATCGTCCACGGCACCGGCGGCACCCTGCTGCAGCACCTCAAGGAACTGGGGCTGCACACCGACCTGGGCGCCACCGACACCTTGTTCTACTACACCACCTGCGGCTGGATGATGTGGAACTGGCTGGTGTCCGGCCTGGCCCTGGGCGCCACCCTGGTGCTCTATGACGGCTCGCCCTTGCACCCCGAACCGACGCGACTGATCGACCTGATCGACGCCGAGGACATCTCCATCTTCGGCACCAGCGCCAAGTTCATCGCCGCGCTGGAGAAAGCCGGCGTCAAACCGCGCGAGAGCCACAGGCTGACGCAGTTGAAGACCGTCCTCTCCACCGGCTCGCCGCTGGCCCACGAAAGCTTCGAGTACGTCTACCGCGACGTGAAAGCGGACATCTGCCTGTCATCGATCTCCGGCGGTACCGATATCGTCTCCTGCTTCGCCCTGGGCAATCCGACTCTCCCGGTATGGCGCGGTGAATTGCAGTGCAAGGGGCTGGGGATGGACGTGCAGGTATGGGACGAGCACGGCCAGCCGGTTCACGGCGACAAGGGCGAGCTGGTCTGCGCCCGGCACTTTCCCTCGATGCCGGTAGGTTTCTGGAACGACGCGGATGGCGAGAAATTCCGGGCGGCCTATTTCGACACCTTCCCCGGCGTCTGGGCCCATGGCGACTACGCGGAGGAAACCGTACACGGTGGCCTGGTGATCCATGGCCGCTCCGACGCCGTGCTCAACCCCGGAGGCGTGCGCATCGGCACTGCGGAAATCTATCGCCAGGTGGAAAAGGTACCGCAGGTGCTGGAGTCCATCGCCATCGGCCAGGACTGGCAGGGCGACGTGCGCGTGGTGTTGTTCGTGCGCCTGCGCGAGGAGCTGACGCTGGACGATGCGCTGCGCGACGAGATCTGCCGAATCATTCGTGCCAACACCACGCCACGCCATGTACCGGCGCGGATCGTCCAGGTCGCCGACATTCCCCGTACCATCAGCGGCAAGATCGTCGAACTGGCGGTGCGCAACATCGTCCACGGTCGTCAGGTGAACAATACCGATGCTCTGGCCAACCCTCAGGCTCTGGAGCTTTACCGCGACCTGCCGGAGTTGCGCCGGTAGTACAGCGGATGACAGGGATGGTGGTTACTCTCCAGCCGAAGCGTGGAGCCCTATACTCCATCGACCGGAACAACAGGATGTTCGCCGTGTTCAAGCTACCCTGCCTGCTTTTCACGTTGCTGTTCATGGCTACCACGTCTGCCACGGAACCACTGAAGCTCTACATGCCGGACGCGCCACCGCTGACCCTGCACCACTACAGAGGCGGTCACGGCATGGTCGGCGACGTGGTACTGGCTGCATTGGCGCGCACCGGCAGACTCACCCAGATCATTGCCGAGCCCTGGCCACGGGCTCAGGCCAGAGTGACCAACAGCAGCAACCTGTTGATCATCCCGCTATCACGCACGCCGGAGCGTGAAGATCAGTACACCTGGGTCGCACCGATCATGGTGCTCGAACGTGCCTTTTTCAGCCTGGACGAGCCCGTCGCAAGCTTCAGCGAGGCACGCCAGCGCTACAGACGCATCGGTGTGGGCATGGGAACCGCGCAGGTCGCGATCCTGCAACGCGAGGGCTTCGGCGAGGAGCAGATCATTCAGTTGAAACTCGGCGAGAACCCGGCTCGACTACTGACTCTGGGACGAATCGACGCCTGGTTCACGGGCGTGCCGGAGGCGCTGTATATCTGGGAGGGCTCGGAGCACCGCCGACAGCCCCTGCGCAGGAGCCCGGTGCTTGCCAGCACCGACCTCTATCTGGGTTGTTCGAAGACGTGCGACGCGCAACTGGTCGAGCAACTGCGCGCCGCGATAGCCGAACTGGAACGCGAAGGCATCAGCCAGCGACTGCGTGAAGCCTATATGCCCTGGCAACCAGCCCCTTACTGATCGTCACTCCCGCGAAGGCGGGAGCCCAGGAGCTTCGCAGACTCTGCATTCCCACCTGCGCCGCAATGACGGCTCTTTCAGAGTGTTCGCAGAGACGCCCTGCAAACTTCGGGACAGCGCAGCGCGTCATGGCGACCTCAGATTCCCTGGCGCCCCGGGTCCTCCGGTGGCTGTTCCTGCTCGATGTCCTCGAGTTTCAGCTCCAGCCCCCAATCGCCTGCTGCTGCGACCGGCGCCGCCGCTGCCGGCGCCTTGGCAGGAGCGGTGGGCGCGGTGGGCGCAACTCGGGCATTGGCGGGGTTGTCACGGTAGAGCTTGAGCTTAAGCCGCACGTTGTTCGCCGAATCGGCGTTCTTCACCGCCTCGTCCTCGTCGATGGCGCCTTCGTTCACCAGGTCGATCAGCGCCTGGTCGAAGGTCTGCATGCCAAGGTTCTTCGACTTTTCCATGATCTCCTTGAGCTCGGAGAATTCGTTGCGCTTGATCAGATCACGCACCGTTGGCGTCCCCAGCATCACCTCCACCGCCGCCCGGCGCTTGCCATCCACGGTCTTGACCAGGCGCTGGGAAACGAACGCCTTGAGGTTGTTGCCCAGGTCATTGAGCAACTGCGGGCGGCGCTCCTCGGGGAAGAAGTTGATGATGCGATCCAGCGCCTGGTTGGCATTGTTCGCGTGCAGGGTGGAAATGGCCAGGTGCCCGGTATCGGCGAAGGCCAGGGCATGCTCCATGGTTTCGCGGTCACGGATCTCGCCGATCAGGATCACGTCCGGCGCCTGGCGCAGGGTGTTTTTCAGCGCCGCGTGGAAGCTGCGAGTGTCCACACCGACTTCGCGCTGGTTGATGATCGACTTCTTGTGCCGGTGCACGTACTCCACCGGATCCTCGATGGTGATGATGTGCCCGCCGCTGTTGCGGTTACGGTAGTCGATCAGCGCCGCCAGAGAGGTCGACTTGCCCGAACCGGTGCCACCGACGAACAGCACCAGACCGCGCTTTTCCATTACCGTACTGAGCAGCACCTCGGGCAGCCTGAGATCCTCGAAGCGCGGAATATCCAGCTTGATGTTGCGCGCCACGATGGAAACCTCGTTGCGCTGCTTGAAGATGTTGATGCGAAAGCGCCCTACTCCGGACAGTGAGATCGCCAGGTTCATCTCCAGCTCACGCTCGAATTCCTCCCGTTGCGCGCTATCCATGATCGAATCGGCGATGGCTGCCACATCACCAGATTTCAGAGGTTCCTGACTGAGCGCCTTGAGCACGCCGTTGAACTTGGCACAAGGTGGTGCACCGGTAGAGAGGTAGAGATCGGAGCCGTCCTGACTGGACAGCACTTTCAGCATTGCGTGGAGATCCATGGCAACATTTCCGTAGACGCGATTGAAATACCATAGGCCATGTTTCACCGGCGCCGCAGACGAGACATGGACATGTTTCTGACGCCATTCTGCTGGCGCATCGATCGCTGGCACAATAGCGCCCCGGCAAAAAATGAGGAGCCCATCAATGGCAAAGGCAATGGCCCGCCACATCCTGGTCAAGACCGAAGCGGAAGCCGCCGCACTGAAGAAGCGCATTGCCGCTGGCGAGGCCTTCGACGTGCTGGCGCGCAAGCACTCCACCTGCCCCTCCGGCAAGAAAGGCGGCGACCTCGGTGAGGTGCGCCCCGGGCAGATGGTGCGGGCGGTGGATCAGGTGATCTTCAGGAAGCCGCTGCGTGAAGTACACGGCCCGGTGAAGACCCAGTTCGGCTATCACCTGATCCAGGTCTTCTTTCGCGATTGAAGGGCCTGTCAGGCACCCGGCTCGCCCATGTACTCGACGATCTTGCTGCGCAGCCAGCGCTCGGCCGGATCGTTGTCCGTCACCCCACTCCAGACCATCGACAGATCCGAGTTCACCAGCGGGAATGGCGGATCGTCCGCACGCAGGCGGGTGCCCTCGATCAGGGCCGCCGCCGCAAAATCCGGAACCGTGGCCAGCATTTCAGTGCCAGCGAGGATCGAGCGCAGGCCGCTGAACTGAGGCACCGCCAATACCACGCGACGCGAGCGGTCGAGCCGCGCCAGATCGTTGTCGATGTTGCCGCACAGATCACCGGAGAACGACACCAGCGCATGAGGGCGCGCGCAGTATTCGTCCAGCGTCAGCGAGCCGGGGCGGTCATCGCCGCGCAGCACCTTGACCTTCATTTCCCGTAGTTTGCGGCGCTTGGCGTTGGCCGGCAGTTCGGTGGTGTAGCTGACACCGACGGAGATTTCCCCCGAAGCCAGCATCGACGACATCAACAGGAAGTTGACCCGCCGCACCACGATCACCACCTCGGGCGCCTCCTCACGGATCTGCTTGAGCAAGGCCGGGAACAGGCCGAACTCGGCATCGTCCGACAGGCCGATGCGGAAGGTGTCGCGGTTGGTCGTCGGGTTGAACTCGCGCGCCCTGCTGACGGCGCTGGAAATGGTGTCCATCGCCGGTTGCAGCTCCTTGAGAATCGCCAGCGCCCGGGCCGTCGGCTCGAACGTACGGCCATTGCGCACCAGCAGCGGGTCGTCGAACAGATCGCGCAGACGCGCCAGCGCCGCACTGACCGCCGGTTGGCCGAGAAACAGCTTCTCGGCCGCGCGGGTCAGATTCTTCTCGAACATCAGTGTCTCGAAGATCACCAGCAGGTTCAGGTCGACGCGGCGCAGGTCGTTGCGATTCATCCAGAGGCCTCGGAGCACGGAGTGGTTGGCACATTAAAGCAGCAACGTCCGTGCCCATATGGTCCGGATCAGAGCCCGAGGTCGGACAACCCCGGATGATCGTCAGGGCGGCGCCCCAGCGGCCAACGGAACTTGCGCTCGGACTCCCGGATGGGCAGGTCGTTGATGCAGGCGTAACGGTTGATCATCAAACCATCGGCGCCGAACTCCCAGTTCTCGTTGCCGTAGGAGCGGTACCAGTTGCCGGAGTCGTCGCGCCACTCATAGGCATAGCGCACGGCGATGCGGTTATCGGTGAACGCCCAGAGTTCCTTGATCAGGCGGTACTCCAGCTCCCTGGCCCATTTGCGCTCCAGGAATGCACGCGCCTGATCGCGGCCGTTGGCGAACTCGGCGCGGTTGCGCCAGCGCGTGTCCAGGCTGTAGGCCAGCGCGACCCTGGCGGCATCACGGCTGTTCCAGCCATCTTCGGCCAGGCGGACTTTCTCGATGGCGCTCTCACGCGTGAACGGCGGCAGCGGCGGACGAATTTCAGGATTGGACGACATGACGACACCTCAGGCTTGCGGGGGGTTGAGCCCATTACTGGGCGGCAGGGTTTGCAGGAGCAGTTGTGCGGTTCGGGCGGCGCTATCGGCCGCTTCGGCCTGGCCGCTGACCATGGCCACGGCCGTCGCGCCATCGATCAGCAGGAGAAACTGCGCGGCCATTGCTTCAGATTCGGCAAAGCCACAGGCAGCGGTCAGTTCCTGCAGATAGGCCAGCAAGCGTTGCTTGTGCAGCAGCGAGACCGCGCGGATTTCACTGTGGGGATCGCCGATCTCGCCGGCCGCATTGATGAAGGCGCAGCCGTGGAAATCAGGCGAGGCAAACCAGCTGCGCAGCAGTGGAAACACCGCCTGCAGGCGCTCTCCTGGCGTGCCCTCGCGGGTACCGTCGATGAACCAGTTCATCCAGCGCTCATCGCGGGCACGCAATGCAGCCGCCACCAACGCCTCCTTGGTCGGGTAGAGACGGTAGAGGCTCTTTCGCGCCACGCCCGAAGCCTTGACGATGGCGTCCATGCCGGTGGCATTGATACCCCCGGCATACACCAGGCGCTCGGTGGCCTGCAGCAGTCTGAGTTCGGTGGAATGATCGTCAAGCATGAGCATCGCCCCAGAGAATGATCGTTCTCAACAAGGTAGAACGATCATTCTCCGATGGCAAGTCTTTTCCGCGGATCATGACGGGCGGTACAAAAAAATGGCCCGGAACGAGTCCGGGCCATTGCTCCAGCTTGGGTTTCGCTAGCGGCTCAACGCTGCTCGGCCGCCTCTTCACGTGCCAGGGAAGCCCCATGCACCCGGTTGACCCACCAGCCGAAGACCCCTGCCGTGAAGAACATGATGATGCTGTAGATGGCCGCCGGAATGGCCATGGTCGGGTTGTTCAGCAACATCGGGCTCAGCGCCAGGGCGATGGCCAGGGTACCGTTGTGGATACCGATCTCCATGCCGATGGCCACGGCCTGGCGCTGCGAGAGCTTGAGCAGACGCGGCACGAAGTAACCGACCCCCAGGCTGAGCAGGTTGAAGCTCAGCGCGGCCAGGCCCACCAGTGGGGCGTAATCGACGAAGGTCTGCCAGTCCTTGGCCACTGCCAGCAGGACGATCAGCGCCAGGAACAGCGCGGAAATGATCTTCACCGGCTTCTCCATGCGTGCAGCGAAGCCGGGGAAACGGCTGCGAATCCACATGCCGATGGCCACGGGCCCCAGCACGATGGCGAAGACCTGGACGACCTTGGCGAACTGCAACGGAATGGCCTGATCACCGTCCATGAAATACATCAGCGACAGATTGACGATCAGCGGCATGGTGAGAATCGCGATCACCGAATTGACGGCCGTCAGGGTGATGTTCAGCGCCACATCGCCATGGGCCAGGTGGCTGTAGAGGTTGGCCGTGGTACCACCTGGCGATGCAGCCAGCAGCATCATGCCAACCGCCAGCGCGGCCTCGAGCCGGAATCCCTGCACCAGGAAGAAGCAGGCCAGGGGCAACAGCAGGATCTGGCACCCCAGACCGATCATCACCGGTTTGGGATATTTCACCACTCGGGTGAAATCCGCCAGCGTCAGGGAGAGCCCCAGGCCGAGCATGATGATGCCCAGCGCCAGGGGAAGGAAAACGGTGCTCAGAAGGCTTGCGGTCATCTTGTTGTTCTCTGTCTGGATTGGGACCTGCAGCCGATTCTTGCGCAAGCCGGCTCACTCGCGGTAGTGGCCTGACGCGCCAGAATCGGGTCGCACTTGTAACAGAATGCGAGTGACCAGCAGGTCACGAAAGCCGCAGGCCAGAGCCGCGCAGCCGCTCTGGCACGAGCGATCAGATCGCCGTGGCCCCGCCATCGACCGCCAGCGCCTGGCCGGTGGTGAAAGCGGCGTGATCACTGCACAGGTACAACACGGCGGCGGCGATTTCCTCCACCTTGCCAATACGCCCGACCGGGTGCATGGCGGCCGCGAACTCGGCCTTCTTCGGATCGGCCTCATAGGCGCGGCGGAACATGTCGGTATCGATAACGGCCGGGCACACCGCGTTGACCCGCACTTTCTTCCTGGCATATTCGACCGCGGCCGATTTGGTCAGGCCGATCACCGCATGCTTGGATGCCGCATAGATGCTCATCTTCGGCGCAGCCCCGAGGCCCGCCACCGAAGCGGTGTTGACGATGGCGCCGCCCCCCTGGGCCAGCAGCAGCGGGATCTGGTGCTTCATGCACAGCCACACGCCCTTGACGTTGACCCCCATGATGGCGTCGAACTCGTCCTCGCTGCCTTCGGCCAGCCTGCCCTTCTCGATCTCGATACCGGCGTTGTTGAAGGCATAGTCCAGACGGCCGTAGGCAGCCACGGTCGCGGCCATCAATGCCTGCACCTCGGCATCGCGGGTCACGTCGCAGCGCACGAAACGCGCATCGCCACCGGCAGCGCGAATCAGCTCGACAGTGCCTTCACCACCAGTGCTGTCGACATCCGACACCACGACCTTCAGCCCTTCGGCGGCGAACGCCAGGGCAGTGGCACGACCAATGCCGGCGGCACCGCCGGTTACCAGAGCGACCTGACCGGAAAACGTCAAACTCATGTCTGCTTCCTCGCAGCGATTCTTATTGAAGTGGCGAGGAGTCTAGCCAGCGGCGCTGATGCCGAGCAGCACTATCAGGGTTTGGAGTGCGGGGTCATGCGAATTGGTGATGAACCGGGAGTTGAGCAGGGCCCGTGCAGGGTACGCCTTGCGCACCGGCAGCAGTGCCCCAGGCACGCGATACCCTGGGGGCATCGCACAATCCACCAGAATAGAAACCACGTTGCGAGGGTGGCGGCTCATGCCGCAGCGGACGTCGCCAGCGCCGGGCAAGGGGCACAAGCGACCACTGCGCCCTGCGAAAATCGTCAATCGACTGCCGATCGTGCCCCTGCCGTTCCCTGACGCCTGTCCGCCTGTTTCAACCGCGCAGTTCGGCGACCACGGCGGCCAGCGCCTGGGCGGGATCGGCAGCCTGGCTGATCGGACGGCCGATCACCAGGTAGTCGGAGCCGGCATCCAGAGCCTGACGCGGGGTGAGGATACGCTTCTGGTCGTCCAGGCTGCTGCCGGCCGGACGAATGCCGGGGGTCACCAGTTGCAGGCGGGGCTGCGCGATCTTCAGCGCCGGAGCCTCCTGCGCCGAGCAGACCAGACCGTCCATGCCGGCGCGATTGGCCAGCTCGGCCAGGCGCAGTACCTGCTCCTGCGGCTCGATGTCCAGGCCGATGCCGGCCAGATCCTCACGCTCCATGCTGGTCAGCACGGTCACGCCGATCAGCAACGGTTTCGGGCCGCTCAACTTGTCCAGTGTCTCGCGGCAGGCGGCCATCATGCGCAGACCGCCGGAGCAGTGCACATTGACCATCCACACGCCCATTTCCGCTGCGGCCCTGACCGCCATGGCGGTGGTGTTGGGAATGTCGTGGAATTTCAGGTCGAGAAAGACCTCGAAGCCGCGATCACGCAGGGTCGAGACGATTTCCGGTGCACAACTGGTGAACAGCTCCTTGCCCACCTTGACGCGACACAGCGTCGGATCGAGCTGGTCGGCCAGGCGCAAGGCGGCGTCACGGCTGGGGAAGTCGAGGGCGACGATGATCGGGGTCTGGCAGGCGGACATGAGGCGGGTCTCGGACAGGACAAAAACGCCGCGCATTGTAGCGCAAAGTTGCCTGACGCTGGGATCGCCGGGCAGCGGCGCCAATCACACACTGCGTGACACGGCTTCGCACGCCGCAGGAGCGGCTTCAGCCGCGAGCCTTTCGCTTTCCTGTCGCTGCATGCCCCAGCGCTTGACTGCCACCCGCTCGACAGTGGCAAAGACCAGGTTCTCCACCAGCAGGCCGATGAGGATCACCGCAACCAGGCCGGCGCAGACCTTGTCGGTGTGTAGCTCGTTGCGGTTCTGGAAGATGTACCAGCCCAGGCCGATCGGCCGACCGTTCTCGACGATGTTGGAGATGATGAAGATTTCCGGGTGATCGGCCAGCAGGAACTGTATGAGCACGTGAATCTGCAACAGGCCGAAACGGCGGCTGAAGGCGATCTGCTGCTCGGGGGTGATGCGCTGCTCACGGAACACCAGCAGGCCGTGATCCAGATGGGCACGATGGACGCAGGCGAAATTCTCATCACCGAGCGGCCGGGTCAGATCCAGACCGATGATCTCGGCACCGAGCGGTGCGTCGAAGGGACGAACCTCGGATGACTGCGCCGACGCCGTGGTGGTATGGGCCAATGCCGCCATGGAAAACTCCCTGCAAAGGCACCAATCGGCGCATCACCTTGACCGGCCGAGGGTTCGGCCATGTGTTCAGTGCGGCGCGCCGACTGGTCGGCAGGTACGCATGGGAGAAAACCTTATAGGTATAAAAAAATCAATTCAAATACCTTTCATGCATATTCATATGACCCCTCAGCGACTCGTTCCATGGCTCCAGCGCGCATACAGCGAACGCGCCGCGGCATCGAGGCAGAAGCCCAGCACACCGATCAGCAGCACCATGGCCATCAGCTCCGAATAGGCCAGGCGATCACGGGTATCGAGGATGTAGTAGCCCAGGCCGGCGCTGACCCCGAGCATTTCGCACGGTACCAGCACGATCCACAGGATACCGATGGCCAGGCGCACGCCGGTGAGCACGTGGCCGAGCACGCCGGGCACGATCACCCGGCGCAGGGTTTCCCCGCGCGTGGCGCTGAGGCTGCGCGCCAGTTGCAGCCAGCGCGCATCCAGCGCCTTCACCCCGGCGGCGGTGTTGAGCAGAATTGGCCACACGGCGGCGAAGGCCAGCAGGAAGTGGATCGGCTGGTCACCGACGCCCATCACCATCACCGCGATCGGCATCCACGACAGCGGCGAGATCATGCGCAGGAACTGGAACGCCGGCGTGGTCGCCCACTCCAGGTTGCGCCAACTGCCGACCAGCAGCCCCAGGGGCACGCCCACCAGCAACGCCAGACCGAGGCCGATGAAGATGCGCTTGAGACTCACCAGGACATGCTCGAACAACTCGGGCCGTTGCAGCAGCTCGACCAGGCTGGCCAGGGTGGCCTGGGGCGTGAACAGGGCCGCCAGGCCCTCGCCGCTGCTGAACAGCGCCAGCAGCAGCCACCACAGGCCGAACAGCCCGAGCAACCCGAAAAGGCCGAGCCCCCAGCTCTTCAGCGAGGTGCTCACACCGCGATCTCCTCGACGCGCTCGAAACGTTCCGGCGCGCCGAAGGCCTTGAGCCCGCCGACCGCCTCGATGGCCGTGCGCACGAAGCGGTCATCCACCAGGTCACGAGCCGTGGCGGCAGGATCGAGGTTGGCGAGGAAGCCGCTGCTGCCTTCGATCAGCGTGCTTTTCAGACGCCTGACCAACTCCTCGGTGTAGCTCGGGAACGGATACGGCTGGAAGTCGATACGCCTGTCGGCCCAGTCGCCATGCCGAATCGCACCGCTGGCCAGGTAGGCGTCACGTTCGCTGGCGGCCGGCGCCAGCACCCGACCGAGTACCTCCGGCGCATGCGGCGTGTAGCGATTGGCACCGTCCCTGGACAGCAGCCTGGCCGCCTCCTCGCGGTTGTTACGCGTCCACAGCTGCGCCTTGACGATGGCGTTGACCACCTTTTGCGACCACTCGGGGCGGTCATTCAGGTCATGTTCGTGCATGAACACCACACAGCAGGCGTGGTTGCGCCACACATCGCCGGTGAAGCGCTGGATGCGCCCGACCTTGAGGTTCTCGGCCAGGGCATTGAACGGCTCAGCGACGATGTAGCCGGCGATGCGCTTGCTGGCCAGGGCCGGCGGCATGTCCGAAGGCGGCAGCACCACCAGGTTGACCTCGTTGGCGGCGATGCTCGCGTTGGCTGCCTTGCTCACCGGGGTCAGGCCGCTGTCGCGCAGCAACTGCTGCACCACGACGTTGTGGATCGAGTACCAGAACGGAATGGCGATGGACTGCCCGCCCAGTTGCTTCACATCCTCGATACCCGGCGCCACGGTCAGGCCCGAGCCACCGACGTGGTTCCACGCCACCACCTTGGCCGGCACCTTGCTGCCGTAGCGCGCCCACACGGTCATCGGCGACAGCAGGTGGATGACGTTGACCTGGCCGGAGATGAAGGCCTCGATCACCTGCGCCCAACTGCGCAGCAGCACCGGGCGCTCGGACTGAATGCCCTCGGCCTCGAACAGCCCATTGTTATGCGCCACCAGCAGCGGCGTGGCATCGGTGATCGGCAGGTAGCCGATACGCACCGGCGCGTCCGGCTCGCTGGCGGCCCGCGCCTGCAGGCTGTTGAGCAGCGGGAAGGCGCCGGCAGCGGTGAGCAGGCCGGTCAGTTTGATGAAGTCACGACGAGAATGAGTGGGATCGTCCAGGCACATGGCAGGGCTCCAGCGGTTCGATTGAAAGTCCGTTGTTGCGGCTCGCCCGCCGTAGGGTTTTGAGGATGTCGACGCGCAGGGCGCCAAGCTCATCGACCAGCTCGGCACGTGGCTGCGGCAGGTCGATGCGCCACTGATCGAGCGTGTGCGCCGGGGTGCCACCCAGTAGCAGGATACGATCGGACAGCAGCAGCGCTTCATCGATGTCATGGGTGATCAGCACGGCGGCGGTCTGCCGCTCGCGGATCAGGTTCAGCAGCAGGTGCTGCATATCGGCACGGGTCACTTCGTCCAGCGCGCCGAAGGGTTCGTCGAGCAGCAACACGTGCGGTTCGCGGGCCAGGCAGCGGGCCAGCGCGGTGCGTTGCGCCATGCCGCCGGAGAGTTCGCTGGGGTAGCGCTCGCGGGCGTGGGCAAGATCCACGGCAGCAATCGCCTGGTCGATCAGCGCCTGACGTTGTGCCGCTGTGCGATGTGGCTGGCGAGCAAAGTCCAGGCCGAAGCCGACGTTCTGCTCCAGACTCAGCCAGGGCAACAGCGACGGATCCTGAAAGGCCACCGCCACCCGTGGGTGCGGCCCGCTCAGCACCTCGCCGAACAGCTCCACCCTGCCCTGCTGCGCCGCCTGCAAACCGGCCAGCACGCGCAGCAGGCTGGACTTGCCCACTCCGCTGGGACCGAGAATGCTGACCAGCTCGCCGGCATGCAGCTCCAGCTGGAAACCCTGCAGCACACTACGCTGGGCGTAGCCCAGGCTGATGTCACGCGCGTGCAGGACGCTCATGCCGCCAGCTCGCCATGCTTGCGCAGCTCACTGCGCAGTTGCACCAGGCTCGGCGTCACCACCGGCACGAAGGCCGACTCGCGCAGACGCCGGGCAAAACCACTGCCATGCGCCTGCAAGTAAGCCTTGCCGCCGCTGGCCTGCAACTCCAGTTGCACCGCTTCGGCAGCCAGTTGGGCCAGACCGATACGAATCTTGAACAGCGGCACCGGGCCGGCAGCGAAATGGCCCTGCCGCAGCCCCTCGTACAGGGCGTGTTGCAGCCGCGCCAGCTCGCCGTCGAGCACCTGCCACTCGCCATCCAGCACCGAACGCCCAGCGTCCAGACGCGCCTTGGCTTCGACCAGAGAGCGCCGCGCCAGGCCAAGCGCCAGCCCACACTGCAAACCGAGAAAGGCCGGGCGCACGCGCGGCAGGTAACTGCGCGCATCGGCGGCGATCAACCAATCTCGGCTGAGTGCTGCGCCGTCGATACGGATCGCCGCGGTGTTGCTCGACTGCAGGCCGAGCAGTTGCAGGTCGGCGCTGCGCACCAGCCCCGGCAAGTCATCCGGCAGCGCCGCCACGAACGGCTGCGCGCCCGGCAGGTCGATGGCCGCTGCCACCACGAAGCCGCTCTTGCGCAGGTTGGTCACCCACGGCAGTCGACCGTCCAGCCGCCAGCCAGCCCCCTGTACCTGGGCAACCACACCCAGTTGCTCGATGCCGGAGAGGTACTTCATGGC
>Ga0075032_1000643_pt1 | contig 16789 bp, 20 predicted proteins | sample SynthPrep_1_END__FD_71386 | JGI IMG/M metagenome (GOLD analysis project Ga0075032, IMG submission 71386) | Synthetic microbial communities from Ohio, USA - SynthPrep_1_END_DS7_MetaG | ecosystem: Engineered > Bioreactor > Aerobic > Activated sludge | place: USA: Ohio, Columbus | collected 2014-04-10
CATGTGGGGCTCCACCTGTAACAGTCCACGTTCAGGAGAACGACTCATGTCTTTGCTCGATCTCAATGCGGGAGGCATTCCCGGCCAGCCCGAGCCCGATATCCCTGATCAGCCAGGAAGGCCCGTGCCGCCGCAGGAGCCGGGTGAGCCGACAGTGCCCGATCAACCGCCGCCGGCGCCGGTGGCCCAGTGTCGGCCACGTGAGGTTTTCGAGCGCCTCGCCCCACCAGCAGAGCGTATTGCCGGGGAGTGGCATTGATTTGCAGTGCAGACGAAAAAGCCGGGCGATGCCCGGCTCTTTCTTTCCGCCCTACGGCGCTCAGGGCACCAGCGGCAGTTCGCGTTTGTGGCGCGTGCTGTCGTAGGTGCGAACGATGGTGGCGTAGGCCTCGTCGCTGACTTTCTCGCCATGCAGGAAGGCGTCGATTTCTGCGTAGGTGACGCCGTGCGCCTCCTCGTCCGGTTTGCCTGGACGCAGCTCTTCCAGGTCAGCGGTCGGCGTTTTCATCACCAGGTGCTGCGGAGCGCCCAGGTGCTTGGCAATGGCACGCACCTGATTCTTCACCAGGCCGGACAGCGGGGCGAGGTCGCAGGCGCCGTCGCCGAACTTGGTGAAAAAGCCCATCACCTTCCACCACCCCGAAAAGTGCACATCGCCATATCTGGTAAGGCTTTGATGGTGGGTAATATGATGTGCAAAAATAAAAACTGCACATCTCTAGTATGAGCCAAAAATATTTTCTCTACCAGCCCAGCGGGCCAATTGGAGCGTGGTTCGGTAGGGGATAGGGCATAATGCAAACACCCGAGCACGATATCGTTCCTACGCACGGGAATGCCCTTTAGCCAGCAGATGTGAGCTCTGTTCGCGGGTAGAGCATTTCCCTGATGCAGCCAACCCCAGCAGGCCGGCGTTGCATCTAATAGATCTTGCTCAAAGCAAATTTGGAGGCTGAGTGGTGCAACGTTTGAGAGTGGTGATGGCCCAGCTGAACATCCGTGTTGGGGATGTTCGCGGTAATGTTGAGCAGGTTATCGAAGCAACAAGCAGGGCGCGCGATGACCTCAATGCCCAGGTCATTGTGTTCCCAGAGCTAACCCTTTGCGGGTATCCGCCTGAGGACTTGCTCCTCCGCTCAAGCATGCAGAGCCGGATGGAAAAAGCACTACTCCAAGTTCAGGAAGCGGCTCAGGGCATTGCGGTAGTGATCGGCTTCCCCTGGGTCGAAGATGGTGTGCGCTACAACAGCTGCGCAGTCATTTCTGAAGGCAAGGTGATCGCCAGGTACTACAAACAGTGTCTGCCCAATTACCGGGTCTTTGATGAAAAACGCTACTTCGAGCCTGGCACTGAACCATGTGTCGTGAACCTGTTTGGCGTGAAGGTCGGTCTCACGATTTGTGAAGATATCTGGTTTGCCGAGCCTCTCCAGCAAGCCCGCGAAGCCGGCGCGCAGGTGATGCTGACCCTCAATGCCTCCCCCTTCCACCGAGGCAAGCAAGCTGAGCGCGAACGGCTCCTTGCGCAGCGCGCATGCGAATCCGCTATTCCGATGGTTTATGTCAATCAGGTGGGAGGCCAGGATGAACTCGTTTTTGATGGCAACAGCTTTGTTGTTGATGGACAGGGCATAGTTACCCAGCGGGCGCCGGCTTTCGAAGAGGGCCTGTTTGTTTCCGATTTTGAGATCAAGAACGGCTGCATGACTCCGGTGGCTGGCTTGATGAATGAACTTCTCAGTTTGGAGGCAAGCGTTTACCAGGCTTTGGTGGTTGGCGTTCGTGATTACGTCCGGCGCAATGGTTTCAAAGGCGTGGTGCTTGGCCTCTCTGGTGGCATTGACTCTGCACTGTGTCTCGCTATCGCGGTTGATGCCTTGGGCGCTGAGAACGTTGAAGCGGTCATGATGCCTTACCACTACACCGCCCAGATGAGTCAGGATGATGCCAAAGAGGAGGCGGATATCCTGGGTGTCAGGTACAGCGTGCTTCCTATTGCCCCGATGGTTGAGGCATTTCTGAATACGCTCGCACCAATGTTCGAAGGGTTGGCCAAAGACACCACGGAAGAGAATCTCCAAGCCCGGTGTCGTGGCACCTTGCTAATGGCGATCTCCAACAAGAAGCGTTATCTGGTGCTGACCACGGGTAACAAAAGTGAGATGGCGGTCGGGTATGCGACCCTTTATGGGGACATGGCAGGTGGGTTCGATGTTTTGAAGGATGTGCCCAAGACTCTCGTGTTCCGCTTGAGTGAGTATCGCAACACGCTTGGGTATGTCATTCCGCAACGGGTAATTGACCGTCCACCATCAGCAGAGCTTTCGCCAGATCAGAAGGACGAAGATTCTTTGCCCCCTTACCCTGTCCTCGATGAGATCCTGCGCCTGTACATCGAGCAGGATTATTCTGCTAACGCAATCATCGAGCATGGCTTCGACAAGGATTTGGTCTACAAGGTGATTCGACTGGTCGATCTGAATGAGTACAAGCGTCGACAAGCAGCTGTTGGCCCGCGAGTTACCGAGCGCGGATTTGGCCGGGATCGTCGCTACCCAATCACTTCAGGTTGGAGCATTGGCGAGTAATCATCAAATAGTTTGAGTCTTCGGGCAGCGATGCCTAGATCGGCAAAGCTAGTAGCCTTTCTTGAAAGTGGAGGGCGCTAACTGGAGATGGCTAGGCGCGCCTCTACCCATTCCGGAATGCCACTGGGTAGTCGGAAGACCAAGCTCTCTCTGATCGCTCAGTGCATCCGACCTACCGCTTAGACGGTCATCATGCTCAAATTCAGCTCACACCAATGTCAGGGAGTGAGTGCGTAGATGATCGAGCTGCTAAGCAGGCTGCGCTACAGAAGCGAAGGCCCTGACATCGACTTTAAGTCTGCCCAGTACCGCTTCAACGGCGGAAGCGAGGTAGATAAAGCAGAGATGCTCAAGGACATACTCGCCATCGCTAATTCATGGCGCGAAGGCCCTGGCTATATCCTTTTGGGGTTCAAGGATAACCGTCCCCACCCTGCTGAAGTCGTTGGCATTCAAGACAGTATCGACGATTCTCGGATACAGCAGTTTGTGAATAGCAAGGTCAAACCGAAGCTGACCTTCAGCTACGAAGAGCATTTGTACGAGGGGATGACTGTCGGCGTCATCACTATCCCGAAGCAGAAGCGTCCGTTTTACATCACCAATGCTTACGGCAGGCTCAAGAGTAATGTGGTGTATGTTCGCCGTGGCAGCAGTACAGATGAAGCTGAGCCACCAGAAGCCACTGCAATGGCAATCAACGATGACGGACGTAAAGAGCTGAAGCTAGATCTGTCCGTACTCACCCCGCAAAATGAAGCCCTCCCAAGTACCTTTGCCCACAAATATCTGCGGTTTGCTGAGAGGTTCCCGGACTTCGTAAGGCAGCGGGAACCCTCAGGCCCATTCGACATTTACGGTTACTCGGCCCTGGAGCGAGACAATCGCGACTTCTGGAGGGAATATGCCGAGTACGTGCGAGTAGACGAAGCGTTGATCGAGATGCAGTTTGTGCTGGTCAATCAATCCAGCATGCAGCTGTCAAATGCGAAGCTTGAGGTCTCTGTTGACGAGCTTGATGCCCAATCATTTGAAATGATTCCAGGATGCGACATACCTAACAAACCAGAGGCCGAGTGGAATATTACCGATCACATAACAACGGCACAGGATGTCATGGCGCGTCAAAGCCGAGCGTTGCAGATAGACGTGTGCGGCCCGAAACTGACGTGCCACATACGCCTTGGATCCCTCCTGCCGGGTGAGCAGGGGCGCTCTGAAACGTTGGCGCTTATCCCTCATGCTCCTGGCGCTTTCCGTATCCGTCTGCGCATATTGGGGAGCGAGCTTCCTGAGCCACTGGAGCAGGAGCTTGTCATTGAAACAGCAGGCGAGGTTGATTCGCTCAACTTCGAACAGTTCAAGCAATTCGTCAGAGTACAGCACCTAGCTGACCTGCAAGAATCAGCAGAATAGCGCGATCACTCCTCGCCCTCAGGCCAGTGCCGTTGCACTGTCCTGACTGTCACCCCTAGCCGGCGAGCAACCTCTTGCTTGTGCAACCCCTCGCGCTGCATCCGCATCACCTCGGCACGTACGCTGTCCTTTCTCTGCCTCGCTATAGTGCGCACAGCGCCAACTGGCGCAACCAGACTAAGGCTGCCATTAGCCAGCAACGTGCCAAGCCGTGCACTACTCACAGCGATCTGTTTCTCAACACTCAGGCCGGAAAGGCGGGCTTCAACAATCAAAAATACGTCGCTTGGAGCAACGCCAAGCACTTCACAGAGCCCAACCAAGGTCTCAATCTTAATGACTGTCAGACCGTTTTCGACCTGGCTTAGATTCGCAACGCTCAGCACGGCAACACAATCAGTGAGCGCGAGACCGGCCTGCAACCTAACGTCTCGCAGCACCTGCCCCAATACCGCTTCGAACCTCATTTTGTTTGAGCCCAAAAACTGAGCATCAAAGCAGCTTTGACGCGACATCTCTTTATCGTCTACGATAAATTAAATGTCGCACAAGGTTATCAGAAATCTCCGTCAATTAATGCCAATTGAAATTATCGACGCCTGGTAACAGCCGCCATGACATCAAGCGGAATCCAAGCCCAAGACAGCCGAGCCCAACATGGGTATTGCCCAGACATTGCTCCTGTGTCAGTGAATACAACCTGCCTGCGTGATGACGGTGCAAATGAATAGATTTTTGAAGCGGAGGAACACCATGACTGCTCAAGCCGGGCATATAGACTTTGAGTTCAAGTCAGAAAGCGCAGGCATCTGGTGCCTTAACAAAATAGGTAGCGAACGCTGGATGAGCATTACGCTTGCCTGTGTCGAAACCAATGGCGTTGTAAACACTATCGCTACAAATGATCCGGAGATCATCAAGCGAATCCTCAATGCCCCCGGCGAAGGGCTGTACATCCGAAGTTTTCAAATGGTCTCAAGCTGTGATTTTCCCGACAATAAAGGAATTGCAGTGGCCGATGTCTTAAAGCTAATCGAGCAGCGAACGAAGCGAGGAGAACTCTTTCACCTCGTGCATACCAAGTTCAATTGCTATCAATTCGGAGGGCCTCCCAAGGTCATGGCAAGTCAAGTTCAGATGGGGTCTGATGTAGTGCTCTACACCGCTGAGCCTCCTGCACGACGTTATTACGGCGGTTAATCGATGAAACAGCTGAATGAGGTAATCGATCTGCTTTTTAGTGCCGGGATTCCAATACCAGGGGCTAAGGTCAGTCAGGAAGAAGCTGTACGGATTGTCCGTGAGCACCATCCGTATGCTGAATACTGCATCGTGTCCAAATGGCGCTGGATCGACTTAGATGTAACACCAGAGCAACGCGCCGAATTGGCTAGAACTAACCGACAGCCTGTTGTTATCTACGCCGATACCGTGATTTATGATAGTCAGCGCAGGTGGGATGTTGGCGACTTTGTGCGCACAAGTTATCTCCATAAATTCGAAGACGGATTCATCTTCCAAACCCTAAATACGATTTACATACTGATCGGCGATGGCATCAGAACAAGAGCTTCTCTTGAGACCCTTGGGCGCATTTTTTGATGCCAGCAGCCGGCCTATCAAGACGCACCAAGCTACGCCTGATCAAAGCACAAAACACACAGTTTTCATGGCGAGTGACTGGATACCTGACTGATGTCCATATCTTCGCCAGGTCTGCCGTGGGGCGCGTTTTCAGCCATCAAAGCTCACGAAAAGTCTTTCGTGAAGGGACAACAATCCGCACGTCCGATGTAATTCACTTGCACCGCGAAGCAGGCTTCTGGGTGTTACATACAACAAGCGGTAGCTTCTACGTCGTCGCGACGTTTGAACGCAAAATTGGGTGGTACTCGCTGATGCAATTTAGAGCTTCTGGGCAAGCTAAGTTGCGCTTGCCGCAGCGTCTGTTTCACTGACGTCCCTAATCACTAACCTTCGATATACTGGGGTAGGCTGATGCCCGATTCTTTTGACACCTGTTGATGTATGCATCGATAAAAGTCGACTACGATTTTTATGCGACCACTACCAAGGTGATGTATCAATGCCGACAATACCAGAGCAGTATGTAATTCTCGCGAAGATGATCGGCGATTTATGCGAGATTAAAAAGGAATATTATCACCTCTGGCATTACACCTGCGGTAAGTCAGTACCGGATGACTATCGGAAAGCTATGGATAGCCTGATGGAAAATGCCAAAAATGAGTGTGGGCACTGGGCTGTGACAGATCCTATATTTCATTTTTATTGGGAGATTTGGTGGGCTTTCCATCGCGTTTCTACCCCCCTGGATACGGAAGAGATAAGACGCGTTCTGCGTAAGAAATTGGAAATCGAAATTGAACTGTGAATTTTTGCATCTACATGGGATGGATGTTACACCGGCTGCTAGTCAGTCCAGCAGCCGAAGTACCGAGTCTACAGCCCAGCCCTCAGGCCTGTGGTTTTTCAGCCCCTGCTGTTTCAGCGCCGCCTCCATCCTTCAGCTCATCGTCAGGCCCTGTCTCCACCTGTCGTGCCATTAACGACTTGAAGATGCCGACGAAACCACGTTTCCTAGAGAACGTCTTGTATAGGCGTGGAGCTGGCGTCTCTAGCTTGCTCACAACCGATGCTAAGGCGTTTCTAAAATCTTCTGAGTAACTATATTTAGCAAGCTGTTCAGCTTTGTTATCTAGGAATGAAATGGCTTTACCTTCTGACTCGGCATTTCGTGCCAAATACTCCAACAGAGCTAGCAGCACACCAATTTCGCCAGCATTGGCTGGCTGCACATCGGGGATTAACGATCCAAATTCCGCGAGCAACAACGCCACTGGCTCAGGCTTACTCTCGGCGGAGTAGATCAATGTACGAAGCTCGGTGCCCAACACGTTCTTTGAGTCAGTGCCGATGATTCGTAGCACCTGATTAATGTTCAACTGAACGTAATCTTCAAGATGATGATTAGTCGGATCAGTAACACTATTGGTGAACAGGCTCAAGACTGCTGCTTTGGCATTACTAGGATCCTCTAGATACTCACCTTTTCTAGCTATATGGCTAACTACATGATGATACACATCAGTATTGGCGGAGATAACACCTATCCAATCCTCTTCATCCCGATCCACCGAAGAGAAGTACTCCACGGCCTTAGCCACAAATGCCTTGAATGGTGTTGCATCGCTAGTGAAGACAGCCTCTACAAATTGCGAATCTTGACTTGCAAGATCCTCAGCGGCCTCTAGCGTGAACCTCTCCCAATCTGAATACCATGAAAGGATTTGATCACGTTCTACGCCATAGATTTTAAGCGAGCTAACAAGAGAAGTGAAATTATTGCGTACCCACCCGTGGGTTAGAGAATAAACGACTTTCTGACTAATCATCCAGGCAATGACTTCGGCCATGCTGTCTCGGAGGTCTGCTATCTCATAGGCATCAAAAATCATCCTACTAGTAAGGGTGGCGCGACAAACAATCTTGAATAGGTCTGAACGAAGAATATCGCGCAAATTATCAAGACCTGAGAGCTTCACAGCGCTCTTAGTTCGCAAGTATGCCACTGCTGCAACAGTCGTCGTCAGCATAGTTGCGTGACTAGTGCTGATCGACTCAATTCGAGCAAGCGTCGCGCTATCGATTTCTTTTGCCAGAAGCATGCCTATAGCCGCAGACACATTGGTTGGATCTGCTGCGTAAATATCCAATAACGAGCTTAGGTCGCCAGGCTCAAGCCCGCCCTGCACGCCATCACCCATTTTACGTGTACTATAGGTAATATTCAGTGCAGGAGTGACATAGTCTGGATCCAATGGAATGTAGCCAAACGGATAACCTTCAGTACTCGCCATTTGCTGGTGTGCATTATTAAGTGCTGCATTGGATATAGTGAAGAGCTCTGGCCTAAACACAAGTAGCTCTTCCTGCGGAAGAACCACGTGAAATAAGTACTCTGCACGGTTAACCGTCACGCTCTTAAATGACTCTCCCAATGCATCCAAACAGATATCATATTCGGCGAGCTGCTGTTGCAACGGGGCAATATTTTCCTTGGTGACAGGTTTTTGATATGCCCCTAGAAATAGTGATCTCAGCCTGTCTCGGTGCTTAAGGAAGGGCTCCTTGTCTAAACCCAGTGCAATAAGCGCTTTTATTGCAGGATAGAAGCCATCCTCGGTCTCCTCTGATGGAGTAACGGTTTTCTTCTCAGCATTAAATGCACTTATAGCCTTCTCTATCCAGGTATTCGCTTCACTGGCATAGGCCTTGTGAAGTGTAATTAGTGTTTCTTGTAGTTCGCTATATTCATCCAGATGCCGCTTGAATGCATCCCAGAAGCCAAATAGCCCTGTCAGCGAGGCAAATCTCTCACCATCCTGCTGCGATACAGCTTCGCGTAGCGGCTCATCCAATAGCTCCGCTACAGCAATGGTGCTTGTAGTCAGAAAATGCACTTGGAGCAACTGTATCTGCCAGCCGCTTTCTATATTAGTCCCTGCAACAGCTGTTAATGACTGTAGGGTTGCTTGGATGGCATCAGCAGCCTGGGCACCAATTTTTTCCCTATATTTAGGAGAAGGCCCACCAACTCTCAGGATTTCATCAATAGGATGTTCATTGTATTTGCACAGCAAATAGTGGGCTGCAATACATGTCAACTGCGCAACCCCTTCATCTAAAATTGATGCCGTGGTGGCAATGTCATTGATGAATTTTTTCTGGAGCCTTGGTGTGACTAACCCGTTTGCCATTGGGCTATGCCGCTGCAAGAGCACGGCACATTTCTCAGCTTCACTAATCGAATCGGCGCCAAATGTATATTGCCAAAGATCCAGAAACCCTTTCTTCCAACCAGAGGCAATTACCGGAGGAGCTCTAAATACCACAGGGAATTTCTTGGCGATAAAATCTTTCGAGTCGTAGTTTCCATCTTGCTCGGGGCTTAGATACTTAGCAACCCTTGTAGAGCAGAACGGAACAATAACCGAAAGATTTTTCACCCCTGCGATCCAGGTAAAAATCTCTAAATCGCTCCACACACTCCGAAGGCTGTCTTTGGGTAGTCGATCAAGATTGTCTAGTACAACGATATAGTTGATTTTCTTAACGACCCCCAGTTGCGAGTACAAAGTCTTCTTCAAGTCTAGCGGAGTGACTTCTTTTGCTATTTCAATTTTCTCATTAATATAGTCATCACTACTACCTTTAAAGAGGCTCAGTAGACTCCAGCTTTTTCCGCCTACCGTTTCTTTTCTGTGGAATAACTTAGCCAAACCTAGAATCAAACCAGGGCTTAGCAATGAACACCAATGCAGAATCTGAACCCACACAGCAACGGGGTCGGTTGATCGGCTAATAGCGGACAATTCTTTAAATGAGCTTGATGAGAAAAACAATGAAGTCAGCAGTGCCAGTGCCCAGGCACTCACCCGGCTTGTAGTTTTCTTCCTGTAAGTGAATTCCCGCCCAAGAGCCACATCTCTATTGGCCTTAAGCTGATCGCGTTCTCCATCACTAAGCGAGTCCGACTTCATGAGTTCTTCTGTGAATAACTCTATAAAGTGGCTTTTAATGGATCCCTGGTAGTTTTGCTCACAGTCGAAAAACCAGACCTTGTAACCTTGATCTCTCTCTGAAAGCAGAACATCAAGCATGTGTAGTATCGAGCTTTTCCCCGAGCCAAACTCACCATCCAGGCCTATCACTCGGGATGATTCAGAGTTTAGGATGTACGATGAGATGGCCTGAGCTACCTTTTGATGGCTTCCACCGGGGAATGCATCAGTGTTGGCAGGGTGTTCGCTATGGAAGTTCACTTTTAGCACGGCAAGTCCTTGTTATTTAGGCGAGTCCTTTCAGCAGGCACTTGCCCCAACATACCTTTTTCATTGCCACTGACAGTAGCGCAATGGCATCACAGGGTCTACTTGCACCCTCCAAGCTAACCCCTCACCCCAATCAGTTCATCCCACCGCGTCGTATACCTCTGGCTCAGCATCTCCCTGCGCATCGCCCACACCGGCTTCATCGGTACACGGCCAATACGCACAGTGCCCCGTCCTTCCCGCTGGTTGATCCGGTCAACAACTTTCATCAACTGCTCTGCACCAGGCCTTGGTTTGGGCGCAAAAAGATCCGGTGTCCGCTCACCTCGCTGACTCAAATCCATGAGCAAAATGGAGCATTTGGAGAAGGGATATCCAGGGCGGTAGATCTGACTCAGGCCTCGCTGGGCGAGCGCTAGAATCTCACGCGTGTCATCGGTAGGCGCAGGTAAAGCCAAGGTCACCGCGTTGGCGTAACGCGGCCCATTGAGATCGGCCAGCTGCGTCTGAAGGCCTACCTGAATGGAGCTGCACAGCGAGCCCTGGGCACGAAGTTTCTCGGCGGCTCGGGACACATAAGCAGCCAATGCCTCGCGAATAGGCGGCAGCTCCGTCTGGCGCACCCCAAACATTTTACTTGAGGAGATCGCCTCTTTAGGGGGCGGGCCTTCGTTGAAACCGATACAGCTGATACCGCGCAGCTCCCTCGCAGTGCGCTCCATTGTCACCCCGAACGTTTTGCGCAGCGTACCGATATCGAACGCAGCTAGATCCCATGCTGTCGCGATGTTCAGAGCCGCAAGCTTGGCCGCCGAGCGATGGCCCACGCCCCATACCTCGGACACGGGGGCCAGGCGTAGAAGCCTCTCCTGGCGAACAGGATCAGTGAGATCGAGCACGCCACCCGTGCCTTTCCATTTTTTTGCTGCCCAATTGGCAAGCTTCGCGAGGGTTTTGGTGGTGCTGATGCCCACTCCAACCGGCATACCAATCTCACGTGCCAGGCGTTCACGAATCTTGCGACCCAGTGCTGCTGGATCAGCCACACCGGTCATGTTCCCCCATGCTTCATCGATGGAGTACACCTCAATGCCCGGCAGCATCTCAGCCATCACGCGCATCACACGATTGCTGATGTCGGCATAGAGCGTGTAGTTGCTGGAGCACGCCACTACGCCCTGGCGGCGTAACTCAAGGCGCACCTTGTGGTAAGCGGCGCCCATGCCGATGCCCAGAGCCTTGGCCTCAGCTGAACGGGCGATGATGCAGCCGTCATTGTTCGACAGAACCACAACTGGCCGGCGCTTGAGTTCTGGTTGGCAGATGCGCTCGCAGCTGCAATAGAACGAATTGCAGTCGATGAGCGCGAACACTCGACGCATGGCGCTCATGACGACACACAGCTGACCACCCAGCTGACTACGCCCCAAACCTCGATGATCTCTTCACCGTCCAGTTGGATATCCGGGACGATAGGGTCAGCGGCTTTCAGCCAGCGACCTCCGAAAAGATCACGCTGAACCAGCCGCACCCGGTAGCCATCCCCCAGGTCGACCACCACTAGCTTGTCGTCCAGATGGCTTGCTGCTCTATTCACGATCAGCCGATCACCAGGAAAGATCCCGAAGCCCAGCAGCGAGTCATCCAGCACGCGCACGCCCCAGACATGCGGAGCACCCAGCCCCGTCAGACGATCCAGAGAAAGCCCTTCCTCCTTCTCGTCCTCAGCGGGAGATTGGAAGCCGGTGATACGCAGGTCAGCCACATCGGCGAGCAAGCGTTCTCGCAGGCGCTGACCACGAGCAAGGATGGAAAGGGACATCGGGACACTTCCGCACTAATCTGTATATGCATACAGTATTCGAGAAGGATAGAAATCGGTCAACTGAAGACTGGGGCGTTGCCGACAGGAGGAAGACCCTCTCGGTCAGGCATCGATCAGCTCATCGCGGAGGATGAGCATCTGCTTCGGGGCCTCGATACCTATACGGACTTGGGATTGGCCCTGGATAGCGCCGATATGCATGGTTATGCCGTCACGGAGCAATTCCTTGAGAAGCTTCTCGGTGTCGACGCCAGGATCGATAGTCAGGCGGATCATCTCGCCTTCGCGGCGAGTGACGGTCAGATAGCCCATTGAGCAAGTCCTTTGCTGAGTAAGTGAATGTGCATCCTGCACCGGCAGTCTAGAACAAGGTGACGGATTTCGAATGCACTGCTGCTAAGCGTTAGGAGACAGGTATGTGCGGAGGCGTTGAGGCCCGCGAGGCGGACAAGGTCTGGAAAATTTATTTCCCCAATCCAAGAGCGGCCATTCCAGTGTTGATGGAGGACAGTGGTCAGCAGGACTGGATCACGTGGGGTAGGCGCACCGAACAACCTGGTTATGGCCCCACCGGTGGTTGGGCGAAGCTCAGCACTGTTCAGGCCGGAGGCTGGGCCAAATACCACCCACGCCGTGCTTTCGGCATGGTTCAGCGCTTCATGGAGAAAGAAGGTCAGCCAGGTGAGAGGAGGAGGACGTCACATTGGTTCGATGTGCCTGAGGGCTGGGCGTTGGAGTGCCTGGTGATCGGTGAAGGAGAGCAGCGGCGGGTCTACGTCGTGACCACCACACCACCAGCGGAACATGCGTGGATACATGATCGGTGGCCGCTGCTGACACAGCTGAAGAGTGGTTAGCAGAGCCATCTCCGAAGTGGTCAACTGAGCCCACGGCTTCCTTACGAAACGATACCCGCATTGGTAGGGCCATTCATTTTTCCAGCTGAATGATCGTTTCGGCAGGTTCGACCTTGATCCAGCAGGGTCAAGCCAGTAGCCAAGATCATACGTTGTGATAGTCAGAACTGGCCGACCCCAGCCAGATGCAACAGGCACAAAGCGGCCAAAAGCGGCCAGTCGTAACGGGCAATCATCGGCCAACTAATTAGTGCTTTACAATCACCCAGCACTAAAATAGAGTAATGATTATTACCTAATTGGTATTTTACTCTACATGAATAGTTGGTTATCCCTGATCATCGCCTTGCCGACCGCTAACGCCACAGAGCGTATGCGTGCCTGGCGTGCCCTCAAGAGCAGTGGCGCTGCGGTACTGCGCGATGGGGTCTATTTGCTGCCCGACACTCCCGCCTGCCGAGAAGCATTGGAGGCTGTTGAGCGCGACATCCTGGGTAGCAATGGCACAGCCTTTCTGCTGCCCATCAATGATCCGCAAGGCGAGCGTTTTATCGAGCTATTCGACCGTAGCGAGGACTACGCCAAGCTGCGCGTCGATATCGAGGCGTGCCAGGCTCAGCTGACTTCGGATAGCGCCCTCGCCAGCACCAAGCAGGTACGCAAGCTGCGCAAGGCGTTTGCGCAGGTGGCGGCCATCGATTTCTTCCCTGCGGCAGCGCGGCAACAGACCGATACGGCCCTCAAAACACTCGAAACGGCCATCAGCCGGGCACTGTCGCAGGATGAACCTAGCAGTCACGATCAGCCTATCGAACAGCTTGATCGTCGCGACTACCAAGGCCGCCTCTGGGCTACGCGCAAGCGGCCCTGGGTTGACCGATTGGCCAGCGCCTGGCTGATCCGGCGCTGCATCGATCCGAGTGCTCGCATTCTCTGGCTGGACACGCCAAGTGATTGCCCTGCTGAGGCGCTGGGTTTCGATTTCGACGGCGCGACCTTTAGCCATGTAGGCAGTCGCGTCACATTCGAAACCCTGCAATCCAGCTTTACGCTGGCCGAGCCAGGCCTAAGCCGCATCGCGGCTCTGGTGCATTACCTGGATGTCGGTGGCGTTCAACCCGCCGAGGCGGTCGGCATCGAGCGTGTATTGGCCGGGCTGCGCGAAACCATCCTCAATGACGACCACCTGCTAACGGCTGCTTGCGCCATCTTCGATGGGTTGCTGGCGGCATTCGTGAAAGAAGAGACCTCTGATGAATGAGACCACACTGCCGCCTGTAGAGCAGGATCTGCCACGTGCCGAGCCTGTCAGTTTGCTCCAGGCTTTTCTGTTCTGGCTCAAGCTCGGTTTCATCAGCTTCGGTGGCCCAGCCGGACAGATCTCGATCATGCACCAGGAGCTGGTGGAGCGTCGGCGCTGGATCTCCGAGCGGCGTTTTCTGCATGCCCTGAACTACTGCATGCTGCTGCCCGGCCCGGAGGCCCAGCAGTTGGCCACCTATATCGGCTGGCTGATGCACCGCACCTGGGGCGGTGTGATTGCAGGGGTGCTATTCGTGTTGCCCTCACTGTTTATCCTGATCGCGCTGTCGTGGGTCTATATCGCCTTCGGCGATGTGCCGGTGGTGGCCGGACTGTTCTATGGGATCAAGCCCGCCGTGACCGCTATTGTGGTACAGGCCGCTCACCGCATCGGCTCCCGTGCATTGAAGAACAACTGGCTGTGGGCAATAGCTGCTGCTTCATTCGTGGCGATATTCGCCCTCAACCTGCCGTTCCCACTAATCGTGCTGGGGGCCGCCGTGATCGGTTATTTCGGTGGGCGTTTCGCCCCAGAGAAGTTCAGCGTTGGCGGTGGTCATGGCGCTGCCAAGCAGTCTTATGGCCCGGCGCTGATTGATGACGACACCCCAACACCGGAACATGCACGCTTCCGCTGGCCACGCCTGGTTTTGCTGGCGGCAATAGGCGCGGCGCTGTGGGCATTGCCCATGGGGCTGTTGACCGCGCTGTTCGGCTGGGAAGGTACGCTGACGCAGATGGGCTGGTTCTTCACCAAAGCAGCACTGCTGACCTTCGGCGGTGCCTATGCGGTGCTCCCCTATGTCTACCAGGGCGCAGTCGGCCACTACGGCTGGCTGACTCCGACACAGATGATCGACGGTCTGGCTCTGGGTGAAACTACGCCAGGGCCACTGATCATGGTGGTGGCTTTTGTAGGTTTCGTCGGCGGCTACGTGCAACAGGTGTTCGGGGCAGATCAGGCCTTCCTAGCCGGTGCCGTGGCCGCCAGCCTGGTCACCTGGTTCACCTTCCTGCCGTCATTCCTGATCATTCTCGCCGGCGGCCCGCTGGTGGAATCGACCCACAACGAACTGAAGTTCACCGCACCGCTGACGGCCATCACCGCCGCCGTAGTCGGGGTGATTCTCAACTTGGCGTTGTTCTTCGGCTATCACGTGCTCTGGCCGCAAGGCTTCGCGGGGACTTTCGACTGGCCTTCGGCACTCATTGCTGTGGCGGCGGCGGTGGCCTTGTTTCGCTTCAAACGCGGCGTCATCCAAGTGCTGATGGCCTGTGCGTTGGCCGGGCTGGTGGTACACCTGCTGCAAAATTGAGAGGTAGAAGATGAGCAGAATCTCGATATGCGAACTGGCGGAATGGCAGGCAGCAGATCGGACGTTCACTTTGCTGGATGTGCGCCGTACGAGCGTCCGGCTTGCCGATGCCCAAGAAATCGCCGGCGCACACTGGCGTGATCCTGAGGATGTCTTCACTTGGAAAGATCAGGTTACACGGGACAGGCCAGTGATTGTCTATTGCGCCAAAGGGCATGAAATCAGCCAGGGCATCGCCGCTACTCTGGAGGCCATGGGCCTGGATGCGCGCTACCTGATCGATGGCTTTGCTGGCTGGCACGGCGCTGGCCGGCCCACCCGGAGTTTATCCCGGTAGGCAGGAGGTGCTGCATAAAATGGATCACCCGCGAGCGCCCGAGAATCGACCGAGTCACATGCCCTTTAACGTTTACGCAGACAATGGGCGATGTACTTACTTGGCCTTATAGCAGTTCGATGCCAAAACGGCGGACGCATAAGGCAAACAAACCGAAACAAGCTGCGGTAGCGACGATGTAGATCAGCAGAGCTGGCCAGAAGCCGAAGCGGGTCAGAAGCATGGGAAACGCGAGTAGCGTCGGCAAGGTGGGCAACACGTACCAGAAGGTGTACCACGCATGGTTAGCGATCTTTTCTGCTGGCTGGTTTTCAACGTTTAGCCAGATAAGCGTCAGTACGGTGATCAGGGGCAGCGCCGCAATAAGGCCCCCAAATTTGTCACTACGCTTCGCGATCTCCGAGACCACAACGACCACGATTGCTGTCAGGAAATATTTGCTGATAACCCAAGCCATCTTGCATCTCCTTGAACGCTATTGTGGATGCCTTTTACTTAGAGGTACTTGGTGATTTGCTTGAAGTCTTCGAGTGATGCGCGCTCGCCTATCGCCAGTGCTTCGACCGTATGTTCCAGGCAGTGGTCGATATGGTCTTGGATAAGCACACGCTTGGCCTGGCAGACGGCTTTTTCCACGGCATGCAGCTGCTGAGCGATGTCGACGCAGGCCCGGCTTTCTTCGATCATGGTGACGATGCTGCGCAGGTGGCCCTCCGCACGCTTCAACCTTTTGATGATGTCGCCATGACTTTGGTGCTGGTGGCCGTGTTCGTGATCGCTCATGCCTTGAGTCTCGTGCGTCGATGAATTACGCTCGCATGCTATCCCCCCGGGGGGGATATGGTCAAACCGGCTACCTCCCCAGAAAAGCCACCCGCTTAGGCATCGAAAGAACCACAACATGCTCAGCAATCCCATCAGCACCAAGGTGATTTTTGCCCTTGCTCTCGCCATCTTGATGGCCTGGGCCGGGCATACCTCTGCGCTGTTTATGGGGTCGAGCCAGCCTGCCTTGGGTGGCAATGACGGTGCTCATTCGCATTCACATTCGCATGGTGACGAGACGCTGGCCTGTGCTGCGTATGGGGATCACTGCCACTCGCCGCTGACCGCCGACCATCTGCATGAAACACCGCACCTGACCGCGCTGCTGAGCATCAGCACGCTGCCAGAACGTGCGCAGCCGATACCAGCCCCTCATTACTCCATTCCTCCAAGCCCGATCTTCCTGATCGAGCGGCCACCGCGCGCCACATTCGTGATCTGACACAGGCCGCTGTGCGGCCCAAGACC
>Ga0075032_1000648_pt1 | contig 16648 bp, 14 predicted proteins | sample SynthPrep_1_END__FD_71386 | JGI IMG/M metagenome (GOLD analysis project Ga0075032, IMG submission 71386) | Synthetic microbial communities from Ohio, USA - SynthPrep_1_END_DS7_MetaG | ecosystem: Engineered > Bioreactor > Aerobic > Activated sludge | place: USA: Ohio, Columbus | collected 2014-04-10
CCCTGCTCGCCACCCTGCTGCTGACCCTGGCATTGCCGCTGGCCGCTGCCGACGTGCGCGAACTCAACTGGTCCGAGCTGGTACCTGCCGACGCCCCGCCCCAGCAGATGGACGCGGCCCCGATCCACGACCTGTCGCAGCTGGCCGATGCTCTCGCAGAGGCCGGCCCGGCGGCCATGCAGCAGTCGCCGGCAGCCCCTGTGGTCAAGGAACTGGACGGTCAGCAGATCAAGTTGCCCGGCTATATCGTGCCTCTGGACGTGACCGAAGAAGGTCGTGTGGTGGAGTTCCTGCTGGTGCCCTACTTCGGCGCCTGCATCCATGTGCCACCACCGCCCTCCAACCAGATCATCCATGTAACCAGCGAGCTGGGCGTGCTGCTCGATACGCTGTACCAGCCGTTCTGGATAGAGGGCCCGCTGAAAGTCGAGCATGTCAGCAGCGAGCTGGCCGAAGTGGGCTATCAGATGGAGGCTGAAAAGATCTACGCCTACGAAATGCCCAACGGCTGACACACACGGAAAGAAGCCGGATGCCGTCCGGCTTCCTCAAGAATGGTCTGAAATAGCCGTCATTCCCGCGAAGGCGGGACAGCCGCTGGATCACTGAACAGCGCTTGCGCTGGTCCGAAGGGAAATCATCCAGAGGTCGCGAAACGCCTGGACGCCCGCCTTCGCGGCAGTGATCAGGGATGACCTCCTCGGGCTATCCCCTGCATCGACAGGCGACTCAGTCGCGGCTGACCACTCGATCGTCCTGCTCGAAACGCAACTCGCTCTCCGCCCATTGCCGCCACGAACGCACCTGAGAGCGATCGGCTCCACCGCGCTCGGCGCGCACCAGGGCTTCCAGGCCGGCTTGCCAGCGTGCCTGCTCCAGCTCCAGCTGAGCCACGTACAACCAGTGCTTGCCGCTGCCACTGCGCTCGGCCAGTGGACGCAAGACTCGCACGGCCGCGACACGGTCGCGTGCCTGCCACCAGAACAACCCCAGGCGTTCCTGCCGCGCGGGAGTAGCGGCCAGCAGACCGCTGTCGATCAACCCGGCGAGTAGCTTGGCGCCCTGCCAGGGCTGGTCGGCGGCGCCAGCTAGCAACACCAGATTGTCCAGTTCCGCCTCGCTGAAACGCATGCCCTTGATATAAGCGGCACGCAGTGTGGCCAGAGCCTTGTCATTGCTGCCGGCCATCTGCTGCAAGCCGGCCAGCTGTCGCCAGCCTTTGGCATCGTTCTGATTGCGCGCCAGCAACTGCCTCTGCCAGCGCTCAGCCTGGGTATAACGCCTGAGATCGGCGTTGACGCCCACCAGAAACTGCAACCAGATATCTGCGGCATTCGGATTGGACTGCAGATAACGCTCGGCCAGTGGCAGCGCCTTGGCCGGCTGGTTCATGCCCTGATAGGCCTGCACCAGCATCTGCAGTATCTCTTCGGACGCCCGCGCCTGATCAGGTGCCAGCAACTCCACGACCCTGGCGTAACGGCGCTCGCCGAGATTGAGCCTGGCCAGGTTGAGCCGTTCATCGGCGAGCATTGCCTCGTCCAGCTTGCCGCTGTGCACGGCCTTGTCCAGCCAGTCGATGGCCTGCGCGTTATTGCCCGCCGACCAGGCCACGTAAGCCTGGCTGCGCCACAGCAGTGCTTCTTCGAAGCTGCCACCGGGCGCATTGACGCCCTCCAGCGCCTTGCGTGCAGCAGCGTGATCCCCTTGCTGCTGGGCGCTCTGTGCGGCATTCAGGGCGCGAAACACGGCGGGATCTATAGCCTGTTGAGCCATGCCGGGCACAGACGCGGCGACCAGCATCACGAGCACGAACCAGCGAGACATGGTCAACTCCTTTCCAGACGGAAGTAGAGGGTCTTGACCGCCTCGCGGTCGACCGCCAGGCCGCCCTCGGTACGCGGTGCAAAGCGCCAGCGGGCCGCGGCACGACGCGCTTCGCGCTCGAACACATTGCGCGGATTGGCCTCCAGCACGCGAATGTTCTCCACGTTGCCGGAGCGATTGATGGTGAACGCCAGTTTGACGAAGCCTTCGATGCCGCGCTGCAAGGCGTGGCGAGGATATTCCGGGCGGACATCGTTGAGCGGCATCACCTCGCTCTCCATGCCCCCCATCTGCCCGCCTGACTCGGCAGCATCGCTCGGTGTGCTCGGCGCCGCAGCACCCGGTGCGAGACCGGCCAGGCTGGGTGCTGGCGCGGCATTGACGGCGATGCCACTGGCCAGACTCGGCAACTGGATGTCCAGTGCCGGCAATTGCGCGTTGGGCGTGGCAGCCATCGGTGTAGGAGGCGTAGGCAGTTGCGGCGTCTGCGGCTGTGGTGGTTGCGGGGCCTGCTGACGGTTGCGACTGGCCGTCTCGCTGGCGTTGCCGTCCATACGCACGAAACTGGCCACGCTGACCGGCTCCTGATTGAGCGCCTCACGCGGAGGGGTGACCATGTACAGCATCAGCGCGAACAGCCCCAGGGCCATCATGCACGCACCGACGAACGACAGCGCCAGACGCATCAGTTGGCTCCGCTGGTAGCAGCCAGCGCCACGTCGCGTACACCGGCCAGGCGAGCCTGATCCATCACCTGCACCACCAGGCCGGTACGCGCATCCTGATCGGCCTGCACCACCACCGCGCCATCGGGCTGCTCGACGCGCATGCGCTCGACATGGGCGCGCACGCTGCGCACGTCGACCGGTTTCTTGTCCATCCACACCTGGCCATCGGCGGTAACGGCGATGAGGATATTGCCCTTGTCCTGCGGGTTGGCGGTTTCCGCCTGCGGGCGCTGCACTTCGACACCGGCTTCCTTGATGAAGGAACTGGTGACGATGAAGAAGATCAGCATGATGAAGACCACATCGAGCATCGGCGTCAGGTCGATGCCAGTGTCGTCTTCCTGCTGGTGATGACGGCGCATTCTCATTTCAAAGACTCTCAGTCATGTCGCAGCTGGTCAGCCAGCCGCTCCAGAGCCCGGCGCGAGTCCCTTTCGAGACGCGCCAGGCTGAACAATCCGGTAATCGCCAGCACCATGCCGGCCATGGTCGGCAGGATCGCCTTCCATACGCCGGCGGCCATACCGCGCGGGTCGCCATTGCCACTCATGGCCAGTACATCGAACACCGCGACCATGCCGGTCACGGTGCCGAGCAGACCGAACAACGGACACAGCGCGACCAGGGTCTTGCCCAGGCGCAACGGCGCAGCCAATTGCTGACGTGCCTGCGCCAGCCAGGCCTCGCGAACCGCACGCTGCCAACTGCCCACCACGTCATCGCCGAGCACTTGGTGCCAGGCCTCGCGACGCTCACGCACCCAGCGCGGAAAGATCCGCCGCAGGAACCAGAAACGCTCGAACATCAGCGTCCAGAACCCCACGCAGAGGCCGGCCAGGGCCCACATCACCACGCCACCGGTGGCCATGAAGTCGAACAGCGCATAGGCGCTGTCGACCGCACGCAACCAGAATGCGTAAAGATCAGTCACGGCGCGGCGCCCCCGACAGGTGCAGGGCGACAAGGCCAGCACTCTGCTGCTCCAGAATCTGGATCAGGCCCTTGCTGCGGCTGCTCAACAGCGCATGCAGGAAGAGCATCGGAATCGCCACCACCAACCCCTGCACCGTGGTCACCAGCGCCTGGGAAATACCGTCGGCCATCAGCCTGGAGTCACCGGAGCCCCCTTGAGTGATGGCCTGGAAGGTGATGATCATGCCGGTCACGGTGCCCAGCAGGCCGAGCAACGGGGCAACGGCTGCCAGCAATTTGAGCAGGCCATGACCTTTCTCCAGCGGCGGGGTTTCCAGCAGAATTGCCTCGTCCAGCTTCAGCTCCAGGGTGTCCAGATCCGACAGTTGCGGCTTCGGCCCCAGCACCCCGATCACCCGGCCCAGCGGGTTGTCGTCACGCGGTGTACCGAGATCATGCATCTGCGCCTTGACCCCACGGGCTACACGGCTGAGGTAGAACATGCGCCAGGCCGCCAGCAGCAGGCCGATCGCCCCCAGGGCCACGATCACCCAGCCGACCAGGCCACCCTGTTGCTGGCGATCCCACAGGCTCGGTTGCTGCTGCAACTGCGCCAGCAAGGTGCCGCGACTGGGGTCGATCGGCAGCATGGCCAGCGGCGCACTGCTGTCGATGTAGTCCCTCACCTGGCCCAGGCCGGAGGGCTGACGCAACGGCGCGATCAACTCGCCAGCGTCGGCGTCGTAACGCAGGAAGGCATCCTCGCCATATACGGCGAAGGTACCGACACGCAGCACCTGCTGCTCGCTACGACGACCATCGGCGGCGACCACCGGCAGTGGCAGGCGTTCGACACGACCGCTGGCGGCCAGATCCTCGAGCAGCAGCATCCAGTACCCATCGAGATCTTCGGCCGAGGGCAGGCTACGGCTCTCGGCCAGTGCCTTGAGCTGTTTGAGACGCTCGGGATATTGCGCATTGAGCAGGCTGTCCTGCCATTGGCTGAGGGTGTCGCCGGCGCTCTGGCGAACCACGCCGAACAACTCGCCGAGGTGACCGACGCGTTGCGCCAACAACTTCTCCTGCTCGGCCAGCTCGGTTTCCTGACGATCGAACTCGGCTTTCAGCCGTTCGGCCTCGGCCTTCTGCTCGGCCAGAGATGCCTGCGCGGCGGCCAGCAATTCGGCCTGCTCGCTGCGCTTGGCGAGGAAAGCCTGCTCGCGCGCCTGCATGGCGCTGACTTCGGCAGCGCGCTCGCTGCGAATGCGTTGTAGCAGTTGATCGGGGCTCAGGCTTTCAGCGAGGGCGGTCATGCTCGGCAGCAGGCTGAAGGCCATGGCTGCGATGATACGACGAGTCATTGGGCAGACTCCCTGGCCAGGGTCTTGATCGGCAGGGTCAACAGGGCGGGCGCCTGTTGCTGGCGAGCGATGGCGATGGCCTGGCTCAGCGGACGTCGCGCATTACCGTCCAGTACCTGCCACGCCTGGGCTTGCGCGTTCCACCAGCCACTCTCGTGCGCATCCAGCGTTTGGTAATACAGCATGCTACGACCCAGACGCAGGAACTCGACGCTACGCGAAGCGCCATCGGCCTGATTCAACTCACCACGCCAGGCCTCAAGGGTGCGACCGTAGTCGCTCTCTATCTGGTAGGCCTCGAGGATACGCCGGTACTTGTCGGCCAAGCTGACATCGGCGCGCGGCAGCAAATCCTGCAACTGCGCCAGACGATCCTCGCGCTCCTCCGGCAGAAACGGCAGATCAGCGGCAACGAACTGGCCAAGCACCTCGACCATCTTGACCATCTGCGGGCTCACCGCCTCCTGGGTGCGCTCGATGCCGGCCAGTTGCTGCTGATAGCCGTCCAGCTCCTTGCGCTGGGCAGCCACCAGGTCGCGCAACTGACTGTTATAACCTTTCAGCGCCTCTGCCTGCTGAAGCGCATTACGGTACTCGTTGAGCATCTCGCGACTGGCATCGTCGAATTGCTCGACGCGGCCCTGGGAGGCCTTGGCCTCGGCGGCCAGACGCTGACTTTCGTCCAGCGCATCATCCAGTGGCGCGGCGGTCAGCGCGCCACTGATCAGCGTCAGGGCAACGGCCAGGGAAGGAAGTGGGAAGCGATTCATGCGCAGAGGAACCTCGACAGACGGCTGCTTCAAAAAGAGAAACATTATCATCTGGGAGCTTCATCGAAGCAATGTGCGAAACATCTCGTATCAGCTCACCGAACTATTGAGCCAGGTCAAAAAGTAAATCGTTGCATGGCTTAGCATTGATTCCAGCCAAGACACTCGACTCGACTGGAGTTCGCTATGTACAAGTCCCTGTTCACTGCTTCCCTGCTGGCCCTCGCCATCGCTGCCCCCATCGCCCAGGCCCACCAGGCAGGCGACATCCTCGTCCGTGCCGGTGCAATCACCGTCAACCCGGAAGCCGACTCCTCCAGCGTCAGGGTCGATCGTGGCGGTCTGGCCGGTACCGATCTGGGCGGCAAGGCGACCATGAGCAGTGACACCCAGCTGGGTCTGAACTTCGCCTACATGCTCACCGACAACCTGGGCATCGAACTCCTGGCAGCCACCCCGTTCGAGCACGACGTGAAGATCAAGGGCACCATCCTCGATGCAGCCAACGGCAAGCTGGGTAGCCTCAAGCACCTGCCGCCGACCCTGAGCCTGGTGTATTACCCGCTCGACTCCAAGTCGGCCTTCCAGCCCTACGTCGGTGCCGGCATCAACTACACCTGGATTTTCGATGAGCACGTCGGCAGCACTGCCAGCGCCAACGGCTTCGACAATTTCCGCGCCAAGAACAGCTGGGGCCTGGCCTGGCAGGTGGGTGCCGACTACATGCTGACCGACAGCCTGATGGTCAACGCCCAGGTGCGCTACATCGACATCGACACCACCGCCTATGTCGACAACAACGCCCTCGGCGTACGTGCCAAGGTCGATGTGGACGTCGATCCGTTCATCTACATGGTTGGCCTGGGCTACAAATTCTGAGCCACCACGAAATGAAAGAAGCCGGCAGATGCCGGCTTCTTTCGTTCAAGGGTGGTCAGCCCCGCGAGGCGCGCTTGCTCATATACCGAGTAGACGCGCTAGCCCATCGCGCAATGGAGTCTGCAGCGGCAGGCGGTACTGCGCAGCGAGTCGAGCAATGTCTGCCCGCGAATGACGGATATCCCCGGCACGAGCCGCCAGATAGCTGACTTCGGGCAGGCCACCGCAGAGCGCGCCGATCTCGGCCAGCAACTGGTTGAGGCTGACAGCCTGGTTCCAGCCGACGTTGACCGGCAGCGATTGCACCCGTTCGGCATTCAGCGCCTGCACCAGCAGGGCAACCAGATCGCCGACGTAGAAGAAATCACGGGTCTGCTCGCCATCACCGAATACGCTGATGGGCAACCCCTGCTGCGCCCGCTGGGTGAAGATGCTGATCACGCCGGAGTAAGGCGAAGAGGGATCCTGGCGTGGGCCGAAGATGTTGAAGAAACGAAATACCGCCGGCTCCAGACCATGCTGGCGACGGTAGAAGTCCAGGTAATGCTCACTGGCCAGCTTGTCAGCCGCATAGGGCGTCAAAGGCGCCTTGGCGGTTTCCTCGATGATCGCCACGCCTTCGCCATTGTTGCCATAGACCGCGGCACTGGAGGCGTAGATCACCCGCCGCACGCCATGCAGGCGCATTGCTTCGCAGACGTTGAGCGTACCGATGAAGTTGCTCTGGTGGGTCGCCACCGGGTCATCGACGGAAGCCTGCACGGAAGCCACCGCAGCCAGATGCACGACAGCATCACAGCCGGCAACGGCCTGCGCGACCTGCCGTGAATCGGCGACATCGCCCTCGATGAACTGCAGATCGGGGTTATCCAGCGGCAGGTTGCTGCGCTTGCCCATGGACAGATTGTCCAGCACACGCACGCGCTGGCCTGCGCTCAGCAGTGCATCGGCCAGGTGTGAGCCGATGAAGCCGGCGCCACCGGTTATGAGTATTTCAGCCATGGCGGTAATGACGATCCAGAAGTGCCGGCAAACCAGAGCGCCAGGCACGCGGCTTGATGCCGAAGGTATGGAGGATTTTCTTGCAGGCCAGCACCGCGTGCTGCGGCTCGTCGGCCGCATCCGGACGAGCGGCATGCGCTTGTGGCGCGACATCCTCGACCAGATTGCTGCGATAGTGACGCGCTTCGCTCAGTACGGCCTGTCCCAGGCTAAGCGATGTACTCGCCTCGTGACCGCCATAGTGATAGGTACCCCACAGCGGCGAGGCACAGTCGAGTTGCTTGAGCACCGCCAGAATCACCCGAGCAGCGTCATCGACCGGTGTTGGGTTACCACGCCGATCATCGGCCAGGTGCAGTACCTCGTCGCGTTCGGCACGCTGCAGGAAACGCCCGAGTAGGCCCTCACGGCTGTCATCGAGCAACCAGCCGAAACGCAGCAGCACATGCCGTGGACAGATCGCCCGAACGCTCTGTTCCAGACGCCAGAGTGCCTGCCCACGCAGGCCCAGTGGCACCGGCTCGTCCTTCTCGCTGTAGGCGGTGGCGCGCGAGCCGTCGAACACGCGATAGCTAGACGGCTGCACCAGCACGATCTCGTGATGCAGGCAGAGCTCGGCCAGGCGCTCGACGGCACGCTCCTGAGTGGACAGACGCGCCTCGGTCACCGACTCGGCCTGAAACCAGTCGAAGTAATAAGCCAGGTTGATCAGCGCATCCGGGCGAGTGTCGTCGAGCAGTTCGGTCAGGCTCGCCGCATCCCAGCCGCTTTCCGGCGGGCGCGGCGCGAGGAAGCCGATGTCCTCCTCGGCACCAAGACGGATCAGCGCTTGCCCCAAGGCACTACCGCCGCCCAGCAGCATCAGGCGCATTCGCATAAGCTGGAACCCGCTCGGATCAGAACGGGATATCGTCGTCGAAACTGTCGTAGTCAGGAGCTGGCTGGGCCTGCTGCGGAGCCGGACGTTCCTGGCGCGGAGCCTGTTGCGGTTCGCGTTGCGGGGCCGGACGCGACTGACGCGGAGCGCCGCCTTCATCACCACTCGGGCGACCGCCCAGCAACTGCATGGTGCCCTGCATGTCGACGATGATCTCGGTGGTGTACCGCTTGATGCCGTCCTTTTCCCACTCGCGGGTCTGCAACTTGCCTTCGATGTATACCTGCGAACCCTTGCGCAGGTACTCGCCGGCGATCTCGGCAACCTTGCCGAACAGTGCGACGCGGTGCCACTCGGTCTTCTCGACCTTCTGCCCGGTCTGCTTGTCAGTCCACTGCTCGCTGGTGGCCAGGCTCAGGTTGGTCACGGCGTTGCCGCTGGGCAGATAGCGTGTTTCCGGGTCCTGGCCGCAGGTACCGACCAGAATGACTTTGTTAACCCCACGGGCCATAACGTTCTCCTAGGCTCCTCACGTCGCAGGCGCCGATACGATCAGGCGCTCCACTGACGTGCGATCCAATTGTTGGGTATCCACTTTGATATAGATGGCCGCTTCATCGACCACCACCACGGCATCCGCCACTCCCGGCGTAGCCCTGAGGCGTTCGACCAGTCCAACCTCGGCCAGTGCCGCAGCGTCGAGCGGCAGGCGCAAACTGGTCACATACGGCGGTTCGCGCATAGTAACAGCAATGGCCAGCCAAATTGCACAGAGCACGGCACAGCCGATGAACACACCACTCAGGCCCACATGCTGGTACAACCAGCCGCCCAGGATGCCCCCCAGCGCAGCACCGAGGAACTGGCTGGTGGAATACACGCCCATCGCCGTCCCCTTGCCACCGGCTGGTGCAACCTTGCTGACCAGCGAGGGCAATGAGGCTTCCAGCAGATTGAAGGCGGTGAAGAACACCACGGTGCCCACCACCAATGCGCGCAGGTTGCTGCCCAACAGTGCGAAGTACAACTCGCAGGCCAGCAGCACCGCCACCGCGCCGAGCAGTACCCGCTTCATCTGACGCTTCTTCTCGCCATAGATGATGAACGGCACCATGCCGAAGAAACCGATCAGCAGAGCCGTGAGATAGACCCACCAATGCTCCTCCTTGGCCAGCCCCCCCTGCTCCACCAGCGCCAGCGGCAGCGCGACGAAACTGGCCATCAGCACCGCGTGCAGGGCCAGGATGGCGAAGTCCAGCCGCAGCAGGTCGGCGTTCCTCAGCGTCGGCCACAGCGCGTGCGCCGCCACGCCCGACTCACGGTGCTGCAGGGGACCGGCGTTCTTCGGCACGATGCCGGCAACGATGAGAATGCCCAGCAGCGCCATCGCCGCAGTCGCCCAGAACAGGCCCGAGAGACCGAAGGCACGGGTCAGCAGCGGCCCGACCACCATGGCCACGGCGAACGACAGGCCGATGCTCATGCCGATCATGGCCATGGCCTTGGTTCGATGCTGCTCGCGAGTCAGATCCGACAGCAACGCCATCACCGCTGCGGAAATCGCACCGGCGCCCTGTAGCACGCGCCCCGCGATCACCCCCCAGATCGAGTCGGCATTGGCCGCCAGGACACTGCCAGCCGCAAAGATCAGCAGACCGATGTAGATCACCGGTCGTCGGCCAATGCGGTCACTGATGATGCCGAAGGGAATCTGCAGGACGGCCTGAGTCAAACCATAGGCACCGATGGCCAGACCGATCAGCGCCGGGGTGCTGCCAGCCAGATCCATCCCGTAGGTCGCCAGTACCGGCAGCACCATGAACATGCCGAGCATGCGGAACGCAAACACCAGGGCAAGCCCTCCGGCCGCGCGCGCTTCGGCGCCACTCATGCGTTCGCTGTGTGGATCGTGCATGGAACAAATCCCGTGGAAAATCAGCCGGCGATTCTAGCAGCCAGCGCGCTCGTGGCACAGGCGCACACTTTGCCGCAGGGTGCCGCCAGGCCCTATACTCGACCGTTTTCCGCCCGCCCAGCGAGGCCCGTTGTAAGTGGACAAGATCCTGATCCGTGGGGCCCGAACCCACAACCTCAAGAACATCGACCTGACCCTGCCGCGCGACAAGCTGATCGTGATCACCGGCCTGTCCGGCTCCGGCAAGTCCTCTTTGGCCTTCGACACCCTCTACGCGGAAGGGCAGCGTCGTTACGTGGAATCACTGTCGGCCTACGCCCGCCAGTTCCTGTCGATGATGGAGAAACCCGACGTCGACACCATCGAGGGCCTGTCGCCAGCGATTTCCATCGAGCAGAAATCGACCTCGCACAACCCGCGTTCGACCGTCGGAACCATCACCGAAATCTACGACTACCTGCGCCTGCTCTACGCCCGTGTCGGTATCCCGCGCTGCCCGGATCATGACGTGCCCCTGGAAGCACAGACCGTCAGCCAGATGGTCGACCAGGTGCTGGCCCTGCCGGAAGGCCGCAAGCTGATGCTGCTGGCTCCGGTGGTTCGCGAGCGCAAGGGCGAACACCTGTCGGTGTTCGAGGAGCTGCGCGCCCAGGGCTTCGTTCGCGCCCGGGTCAACGGCAAGCTGCACGAACTGGATGAGTTACCCAAGCTGGACAAACAGAAGAAGCACTCCATCGACGTGGTGGTGGATCGCTTCAAGGTGCGCGAAGATCTGCAGCAGCGCCTGGCCGAATCCTTCGAGACCGCCCTCGGCCTGGCCGACGGCATCGCACTGATCGCGCCCATGGACGATGAAGAAGGCGAAGAGATCATCTTCTCCGCACGCTTCGCCTGCCCCCACTGCGGCCACTCGATCAGCGAGCTGGAACCCAAGCTGTTCTCCTTCAACAACCCGGCTGGCGCCTGCCCGACCTGCGATGGCCTGGGCGTGAAACAGTTCTTCGACACCAAGCGCCTGGTCAATGGCGAACTCACCCTCGCCGAGGGCGCCATACGCGGCTGGGATCGGCGCAACGTCTATTACTTCCAGATGCTCGGCTCGCTGGCTTCGCACTACGGCTTCAGTCTGGAAGTGCCTTTCGACGATCTGGCCGCCGAACACCAGAAGGTCATTCTGTTCGGCAGCGGCACCCAGAGCGTCGACTTCAAGTACCTCAACGACCGCGGCGACATCGTCAAGCGCTCGCACCCCTTCGAGGGCATCATCCCCAACCTCGAACGGCGCTACCGCGAAACCGAATCGACCAGCGTGCGTGAGGAATTGGCCAAGTTCCTCAGCACCCAGCCCTGCCCCGACTGCCGCGGCACTCGCCTGCGCCGTGAAGCACGCCACGTCTGGGTCGGCGAGAAGACCCTGCCAGCCGTGACCGGCCTGCCGGTGGGCGATGCCTGCGACTACGTCGCCAGCCTGCACCTGACCGGCCGACGCGGCGAGATCGCCGAGAAAATCCTCAAGGAAATCCGCGAGCGCCTGCAATTTCTGGTCAACGTCGGCCTCGACTACCTGACCCTCGATCGCAGCGCCGATACCCTGTCCGGCGGTGAAGCACAGCGCATTCGTCTGGCCAGCCAGATCGGTGCCGGCCTGGTCGGCGTCATGTACATCCTCGACGAGCCCTCCATCGGCCTGCACCAGCGAGACAACGAGCGCCTGCTGGCAACCCTCAATCACCTGCGCAACCTAGGCAACACGGTGATCGTGGTCGAGCACGACGAGGACGCCATCCGAATGGCCGATTACGTGGTCGATATCGGCCCGGGCGCCGGGGTGCATGGTGGGCGCATCGTCGCCGAGGGCACACCGGACGAGGTTATGAATCACCCTGATTCGCTGACCGGCAAGTACCTGTCCGGTCGCGAGAAGATTCGCTATCCGGCGCAGCGCACGGCACGCGACAAGAAGAAGCTGCTCAAGCTCAAGGGCGCGCGCGGCAACAACCTGCAGAACGTCAACCTGGAGATTCCGGTGGGCCTGCTCACCTGCGTCACCGGGGTGTCCGGCTCGGGCAAGTCGACACTGATCAACAACACCCTGTTCCCGCTGACCGCTACTGCCCTGAACGGTGCGACCAGTCTGGAAGCCGCGCCGCACGATTCCTTCGACGGCCTGCAGCATCTGGACAAGGTAGTCGATATCGACCAGAGCCCGATCGGCCGCACGCCGCGCTCCAACCCGGCGACCTACACCGGCCTGTTCACCCCCATTCGCGAGCTGTTCGCCGGCGTCCCCGAGTCGCGCTCGCGCGGTTACGGGCCGGGTCGCTTCAGCTTCAACGTCAAGGGAGGGCGCTGCGAAGCCTGCCAGGGCGATGGCGTGATCAAGGTGGAGATGCACTTCCTGCCGGACATCTACGTGCCGTGCGACGTGTGCAAAGGCAAGCGCTACAACCGCGAAACCCTGGAAGTGAAGTACAAGGGCAAGAGCATCACCGAAGTGCTCGACATGACCATCGAGGAGGCCCGTGCCTTCTTCGATGCCGTGCCGGCCATTGCCCGCAAGTTGCAGACGCTGATGGACGTCGGCCTGTCCTACATCAAGCTGGGGCAAAGCGCGACCACGCTATCCGGCGGCGAGGCGCAACGGGTCAAGCTGAGCCGCGAGCTGAGCAAGCGCGACACCGGCAAGACCCTGTACATCCTCGATGAGCCGACCACCGGCCTGCACTTCGCCGACATCCAGCAGTTGCTCGACGTGTTGCACCGCCTGCGCGACCACGGCAACACCGTGGTGGTGATCGAGCACAACCTGGATGTGATCAAGACCGCAGACTGGCTGGTCGACCTCGGCCCGGAAGGCGGCTCCAAGGGCGGCCAGATCATCGCCACCGGCACCCCGGAAGAAGTCGCAGCCAATCCGGCCTCCCACACCGGTCACTTCCTCAAGCCGCTACTGGAGCGCGACCGCGCCTGAAATGAAAGAGCCCCGCATCAGCGGGGCTCTTTCATGGCGGATCTCGTAGGGTGCACCGTGCGCTCCTCCACCCTGGCGTCGGTGCGTACGGCACACGCCGAGTCACATCTGGCTCTGCAGGTACTTCTCCAGCCCCAGCTTGTCGATCAGTTGCAACTGGATCTCCAGCCAGTAGGCGTGGTCTTCCTCGGTGTCCTTCAGTTGCAGCAGCAGGATGTCGCGGGTCTGATAATCCTGGTGCTTCTCACATAGTTCGATGCCCTTGCTCAGGGCCGCGCGCACTTCGTACTCCAGCGCCAGATCCAGCTTCAGCGCCTCGGGCACGGTCTGGCCGAACTTGAAGGGATTGGGTGCCATGTCCGGCACACCCTCGAGGAAGATGATGCGCTTGAGCAGCGCATCGGCGTGCTGGGTTTCCTCTTCCATTTCGTGATTGATGCGCTCGTAGAGCTTGCTGAAGCCCCAGTCCTCGTATAGCCGCGAATGGATGAAGTACTGGTCACGAGCTGCCAGCTCACCCTTGAGCAGATGCTTCAGATAGTCGATGACCTCGATATGGCCCTTCATGCCGGTATTCCTTGTTACATGCCTGATCAGAGTGCAATGCTCCGCCTGGCACGAAGTTCGGTCAAGCAAAAGCACAACGCCTCCACGAAGGAGGCGTTGCGGTTTACTGACGCAGCAGGCGCTGGATCAGTCGTTCAGGCTCAGGCCAGATCGAAACGGTCCAGGTTCATCACCTTGACCCAGGCGGCGACGAAGTCCTTGATCAGCTTCTCCTTGCCATCGGCGCTGGCATAGACCTCTGCGTAGGCACGCAGCACCGAGTTGGAGCCAAACACCAGATCGTTACGGGTGGCCGTGTATTTCACCTGACCATCCTTGCGCGTCCGTCCTTCGAATACCTCGTTACTGCTGTCGGCAGCCTTCCATACGGTGCCCATGTCCAGCAGGTTGACGAAGAAGTCGTTGGACAACACGCCCACCTGGTCGGTGAACACGCCATGCTGGCTGCCGTCATGGTTGGCGCCCAGTACACGCAGGCCACCGACCAGAGCGGTCAGCTCGGGCGCTGTGAGGGTCAGCATTTGCGCCTTGTCGATCAGCATGGCTTCGGTAGGCACACCCAGGTTGCCCTTGCTGTAGTTGCGGAAGCCATCGGCCGCCGGCTCCATGACGTCGAAAGACTCGACATCGGTCTGATCCTGACGCGCATCGACACGACCGGCGGCGAACGGTACGTCCACCGCGACACCAGCAGCCTTGGCAGCCAGTTCGACCCCCACATTACCCGCCAGCACGATCACATCGGCCAGCGATGCCTTGGCGGACGCCCGCTGGATTTCCACCAGCTTCGGCAGCGCCTGCAATGCACGCTGGTTCACGGCCCAATCCTTCTGCGGTGCCAGTGCCAGGCGAGCACCGTTGGCGCCGCCGCGCTTGTCACCGCCACGGAAAGTCGACGCCGACGCCCAGGCCACGGACACCAGATCACCCACCGACAACCCGGATGCAGCGATCTTGGCCTTGAGATCGGCGATATCGGCGGCAGAAGGGTTGTGTACGGCTGCCGGCAGCGGGTCTTGCCAGATCAGATCCTCTTTCGGCACTTCCGGGCCAAGATAACGCGCCTTGGGCCCCATGTCGCGGTGAGTCAGTTTGTACCAGGCGCGGGCGAAGGCGTCGGCGAAGGCCTGCGGATCTTCGTAGAAGCGCTTGGAAATCTTGCCGAACTCCGGATCGAAACGCAGCGTCAGGTCAGTGGTGAGCATGGTCGGCTTGTGGAATTTACCCGGGACATGCGCATCCGGGATGATGTCCGGCGCGTCCTTGGCCACCCACTGCTTGGCGCCGGCCGGCGATTTGGTCAGCTCCCACTCGAACTTGAACAGGTTCTCGAAGAAGTTGTTGCTCCACAGCGCCGGCGTCTTCGTCCAGGTAACCTCGAGGCCACTGGAAACGGTGTCCTTGCCAAAGCCACTGCCAAAGTTACTCGTCCAACCCAACCCCTGAGATTCGATCGGCGCAGCTTCAGGCTCCGGCCCCTTGTGCGATTCAGGCGCAGCGCCGTGGGCTTTGCCAAAGGTGTGACCACCGGCGATCAGCGCGACGATCTCCTCGTCATCCATGGCCATGCGATAGAAGGTGGCGCGAATGTCCTTGGCAGCAGCCAGGTAGTCGCCACTGGCATTCGGACCTTCCGGATTCACATAGATCAGGCCCATGTGCGTGGCACCGAACGGCGCGGTCAACTCACGCTCGTCGTTGACGCGCTTGGGATCGACGCCCAACCAGGCGACTTCCGCGCCCCAGTTGACGTCCTGATCCGGCTCCCACACGTCCTCGCGGCCGGCACCGAAACCGAAAGTACGAAAGCCCATGGACTCCAGCGCGACGTTACCTGCGAGGATGTACAGGTCGGCCCAGGAAATCGCCTGGCCGTACTTTTGCTTGACCGGCCACAGCAGACGGCGCGACTTGTCGATATTGACGTTGTCCGGCCAGGAATTCAGCGGTGCGAAACGCTGCTGGCCACGACCACCACCGCCACGACCATCGGTGGTGCGATAGGTACCGGCGGAGTGCCAGGCCATACGGATGAACTGTGGGCCGTAGTGACCGAAATCGGCAGGCCACCAATCCTGGCTATCGGTCATCAACCGAACCAGATCGGCCTTCAGGGCCTTGTAGTCGAGCGCCTTGAATGCTTCGGCGTAGTTGAACTTCTCGCCCAGAGGGTTGGATCGCTCGGAATGTTGATTCAGCAGATCCACACGCAGTTGGTTCGGCCACCAATCTTTGTTGGTCGTGCCGCCACCCGCTACGTGGTTGAACGGACATTTACCTTGATTCGACATGGTTCTCTCCTTCTCCTCATCCGGTCGGCTCTTGCGACTGCGGCCGACGATGGGACAAGCCTAGCCCCGCTTCGGCAGGTGAACCAATTCATCAAGCGTAACGACTCGATAGTTAATTTCTTTCGTGAATCGTGGAAAGCCCACAGGCCGGAATGGCGATGGGCAGCGGAGAAATAACCGAAGCAAACCGACACCGCTGCTAAAAATTGCAGACAATAAAAAACCGGGCACCAGGCCCGGTCTTTCATACAACCTGCAACTTACTCGGCAGCTTCTACCGAACCACCGACCGGACGGTCGACCAGTTCGACATAAGCCATCGGAGCATTGTCGCCAGCGCGGAAACCGCACTTGAGGATGCGCAGGTAGCCGCCGTTACGGGTGGCGTAGCGCTTGCCCAGATCGTTGAACAGTTTGCCAACGATGGCTTTCGAACGAGTACGGTCGAAGGCCAGACGACGGTTGGCAACGCTGTCTTCCTTGGCCAGGGTGATCAGCGGCTCGGCAACGCGACGCAGTTCCTTGGCTTTCGGCAGGGTAGTTTTGAT
>Ga0075032_1000670_pt1 | contig 15835 bp, 15 predicted proteins | sample SynthPrep_1_END__FD_71386 | JGI IMG/M metagenome (GOLD analysis project Ga0075032, IMG submission 71386) | Synthetic microbial communities from Ohio, USA - SynthPrep_1_END_DS7_MetaG | ecosystem: Engineered > Bioreactor > Aerobic > Activated sludge | place: USA: Ohio, Columbus | collected 2014-04-10
CATGAAATGTGACATGAACGCATCCTCCCCACGCCCCCTGCCCGCCCCTGCCGGCCATTACCTGTTGCGCCTGGGCACGTGCAGCCTGCTGCTACATCGGCGCAGCCTGCTCGTCGCGTTGACTCTCAGCCTGCTGCTGGTCGCGGTCGGCACCTGGATACTGGCGGCCGGCGACGCGGCCCTCACGCCCTGGAAGGCCCTGATGGCCGCCGTCGGCCAGGGCGAGACCCTGCACATATTCCTGATTCGGGAATTACGCCTGCCACGGCTGATCGCCGGCCTGCTCAGCGGCGCCGCGCTGGGTGCCGCCGGCTGCCTGTTGCAGACCCTGGCGCGCAACCGCCTGGCCACACCAGGGGTGATCGGTATCGACAACGGCGCCACTGCCTTCGCCGTCGCCTCCATCGTCGCCGTGCCCACCAGCCTGGCACCATCGGCCCTGGCCCTGAGCGGCGCGGCCACGGCAGCGGTACTGACCTTCGCCCTGGCCGCTGGTGGTGGCGCACGCGGCTATCGCTTCATCGTCGTCGGCATCGCCATCGGTGCATTGTTCGGCGCACTGACCAACCTGATGCTGGCGCGCAGCGACATGGATGCCGCCAATGCCGCCTACCCCTGGACGGTCGGCAGCCTCAACGCGCGCCCCGCCGACTCGGTGCTGCTGCTCGGCATCGGCCTGGCAGTGGGCCTGCCACTGGCCAAGCTGCTGGTCAATGCCCTGAGCCTGATGCGTTTTTCCGACAGTGTCGCCATCGGCCTGGGCGTGCGCCTGCAACGCATGCGCCTGCTTACCCTGGCGCTGTGCGTATGGCTCACGGCCCTGGCGGTCGCGGTCGTCGGCCCGGTCGGTCTGATTGCTCTTGCCGCACCGGAGATGGCGCGGCACCTGTGCAGCCGGCACGGCGTACCCGTGCTCAACGCGGCACTGTCCGGTGCCCTGATGATGATCCTCGCCGACTGGCTCGGCCGAACCCTGCTGGCCCCCATCGAAGTCCCGGTCGGCATCATCGCGGCCGTGATCGGCGGCCCCTACCTGCTGTGGATTCTGCTGCGCCAGGCCCCACGGAGCTCGACATGACCCTGCTTTCCTCGCTGCTCGGCGATGCCAGCCAGACCGACGTGCGTCTGCAAGCCCGCAACCTGAGCATGGGCTACGCCCAGACCACGATCATCGACGGCCTCGATCTGCTGATCCCCAGCGGCCAGGTCAGCGCCATCGTCGGCCCCAACGGCTGCGGCAAATCCACCCTCCTCGCCGGCCTCGCCCGGCTGCACAAGCCCAGCGCCGGTAGCGTACTGCTCGACGGCAAGGCCATCGGCAGCCTGCCCTCTCGCGAAGTGGCACGCCGGCTTGCCCTGCTGCCCCAGGACGCCAGCGCGCCGGACGGGCTGACGGTCAGTGAACTGATCCGCTTCGGCCGCCAACCGCACCAGAGCCTGCTGCGCCAATGGAGTGCAGAGGATCAGGCGATAGTCGACGCCGCCCTGGTTGCGGCCGATCTCGTCAAGCTGGCCGACCGCCCGCTGGAATCCATGTCCGGCGGCCAGCGCCAGCGTGCCTGGATCGCCATGGCCATCGCCCAGGCCACGCCCTTGCTGCTGCTCGACGAGCCGACTTCGGCGCTGGATCTGGGCCATCAGATCGAAGTCTTCGAGCTGATCCGCCAACTCGCCGCCGCCGGCAAGACCATCGTCATGGTGGTGCACGATCTCTCCAGTGCCTGCCGTTACGCCGATCACCTGATCGCCATGCACCAGGGGCGGATCGTCGCCAGCGGGCGCCCCGACGAAGTGGTCAGCTCGGAGCTGGTCGAGCGCCTGTATGGCGTACGCTGCACGCTGCTGCGCGACCCGCTGAGCGGTACGCCGGTGATCGCCGGAGTAAGCAGGCTCTGAAGGCGTATCACCAGAGCGCTTCGCATACCCGCCAGTAATTCATTCTCTGAAAATAATGTAAGAAATCACCCAGTCAATTAGTCGGACATTTCTCACGTCATAAATTTTTCACGATAAAAATCATTGCGTTGCAGATATCTATCAAAAGAACACGATAAATCGTCAAAAAAGCAGCGAACTGGAAGCAGAGAACGGCTGCACTATCGTCCAAGCAATTCCACATCGAAGGGACTCGAACGATGAAGTCCATCACGAGAACCGCCACACTGGCTCTTGGCTTGTTCGCAGCACCCGCTTTCTCAGCCGGCCAACTGCAGGGGCAACTGAACGTTCAAATCACCATCGGCACCGGCTGTACGGTGACCAACGGTACCGCCAGCGGCTCCAGCAACACCTTCGGTTCGCTGTCTTTCGGCAACTACAACGACCTCAACAACCTGATCGACGGCCGCTCCTTCGGTAGCGCCGGCGGCAGCTCGTTCGGCCTGCAATGCAGCCTGGGAACGGCCTACAGCATTGCCCTGAACGCCGGGCAGAATGCCACTGGCAGCCAGAGGCGCATGGTCAACTCAGGTGCCTACGTCGCCTACAACCTGTATCAGGACAGCGGTCGAACCCAGACCTGGGGAGATGGTGGCGCGACAGGCACGGTGCACACGGGAACCGGCACCGGCAACAACGAAGAAGTGATCGTCTACGGTCGAGTCCCGGCGCAGACCACCCCCAGCCCCGGCACTTACACGGACACCGTGCAGGTCACCATCGCCTGGTAACCCCTCGCCACGCATTGAAGAGGACGTCACGCTCACCAGGGAAGAATCGTCATGCAGCGCCTGATCGCCCTTCTTCTCATGCTGGCTCCAGCAGCCCTGCATGCGGTCGACAAGAACGCCACCATCGGTGTGAACGCCGAGGTACTGCCGGCCTGCCAGGCCGGCAGCAGCGGTGGTTCGGGCGTCAGCTTCGGCACGCTGGATTTCGGTACCCACCTCAGGCTCGACAACCTCATCACCCGCGTGGGCCAGCCAGGAGCCGGTGCCCTGCGCGTCAACTGCCAGCAGAACATCCCCTACCGTGTGTTGATCAATGCCGGCAACAGCGGCAATACCAACAACCGGCAGATGAGCGGCCCCGGCGCGGCCGTGCTCACCTACAACCTGTACACCGGCGCGGACTACGCCACCGTCTGGGACAACAGCACGGGCGTCAGCGCGGTGGGCAATGGCCAGGATCAGTGGCTGCCGATCTATGCCCGCGTTCCAGCGCAAAGCCCCCCTCCGCCAGGTAGCTACAGCGATACCCTGACCGTCACGGTGAGTTGGTGATGCCGTGCCAGGGCCAGTCGCTTGGGGTCACCAGCCTGCTCTGCCTGACCGTGCTGGTCATGCCTGCTCTGCCGGTTCACGGCGACACGGGCGTCAACGACCAGATCATCAGCCAGAGTTTCCAGGTACGCGCGGAGATCGTGCCGGGTTGCCTGCTCGGTGCAGGCGGCAGCGACGCCACCTCGTTCGGCAGCATCTCGTTCGGCCAGATCAGTACCCTGCCCAGCAACCTGGATACGGCAAGCACACCGGGCAACGGTTCCATCGTCCTGCAGTGCGCCCCTGGCACAGCGGTCAGCGTCTCGCTCAACACCGGTCTCAATACCGGCAGCGTCGGCGGCGGACGTTACCTGGCGAACGGCACCGAGCGCCTGCGCTACCAGCTGTATCAGGACGCCGCGCGCAGCATCGTCTGGGGCGACGGCAGCAATGGTGGCACGCGCATGAGCATCAACTTTCCCGTTGGCGGCGCCACTCAGAGCTACACCGTCTACGCCCGCCTGTTCAGTGTCAGCCCGCTGCCCTCGGCCGGCATCTACACCGACACCATCACAGTGACCGTGAGTTATTGAACCATGAGGACACGTACCCTCTTCACCTGCTGCCTGATTCTGGCCACCTCGCTGACGAGCCTGGCCGCGCAGGCCGCCAGTTCCATCCTGATCTGGCCGATCAACCCGTTGATCGAAGCGGATCGACAGAAGTCAGCCGCGCTCTGGCTGGAAAACCGCGGGCAGGAGCCGGTGAACTTGCAGGTACGGGTGCTGGCCTGGGAGCAGCAGGGCTTCGAAGATCACCTGACGCCACAGAGGCAGGTGGTAGGCAGCCCGCCGATGGCGACCGTGCAACCGGGCAAACGGCAACTGATCAGGCTGGTCAATCTGGAACCGCCGGGCGCGGGCACGCTGCGTACCTACCGCGTGCTGGTCGACGAGGTTCTACCGCCGCAACCGCGCCCGTCACAGCTGGGCGTGCAGTTTCAGATGCGTTACTCGGTGCCGCTGTTCGTGGTGGGGCCTGGAGCCTACCTGGATGACGGTGCGCGAGAAGCGCCAGGCCAGGGCCAAGCACTGGCCCCCGATCTGCGCTACCGCGTCGTCACAGGCAGCGATGGCACCTTCCTCTACCTGCGCAACATCGGCCCCGCACCAGCCCGCCTGTCCCAGGTCGACCTGCTGCGCGACAACGGCCGGCAGCCCCTGGCCGAAGGGCTTCTCGGCTACGTGCTGCCTGACGCGCAGATGCGCTGGCTCCTGCCGGCCGGCGTGCACGGTGGCCGGGTGCAGGCCCGCATCAACGAAGGCCGACAAGCGCAGACGCTGGCCACCGAATAGGTCGCTGGCCCTGCTGTTGCTGGCCGTCCTGCTGTCAGGCCAACCGGCTCGCGGCGATGACACGGAGCAGCTCGCCGAGGCCCAGTTGCTCTACCTGGAGTTGGTCGTCAATGAACTGTCCAGTGGCAAGGTGGTGGAAGTGAGGGAACATCAGGGCCGGCTGTTCGTTCAGCGCGACGACCTGCTCGCCGCCGGCGTGCGCCTGCCCCCGGCATCGCCCGCCTGGGTTGCCCTGGATCGGATCGAAGCCCTGCACAGCGAGTACCAGCAGGGCAATCAGCGCCTGCTGCTGAGCCTGCCCAGCGACTGGTTGCCGCATCAGCGCTTCGGCCCCAACAGCCTTAGCGAGCCGATGGAGGCGCAAAGCGCACTCGGCGCCCTGTTCAACTATGACCTCTACTACAACCACACCGAGAATGCCGGCCACTACGCCAACACCTGGCTGGAACAGCGGGTATTCGACGGCTTCGGCATGATCGCCAACACCGGCGTCTATCGCCACAGCTTCTCCGGGGCGGGCTATCGCGACGGCTACACTCGCTACGACACCACCTGGCGCTTCAACGACCAGCAACGCATGCTCAGCTTCAGCGGTGGCGACCTGATCACCGGTGCGCTGACCTGGAACAGCGCGGTGCGCCTGGGAGGGGTGCAGATTTCGCGCGAATTCTCGCTGCGTCCTGATCTGATCACCTACCCCCTGCCGCGCTTCGATGGCGACGCCGCAGTGCCCAGCAGCGTGGACCTGTTCATCGACGGTGCCCGGATCGGCCAGCAGGATCTGCGCCCCGGCCCCTTCACTCTGAACACCGTGCCCTACATCAGCGGTGCCGGTACGGCGACGCTGGTGACCACCGACGTACTCGGCCGCCAGGTTTCCACCACCGTGCCGTTCTACGTGACCGACACCCTGTTGCGTCAGGGGCTCTCGGACTTTTCGCTGTCGGCGGGCAAGCTGCGCCGCAACTACGGCGTGGACGATTTCGCCTATGGCAGTCTGGTCGGCAGCGGCAGCCTGCGCTACGGCCTGACCGACAGCCTCACCCTGGAAAGCCATGCCGAAGCCGGTGCCGGCCTCAGGCAGGCCGGAGTCGGCGCGACCGTCGGGCTCGGCCTCATGGGTACCCTGAGCGGTTCGGTGAGCCAGAGCAGCGGCATCGGTAACGGCCAGCAGTACAGCCTTGGCTACAGCTACTATGCGCGCCGCTTCGGTATCACTGCGCAGCGCATCCAGCGCACCTCGGACTATGCCGACCTGAGCGTCGCCCACGCCCTGGACAACGACCTGGCCGGCGGCCCGCTGAGCAAGACCCTGGATCAACTGACCTTCAGCTTCAGCCCCGAAGGGTTGGGCTCGTTCGGCATCGGCTACTTCGCCAGCGAGCAACACAGCGGCAATCGCACGCGCCTGCTCAACCTCTCCTGGTCACGCAGCCTGTGGGGCAACAGCAGCTTCTTTCTCTCGCTCAACCGCCAGTTGGACGACGGTTCGCACGCCATTCAGGCACAACTGGTCATCCCCTTCGATCTGTACTCCACCCTGACCACCGGCGTGGAACGCGACAGCAACGGCAACCAGCGCGTGCGTGCCAACTACAGCCGCAACCCGCCCAGCGACGGCGGCCTGGGCTGGAACCTGGGCTACGCCGATGGCGACAGCCAATACCACCAGGCCGACCTGACCTGGCGCACCCAGCATGCCCAGGTGCAGGCCGGTGTCTACCAGAACGATGGCATCACCACCCAGTGGGGCGGTGTGAGTGGCTCGCTGGTGGCCATGCAGGGACAGGTGTTTGCCAGCAACCGCATCGACGACGCCTTCGTCGTGGTCAGCACCGAGGGCCATGCCGACGTGCCCGTGCGCTACGAGCACCAACTGCTCGGCCGAACCGACTCGTCGGGTTACCTGCTGGTACCCTGGGTACCGGCCTACTATCCCGGCCAGTACGAAGTCGACCTGCTGGATCTGCCGAGCAACCTGCAATTGTCCGAAACCCAGAAACGCATTGCCGTGCATCGAGGCAGCGGCGCACTGCTTGCCTTCCCCATGGTGATGAGCCTGTCGGCCAGCATCCAGCTGGTCGACGGCCTGGGCCAGCCACTGCCACGCGGCACCCAGGTGCTGCACCGCCCCAGCGGCCAGCGCACCTACATCGGCTGGGACGGCCAGTTGTATTTCGAAGGGCTGGACAGGGACAACCGGCTCGAAGCGCGCCTGGCTGACGGCAGCAGTTGCAGCAGCCAGTTCTCATTGGACGAGCGCGCCGTGGAAATGGCCGTGGTCGGCCCCCTCGCCTGCCTGAAACAGGAGACTCGGCCATGACCCGCTGGCTGACCCTCGCTCTGCTGCTCGGTAGCGTCCTGGCCAGCATCGCCGCACAGGCCTGCAGCACGGCTGCGGCCTCAGTCAACCTGGGTAGCACCAACTCCCTGAGCCTGCGCACCACGCAACAACAGGCCGCAGCCGGCGCGGGTCTGTCCTGCCCGGGGCTGCTTCAGGCACTGAGTGCCGCCTATGTCAGGGTAACCCTGCAGAACGCCGGCGCCCTGGCCCTGCAGGATGGCCAGGGTAATCAGATTCCCTTCCAGATCTATCAGGACTCCGGCTACAACCAGGCCCTGGTGGCTGGCCAACCCCAGCAGCTCGGCGCGATCAACCTGCTGGCCGTTGGCAGCACCGCCACCGCCATCGGCCTGTATTTCCGCACCAACCCCGGCCCCAACGTACCGGCCGGCACCTACACGGCCACCGTTACCCTGCGCTGGGACTGGGCGATCTGCACCGTCGGCGCGGTCAACATCTGCGCCTGGGATCGCAGTCCGGGCCTGACCCAGAGCTGTGTGGTGATCTGTGGCGCCCCCACCAACTGGGGCACGGGATCGCTCGCCACCCTGACCATCACCCTGGTGGTCAGCAAGGCCTGCCGCATCGACACGCTACCCAACGTGGACTTCGGCGCCAACGCCCTGATCAGTCAGTTCAGCGCGCAGCAACGCACCTTCGCCGTCACCTGCACCAGCACCGAGGGCTACACCCTGAGTTTCGACAACGGGCAGAACTACCAGGCCCCCTGGCGACGCCTGAGCAATGGCAGCCAGTACATCCGCTACAACCTCTACTACAGCAGTAGCAGCCTGATCTGGAACGCCGCATCGCCGCTGACGGCCAGTGGCACGGGCAACTCGCAGAGCTTCAGCTACCAGGCGATTCTCGACCCCGGGCAAGCCAATGCCCCGGTGGGGGTCTACACCGACAACGTGTTGCTGATCATCAACTACTGAAGCCTTCGAGCGGGCGCCTACCAGTAGATCACCAGCGTCGCACCGTCCGCCTCGGCGGACGGCAACACCAGCGAGGCAGCCTCTGCATTCGCCGCCACGGCACGCCCACTGGCGTCCTGCACCTGATAGGCCGCATGCTCGCAGCCATGTCCGGTCAGATGTACGACGGCATCGTCGCTACGCGTGACGACCTCGCAACGTTTGAGGAGCGTCAGACTGATCTGCAGTTGCCCGCTGATCTGTTCGGCGGCAACAGGTTTGGCAGTGGCGCATAGCAGGGTGGCCACCAGGGAGGCAAAAAGTCGTTGGAACGGCATGACGAGGGTCTACGGCAAGGATGGCCTGCTGGGGTCGAAGGTCGAGATCCGTCCGTAGAAACGGTCGCGACATCAGCACGCGACCGAAAGGCTGACAGGATAGTGTGATATCAGACTGAAATCACCCGAAAGCCGACGAACGCCCGTTCAGACCAGTGTCTTCACCTCGAAACGCTTGCCCGGCGCCACGATCTGTTCCTGCGCGGCCACCAGCGGCAGGTCACGTGCGCCCTCTTCGGTCTGTTCGACCAGTGCATAGAGCGTCGCAGTGGCCAGCGCCAGCGCTTGTGGCAACGCCTGACCGGCCAGCAACCGCCCCAGCAGAGTGGCCGAGAACACATCGCCCATGCCGTTGGGCAGCGGATGCAGGGCCAGACGCGGCGTGGTCACCAGCCAGGCACCTTCACCGTTGACCGCCAGCGTGCCCAACTCGCTGTCGGGGATATCCGGCGTGGCCAGACTGGTGACGATCACGACGTCCGGGCCACGGCCACGCAACTGCCGGGCGACCTTCACCGCCTCCTGCAGGTTGGCCGGCTTCGCGCCGGTGAGCAGTTCGAACTCGAACTGATTGGGTGTGATGATATTGGCGAACGGAATCGCCTGGTCGCGCAGAAAGTCGGGAATCGTCGGATTGACGAAGACACCGCGTCCCACGTCGCCCATCACCGGATCGCACAGATAACGCAGTGCCGGATTGTGCTGACGAATCTCGCCCACGGCCTCGAGAATCACCCTTCCCGTATCGGCATCGCCCAGGTAGCCGGAAAGCACCGCCGACAGGCGCGGCAGCACACCGCGCTCACGCAACCCCAGCAGCACTTCGCGCACATGCTCGGCGCCAAATACCTGGCCGCGAAACTGACCATAACCGGTGTGGTTGGAAAACTGCACGGTATGGATAGGCAACACCTCGAAACCCAGACGCTGCAAGGGAAAGACCGCAGCGGCGTTGCCGACATGGCCCCAGGCGACATGCGACTGAATGGACAGGACGAGGGGCGGTAGCGTGGCGCTCATGGCGTTCTCTGCTGGCTGGATACGACGAGGCAGGGATTATTCGCCAAGCCGCCCGGCCATGCCAGCCCCGGCGTCTCCGGACAAACAGGCCTTGCACAGAACATATGAATTTTCATATATTCGAAATTCCATATATATGAACGCACACCATGATCACCCCCACCGAAGTGTTCAAGAGCCTGGCCGACGAAACCCGCGCCCGCGCCACGCTGCTCATCGTCAGGCTTGGCGAGCTCTGCGTCTGCGAGCTGATGTGTGCCCTCGATGACAGCCAGCCGAAGATCAGCCGTCACCTCGCCCAACTGCGCAGCAGCGGTCTGTTGCTCGACCGTCGCCAGGGGCAATGGGTCTATTACCGCCTCAACCCCGAACTGCCGGCCTGGGTGCACGAGATGTTGCAGGTAACGCTCGCGGCCAACGCCGCGTGGCTCGAGGAAAACGCCTGCCGCCTGCACAACATGGATGGCCGCCCCGTTCGCACCAACGCCTGCTGCTGACCCCTCCGCGAGTCCCTTTGTCATGCTGATCGCCGCTGCCGTCTTCATCCTTACCCTGGTGCTGGTCATCTGGCAGCCCAGAGGCCTGGGCGTTGGCTGGAGCGCCAGCATCGGCGCGCTGCTCGCGCTGGCCGTCGGCGCGGTATCGCTGCAGGACATCCCCACGGTCTGGGGCATCGTCTGGAATGCCACCGCCACCTTCATCGCCGTGATCATCATCAGCCTGCTGCTCGATGAGGCCGGTTTCTTCGAATGGGCCGCTCTGCACGTGGCACGCTGGGCCAAAGGCAGTGGCTATCGGCTGTTCTGCTTCTGCGTGCTGCTCGGTGCCGCCGTTGCCGCCCTGTTCGCCAATGACGGCGCGGCCCTGATTCTCACCCCGATCGTCATGTCCATGCTGGTCACGCTGCGCTTTCGCGCCGCGACCACCCTGGCCTTCGTCATGGCGGCAGGGTTCATCGCCGACACCGCCAGCCTGCCGCTGGTGGTCTCCAACCTGGTGAACATCGTTTCCGCCGATTATTTCGGCCTGGGCTTCGCCGAGTACGCCGCGGTGATGGTGCCGGTGAACCTGGCCAGCGTGGCCGCGACGCTTGCGGTGCTGTTTCTGTTCTTGCGCCGCGACCTGCCCCGGCGCTACGCCCTCGACGCCTTGCCAGAGCCGCGCACGGCCATCCGCGACCACGCGACCTTCGTGGTAGGCGCCTGGACACTGCTGGGCCTGCTGGTGGGACTGTTCGCCCTCGAACCGCTGGGCATTCCCATCAGCGCGGTGGCAGCAGCCTGTGCACTGATCCTGTTTCTGGTGGCCGTCCGTGGCCAGCGCATTGCCACCCGGCGCGTGCTGCGCGAAGCCCCCTGGCAGGTGGTGATCTTCTCCCTCGGCATGTACCTGGTGGTCTATGGCCTGAAGAACGCAGGGCTCACCGACCTGCTCACGCATGTGCTCGACGGCCTCGCCGAACAGGGGCTGTGGACGGCCACCCTCGGCACCGGCGTGCTGGCCGCGCTGCTGTCTTCGGTGATGAACAACATGCCCAGCGTGCTGATCGGCGCGCTGTCGATCCAGGCCAGCGATGCGCAGGGCGTCATTCGCGAAGCGATGATCTACGCCAACGTCATCGGCTGCGACCTCGGCCCCAAGATCACCCCCATCGGCAGCCTGGCCACCCTGCTCTGGCTGCACGTGCTGACCCGCAAGGGCATGCGCATCACCTGGGGTTACTACTTCAGGGTCGGCCTGCTGCTGACCACCCCGGTTCTACTGATCACCCTTTCGGCCCTGGCGCTGCGCCTGAGCCTCTGATCGTCGCCCGCGAGCGGCAGGAGTAACCATGCGAGTCCTGTTCATGTGCACGGCCAACAGTTGCCGCAGCATCCTTTGCGAAGCCTTGTTCAACCACCTCGCGCCGGCCGGTTTCGAGGCGGTCAGCGCCGGCAGCTTCCCCAGAGGCCAGGTGCTGCCGCGCAGCCTGACCACCCTCGCACAGGCCGGCATCGCAACCACCGGGCTGAGCAGCAAGGGCAACGAGGCCTTCGCCGACAACCCGCCGGACATCGTCATCAGCGTATGCGACAAGGCCGCGGGCGAAGCCTGCCCGGCCTATTTCGGCCCGGCGCTGAAAGCTCACTGGGGCCTCGAAGACCCATCCGCGGTCAGCGGTGACGAGGCCATGGTGGACGCTGCCTTCCGCGACACCCTGGCACGCATCGAACGACGCTGCCGGGCCTTCCTCGCCCTGCCCTTCGACCGCCTCGACCGCGATGCCCTGAAGCGCGAGCTCGAGCACATCGGCACGCTCTGAAAACAGGAGTTTCCATGACCGACACACTCCCCAACCTCGACCTGACCCTGTTCGACGCCAGCCCGGCGGCGATCGTCCCGGGTGGCGACAAACCCCGCATCCTGCTGCTCCATGGCTCGACCCGAGAACGCTCGTTCAGCCGTCTGCTGGTGGAAGAAGCCGCACGCCTGCTGGAGCATTTCGGCGCACAGACCCGCGTCTTCGACCCGTCGGGGCTGCCGCTGCCCGATGATGCCCCCGTGGAGCACCCCAAGGTGCAGGAGCTGCGCGACCTCGTGCAGTGGTCGGAAGGCCAGGTGTGGTGCTCACCCGAGCGGCACGGCGCTCTGTCGGCGGTGTTCAAGGCGCAGATCGACTGGATACCCCTGGCACTTGGCGCCGTGCGTCCCACCCAGGGCAAGACGCTGGCCGTGATGCAGGTGTGCGGTGGCTCGCAGTCGTTCAACGTGGTCAACCAGCTGCGCGTGCTGGGACGCTGGATGCGCATGTTCACCATCCCCAACCAGTCCTCGGTGCCCAAGGCCTTCATGGAGTTCGACGAGGCCGGCCGCATGAAGCCATCGCCCTACTACGACCGGCTCGTCGACGTCATGGAGGAGCTGGTGAAATTCACCGTTCTGCTGCGCGGGCACCAGGGCGTCCTGGTGGATCGCTACTCCGAGCGCAAGGAAAGCGCCGAGCAGCTTTCGGCTCGGGTCAATCAGCGTTCGATCTGAACCCCGTCAGCATGGGCGCTACGCTTCATCGATCGAGGCTGCCGACAACGGTGCGGGTATCAGACTTGTCCCTGCTGCCCCCACTCGACCCGATTGCGTCCCTGCGCCTTGCCCCGGTACAACGCGACATCCGCCTGCTGCAAACACTCATCGAACGCCTGCGCGCTGGTGAATTCATCCGAAACACCAATGGTCGCCGTGCAGCGAATCGGTCGCTTTACCCCAGGGCCGAACACTTCGCCGTGCTCGATCGCCGCACGCGTACGCTCGGCCAGTTGCAGCACGCCGGCCCTGTCCGTATCCAGGGCGATGACCACGAACTCCTCACCGCCCAGCCGGCAGATCAGATCACCCTGGCGCGCGGTGGCCTTGAGCACTTCGGCAACACGCGTCAGGACGAGGTCGCCGGCGTTGTGGCCGTGGGTGTCGTTGATACGCTTGAAGTGGTCGATATCCACGATCAGCAGATAAGCCGACCCGGCCGTGCGAGAGCGCAAGTGGGCCTCCAGCGCCTCCATCAGGCCGCGCCGATTCAGCAGCCGAGTGAGCGGATCATGTGCGGCGAGGCGACGCAACTCGTCCGTCAGACGGCGCAGCACCAGCCAGACCGCGCAAGGCGGCAACACGGTCGCCAGGAATGACATGTACAGGTAGAAGACCTTCTGGAAACGGCTGCTCATGTCGAGCGCCGCCATCCCGCCCTGGAGGATCATCACCAGCTTCGCCGCGTTGAGGACGCAGATACCGCCAATCAGCACGGCGAACACCATCATCTCGACGCGCAGATCCCTGGCAAAGGTTCGCCCGCCATGGATCGCGACAACCGTCATGGTCAGAAACAGCGAGGCACAGGCACCAGCCAGCATGGCGTGACGTGCCTCCGAGCCCAGCAGCCATTGCACCAGTAGCTGCAACACCGTGTAACTGCCAGCCAGGACAAGCAGCGGACGCAACACCGGGGTTGGCCGCTCGAAAAAGCGCATCGCGCCCAGTACATAGGCGACCGGAGCACCGAGTGTCAGCGTGTGGTTGACGATGCTCATCGGCCCCCAGTCCGGCTCGCCGTCGAGCAACTGCAGAATGTACGCGAGCCCGAGCAGCAGATTGCCCAGCGCAAACACCTCCATGCCCATTTTCCTGCCATTGAGCCGTGTGCTGATCAGCAGGAACATCACGGAAAAGCACAGCAGGTACACGCAGAGCATGCCGAGGATGACGATGGTGACCATGGGACTCGTGCAGGTGGAGAGCGAGCGACGGGCAGCACACACGTAAACGTCGTGCGGCGGTGTTCAGCATGCCTATTCAGGTTCGCGGATCGTAGGCACATCCCCCGGCGAAGGCAATCTGCGCCCCCGGCCCTGGCGCCCCGGGAAACTCGCTCCCCTGAATGGCAGATCAGAAAAGCAGAGCTATTCTGGGTGATATCAACACGACATCATCCAGGATGAACAATGAAAAGGATACTCATCGCGGTTGCTTTGTTCATGTATCTGACCGGCTGCTCCAGCCTCCAGAAATCGGCAGACGCACAAGGCCCTGACACCAGGCTGCATACGCTATACATCGACAAGGACGGCAACCTCCTGGATCCCAGGAGCGGACAACTGATTTCCAACTCGGACGACTACAAGGTCGTCGACGAGGCAGAAAAGCAATACACGGAAAACATCATCGAACACTTTGAAGCCTTGCAAAAAGATAACCCCTCCTTACGCCTGACGCTCTTCATACACGGCGGCCTGAATGCGTTCAAAGGCGCCACCCGAAGATCGCAGACATTCACTGCCGCCATGCTCGCGGATGGGCAATACCCCGTCTTCATCTGCTGGGACAGCGGCCCCTTCACCAACTACTTCGATCACCTGTTCAGGATCAGAAAGGGTTTGAGCGCGCCCATAGGAGGCGCCGTCAGTTCCCCGATCGTCTTGCTGGAAGACACGACACGATCGCTATCCCGGTTTCCCGCTGCCGTATACAAGGAAATAAACGACCCCCTGACCGTATCCAAAATCATAAAAACCCGCGACGAATACGACTATGAAAAAAGATCCGCAGCGTTGAAAAAGCTGGGCTTCTCGGTCAGCAACAAGGGGCCTTACGTCGGCGTAGGAAGTTCGTACTGGACAGTGATGAATCCCGTGAAGCTGGTGACGGCACCTTTTGTAGATGGCCTTGGCAGCGGCTCCTGGCAATCGATGCTGCGTAGAGCCGATCTGGTTCTTACCAAGAAGCAAGCCTATGAAGGCGAGATCCCGGCTGCCAAGTCAAAGCAACTGGACAAGCCCGAGGAACAGTCGCGCTATGCGGATACGGCCGCAACGAAATTTCTGAAAGGCTGGGCAGAACGGACAACCCTGCAATCGGTGAAAATCAACCTGATAGGCCATAGCATGGGGGCCATCGTCGCCACGGACATACTGGTACGGCACCCAACGCTCAACATCGACAACCTCGTGTTCATGGGGGCTGCTGCACGAGTCAAGGATGTGGAAAACGTTGTGGTTCCATGGATGCAGAGCCCTGCCCATGAACGTGCACGGTTCTTCAACCTGAGCCTGGATCCGTACCGCGAAATAAGCGAGAACGTCTATTACGACTTCCTGCCCAGAGGCAGCCTGCTGAACTGGATCGACAACATCTTCGGCTCCGTCAACTCCTACAAGGATCGCACCGCCGGTTCCTGGTGGAACATCGTTAGAACGGCCGAAGATATCTTTCCTGCCCCGGCCAACAGCACGCAATTGCGAAATCGTGTACAGCTCACACGCTTCAGTATCGGCAACGGTGATACAGGCCCGCAAACGCATGGGGACTTTGGCAAATACTGTTTCTGGCGGCCAGGTTTCTGGACGAATGAAAGCCCGCAATTGCCATATCCCCTGTGCGCCCGGTAACGCGCCAGCAGTACCGAGTTGGCGCTTCACATGTGCCTGTGAGCGAGGCGCTTGAGCCACTGGTTCCGCCCGGCCTTGCGCCGGGCGGGATGCCTCCAGGCACTCACGACCTCCTCCGCTCGGCGGCTCTCAATCGATCTGCGCCCCCGAGGCGTTGGCCACTTCGCCCCAGCGCTTGCGGTCGGCACGGATGATCTCGGCGAATGCCTCGGGCGAGGTGTATTCGATGGTGATGCCGTTCTGGCCGAAACGTTCGGCGGTCTGCGGCGACCTGGCGATCTTGCCGATCTCCAGATTCAGACGCTCGACGATGGCCTGCGGGGCCCCTGCCGGCAGCACGATGCCGAACCAGCCGGAGGTTTCCAGGCCCGGCAAGCCGGCCTCCGCGGCAGTCGGCACGTCCGGCAGCAGCGGCGAGCGCTGGGCACTGGTCAGAGCCAGGCCGCGTACCTTGCCGGCCTGAATCTGCGGCGCAAGGATGGTCAGGGTATCCACCGCAACGTCCACTTCACCGCCGAGCAAGGCTGTAATGGCCGGTGCACTGCCCTTGTAGGGCACGTGCAGCAGGTCGATGCCCGCCAGGCTCTTGAACAGCTCACCGGAGAGATGACACAGCGTGCCGTTGCCGCAGGAGGAGTAGCTGATCTCGCCCGGCCTCGCCTTGGCTGTGGCGATCAGCCCCTGCAGATCGTTCACGTCCAGGTTGCCGTTGACGGCGATGACGTTGGGAATCGACGCCACCACCG
>Ga0075032_1000678_pt1 | contig 15622 bp, 13 predicted proteins | sample SynthPrep_1_END__FD_71386 | JGI IMG/M metagenome (GOLD analysis project Ga0075032, IMG submission 71386) | Synthetic microbial communities from Ohio, USA - SynthPrep_1_END_DS7_MetaG | ecosystem: Engineered > Bioreactor > Aerobic > Activated sludge | place: USA: Ohio, Columbus | collected 2014-04-10
TATGGTGGCACTGGTCACGCCCATGGATGCGCAGGGTGGTCTGGATTGGGAGGCCCTGAGCAAATTGGTGGATTTCCACCTGCAAGAGGGCACCAATGCCATCGTCGCGGTCGGCACCACGGGTGAGTCCGCCACGCTGGACGTGGGTGAGCACATCGAAGTCATCAAACGTGTGGTCAAGCAGGTCGCCGGCCGCATCCCGGTCATCGCCGGTACCGGCGGCAACTCCACCCGCGAGTCGGTCGAACTGACCCGCGCCGCCCAGGAAGTGGGCGCCGACGCCTGCCTGCTGGTCACGCCGTACTACAACAAGCCGACCCAGGAAGGCCTGTACCTGCACTTCCGCCACATTGCCGAAGCCGTGTCCATCCCGCAGATCCTCTACAACGTGCCGGGCCGCACCGTCTGCGACATGCTGCCGGAGACCGTCGAGCGCCTGTCGAAGATCGACAACATCATCGGCATCAAGGAAGCTACCGGTGACCTGCAACGCGCCCAGGACGTACTGGATCGCGTTGGCAAGGACTTCCTCGTCTATTCCGGCGACGACGCCACCGCCGTGGAACTGATGCTGCTGGGCGGCAAGGGCAACATCTCCGTCACCGCCAACGTCGCACCGCGTGCGATGAGCGACCTGTGCGCCGCCGCCATGCGTGGCGAGGCGGCCATCGCCCGTGCCATCAACGACCGCCTGATGCCCTTGCACAAGGCGCTGTTCATCGAGTCCAACCCGATTCCGGTGAAATGGGCGCTGCATGAAATGGGCATGATGGGCGACGGTATCCGTCTGCCGCTGACCTGGCTCAGCCCGCGTTGTCACGAACCGCTGCGCCAGGCCATGCGCCAGTGCGGTGTATTGGCTTAACCTAAGGATTCTACGCATGAAGCGACTGGCCGGATTTTCCGCCCTTGCTCTGATCGTCTCCAGCACCAGCGGTTGTGGTTGGCTCTGGGGTGAAAATGGCTATTTCCGTGATCGTGGCAGCGACTACCTGGAAGCGCGCCAGACCGCGCCGATGCAACTGCCGCCCGATGTCCAGGCCAAGCGTCTCGACCCGTTGCTGCCGGTGCCGGCGCAGATCGCCAACACCACCGCTACCCCGGCCGAATTCGAAGTGCCGCGTCCGCTAGCCCTGCAGGTGCGTGCCGACGAGCGTGAGTTCAGTCTGCAGCGCAGCGGCGACTCGCGTTGGGTCGTGGCCCAGCGCGTGCCGGCCGAAGTCTGGCCGCTGGCCCGCCAGTTCTTCGAAGACAACGGCTTCCGCATCGCCGACGAGCGCCCGCAGACCGGCGAATTCACCACCTCCTGGCAGCGTTTCGATGAGCTTTCCGCCGGCATGGCCCGCCGTCTGAGCAGCCGTGTTTCCGGCGTTGCGCCGGATGCCGAAACCCGCGTGCGCGTGCGCATCGAGCCGGGCGTGCAGCGCAACACCAGTGAAGTCTTCGTCACCAGCGCCGAGCGTCCGGCCGGCAGTACGGCGGATGTCGGCTTCGCCGCTCGTAGCGGCAACGCCAGCCTGGAGGCCGCACTGCTCGACGAAATGCTGGTGAGCATGGCGCGTGGCGTGGAGCAGGGCGGTTCGGTCTCGCTGCTCGCGGCTCGCGACTTCGATGCGCCCAGCCGCGTCAGCCTGAGCGAAGACGGCAACGGCAACCCGGTGCTCAACCTGGGCGCCGATTTCGACCGCGCCTGGTCCGGTGTCGGTCGTTCGCTGGAGCTTGCCGACGTGCGTGTCGACGACCTCAACCGCAGCCTTGGTCTGTACTACATCAACCTGGCCGAAGGTGCCCAGGTCAACGAAGAGAAGCCAGGCTTCTTCGGTCGCATGTTCGGCAGCGCGCCGAGCAAGGAAGAGATCGAAGCCCGTGCCGAGCGCTATCAGGTTCGCCTGACCCCGGTTGGCGATGGCGTTCAGGTCACCGTGGAAAAAGACCTCAACACCGTTGCCCCGGCCGATGTATCGCGCCGCGTGCTGAGCCTGATTCAGGATAACCTCGGCTGATCCGGCGCACCGCGCCCCAGCCGCAAGTCGATGGGCGAAACCCTCCGGGGTTTCGCCTGTTTTGTTTGCCACGAACGGAAATGCCGACATGAGCACACCCACTACCCTGAGCCTGAAGAAGATCTACTCGGGCAAGGTTCGCGACCTCTACGAAATCGACGACAAGCGCATGCTGATGGTGGCCACCGATCGTCTGTCGGCATTCGATGTGATCCTCGAGCAGCCGATCCCGGAGAAGGGCAAGATCCTCACCGCCATCTCCAACTTCTGGTTCGACAAGCTGGCTGACGTGGTGCCCAACCACTTCACCGGCGACAAGGTCGAGGACGTCGTGGCCGCCGCCGAACTGCCGCTGGTCGAAGGCCGCGCCGTGGTCGCCAAGCGCCTCAAGCCGGTCGCCGTGGAGGCCATCGTGCGTGGCTACATCGCCGGCTCCGGCTGGAAGGAATACCGGAAGAGCGGCACCGTCTGCGGCATCGCCCTGCCGGCAGGCCTGAAGGAAGCGGCCAAGCTGCCGCAACCGATCTTCACCCCCTCGACCAAGGCCGCCGTGGGCGACCACGACGAGAACATCAGCTTCGCCCAGTGCGAAGCCATCATCGGTGCCGAACTGGCGGCCAAGGTGCGTGACACCGCCCTCGCGCTGTACACCGCTGCCGTCGAATACGCCGCCACCCGCGGCATCATCATCGCCGACACCAAGTTCGAATTCGGTCTGGACGAAGACGGCACCCTGACCCTGATGGACGAAGTGCTGACTCCCGATTCCAGCCGTTTCTGGCCGGCCGACAGCTACGTCGAAGGGCAGAACCCACCGAGCTTCGACAAGCAGTTCGTACGCGACTGGCTGGAGTCCACCGGCTGGAACAAGCAGCCCCCGGCCCCGGCCGTGCCGGCCGACGTGGCGCAGAAGACCGCCGACAAATACCGCGAAGCGCTGACCCGCCTGACGGTATAAGCCGCTCGATACATGAAAACGCCGCGCTCCGAGGGGGAGGGCGGCGTGGTTGAGGGCGGTGTATGAGCCGGATGGTTCGACTTCTTTTCGCGATATTCATATTGCTTGTAATTTTTCTTGGGAACTTCGTGGTAATCGACCAGGAGTTGGATGGCGCATCGTTTGCGCTGGCCGCTGTTGCGCTGAATTTGTTTGCCATCTCGCTTTTACTCTTCTGGGCAGGCGCCTATATAGGCTGGTTCAGGTCTGCCGGTTTCCTTGTCTGGGGTCATGCCACGTTATTTCTTTCTGCTGGCATGTGCTTTGTCGGGCTTGGTTATCACAGCCTAACGTCCAGGAGTTGTCTCTTCCTTGTTGGTGATGGTGATACGCGCATAAGTAGAATTGCCAAGTGGGCGGTAGCAAATGATTTATGCATGGGCCTTGGCCTGGCTTTTGTGGTGTTTGGGTTGTTTTTGGCGTGGCCGAGCCTGAAGCTTTTCTTTAGCTTCATGCGTGAGAGAAGCACATAGCAAGAGTGTTTGCACGTGGCCTATCCAACCTGGTGTCGCTATTCTTTGGTCTGTCCCGGGTTCAGTGGACACTGACTTAAGGTGGTAATGCCCACCGCAAGGAGTGTTTGCAAAGAAGGTGACAGATTTATTTTTTGTCGATATTTTTTATTATAAATGATTGGCGCGATCTGTATTTTCAGCCAATGGTCAGTCAAAAAATGAAATCGAAGTCATTTCTGTTTTTTACGTTGATCGGCGTACTGCTTTTGCTCTTGGGCGCAAGCTTCATTTTTGGCTTTCAAACATTGCCCATATCGCCTGACTCAAGCTGTAGAGTCATCTGCGGTCTGGGGCTGCTGTTCTCTATTTTTTTGGCCCCACGGTAGGGGCTTGCGTCGTTGGCCTTATATGGTCTGCGATCGGTATTTTCCTGCTTGCTTTAGCTTATCGTTTCTCACGGTAGATCAAACTCTGGTTTCTTTGGCTGTATCGCAGTTTGTAGTCCGTCAATCCAGAAAGGTAAGCTCAATCCCTTTTCAGATTTCATGAATGTTGTCTATTTGATAATGGATAACAATGCCGTTGATGTGATCGCTGATATGGTGGCTATGGCTGCGCTAGGCCAAAAGGCCGTGCTAAGCGCAATGCTATAGCCTGCAACATAAGAGGCAAAAAGTATCCCCAGGACACTCAGTGCAGCTAAGCCTTCAAATGTATGAATCCCCGTATTACTGAAAAAGCTTGAGATTGCTGTAACGGCCAAGGTCGCGAACAGGAAAGAGAATAGCAGCGCTTTTAATGACTCCCTCAATGAGATTTGGGTTCCGGTTATTGCTTGTGCGGAATATTTTATGATTAGAATGTTCATGGCTGCCATTAGTGCAATTGTGGCAAAGGTTTTAAATGGCAGAATAACCACCGCAAACATGGTGGCACAGACGATAAGAATCGTCAGCATGTAATCTCTCCAGGCAGTCTTTTAATCTCTATGATCCAGCCCAATTTGGGATCTGCAATTCCGTCGCTCGATGCTGCCTTCTCTTCCCCCGCAGAAGTCCTTCAGCTTTGCTTCTTCCTTGATTCCGATAACTCGCAACTTCTCCTTGGGTTGCTCTTGAGGCACGGATTTCGGAATTGCCCGAGAACTGAGCACGTTGTCAGCCCCTCTCGGTATGTAGTTCTGATCGTTGAATACGCGTTGTCTTGCGACAGGGGGTTCTGAGTTGTTGGCCTGCTCAGGCTCTTGTCGAGGTATTGCGTCGCGTCGTGCCTGCTCTTCTACGATCCGATCCCAGTCCTTTGCGGGTACGGGTTCTGCCCGCGCTACTTCAGCTATCGGTGTGATCGTTGCTTGCTGCCGGTTTTCGGCCACGCTCTTTACGGTGGTCTGCTTGAAGGCTTGGCCGGCCACATTGAGCGCGCCGAGGGTAATGACGGTGCCAATCACGCCTGCGAGTACGATTCCCGGATTGCCTTTTTTGCGCGGTCGGCTGGCGAGCCATGCCTCAGGGGCGTCGTTTCTGTCAGCTTTCATCCTTGAGTTTCCTCTCCTTGTGGGTGTACCAGCGCCTGGCTGCTTCCTGTGTAGTCGACATCCCGCATCATGATCACCCAGGTTTCGGTTGGCCTCGTCATGATCCGGGCTCGGTGGCGGTTCTCCGGCTCGATCCTACCGCTTACAGGCCAAAGCGCGTATTCCGGCTCGGCTGGCATCGCATGTGTTGTGACACACCTTTTGTCATGAGCGGCGGGAATATCATCCTACAGAAAGTCCCGGGGCATGCCACTCTGGCCATGACCATGAATCATGCGCACTTGCAGGAGGCCGTCACGCTGGCTCAGCTAGCGATCACCCGCGTTCTCTAGGCATCATCACCCCATGGCCATATCGGATCAGGAGAGACCTCATGCGTGACTTCATTCGACAACAGCGAAAGGCCCGGCAGCATGATGATTTCCTGCAGCGCAAGGTCGCTGCTGCCAGGGCGTCGCTAGAGGCTGTTCGCGGTCGATCCAATGATGATGTAGAGGCTGAGTTCGCCGAACGCCGTGCTCAGGCTCTTGGTCGCTGATTTGGCCACTGCTTCGGTATTACCCTGCGGTCTTGCCCGTTTCGACACTGCTTCGAAACCATGCATGCCGCAGAAAGCAAAAGCCCCCGAAACTCCAGGAGTTTCGGGGGCTTAAGGCTTGGATATGGCGGGAAGATAGGGATTTGAACCCTAGGTGCCATTGCTGACACAACGGATTTCGAATCCGTCCCGTTCGACCACTCCGGCATCTTCCCAGGCGGCGCGCATCATAACAGCTCAATCCGCTTTGGCGAAGCTTATTTTGAAAAATTTTCGTGTGCTATCAGGCGGTTGTGTAAGAACGGCCTGGTGCTTCGGAACCGGCTTGTGCCGTACTGCCGGCCTGCGTGCCCGGTGCTAAAGGTGCCGCTGACATTACGGCGCGCCCGGTGTTGCAGAGGGCCTGGGCTGATCGAGGCGAGGTAGTGGAGGAGGGTAATCGAGAGGGCTTTGCATCGCATGAGCCGGCGTTGCCGTTTTCGAGGTTCGTGCTTGATCTCCCGGTTGATCAGGCTTCGTCGATTTTGTGAGTGGATGTGTGTAATTGATGCTTGGCACGGTGCCACCGGCTGGACTACTCTCCGGTCACCGGGCTAACGAAGTGTCCCAACAGGCAGGATGCCGACCCCATGCACTTCGTTAGCTCGGTTATCGATTCCTGCCGTTCGCTGTCAGGCGGGCGGAAACGACAAAGCCCTCTGATCGAGGGCTTTGTCGTATTCGGGCTGCGGACTCTCCGCTGCTCGTTCGTTAAAAGCGTCCTTGCCGTCCTTCCTTCCCCGCCCTTGATCTCAGCTTCTGCCAAGCCTAGGCGATGTCTGGCTTTTTGCCATCTCTCGCTCGGGTTTCGTTCCCGGCTCGGGGTTCAGCGCGCCACGCTGACGCCTTCGAGGCTGGAGAAGGAGGTGTCCTTGGCGGTGAGCAGGAAGTCGCGCATGAAGGGGGCATCGAGCATGTCGGTACGGATCGCGGCGTACAGGGTGGCGAACAGGCCTTTCTCGCCCAGGCGCTTGGCGCGCACGTAGCCGCGCGAACTGTATTCGTGCAGCGCCCAGTTGGGCAGGCCGCACACGCCACGACCGCTGGCCACCAGTTGCATCATCATCACGGTCAGTTCCGAGGTGCGTACCTGGGCCGGCTCGATATCGGCCGGTTCGAGGAAGCGGGTGAAGATATCCAGGCGGTCGCGCTCCACGGGGTAGGTGATCAGGGTCTCGTTAGCCAGATCCTGGGGCTGGATATAGGGTTTGGCCGCCAGGCGGTGCTGGTTGGCCACGGCGAGCATGGCTTCGTAGGTGAACAGCGGCACATAGGTGATACCGGTCAGTTCGACGGGGTCGGAGGTCACCACCAGGTCGAGATCGCCGCGAGCCAGGGCTGGCAGCGGGGCGAAGGAGAAGCCCGAGGCCAGATCCAGTTCCACTTCCGGCCAGGCATCGCGGAACTGGTCGATGGTCGGCATCAGCCACTGGAAGCAGCTGTGGCATTCGATCGCCATGTGCAGCCTGCCGGCGGTGCCGCCGGCCAGGCGCGCCAGGTCGCGTTCGGCACCGCGCAGCAGGGGCAGGGTGGCGTCGGCCAGTTGCAGCAGGCGCAGCCCGGCGCTGGTGAAGCGCACCGGTTTGGTCTTGCGCACGAACAATTGCAGGCCCAGGCGTTCTTCCAGCTCCTTGAACTGGTGCGAGAGGGCCGACTGGGTCAGGTGCAGGCGCTCGGCGGCCTCTACCAGGCTGTCGGTTTCGCGCAGGGCGTGCAGGGTCTTCAGGTGGCGTAGCTCGAGCATGACGCGGACTCACGGACGTAGGGGGGATGACGCTGTTTCCACCCGCCGGGTGGTGCAGGGAGCGGCGCTGGATGAAAAAAGCTCACCCACCCTACATGAGAAATTCTATATATCAATACAAATATCTTGAGTTTGTCTCACCTTGTGTCGTTGTCGAGAATGGCGCCATCTCGATTCATTCTGGAGCGTTACGACATGGCACTTTCTCATTCCCTCGGTTTTCCTCGCATCGGTCGCGACCGTGAGCTCAAGAAAGCCCTCGAAGCCCACTGGAAGGGGGAGCTGGACGAGGCCGGCCTGCGCGCGGTTGGCAAGCAGTTGCGTGCCGAGCATTGGCGGCAGCAGAGGGCGGCCGGTATCGACCTGCTGCCGGTGGGCGACTTTGCCTGGTACGACCAGGTGCTGGGGCATTCCCTGGCCTTCGGGGTGATCCCCGAGCGTTTTCGCCCGGTCTCCGGCAAGCCGACGCTGGACACCCTGTTCGCCATGGCGCGTGGCACCGTAGCGACGGATCGCAGCCACGGTTGCTGCGGTGGTGCCCATGCGCAAGAGATGACCAAGTGGTTCGATACCAACTACCACTACCTGGTACCGGAGTTTTCCATCGACCAGCAGTTCACCCTGAGCTGGGGTCAGTTGTTCGAGGAGGTGGACGAGGCCCATGCGTTGGGACACCCGGTAAAGCCCGTGCTGATCGGTCCGCTCACCTACCTGTGGCTGGGCAAGGCCAAGGGCAGTGATTTCGACAAGCTGGAGCTGCTCGAACGCCTGTTGCCGGTGTACGGCGAAATCCTCCAGCGCCTGGCGGCCCAGGGGGTGGAGTGGGTGCAGATCGACGAGCCGATCCTGGTGCTGGATCTGCCGCAGGACTGGAAGAACGCCTTCGAGCGTGCCTACAACCTGATCCAGCGTGAGCCTTGCAAGAAGCTGATCGCCACGTATTTCGGTGGCCTGGAAGACAACCTGGGACTGGCCGCCAACCTGCCGGTCGATGGCCTGCACATCGACCTGGTGCGAGCGCCCGAGCAATACCCGACCATCCTCGACCGCCTGCCCGCCTACAAGGTGCTGTCGCTGGGCGTGGTGAACGGTCGCAATGTCTGGCGCTGCGATCTGGAAAAGGTGCTCGATGTGCTGCGTCATGCGCATGAGCGACTGGGCGAGCGCCTGTGGGTCGCGCCTTCCTGCTCGCTGCTGCATAGCCCGGTGGATCTGGCGCGTGAGGACAAGCTCGATGCCGAGTTGAAAAGCTGGCTGGCCTTTGCTGTGCAGAAGTGCGAGGAGGTGGCCCTGCTGGGTCGAGCGCTGGAGACGCCGGACGATGCCGACGTGCAGACCGCGCTGGCGCAGAGTCGTGCCGTGCAGGCTGCGCGGGCGGCGTCCTCGCGCATTCATAAAGCCGACGTACAGGCACGCCTGGCGGCGATTCGCCCGCGCCACGCTCAGCGTCAGTCCCCATTCGCCGAGCGCATCGAGCAACAGCGCGAGTGCCTGCAACTGCCGCTGCTGCCGACCACCACCATTGGTTCTTTCCCGCAGACTTCGGCGATTCGCCTGGCGCGGCAGTCGTTCAGGCAGGGCAAGCTCAGCGTAGCGGAATACACCGAGGCCATGCACAGCGAGATTCGCCATGCGGTGCAGGTGCAGGAGCGCCTCGGACTGGACGTGCTGGTGCATGGCGAGGCCGAGCGCAACGACATGGTCGAGTACTTCGCCGAGCAGCTCGACGGCTACGCCTTCACGCGTTTCGGCTGGGTGCAGAGCTATGGTTCGCGCTGCGTCAAGCCGGCGGTGATCGTCGGTGATCTCAGTCGCCCGCAGGCGATGACGGTGCAGTGGATCAGGTATGCCCAGGGCCTGACCGACAAGGTGATGAAGGGCATGCTGACCGGCCCGGTGACCATGCTGATGTGGTCGTTCCCGCGTGAGGACGTATCGCGCGAGGTGCAGGCGCGCCAACTGGCCCTGGCGATCCGTGACGAAGTGGTCGATCTGGAAGCGGCGGGCATTCGCATCATCCAGATCGACGAGGCTGCGTTCCGTGAGGGCCTGCCGCTGCGCAAGAGCGCCTGGCAGGGTTATCTGGACTGGGCTACCGAGGCGTTCCGCCTGAGCGCCAGCGGCGTGCGTGACGAGACGCAGATTCACACCCACATGTGCTACAGCGAGTTCAACGACGTGATCGAATCCATCGCGGCAATGGATGCCGATGTCATCACCATCGAGACCTCGCGCTCGGACATGGAGCTGCTGGAGGCCTTCGAACGCTTCGCCTACCCCAACGAGATCGGCCCGGGGGTGTACGACATTCACTCACCGCGCGTGCCAGACAGCAGCGAAATGGCGGGGCTGTTGCGCAAGGCGTCCAGGCGCATCCCCGTCGAGCGCCTGTGGGTCAACCCGGATTGCGGCCTGAAGACCCGCGCCTGGCCGGAGACCGAAGCGGCGCTGGTGAACATGGTGGCGGCAGCCCGGCAGTTGCGCGTCGAGCTGGCCTGACCCCGTGTCCTCTCCCTCGGTTCGCCGCCGAGGGAGGGGGTTACCGTTCGTCCCCCTTCATCAAACTGTCACGCGCCTGTGGCAGCGCTGCCGAACGACTTTCACCAGACTCGCGTTTCAGTGGGGTTTTGCGTTTCCGGTGTTTCCATGCGTGCATTGATCTTCTTCGCCGCGCTGCTGTGCGGCCTGCCGTCCTTTGCGGCCAATCGTTGTGACCTGTCCGAGCCGACTCGCTACGCGGATGTCGGCGAGGTGCGCCTGGCTTACCAGAGCGTCGGCGATGAGCGTGATCCGACGCTGCTGCTGATCATGGGGCTGGGTGGGCAACTGATCCACTGGCCTGACGAAGTGGTCGAGCGCCTGTGCCAGCAGGGGTTTCGCGTGGTGCGTTTCGATAACCGTGACGTTGGCCTGAGCACCTGGCGCCAGGCCGCGCCAGGCGTCAACCTGCCCTATGAAGTGCTGCGCTATCGCCTCGGCCTGTCCCTGGGCGCGCCTTATCACCTGCGGGACATGGCGGGCGATGCGCTGGGGCTGATGGACAGTCTCGGTGTCGATGCCTTCCACGTGCTGGGTGCCAGCATGGGCGGCATGATCGCCCAGCATCTGGCCGATCTGGCGCCGCAGCGGGTGCGTAGCCTGACGCTGGTGATGACCAGCTCCGGTGCGCAGGGGCTGCCGGCGCCCAGTGATGCACTGGTGGCCCTGCTGGCGCGACGGGAGGCGGGCAGTCGTGAAGTGGCGTTGCAGCAGCAGGCCGATCTGCTCGCCGCGCTGGGCAGCCCGGCGGTGCGTGACGATCGCGCATTATTGCTGCACCAGGCCGAGCAGGCGTATGACCGCGCCTTCAATCCCGAGGGCGTGCAGCGTCAGTTGCTGGCTATTCTCGCCGAGTCGAGCCGGGTCGAGCTGCTCAATCGCCTGCAGGTGCCGACGCTGGTGGTTCACGGCACTGCCGACCCCCTGCTGCCGGTGATGCATGGCGTGCATGTGGCCGCGCACATCAGGGGCGCCGAACTCAAGCTGATTCCGGGGCTTGCTCATCGTTTCCAGGAGGCGTTCAAGGAGCCACTACTGGCTGCCGTGCTGCCTCACCTGGAGGCGCATCGGCAGGACATGGGCCTGGCGCATCTTTAAGAACCTGTTCGCGCTCTGCTGTGCGTCGGCGCTACCGCGTTGAAAACACGCTCGGCGTGCTCATTTGCCAGTTGTAAGCTCGAGTGCGATCCCGGTGCGTTCCTCACTTGTTTCTGCGGGGCCGCCATCGCTGTCGTATCGCGCCAGGGCAGCGCCGAAAAAGCCGTCATTCCCGCGTAGGCGGGAAGCCAGAGCCTGCAGGATTCCCGGGCGCCCGCCTTCGCGGGAGCGACGATGAATGGCTTTTTCAGAACAGCCCCGGCGCGCTGGATGGTGAACGGGTTCCAAGGGCGAGGCGATCAAAGCTCCTGATTGTGCTTGATCGTCTCGCGGCGTTGCAGCTGGTCGATGTGCTCGCTGCTATGACGCAGCAGCTTGTCGGACATGGCCATCCGCTCGATGTAGCGGGCGATGCTCTGCTCGGCATCGTGGCGCGAGAGAAAGGGGCCTTCCAGCGTGCCTTCACGGGTGGCGAAGAAGTACTGGCCGTTGACGGCGCTCAGGCGTGAACTGCGGTAATGCGTCCCGGGCTGCGGGTCGACGGTACGTTGGCCGAACATGACGAGAACTCCATCTGCAGAGGCTGGATGATCTGAGTCTAATGCGGGCCGTACCCAGTGTCGGGTAAAGCGACCAATGGTTGCCGTTGGCGGCCTGATTGCCGTATTTGTCCGTATTTTTCTGATTTCTGACGCCGTAAGGCTGACGCGCTCGGTGGCTTGAACAGTACAGTTGTCCATGGCAACCGGGGCGAACTGTTACTGTGTCGCCTCCCTGGCCTCTCCTAGAATGGCCGGCTGCGGTTGGCATTTCCTGCCGATCGCTTGCTCGAGGTCGTCATGCATATCTCTTCCGGCCGTTGGATGTACGGCCTGTTCCTGGCCCTGATCACTTCCGTGCTGTGGGGCATCCTGCCAATCAAGTTGAAAGAAGTGCTGCAGGTGATGGATCCGGTCACCGTCACCTGGTACCGCCTGATCGTGGCGGGGTCTCTGTTGCTGGCCTACCTGGCGGCCACGCGTCGTCTGCCACGTTTTCGCCCGCTGGGGCGCAAGGGCGGCGGGCTGCTGGTACTGGCCGTCGCGGGGCTGACATCCAACTACGTGCTGTATCTGATGGGGCTCGACATGCTCAGCCCCGGCACCACGCAACTGGTTATCCAGGTGGCGCCGATCCTGCTGCTGGTCAGCAGCGTGTTCGTCTTTCGCGAGCGTTTCAGTGTCGGCCAGGCAATTGGCCTGATGGTGATGATCCTGGGCTTTGGCCTGTTCTTCAATCAGCGCCTGGGTGAGCTGCTGACCTCTTTGTCGGTCTACACCACTGGTGTGCTGACCGTGCTGGCTGCGGCCTTCGTCTGGACCTTCTACGGCCTGGCGCAGAAGCAGCTGCTGACGTCCTGGAGTTCGGTGCAGGTGATGATGGTCATCTACCTGGCCTGCGCGCTGTTGCTGGCGCCCTGGGCGCAGCCGTTGCAGGTGCTGGCGTTGAGCCCGCTGCAGGGCTGGTTGTTGCTGGCCTGCTGCCTGAACACTCTGGTGGCCTATGGCGCCTTCGCCGAGGCGCTGGCTCACTGGGAAGCCTCGCGGGTCAGTGCGACCCTGGCGCTGACGCCGCTGGTGACATTCGTCTCCGTGGCGCTGGCGGCGACCTGGTGGCCGGATCACGTGCTGCCCGAGCAGGTCAACTGGCTCGCCTATGCCGGGGCGGTGATCGTGGTGCTTGGCTCGGCGTTTACGGCGCTGGGGCCGTCGATCATGGCGAGCCTGCGTAAACGGTAGGGTGCGCCTTGCGCACCGATCTTGCTCGAACGCATGAGTTGTTTGCCTGATGAGCCATGCGTGCTCTGCTATGCAGCCTTTTCTCGGCGAGAGCCTCTTCTGGGGCAGCGGGGCGTACCGGCGAGCTGTCGGTGCGCGCGGCGCACCCTACGGTGAATCGACGAGGCGCTTTCGCGACGAGCCTTTGTCGTAACCGAAGCCCCTCTCATGGCCGCTACGAACTAGGCTTTGGCTCCCAGAGCTTCTGCCTTGCGCAGCCAGTTCTGGCGTTGCTGTTCACTGGCGGGGCGTACCGGGGCGAATTCGGCCAGGCGCCGGGTCTTGATGCCGCTGAAGCCGAGAATGGTGCGCACCATCTGCCGATGCGCGGGCGCGCCGTAGATCCAGCGGAAATACCAGGGTGGCGTATCCATGGTCACCAGCAGGTCGGCGCTGCGGCCGCTGAGCAGCTTGTCCCATAGCTGCGAGCGGTTGCGGTACTTGAAGGCGAAGCCCGGCAGAAAGACTCGGTCGAAGAACCCTTTGAGCAACGCCGGGACACCGCCCCACCAGACCGGATAGACGAACACCAGGTGCTCGGCCCAGTGGATCAGACGCTGTGCTTCGAGCAGATCCGGCTCCAGGTTCTGGCTCTGTTCGTAACCGTCGCGCAGGATCGGGTCGAACTGCATCTCGCCCAGTTTGAGCTGGCGCACCACATGGCCCTTGCCCCGTGCTCCGTGGCTATAGGCCTCGGCCAGAGCGTGGCCGAGGCTGTCCTTCTTCGGTGTGCCGAGAATCAGCAGGATCCGTTTGCCGTCACCTTCCAGCGGGGTCGCGCCGCTCTTGCCTTCACTCATGCCGACTGGCTCCGAGCATGTCCTGTGGTCGAACCCATTGATCGAACTCCTCTTCATTCAGATAGCCGAGCTGCAGGGCTGCCTGGCGCAGCGTGCTGCCTTCGGCGTAAGCCTTCTTGGCGATTTCGGCGGCCTTGTCGTAGCCGATGTGCGGATTGAGCGCGGTGACCAGCATCAGGCCGCGCTCCAGATGCGCCGCCATCTGCGTGGCGTCAGGTTGCAGGTCGGCGATGCAGTGCTGCTGGAAGTTGCGGCAGCCGTCGGCGAGCAGCCGGATCGACTGCAGCAGGTTGTGGATGATCACCGGTTTGAACACATTGAGTTGAAGATGGCCCTGGCTGGCGGCGAAGCTGATGGTAGCGTCGTTGCCCAATACCTGACAGGCGAGCATGGAAAGCGCCTCGCACTGGGTCGGGTTGACCTTGCCGGGCATGATCGAGCTGCCTGGCTCGTTGGCCGGCAGGCGCACTTCGGCAAAGCCGGCGCGTGGTCCGGAGCCCAGCAGGCGCAGGTCGTTGGCCAGTTTCATCAGGGCCACGGCCAGGGTTTTCAGCGCACCGGAAAGCTGCACCAGCGGCTCATGGCCGGCGAGGGCGGCGAACTTGTTCGGCGCGCTCGTCAGGGGGAGGCCGGACAGCGCCGCCAGTTCCCCGGCGATGGCTTCGGCGAAACCGGGCGGCGCGTTGAGGCCAGTGCCCACTGCCGTGCCGCCCTGGGCCAGTTCGCAGACGGCCGGCAGGGCGGCACGAATGGCCGCCTCGGCGTGGCCGAGTTGGGCGACGAAGGCGGAAAGCTCCTGGCCGAAGGTGATCGGCGTGGCGTCCATCATGTGGGTACGCCCGGTCTTGACCAGGTTGGCGTGGCGCTGTGCCTGCTCCTGCAGGCCGTCACGCAGCTCGGCGATGGCCGGTAGCAGGCTGTGTTTCACCGCCTGGGCGGCGGCGACGTGCATGGCGGTGGGGAAGCAGTCGTTGGAGCTCTGCGCGCGGTTGACGTGATCGTTGGGGTGTACCGGGCTTTTGCCGCCACGGTTGCCACCGGCCAGTTCGTTGGCGCGTCCGGCGATCACTTCGTTGACGTTCATGTTGCTCTGCGTGCCGCTGCCGGTCTGCCAGACCACCAGCGGGAACTGCGAGTCGTGCTGGCCGTCGAGCACCTCGTCGGCGGCCTGTTCGATCAGGCGAGCGATATCCGCCGGCAGTTCGCCGCTGCGGCTGTTGACCCGGGCGGCGGCCTTCTTGATCAGGGCCAGGGCATGCAGCACGGGCAGTGGCATGCGTTCGGCACCGATCGCGAAATTGATCAGAGAGCGCTGCGTCTGGGCACCCCAGTAAGCCTCGTTAGGGACTTCGATGGGGCCGAGGCTGTCGGTTTCGGTACGGCTCATGGCGTTCTCCGGAGAAGGTAGGGCGAGGTCGTCTGGCAGTTTAGGCTGCCTCTCTGGAGACTGGTTCCACGGATTGTCTATCGACCCTATTACCAGCGTGCGTGTGTTTCGCCGAGCCAGCCCAGCGCCCCGTCCACCGGTACGCGCTCACCCCGCGGACCGCGCAGGACGCCGACGTAATGGCCGAACCATTGCAGCGTATTGGCATGGAAGGGCCCCAGCTTGGGGCAGGCGCGGTGGAACTGACGCGGGGTGAAGCGCAGCGACAGGCTGTCGTCCTCGCTGTCGAGCTGCCATGGCGCCAGAGGGGCCTGCGAGCTGCGTTCGATCAGCAGCGGGCTGTCCACCTGCCGCACTTCGCCGCCGAACCACAGCGAGTTCTCCGACAGCCCGCTGTGCTCGAGCCAGCCGGAACCGAAGTTGCCGGCAATGCCGCCCACGCCGGCGAAGGCCGCGCGCTGCCAATAACTGTTCAAGGGCCAGACGCCACGGCCGAAGTCCAGCGCGGCGAAGCTCTGTCCCGGCGCGCAGCTGTAGTGCTTGCTGCCCAGTTGCACGCTACCGGCTGCCGGTAGGCCTAGTTGTCGGCTGGTGGCATGAAAGCCGCCGCCCAGCAGGGGAGCGACCAGGTTGACCGATTGCAGGTGGGCGGGGCGCTGGATATCCAGCGCC
>Ga0075032_1000679_pt1 | contig 15605 bp, 14 predicted proteins | sample SynthPrep_1_END__FD_71386 | JGI IMG/M metagenome (GOLD analysis project Ga0075032, IMG submission 71386) | Synthetic microbial communities from Ohio, USA - SynthPrep_1_END_DS7_MetaG | ecosystem: Engineered > Bioreactor > Aerobic > Activated sludge | place: USA: Ohio, Columbus | collected 2014-04-10
GCCTACCGCGACGTGCGCCTGGTCAGCATCGGCGGCGGCGCCGACGAGATCATGCTCGGCATCATCTGCAAGCTGATGGGCATCCTGCCAGGGAAAAAGAAGGGCTGAGTGTAGGGTGGACGTCGCTTTTCACGTCCACCACGGTGGATCGATAAAGCGTGATCCACCCTACGCACTGAAACGCCATTGCCGTGCGGCGGGTTTCACCCGCCCTACACTGAGGTATGCGATGAACGACCTGCCCCACTGCGAAACCCTGCTGCTGAACCTCGAAGGCGGCGTGCTGCACATCACCCTCAACCGCCCGGACAGCCGCAATGCCATGAGCCTGGCCATGGTCGGCGAGCTGCGCGCCACCCTGGAGGCCGTACGCCACGACCCGGGCGTGCGTGCCCTCGTCCTGCGCGGCGTGGGCGGCCACTTCTGCGCCGGTGGCGACATCAAGGACATGGCCGGTGCTCGCGCCAGAGGTGGCGATGCCTACCGCGAGCTGAACCGCGCCTTCGGGGCACTGCTGGAAGAGGCCCAGGCGGCTCCGCAGGTACTGGTGGCCGTACTGGAGGGTGCCGTACTCGGTGGCGGCTTCGGCCTGGCCTGCGTCTCCGATGTGGCCATCGCCGCCAGCGGCGCCAAGTTCGGCCTGCCGGAAACCACGCTGGGCATCCTCCCCGCGCAGATCGCCCCCTTCGTCGTGCATCGCATCGGCCTGACCCAGGCACGCCGCCTGGCCCTGACCGCAGCCCGCTTCGACGGTGCCGAGGCCCTGCGCCTGGGCCTGGTGCACCACTGTGAAAACGACGAGGCCGCGCTGCAACGGCGTCTCGACGAAACCCTGGAGCAGATTCGCCAGTGCGCGCCACAGGCCAATGCCCAGACCAAGGCCCTGTTGCTGGCCAGCGAACACGAAGCCCTGGAAACGCTGCTCGACCGCGCTGCCGAACAGTTCGCCGCAGCCGTGACCGGCACCGAAGGCGTCGAAGGCACCCTGGCCTTCGTGCAGAAACGCAAGCCGAAGTGGGCCCAGCAGTAGCTCCCCTTTCCCCCTTGCGGGAGAGAGGCTGGGGGACAGGGTGCTGTTGCCCCCCTCCCCCAACCCTCTCCCCAAGGGAAGAGGAAACAAATAGACCGTAGCCCGGATGCAATCCGGAGATCGCCCCACAGGAGCACGAAGATGCCCGCATTCAACAAGATCCTGATCGCCAACCGTGGCGAGATCGCCTGCCGGGTGATGCGCACCGCCATCGAACTCGGCTACCGCACCGTGGCGGTCTACTCCGAGGCCGATGCAGACGCCCGCCACGTGCAGATAGCCGACGAAGCCGTATGCATCGGCCCGGCGCAGGTGAGCCAGTCCTACCTGCGCATCGACGCCATCATCGAGGCGGCACGCAAGACCGGCGCCGACGCCATCCACCCCGGTTATGGTTTCCTCTCCGAGAACGCCGACTTCGCCCGCGCCTGTGAGCAGGCCAACATCGTTTTCATCGGCCCGACCGTGGAAGCCATCCACCTGATGGGCAGCAAGCGCCTGTCGAAGATCGCCATGCTGGAAGCCGGCGTGCCCTGCATTCCCGGCTACGAAGGCGCGGCCCAGGATGACGATACCCTGGCCAGCGAAGCCGAGCGCATCGGCTACCCGCTGATGATCAAGGCCAGCGCCGGTGGCGGTGGCCGCGGCATGCGCCTGGTGCACCAGTCAGGCGAGCTGCTGGCGCAGATTCGCACCGCCCGCTCGGAGGCGCAAAATGCCTTCGGTTCCGGCGAGCTGATCCTCGAACGCGCGGTGATCCGCCCACGCCACGTGGAGATTCAGGTATTCGGCGATACGCACGGCAATCTCGTGTATCTCGGCGAGCGTGACTGCTCGGTGCAGCGCCGCCACCAGAAGGTGGTCGAAGAAGCCCCCTGCCCGGTGATGACACCCGAACTGCGCCGCGCCATGGGCGAGGCGGCGGTGAAGGCCGCGGCTTCGGTCAACTACGTCGGCGCCGGAACCGTGGAATTTCTGCTCGACGCCGGCGGTGAGTTCTTCTTCCTGGAAATGAACACCCGCCTGCAGGTGGAGCACCCGGTCACCGAGCTGATCACCGGGCAGGATCTGGTGGCCTGGCAGATTCGCGTAGCCGAGGGTCAGCCATTGCCGTTGCGGCAGGATGCGATTCGCCTGAGCGGCCACGCCATGGAAGTACGCCTGTACGCCGAGGACTCGGCCGCCGGCTTCCTGCCGCAGACCGGCCAGGTGCTGCGCTGGGAACCCGAGCTGCTGGCCGGGGTGCGTATCGATCACGGCCTGGTCGAGGGGCAGGCGGTCACCCCCTTCTATGACCCGATGCTGGCCAAGGTCATCGCCTACGGCGAAACCCGCGACGAGGCCAGACGCAAGCTGGTGCGCGCCGTGGAGCACTGCGTGCTGCTGGGCGTGAACGGCAACCAGCGTTTTCTCGCCAACCTGCTCAGGCACCCGGAGTTCGCCGCCGGCAATGCCACCACGGCCTTCATCGCCGAACACTTCGCCAACGACCCCAGCCTGCGCCCGCACTCGGCCAGCCTGGCGGAGCTGGCCATTGCCGCCGCCCTGCTCTATCAGGCCTCGGCCGACGCCCGCGCGCACCAGCCAGGCCTGTCGGGCTGGCGCAGCGCCGGCAGCGCGCCCTGGCGCTTCGTTCTCAAACAGGGGGAGCACAGGCACAGCGTCGAGCTGGAGGTGATCATCAGCGGGCCGCAGGCGCAGCTTCGCGTGCGCCGAGGTGACGAGCAGTTGCCTGTGCGCCTGCTGAGCAATGACGGACGCTGGCTGACCCTGGAGCTGGACGGCGTACGCCGCCGCCAGGCCTACCATATCGAGGGCGAACGCCTGTGGCTGTACGGAGAGCACGGCAACCTGGAACTGCTGGACGTGACCCATGAACCGGCCGGCGGCCAGAACGCCGCCAGCAGCGGAGCGGTGAAGGCCCCCATGGACGGCGCCATCGTCGACGTGCTGATCGCCGAGGGCGCCACCGTGACCAAGGGGCAACTGCTGGTGGTACTTGAAGCGATGAAGATGGAGCACCCGCTCAAGGCTGGCGTCGACGGTATCGTCCGTCGGGTCGGCGTGAGCCAGGGCGACCAGGTGAAGAATCGCCAGTTGCTGGTGGAAATCGAAGCTAACCCGTAGGTGTCGCGGGGCCGCCTAGGCCGTGCGCACCCAAAAACCGGCGGTGCGCACGGCGCACCCTACGACAAGAGGAACGCCCATGTCACTTTCCGGCAAGACCCTGTTCATCACCGGCGCCAGTCGCGGCATCGGCCGCGAGATCGCGCTCAAGGCCGCCGCCGATGGCGCCAACATCGTCATCGCCGCCAAGAGCGCCGAGCCGCATCCAAAACTGGAAGGCACCATCTTCAGCGTCGCTGCCGAGGTCGAGGCCGCAGGTGGCAAGGCCCTGGCTCTGCAGCTGGATGTGCGCGACGAACAGGCCGTGGCCACCGCCATGGCCCAGGCTGCCGAGCATTTCGGCGGCATCGATGCGCTGGTCAACAACGCCGGGGCCATCAAGCTGGTGGGCGTGGAGAAACTCGAACCCAGGCGCTTCGACCTGATGTACCAGATCAATACCCGCGCGGTCATGGTCTGTAGTCAGGCGGCGCTTGCATACCTGAAGAAGAGCACAAGTGGGCACATCCTCAACCTCTCCCCGCCGCTCAACCTCGACGCGAAATGGTTCGCCCAGCACGGCCCCTACACCGTCACCAAGTACGGCATGAGCATGCTCACGCTGGGCATGAGCGAGGAATTCAAAAAGTACGGCATCAGCGTCAATTCGCTGTGGCCGAAAACCATGATCGCCACCGCCGCCATCGAGTTCGAGCTGGGCAGCCGCGACGCCTTCAAGCGTGCGCGTACCCCGGCCATCATGGCCGACGCAGCCCATGCGATCCTGGCCAGCGACGGCCGCCGCATCACCGGGCGCCTGCTGATCGACGAAGACATCCTGCGCGAACAGGGCACCACCGACTTCGAGCAGTACCGCTTCGATCCCGACGGTGGCAGCCTGATCCCCGACCTGTTCGTCGATTGAATTCTCGGATGCGTTGGCTTCGTAGCCCGGATTGCATCCGGGATACGGCGCCTTGCCCCGCAGGGTGCGCCGCGCGTACCAGGACAACCGTGGGAAAGACCATTTGCCGATCTGCCCGCCGCTCAGCGCACCAGAGCCATGGCTGGTGCGCGCCAGGCTGACTAGAGTCACAACTCGCCTCCAATTCATGACATCCCAAAGTGCGAGCCCCATGAGCCAAGCCGATCTGATTTCGCCCTTCCGCTTCCTGGCCCACCTGCCGCAACACCTGCCACGCGTGCCGCGCATGTTGCGTGGTCTCTACTACGCCGGTATCCGCAACCGCGAGAAGAACCTGTCTCTGGCCTGGGCGTTGCAGCGCGCGGCCGAGCGTCATCCCGAGCGTCCGGCGCTGATGGATGAAAACCGCCTGCTCGACTACCGTGCGTTCAATGCCTGGGCCAACCGCCTGGCCTGGGCGCTCAAGGCCGAGGGTGTCGGGCACGGCGACGTGGTCGCGGTGATGCTGGAAAACCGCCTGGAACTGCTGGCGACCCTCGCGGCCCTGAGCAAACTCGGCGCGGTCGCTGCCCTGATCAACACCACACAGCGCGGCAAGGTACTGGCGCACAGCTTCAATCTGGTCAAGCCCGGCTTCCTGGTGATCGGCGACGAACTGCTCGGCGCCTTCGACGAGATCGCCGAGCAGCTGCACGACCAGCAGGCCCGTCGCTACTGGATCGCCGATCAGGATTGTCTGCGTGACGCCGGCCAGGCACCGCACGGCTGGATCAACCTCATGCAACAGGCCACCGGACAGGCCCAGGACAACCCGCCTGACAGCCTGCGCGTACGCATGAAGGACGCCTGCTTTCTCATCTACACCTCCGGCACGACCGGCCTGCCCAAGGCCTCGATCATGAGCCACGGCAAGTGGATCAAGGCCTACGGTGGCTTCGGTCACTCCGGCCTGACACTGAACGAACGCGATGTGCTCTACCTCACCCTGCCCTGCTACCACAACAATGCCGTCACCGTGTGCTGGAGCGCGGCACTGGCCGGCGGTGCGGCCATCGCCCTGCGGCGCAAATTCTCCGCCAGCGCCTTCTGGGATGACGTCGCCCGCTATAACGCCACCTGCTTCGGCTACATCGGCGAACTGTGCCGCTATCTGCTCAACCAGCCCGTCCACCCGGCGGAACAGGGCAACAGCCTGCGCTGCATGATCGGCAACGGCCTGCGCCCCTCGATCTGGTCCGAGTTCAAGCAGCGCTTCGGCGTCGAGCAGATCACCGAGTTCTATGCCTCCAGCGAAGGCAATATCGGTTTCACCAATGTCTTCAACTTCGACAATACCGTCGGCTACACCCCGGCCACCTACGCCATCGTCCGCTACGACCTGGAGAATGACCGCCCCGTGCGGGCCGGTAACGGCTTCCTGCTGAAAACCAACAAGGGCGAGGCGGGTCTGCTGATCAGCGAGATAAGCGCCAAGTGGCCATTCGACGGCTATACGGATCCGGCCAAGAGCGAGTCGGTGATCCTGCGTGACGTGTTCAGGAAAGGCGATGCCTGGTTCAACACCGGCGACCTGATGCGCGACATCGGCTGCAAGCATGCACAGTTCGTCGACCGCCTCGGCGACACCTTCCGCTGGAAAGGCGAGAACGTTTCCACCACCGAAGTGGAAAACGTGCTCGGCGCATTCCCCGGCGTGGAAGACGCCGTGGTCTATGGCGTGGAAATCCCCGGCACCAATGGTCGCTGCGGCATGGCCGCACTGCGTCTGGCACCCGACTGCGAGCTGGATGGCGCAGCGCTGGCCGCGCACCTCGACGCGCAGTTGCCGACCTACGCCGCACCGTTGTTCGTCCGCCTGCTCGGCGAAGTCGAGACCACCGGCACCTTCAAGTACAAGAAAACGGATCTGAAGCAGGCCGGCTACGACCCGAATCAGGTCGATGGTCCACTCTACGTGCGCCTGCCCGGTTCGGACAGGTTCCAGCCGCTCAGCCGCGAAACCCATGCCGAGATCGCACGACAGCGCTACCGTTTCTAGCGGCCTGGCGCGCGCGATGGGTAGGGTGCGCCGCGCACACCGAAGCGGCTACTGCTTGAACTCGAACTGCAGCTCGGCGCCCTCGATCGAGTCCCAATAGTCATCCACGCGCTCGTTACTGATCAGCCGACCGCTGATCTGGAACGGGCTCTGGACTTCGGGCTTCTCGCCGAACAGCGGCGGCAGCAATGGCGAAAGCTCCTCGCGGGTTTCGCTTTCCAGCGCCTGTTCGAACAGCTCCTGCGGCACGCTCAGATCGAGCGCCAGCTTCGACTCGGGTTGTGCCGGCGCAGGCTGTGGCGGCGCGACAGGCCTGGGCTTGCTGGCCGCTACCACGGGCTTGCTTTCGACCGTCTTGACCGGTGGCGTCGGTTCCACGGGCTCAACCTCGACAACGGGCGCAGGCTCAGGCGCTGCAAGCGGTGTCCGAGCCGGCTCGGGCTGCTGCGCGACAGGCTCCGGTGCGCGCTCACAGGCGCTCAGCCAACCCAGGCACAGCAGCAACAGAAGGGATTTACGCATCATGGGACATGGATCGATCGGTCAATAACGCGCCCATGCTCCTCTGCCCGAGCGCGCCTGACAAGCCGACTTGCACGACTTTTACCTTGCCCCCTCACTCATCAGGCCGCTCGGCAGCCAGATGAGCGAGCTCGGCCTCGATATCCAGCTGCGGGTAATCGGCGCGCAGTTGCTCCAGCAGACGCTGAGCCTCGACCTGCTCCCCCGCCTTGCGCAGCTCCAGCAGACGCAGCAGATCCTCGCGCGGCTCACTCTGGATCACCAGTTCGGCCATGGGCGCGATGGCGGCAGTGCTGGCCATCGGTGCATCAGCCATCGCGGCAGGTGGCACCGGGCGAGCCATGGCTTCGGCCTTCAGACGCTCCTGGGGCACAGCCATGCGCGCCATCGACTCGTTCTCCGCAGCGCGCTTGGCCGCCATCGGCGCCGGGGCTGGCGGACTCATGGCCACGCTGGACGGTACGCTGTCGAAGGTATCCGGCGTCTGTTCCAGCGTGCGCCAGGTCAGACTGACACCGATGCCGATGCAAGCCAGCCCGGCCACGGCCACCGACCAGCGCTGACGGCCACTGCCGAACAGCCATTGATGCAGGCGTTGCGCCCATCCGGCGTTGTCGCTGTCGATGCGGGCCTGCTTCGGTTCACCGACAGCCGCACTGGCAGCCGCCAGGATATGTGCATCCAGCTCGGCCGAAGGCTCACCGCGGCCATGGGCACGGAAATGCGCCAGCAATTGCTGCTCGTGCTCCAGAGGTTCTCGTTCATGTGTCATGCGGACAACTCCTCGGTGGCCAGCAGCCGGCGCAGCTTCTGCAGGGCATAGCGCAGGCGGCTCTTTACCGTCTCGGCCGGCGTGCAGGTCAACTCGGCAATCTCGTTCAGTTCCAGGTCGCCATGTGCACGCAGCAGAAACACCTCACGCTGGTCGGCCGGCAGGTCGGCCAGCGCCGCCTGCAACCGCTCGCTGTCACGACTGAGCCCCCATTGCTGCTCCGGACCGGGTTGCGGATCGGCCTGGGCATGCAGGCCTTCATCGTATTCGTCATGCCCGGCCTGATGGCGGCCCGACTTGCGCCAATGATCGATCAGGCGATTACGGGCGATCTGGTAAAGCCAGGTCTTGAACAGCACCGCCTCACGCTGTTCACTCTGGCTGCGCACCAGGCTCATCCAGGTCTCCTGAAACACTTCCTCGGCCAGGGCGTGATCACCACACAGGCCGAGCAGAAAGCGGAACAGACCCAGCCGATGGCGCTGGTAAAGCACGTTGAAAGCCGCGGCATCGCCGCGACGGTAACGCCGCAACAGGGCGGCGTCGTCGTCCGTGAGAGGTGCGTTCACTGCTGAACTCGTGCGGGGGTGGAAGCGGCAGTTTGCAGGCTCTGCGCAATTTCGGCCAGCTGGATGAACTCGCCGCGCAGGCCGAAACGATCCTCGCCCCTGGCCGAACGCGCCAGTTCGATGCTCTGCGCCAGATCGAAAGTGCCGGTATGACGTCCATCCTTGAGCTGCTGAGCGAAAGCGGCCACCGCAGCGGCGAAGCGCAGATCCTCACTGGCTGCCGCCATCGGCCTGGTATCGAGCGCGATGGGACGCTCCAGCAGGCGGCTGGCCGCTTCGCCCGGCGCCTTGTAGCGAATCCGCAACCAGGCCAGCTCGCCTGCCTCGCTCGCAGGCTGCGGACTGACTCGATAGCGCAGTGGCTCCAACCATCCTTTGCCGCCGACCGGCACGATCTCGTACAACGCGGTGACAGTGTGTCCCGCGCCGATATCGCCTGCATCGACCTTGTCATTGCTGAAATCCTCGCGTTTGAGCACACGATTCTCGTAGCCCAGCAGACGGTATTCGCTGACCTCGCTCGGATTGAACTCCAGTTGCAGCTTCACATCGCTGGCGACAGTGGCCAGGGTCGAGCCGAGCTGATCCACCAGCACCTTGCGCGCCTCGCGCAGGTTGTCGATATAGGCGTAATTGCCGTTACCGGCATCGGCCAGTTGCTCCATCAGGCGTTCGTTATAGTTGTCCACGCCAAACCCCAGGGTGGTCAGCGAGACACCACTCTTGCGCTTGTCGGCGGCCAGTTGCCTGAGGCTGTCGAAGTCGCTGATACCGACGTTGAAGTCACCATCGGTGGCCAGCAGGATACGGTTGATGCCGCCGTCGATCATGTGCCTGCTCGCCTGCTGATAAGCCAGTTGAATGCCCGACTCGCCGGCCGTCGAACCACCGGCGCTGAGTTGATCGATGGCCGCACGGATCTTCGCCTTGTCACTGCCGGGCGTCGACTCCAGCACCACCTGGCTGTCGCCGGCGTAGGTGACCAGTGATACGCGGTCCTGCGCACGCAACTGATCGACCAGCAGCTTCAGCGTGCTCTGCACCATCGGCAAGCCTTCGCGGCGGTGCATCGAACCGGACACATCGACGAGGAATACCAGATTGGCCGGCGGCAACGCCTCGACACGGCGATCCGAGGCCTTGATGGCGATACGCAGCAGACGGGTCTGCGGGTTCCACGGTGTCACCGCCAGTTCGGTGCCGACACCGAAGGGTACGTCCCCCTGTGGCAACGGGTAGGCATAGGGGAAATAGTTGACCAGCTCCTCCAGGCGCACGGCGTCCTTCGGTGGCAGTTGCCCGCCATTGAGAAAGCGTCGGACGTTGGCGTAGCTGCCGGTATCCACATCGATGCTGAAGGTCGAGACAGGCGTCTCGGCGACGGCGAACACCGGGTTATCGGCATAGGCCTGATACTGCTCGCGCGACTCGTCACGGTAGCCCGGAGGCAGGACATCGGCGATGGGCATGGGGGTCGGAGCATAGGCCATCGGCGCCATGCGCTTGTGGCTTGCCTCGGCACGCATCTCGACGGCAGCCAGGCTTTCACGCAGAACGGGGGGCGCAGCCGCCGGGGCAGCCTGCGCCTCGGGCTCCGGCCCGGAGGCACTGCAGGCTGCCAGCGCCAGCAACGCGCCAGCCGAGAATCCCACGGCGAGCGGACGAACGAGCAATAGAGAGTAAGCGGACATTGTGCACCTCCTGAGCAATGGCACGAGACCTTCGCTCAGGTAGACGCAGCGCCTTCATCGATCGGGTTAAAACATTTTTCCGATCGTGCCGCTCAGAGCACTTCCGCCTCCTGGCACAGCTGCGTGGCCAGCATGCCCAGCGTCATCAACGCCCTCTCCGCCTCGCGGTTCCACGGGATACCACAGTTGAGCCGCACACAGTGGTTGAACTGCTCGGTGTTGCTGAAGATCAGCCCCGGGGCGATGGAAATGCCCTGCTGCAACGCGCGCACGTGCAAGTCCTTGGTGTTGACTCGTGCCGGCAGGCTGACCCAGAGGATGAAACCACCCTTGGGCCGGGTCATCTGCGTACCGAGCGGGAAGTACTGCTGTACGGCCAGCTGGAAGGCGCTGAGGTTCTTGCGGTACTCCTGGCGGATATGCCGCAGGTGACGGTCATAGCCGCCGTTCTCCAGGTAGGCCGCCACCGCCATCTGGGTGACGCTGCATGCCGAATGCGTCGAGAAGGTCTGTAGGCGCTGAATCTCGTCCTGATACTTGCCGGCGACGATCCAGCCGATGCGCACACCCGGCGACAGCGTCTTGGAGAAGCTCGAGCAGTAGATCACCCGACTCTCGCGATCATGCGACTTGAGCGCCTTGGTCGGCCCCTGCTCGAACATCAGCTCACCGTAGATATCGTCCTCGACGATCTGCAAATCGTAATCGCCGGCCAGGCGCAGCAGCTGGCGCTGACGCTCCTCGGGGATGGTGCCGCCCAGCGGGTTGGACAGCCTGGAGGTCAGCACCAACGCCCTGATCGGCCACTGATTGGCCGCCAGTTGCAGCGCCTCCAGGCTGATGCCGGTGGTGGGGTCGCAGGGAATCTCGATGACCTTGAGGCCGAGCAGATCGGCCAGTTGCAGCAGCCCGTAGTAGGTCGGCGACTCGACCGCGATCAGATCGCCCGGCTTGGTCAGCACGCGCAGACTCATCTGTAGCGCATCGACACAGCCATGGGTGATCACCACTTCGGATGGATCGACCACCACACCGGCGTCACGCATGCGGATCGCAACCTGCCGGCGCAGCGGCTCGAAACCTGGACTGAACATGTAGCTGAAGGCGCGCGGGCTGTGAAAACGGGTGACCTTGGCCAACTGCTGGTGCAATGCCCGCACCGGCAGATAGTCGACATGAGGCACGGCAGCGCCCAACGGAAACACGCCTTCACGGCGCGATTCGGTGAGCACCTGATTGATGATGCTGGAACGGGTGACCAGGCCAGGGCGCTCGACCTTGGCGATATCCGGAGTCGGCGCCGTCAGGGCTGGCGTCTGGTGCACATAGAAGCCGGACTGCGGCCGTGCCCGGATCAGCCCCTGGTCTTCGAGGTTGGCGTAGGCCTGCAGCACGGTCGCATGACTGACATTGAGCTGCGCACTCATCTTGCGTACCGATGGCACTCGCTCGCCCGGCTGGTAGACGCCACGACGAATGTCTTCGGCCAACTGCTGGGCGATACGTTGATAGAGCAACAGATTGGTCATGGCGGCCTCCTCCGGATCACTGAACCATAACAGTAACCTATTGCTACAAAATTGTACCGGCACAGATCATAACAGTCTTCGCCATACAGCCGTTAGCCAGCCGCTGTATGCCCGACAGGCCATCGGCAGGCATAAAAAACCCCGGCGACGCCGGGGTCTGTTCAACGGGTCGGCGCTCAGCGCTCGGCGCCGAGCTGGCCTCTTTCATCGGAGAAGACGATCTCCACACGGCGGTTCTGCGCACGGCCGCGTGCCGAAGCATTCTCCGCCACAGGGAAGTCGACACCGTAGCCGACCACCTGAATACGCTTGGGATCGATGCCCAGGTCGACCAGCAGATCAGCGACCGCCTGCGCACGCGCGCGAGACAGTTCGAGGTTCTCCGTGGCACTGCCCGTGTTGTCGGTGTAGCCCTCGATGCGCACGCGCCGCTGCGGATTGAGCTGCAGGAACTGCACGAGCTTGAGCACCGTGCGATTGGCCGCCGGTTGCAGATCGGCACGACCGGCATCGAACAGCATGTCACCCAGGGTCATGACCAGACCGCGTTCGGTCTCGCTGGTAGCCAGACTGACCATCTGCTCTTCCAGCCAGCCATTGTGCTGCTGCACGCTGAGCAGCTTGGCCTCGCGCAAGGTCAGTTGCAGGCGCTGACGCTCCAGCTCCAGCTTGGCCGCACGATCCTGATTGAGGCTGATCTCGCTGTGCTGCCGTGCGATCTCGGCATAGCGCTGGCTGAGGTAGGCGTAATGACGGACATCCGCCGCACTTCCCCAGTAACTCGACAGTCGCTCGGCACGCGCGAGGGATTCGCCTGAGCGAATCACGTCCTTGGGTGCGGCACGCAATACATTGGGATCTTCCTTGACCGACTGGAAGCTGATGCGGGCCTCCTCCAGGGCCTGCTCACTGCCCGGCTGGTGAGCCGCACAGCCGCCCAGCAGGGCGCCAGCCAGCAGCAAGCCACCGATACGCGTGAAACCGCTCATCACATCGCCCCCAGTTGCTGGCGCAGACGGCCAATGCGGTGATTCAGCTCCGCCAGTTGCTCACGGCCCTTGGCATTGAGGTGCTCGGCCTCCGCCAGACGCGCATCCAGCTCGGCCTGCTCGGCCAGCAAACGCGCGTCCTTGTTCTGTCCGTCCTGCAACGCCGCCTGTGCCTGCGCGAACTTGTCTTCGGCCTGGCGCAGCGATGGCGACTGGTCGCCCAGTACGCCGAGCGCCCTGGCCTGAGCCAATGCCTGTTCGGTCAGACGCAGTTGTTCGTTGGGGGCCGGGTCGCTGGCGCAGGCGGTCAGGCCCAGTGCCAGCAGCACGAGAAGAAGTCGATTCACAAAAGTATCCTACTGATTGATGTCGCCGACCGGGTCGGGCTGCATCTGCTGGGCCTTCCACAGCTCCAGATTGCGTTGCAACAATTGCTCGGGCAATCCGGCGGCGACCAATTCTGTCATTTTCCGCGCCAGCTGTCCGCGCAGCCAGGGCTCGTTGCAAGCCGAGTTGTGCGACAGGGTCAGATAGAGCCCCTCGCTGGAAATGGGCGGATCCAGCACCTCGAGGTCATCTTCCATGCCCAGGGTTTCGGCCAATGCCAGGCCGGGATAGCGTTCATACAGAACATAGTCGGTACGCCCCAGCATGAGCTTCTGGAACGCCTGGGTCAGGCTGGAGACCCCTTCCAGGGTCAGATTCTGCCTGGCGAAGGCATCGAACTGCTGGCCGAAGCTGTTACCCACCAGGGTGTCGCCGGTACGCCCCTGCAGGTCGATCCAGCTGCCATAGGGAAATGCCTCCCCCTTGCGCACCCAGACCACGCTGGGTGTAAAGAAGAAAGCCGGGTGTACGTAGTCCATGCTATCCAGGCGCGGCAGCGTCAGGAAGGCGCCAGCGATCAGATCCACCCGTCCGGTGCGCACCTCGTCCTGCGCCCGAGACCAGGGGCCGGTATAGATCACATCCACGACGACACCCAGCTCTTTGGCCAGGTGCTTGAGCAGATCGGCATTCGCGCCAATCAGTTGCTGCGGATTCTGCGGATCGCGCCACAGATAAGGTGGATACTCGGGGTTGCCAGTAGCGACCAGGCGTTCGCATTTGCCCACGGCCAGGGCACTCACCGGCACCAGAGCCAGGGCACACCACAGCAACAGTGACTTAAACAGACAACGCTCCGGCATTGGCTACTCTCGGTTCGTGCGGTGATCGGTAAGGCTGCTGGCAGCCCCGGAAACCTTCTGTGTTCATGCTAGCTTAATGGCGCCGCCATAATAATTCGCGATAAGGACGCGCCATGAAAAAACTGCTCTTCGGTCTGATCGTGCTGCTCATCGGCATCACGGCAATACTGTACTGCTTCCCGGCGACTCAGCTGGCGAGCCTGCGGCTGATCGAACAACAACGCGCGGGGCTCAGCCATCAGCAGCTACGTGTCCACGATCTTAACATTCATTATTACCAGGGAGGATCGCCAAACGGCGAAACCCTGGTACTGATTCATGGCTTCGCGGCCGACAAGGATAACTGGCTGCGTTTTTCCCGCCACCTCACCGACCGCTACCGAGTGATCGCCCTCGATCTCCCCGGCTTCGGTGACAGCGATCGCCCGGCCGGCAGCTACGACGTCGGCACCCAGGCCGAACGCCTGGGCGACATTCTCGATGCCCTGGGTATCGACCAGGCTCATCTGCTGGGCAACTCCATGGGTGGGCATATTGCCGCGCTATTCGCCGCACGCTATCCGTCTCGGGTTCGCTCGCTGGCACTGTTCGCCAATGCCGGCATCGACAGTCCGAACAAGAGCGAACTGTACCGACTGCTGCAGAGCGGCGGCGCCAACCCCCTGGTCGTCAGGCAGCCGGAGGATTTCCAGAAGCTGCTGCAATTCGTCTTCTTCGAACCGCCCTATCTGCCAGAGTCGCTCAAGCGCTACCTGGGCGAACGCGCCATGGCCAATGCCGCGCATCACGACCAGGTGTTCCAGCAACTGGTCGAGCGCTACATCCCCCTGGAGCCCGAACTGCCCAGGATCCAGGCCCCCACTCTGCTGCTCTGGGGCAGACAGGATCGCGTGCTCGACGTCTCCAGCATCGATGTCATGCAGCCCCTGCTGCAAAAACCCAGCGTGATGATCATGGACAACGTCGGCCATGCTCCCATGCTCGAACGTCCCCAGGAGAGCGCCCTGCTCTACCGCCACTTCCTGCAAGGCCTGAAAGAGTGATCGCAGGCAATAAAAAACCCGCTCATCAGAGCGGGTTCTTCGTGGCAGGAAATGCGGCTTACACCAGCTTTTCCAGCTCCGGTACGGCTTCGAACAGATCGGCAACCAGACCGTAGTCGGCCACCTGGAAGATCGGCGCTTCTTCGTCCTTGTTGATCGCAACGATCACCTTGGAGTCCTTCATGCCGGCCAGGTGCTGGATGGCGCCGGAGATACCGACGGCGATGTACAGTTGCGGCGCAACGATCTTGCCGGTCTGACCGACCTGCATGTCGTTCGGCACGAAGCCGGCGTCGACGGCGGCACGGGAAGCACCGACGGCAGCGCCGAGCTTGTCGGCCAGGGCGTAGAGATGCTTGAAGTTGTCGCCATTGCCCATGCCGCGGCCGCCGGATACGACGATCTTCGCAGCGGTCAGCTCGGGACGGTCGGACTTGGCCAGCTCTTCGCCAACGAAGGTGGACTTGCCAGCATCGGCCGGGCCGGAAACGGCTTCAATGGCAGCGGAGCCGCCTTCGGCAGCGACGGCATCGAAGCCGGTGCTACGTACGGTAATCACCTTGATGGCAGCCGAGGACTGCACGGTGGCGATGGCGTTGCCGGCATAGATCGGACGCTTGAAGGTATCGGCGCTTTCAACGGCGATGATTTCCGAGATCTGATCGACATTCAGTGCAGCGGCGACGCGCGGCAGGATGTTCTTGCCGTTGCTGGTGGCGGCAGCCAGGATGTGGTTGTAGCTCTTGCCCAGTTCAGCTACCAGCGGCGCTACGTTTTCCGGCAGCTGGTTGGCGTAGGCGGCGTTGTCGGCAACCAGAACCTTGGCCACGCCAGCGATCTTGGCAGCGGCTTCGGCAGCGGCGCCAGCATTGGCACCGGCTACCAGAACGTGAATGTCGCCACCGATCTTCTGCGCAGCAGCGACGGTGTTCAGGGTAGCGGCAGCCAGAGCGGCATTGGTGTGTTCAGCGATAACCAGGATAGTCATTTAGATTACCTTCGCCTCGTTTTTCAGTTTCTCGACCAGTTCAGCCACGGACTTGACCTTGATGCCGGCGCTGCGGGCAGCCGGCGCTTCCACTTTCAGGGTCTTGACGGTGGAGGCGGTGGAAACGCCCAGTGCGTCCGGGGTGACGGTTTCCAGCGGCTTCTTCTTGGCCTTCATGATGTTCGGCAGCGACGCATAGCGCGGCTCGTTCAG
>Ga0075032_1000684_pt1 | contig 15525 bp, 13 predicted proteins | sample SynthPrep_1_END__FD_71386 | JGI IMG/M metagenome (GOLD analysis project Ga0075032, IMG submission 71386) | Synthetic microbial communities from Ohio, USA - SynthPrep_1_END_DS7_MetaG | ecosystem: Engineered > Bioreactor > Aerobic > Activated sludge | place: USA: Ohio, Columbus | collected 2014-04-10
CATATCTGAATCGCGTGACAGTTCAGTCTCAACGAAACCGAAACGGTCTCACGAAATCTGAATCGGCCAATCCTTTGGAAACAAATGAACTCCAGTCTCGCGAAAAACGGTCAACTGACATTTAACCGCCGGACAGCTCATTTTCAGCGTTTTTTGTCGTTGGTTTCGCGCTCATTGAGCGGACTGGTATTGCGCTTGATCAGCGAACTGCGGTGAGGCGACGCGTTGCATTCAATCCTAGCCGGTACGGACCGCAGTTACGGCAAAACGACGGGATGATCGAGAGCGCACTCCTCCGAAAATCACCGCTCTCGCTGATTTCGGCCATAGACGCCCGTGTAGCGATCTTTGTTGCCTGATGATCAACGTCTCGTCCTGACCCTCGAAACGCACTGCATGGCCATCTGTGTGACTCGATTTTTCGAGCTCCCGCCCCTTTAAGCGGCTTTCCGACCGCAGGTCATTAATCTTTGGAGAGCGCTGTATCGATCAGCCGTCCCCGAGCCCTGTCGCGTTTGCGCTGCGGCAGCTGTTGCGCGGCAATCCATGCGGGGTCGGACAAGATCTGGTTGGCCAAATGCTCATATTCCGCCGGACTGCGCAGCGAAGAGCTGGCAACGCGAGGTCGAGGCGGCAGCGATTGCTCCCGTCGTAATATCGCACGACGCGTCACGCGACTGGATATCTCCGAGGTTGGTCGGGTGCCAGTGGGCTCGGCGCCGAACACATCGCTCAGAGCAAGCAACGTGATGAAGCGCCACCTCACGGGTAGATGACCAAGCGGCGCTTTGATACCGACTGCCTGCCGAACCTCGAAAGGACAGCGCCAACCGGCCTCATTCAACCAGAGTGCCAATGCCGGACGCGCGGCCCCCGGACGATCGAGAGGCGCCCAGAGCGTCGCAAGCGCGTGCTCGAGCCACTCACATCCGCGGCTTTCACCATCGATGCTGCTTTCGATCTGTCTCTGGATCGTCAGCACTGCTTTCATCAGATCGGCGTCCTGCCTCGCGATGCCCTCCCCTCCCCTGTCGACAAGAACGGCTTCGCAACGGCTGCAGACCGCGCATGCCCGTCCTTCGCGCAGGCGGAACGCGATGGAGAGATGATGGCAACACGTGGTGCAGCGATCGTGAAGAAGCTGGCCATGCACAGGGCAAATGCAATGCTCGGCGAGCGACCAATCAGCCCGTATCCAAGCGTCGCGGCCGGTAACATGATCGGATGCTAGACAGGCAAGGCAGACCGGCGGTGTTCTAATCGTCGCGGCAGACGCCCAGTCCGGTCCCCTCGACACATACCAAGAATCCGGGCGTTGCGGATGCCGTTGGCGCAAGGATAGTCGCCGCAGCTGATCCGGATCGATACTGCAACTACGGCCCCACTGCTCAACGAATTCGTCGGCCGGACACCTATCATCGACGGGCTGAAACGGCGAAAAGTTTTCGCCATCGTCGGCCAGCCAGCCGGCGAGCGCTTGATGCGTAAGGCCGAAGCGACAGGCCACTCGTGCGAGCCACGACGAAAGTAGTTCGTCGCGATAGGGTCGCGGCGCGACGGGCAGATGCCGGGCCGTCATACACCCACCTGTTGCGGCCTGCGAGACACGCGCCGCCCGGCCGACTGCGTCATCGAAACGAGGGGCAGAACCAGGTCATCGCCGAAGCTCTCCAGGTCAAGCCGTTCTTTTCCCGATCGCACGGCTTCCTCGGCCGCCATCTCGATCAGCCGGAAAATCCGCGCGGTCACGCCGCTGCTGAGCATATGGATTCTCGCGCGCACCGCGTCGCTTTCGAGATAGGAGGGAGCGCGTAACGGCAGGATCCGGGCCAGGCTCTTCAACAAAGCCGCAAAGACGTGATCGTTCTTCCATGGCTTGAGATGAAACGCTTCGAAGCGCTCGGCGAGCTGTGCATCGGTCAACAGCGCCTGCCGCGCCAGATCGGTCCCGGCGCAGACAAGCGGCACTTTTAAATCGTTGGCGAGAAACCGCAGGGCGTTCAGAAAGATCCGCTGTTGCCGATAGGTGCCGGCCAGCATGCCGTTGACCTCGTCGAGCACAATGGTCCTGGCACCAACGGTTCGCAACAACGATCGGCAAATGTCCTTCTCGCGGGCGAGTGTGCCGCCAATGAGCGCAGGCGCCTCAAGGCTTGCCAGCAATTCGCGGTAGAGGTCGCGCTCCACCGGCTCCGATGGCACCTGCGCCACAACGACCGGTCTGGTGGTCACGCCGGTTGCCTGACAGAAGGTGGCCGGATGCGAACGCTGGAATTTGCGGATGATTTTGGTCTTGCCCATGCCGGTGTCGCCATAGATCAGAAGGCAAGGCATGCGGTCTCGAGCCGGATAGGCAAGCATCGCGTTCAGACGCGTCATTGCCGCTTCGGCCTGATCAAAGCCAATCCAGCGGTCGGCCTTGATCCAGGCAATGCGCTCATCATCGGGGAGCGCGGCGTAACCGCGATATCGCACGTCGAGGTGATCGTAGGCCCCCTCCCCTCTCACGACCATTCCTCCACGGGAAAGATTGGCACCCTACTCCAATCGATCGGCCGGTCGTCCTGAACCTGCACCGGTTCAGCGGGAACTGGCGATCGGTTTGGCTTGGCGGCACCAAGTGCCCGATCGCGTTTCTCGGCGAGTTGACGTGCTGCTTTGGTGCGGCGGGTCGCCTCATCCACCAAGGCGCGCTGCGCCTCGATCGTCTCGAAAATCAGCTGCTCGTCCACAAGTGCTACACCGCGCTCACGCAAAGCCGCCTGTGCGCGGCGGTGCTCGCCAAGCGTGATCGGTGGGCGTCGAAGGTCGGCAAATCGGATCGGCCATTGCGCACCATCAGGTCCGCGCACAAAAACCGTCGAGAGATCGCGCGGATCGTAGGAGATACGTAGCTGCCTATCGAGTCGGCCGGCCCAGATACTCAGCACGTCATCCCAGTAGCGCAGACCGAAAAGATGGATCCCGTCCCTTCGTACCAGTCGGTCTACGCTTGGCAGGAAATCGATCATGAAGCCGGCAAGGTCGTGGGGTTGCCGGACAGGCCGCACGCGCCGCGCAACCGCTTCGCGCCATGCCGCAAGCGGCGGTATCCCCAAGGCACCATGCCGATCGGCGTGGTAGCGCGTGATCTCGAGCGCTATCCAGCGCTCCAGCTCATCCAGGGTCATCGCTGCGTTGGCGGTTGAATCGTACTCGCCCCTGTCCTTTACATCGCTGAACGTCGTGCCAGGCAAGAGGTGGACCGCACCCATCATCGTTCCTATCAATCGTTCGATATGACCGCCGTAATGTGGTGTGGCGCGAGGCCGGTGGATGAGTTCCACCCCGTACTCTTCGGCTCCACGCTTCAGGGCGCGTGCTCGAAACTCCTTGGCGTTGTCGAGGTGAATTGCATCGGGGAAACCAGAGACCGGCCATTCGCCACCAATTCCCATGCCAGCCAACCACTGCTCCTTTGGCTGCACGCAATTCTGGATCGCAAGTGCCACCGAGATGCTCGACGGCGCCTCCAGCGTCAGGTGGAAGCCTGCGATCATACGGCTTGCAATATCGATCGCGAGCGTCAGCCACGGTCTCTGCAGTGGCTTTCTGTATTCGCGATCAACGACGATGATATCGGCCAGCGTGTGGTCGATTTGGACAATGTTGAGGGCGTATGCAGCCTCGTACTGCCTGGGAACTGCTCGGAAACGGTCGCTCGCCGCTTTCGGACCATTCCTCATCGCCATGAGGTCGGCTGGATCCATGGCAGCGATCCGCGCCTTCAAAGTCTGCCAGGATGGCACTCGCACACCACGCAAGCGACAAAGTCTGCGGACCTCCTTGTGCAACTGGTTGATGCTCACCTTCTGACGCGTCTTGTAGAAATCCCCCACTGCTTCCGCGATTACGGTTTCGGCTTCGTCCGGAAGCCGCCGACTACCGCGTCGCGTTCCGGCCTGCTGCGGCAGCAGCGAACTTGTGACAGGATTCTCCCGATATGCCCTGATCAGCTCGTAGAGCCGGGTGCGCCGAAGTCCGAGTTCCCGGCATGCGCGGTGGAAATCAGACCGGCCGGGGTGCGGGAGGGACACCAGCCTTCGGATCACGTTCTCTCTTGCAACTGCCTCGTTCCAGACAGCGTCATCGACAACATCTCTGTCAGGCTCGTGAACCACAGCTACCTCGCTGCAAAGTTCGTCCGTCGAATAACCGCGAAAAATACGCCAATTCGACTAGAATCCGGTCACAAACTGCGAATATGATTCGCTTCAGATCAGCAGCTTAGCGTCCGCCAATGAACCATGAATGACACCCAAATCATCGAGCAAAACACCAAAAATCACGTCAAGGAGGCCTCAGCGCCGTCTCTCAGCAGGGCGGCTCGGCGTGATGTTTCCGCGCCGGAGGTGTCAGGCGTAGGCCCCCTCCCCTCTCTCGCAGGCGAGGACGAGACACCGACTCATCTCGCCAACCTTGCCGATCGTGCCCGTGGTTATGTCGAAGCGGCCAGTTCCGCTAACACGCGCAAGGCCTATGCCGCCGACTGGAAGCATTTTTCCGCCTGGTGCCGGCGCTCGGGCTTGTCTCCCCTTCCCCCACATCCACAAACCGTCGGGCTTTACATCACGGCCTGCGCGTCGGGAGCGGCCGAGCGGGGAGTGAAGGGCAATTCGGTGTCGACCATCGAACGACGCCTCTCGTCTTTGTCTTGGAACTACGCACAGCGCGGCGGACAAACACTCGATCGCAAGGACCGGCATATCGCTACCGTCATGGCCGGCATTCGCAACAGCCACGCCAAGCCGCCAGTGCAAAAGGAAGCGGTACTGGCGGAAGACATCATCGCCATGATCGAAACGCTCGATCGCGGCACGCTCCGTGGACTGCGCGACCGCGCCATGCTGCTGATCGGCTATGCCGGCGGCCTGCGCCGCTCCGAGATAGTCGGCCTCGATCTGAAACCCGATCAGACCGAAGATGGGCGTGGCTGGATCGAGATCCTCGACTTGGGGCTCCTTGTCACCCTGCGGGGCAAGACCGGATGGCGCGAGGTCGAGGTCGGCCGAGGCTCCTCCGATGCGACCTGCCCGGTCGCGGCTGTCGAGACCTGGATCAAGTTCGCCAGACTGGCGCATGGCCCCCTTTTCCGCAGGGTGACAGGGCAAGGGAAGGCTGTCGGATCAGAACGGCTGAACGACAAGGAGGTCGCTCGGCTTGTGAAAAGGGCCGCAATGGCCGCAGGCGTTCGCGGTGATCTCAGCGAGATCGAACGCGCCATCAAATTCTCCGGACATTCCCTTCGCGCGGGTCTGGCCTCTTCCGCTGAAGTCGACGAGCGTTACGTCCAGAAACAGCTCGGTCATGCGTCGGCAGAGATGACCCGCAGATATCAGCGGCGGCGGGATCGCTTCCGCGTGAATTTGACCAAGGCATCAGGGCTTTAAGGTGACCCCTCCCCTACCCCGCATGAAATCGTAAGCAGAAATTTCAGCGTCGAATTTCTCGCTTAGCGCTTCAATTGAAATCGGAAGCTAAAAGCCACACCGTGTCATCAAGTGCCTGAGGGGCATTTCACCACCTTCTGCCACAACCCAGAGCGGATCATTTGAGGTCTTGCAAACTCCAGCCCGCGAAATGCATCTGTACAAAATGCCGCCCGGTTCTATCGTTGAGCTCTCTGTTGGTATTCGCGCAGAAACAGCAAGCGCGGAGGCTCTGGTTAGGCAAGGTCAAGCGCAGGCAGAAAACCAACAACTCAAAGCCTACGAATGTACCCTCAATACCAGCACATTGAGCGTTGGATTTCAGGATTACCGATCGCTTGGCGAGATAGTGGAATAGCACGAATTCAACCGGGCGAGCGCACACGGAGATGTCGCGATCGATAAGGCCAAAGTGTTCGTTGTAAAGTTCATCGTTGCCGCCTCCCGATTGTTAGGTAAGCCAGAACGATGAGAACGAGTGCGGCGATCGCAATGCTGCCGCTTGCAGTGGCCTCGATTCCCCAAGCCTTAAACGATAGTAGATCATTCACTGCGCGCACCTCTCCTTAAAAAAAGAACTGCGCTGCCTGCTGCCGCATATTGCCCATTCTCGAAGCGCTGACAAGATAGGGTGCTGGAACGTGGCTGGAGCCGATTTCTTTAAAGCCTCTTCAAAGGGTCTTTGAAGACGGTTTAAAGATTGACCCTTCAATAAGGCCGATCACATCTCCGTGAGCCTATCAACAGACCCCGGTTCCGGCCTTTGCAAGAAAGATATTGCCATCTAGGAGGGCCAGATGACCTTGAAGCCTTGGTCCTCATCTGGCCATGCAAGGCCGAACCCATTGCTCAAAGCCAGGCTTCGATCGTCTGCCCCTGTTACGGGAGTTTCGACGACGATAAGCAGTCTTCCCGTCCATTGCTGATGTTGTTCGTAATCCAGTAGCTGGCCCATAGCGGTGCGAATTGCATAGCGTACCGTAGACGCTTCCGTCGGTTTCACCTCCACCATGACCACGTCGCCCTTCCCGTCGTCGTATCGCAGATCATCGCAAAACGTCGCTGGAAATGTGACGGACGGGTGGCGCTCGTAGAGGTAAGCCTCGAACTTCTTTTGCAAGTCATGGTGTCTCGGACTGACAACCGCCTCGTGCTCTTTCACATAATACCGGTAGCCCTCCTGCGCAGCGGCCCCTGCCCGCCTTTTGATCCTGAGTTTGGTTGGGGTGTGCGCCGGGGTCTTCTTTCCACCATCGATTAGCCTGCGAATAGATCGGACGAAGCGTTTCGCGTCGGGATCCAGAGTATCGTCGGCATACCACCAACTTGCCTGGCCGCTCCACCCAGGACCGCGCTGAAGCATCAGCGACGGATCTCGGTCTTTCACATCGAGAAGAAACGCATTCTCAATCCTCGTCCTGCATCGAAAATTATCCATTTCGTCCCGCTGATGTTGCTCAGAGGGGAAGATGCCGTTGAAGAACTGTCGTTTGCGATAAAGGCGAGCGTGCTTATACCACCCCACCACGCATCTTGGATCGTTTCCTTCGACGGGCGCTGTCCAGACTATGTCGACATCATCGACGTAGCCGTCGTTTCGGCTTGCACCCAACTTTTCGATGGCAACGGAGCGATCCAACTGCCCCTTAATCGTCTCGAAATGCCCGTAAACATATCCGTCGTCGCAAGGAACGAAGTTCAGCTCTTCGCCGCAATAACCCTGCTTACGCGGAAAGTCGCCTCCACCCTTAGGAGGGTCTTTGGGATCTCTGCCGGCGTAAAATTGCATCCACGAGATGTTGCAAAACAATAAAGGCATCGTGATATCCATAATAGCTTCAAAGGTTTTAACCTCTCACTGCTCGCATCATTTTCGCAAGCACCACGCCATTGGAATGTTTCATGCTTCAGGTTTTTATCGATGACAGTGGGAAATCCGACCAATCGCCGGTTCTTGTACTTGCGGGCTATCTGTCCTCGAACGAGAAATGGGAGAGTTTCGAGACCAAATGGAATTCGATTTTAGCCAACCACGGGATGACGAACTTTCATGCGGTAGACGTGTGGAGGCTTGGCTACTCTTCAGGGATTAAAACCTCCTTGAAGCGAGAGAGCGTCTTCGTGCAGCTGATCAATTGCATAGCCAATCATGTGGAGCATGCCTTTGCTGTCTCCATACCGTTTGACAGTCATGAGCACTGGTTCGCGCCTAAGCAGTTTCCCGACTTACCTTCACTTCGGGCTTACAACATGGCGTTCTACGTCCTGCTGACGCAAATCCACCAACACATGTTCAAACGACGTTTTGACAAAGAGCTTGAGATAATCTTCGACGAAGAAGGGGGCGAGTCGATCGCAAGTGTGCTTAGTGAAATGCAGGAGTTCTCTCGTCTAGCCGCAAAGGATTTCCCGGGCCTCACCGTTGCCACACCCCGGTTCATGTCGGACGACAACTGTCCCGGTCTGCAAGCGTCGGATATGCTTGCATGGCTTTTGAGAAGAGATGCCCTCAACGCTCATCGTCAGGTAGATCGCTCACAGACCGCTGAAGCATTGATGTTGGCCCAGGCGCTGTCGATGCCCTCCTCGCTGAAGATATGGACGGATGACGACGTGAGAAAAGCTTCCGAGCAGGTCAGCAGATCGTTGAACCTGCCGCACAACGGCGCCAATTAGATCCTGTTTGGCGATCTCTTGCCCTTTCCCTCAAATTCCATAAACCCCGTCAGGCAGGTCATTTAAAATCAACGAGTTAGTTTGTAGTCAGCTGACTACATTGGGTGCCAGCCGCCAAAGTCTGGCGCTTAGCACAATCCGATGGTGGTCATGCTCGCATCGCTCCGCCGGAGTTTACCTTCAGCAGCGCCATTAGCATCGGCCCAAGCGAAAACTCGCCGCGACGCGTTCGTGACGTTAGGTCACGGAGATATCCGCCAGCCGAATTGATGTGGCCCGCTCGCTCGAGTATCGCTGCCATAGCAACTGCAGCGTTTTCGGCGCCCATCGCCTCGCAAGCATCCTGATAGGCCGACGCACTCACTCCCAAAGCCGAGCGCACAACCACGGCGGCCGACATGAGGTCCCTCCAATTTCGGATCTCACCTCCCGGGCCATAGGACGCTATCTCCGGGCACGCTCGCATAACCAATCCAATTGGGAAAGCTTTTAGCGTTTCGGCCTGACGGCTAAGATTTTGCACTGCCGTCTCGCCCTGCTCTTTTTCAGAGCGAGGTTCAAGTTCAGTTATAGATTCGGTATTTGAATTCTGTATGTGCTGACGGATTTCGTCACCATTGGTGTCGGATTCTTTAGAAAAAACGTGGCATTCCAAGACGTTGAGTACGCCTTCGCGCAAAAGCGCGATCTCGTCGAGGATTGCTTCGAAGTCAGTCAGCAATTTAGCGTGCCGGAGCTTCGCCACTGCTGCGACATACATCGACTCCATCATCAGCCAATCGCCAGGAGTGCCGTCTTCTATAGCCGCTGTAATGAGCTTTCGGACGTCCCTGCGAGCAATCGTTGTCCGTTCCTTGATGACCTTCAGTCGTCTCGCATCTTCAGTCACTTGCTGCGCCATGAGAGCAAGCTCGTCTGATTTGGCAAGCAAGGGAGCGAGACTGAAGCCGTACGCTGTTTCCACGGCGCCGTCTTTGGTGCGCCTCACGTAGCGCTTGCCGTTGGGACTGTCGTTGCGGTTGATCAGCCCCGCATCCACCAGCACAGCCAGGTTCTCTCGCAGGGTTGTTCCTGCAATCCCGTTTGCACGGGCGATCAGTTGAGCGTTGGACGGAAAGACAATGAGATTCTCATCTTCACTGAGTTCGGTCTCTGGATAAAAAGACAGAAGCGCGTTGAGAACGGCAAGCGCACGATCACGCAACCCGAGGAGCGAGCGCGCATCACACGTATCACGGTACACTTTCCATTTGTCGACAGATTTTCCTTCGCGGATATCTGCTACTTCGAACTGGGCCTTGACTAACGCAAGCGTCATCGGCCGCCGCCCAAATGGCGTCGTTACACTTCCACTTTGCATTTTTCTCTCACCTTTCGATTGGCAAAAGAAATCCACTCACCAAAACGGTGCCAAAGACTCTTGACTGGGATTCATGGAAATGCGATTCTCAGGTTGCTGAGACCAATGAGAGAGGCTTCCACGACGGCGTCGTTTGGGGGCCTTTTTCTTTTGCTGTTACGTCCTTTTCTAGCTTTCGGATTCGGAGTGCCGGAAGTTCGCGTATAGACTAGGGATCTGGTCCATCACGAATTTGGCAAATGCCTCGTCACGATCTCTGTTAATCTGAATTTTGCAAAGCTTTCCGGAGATCGCCATCTTGGCAATCTCGACACCGTCAGTGGACTTTGCAACCAGCGCATCGGCTGCCATCTTGGCAGGTTTATCGATGGCCTTGATGGCTCGAACGACCGCAATAAACCTGTCATCCGAAGACTTGTGAGCGAACGACTTATCTTCAGCGGCCTTGCGGGCTTTGTTTTCCGAGCCCTCGTTTTTCAGCAGGTCGGCAAGTTCCTGCCACCGCGGCCGACCGATTTTCGGTGCTCGACCGATTACCTCAACAAGCCAGCCCGGTATCGCCCGCGCCACAATGATGAGCTTTGACGCTTCTTGCCGATCGACACTTAGAGCTGTTTGAATAAGCGACCTTTGAAATCCACCTTCCTCGAGCTTCAGGGAAAAAGCCGCTCGTTCGATGAAAGTGAGATCTTCTCGCGCGGAATTTTCAATGCCCTGTGCAACGACAAGACGATCGTCGCTGAGATCTCGCACATAAGCCTTCACCGGTACAGCGAGCTCTTTCGCAGCTCTTACTCGACGGTGCCCATAGGCGATTTGGTATCGACCTGGCTCGGATGGATGTGCGCGTACTAGGATTGGAATTTCCTGGCCATGCTCCAGGAAAGAGGCCTTGAGTGCCTCGATGGCAGTGACATCCTGATCGGCAAACCGGTCAGCAAAAGGGGAGGGGTCCACAAGTGTCGGATCGAGGTCCAGCGGCAGCGCGCCGTCAGCTACTCTTTGCTTTAGTTCTTCGTAGTCGCGTTCGACCTCTGAAAATGTATCCTTAAGCGACCGAACTGCGCCTGACGCCACCCGCTGCATCGGTTGGCGCGACTCTGCGGTCGGCGCAACGTCGGGACCTGCGGCAAAAAGATTGCGAACGGATTGGGTGCGCTTGCTCATCTATAGTCTCCCGGATCAGAACGTTTCCCGTCTCGCAGGATTGACGAGTTGTCGTCAGCTGACAACAAGTTAAACGCTTGATTCCATTGAGTGAGAAGCATGATCATCTGCCCCACACTTCGTTAATGAGGCCGACTGCTTCATGGTTGACGGCATTGATGGATTCCATCGCGCGATCATAGGTGGTTCTACCCACCGCCCCGCGCGACAACTCGTAAAGTGATTGCTTCGTTAAACCGGCATTGGCTATCGCGGTCGACTTCCATGCTGCGGCAGCCATGACATCGCTGCCGAAGACATCGCGAAGTAAGCCAACGATCTCCTGTTCCGGAACATCACGAGGATCATGACGCGTAACCAGAAACCTCAAGAAATCATAGTCAAGCCGCCCGCCCGCTTCTTCGATAACCGAGACAAGATCGGACGTCATAAGGAGGAACTGGCTCATCGACGCCACGTCCACCATTTGTGGGTGGACGGTTACAATCATTCCTGTCGCCGCATTCAGGGCGCCCATCGTCAGGAAGCCCAACTGCGGAGGGCAGTCCACGACAACGATATCGTAGTCGTCTTCGACTTGCTGGATTGCGCTAGCAACGCGCCTGAAGAACAGGTCCTCTGGCCGCCCACGGTTCTGAATCATGAAGCGCGGCGTCTGATGCTCGAACTCCATTAGCTCGAGATTGCCGGGAACAATGCTGATCCCGGTGAAATAGGTCGGACGGATCACATCCCTCATCGCCACGCGCTGGTCATCATATCTGATCGCGCCGTAGATGGTGGTGTTCTCGGCAACGTCAAATTCAGGCTGATATCCGAACATTGCGGACAACGAGGCCTGGGGATCGAGATCTATTGCGAGAACCCTGTATCCCTGAAGCGCCAATCCCTGCGCGAGATAAAGGGATGTCGTCGTTTTCGCCGATCCGCCCTTGAAGTTGGCAACGGTGATGATCTGGAGTTTGTCGCCGTCTTTTCGGCGGGGCCAGAAGCGCGCTGCTTCCTTCGGGCGCGCTTCCGCCAAATACTGTCGCAATCCATTAATCTGCTCAAGGGTATAGGAGCGCCGCCCACCAGTCCCGATATCGGGTGAAGGGCCAAGCCCGTCCAATGAAAGTTGACGGAGGTAACCGTCCGACACTCCAACGATCTCTGCGACCTCGCCTGACGTGAACGAGCGAAGCGACTTCTGCGCCGTTGGAGGAAACGCTCGCTCGCCAACTGCACGAAGTCGCGCAGAAAGCGCTTCGGCGCGCTGCGTGATATGTGCAGACGTAGCTGCTCTTTTGAAGTGTCTATCGATCACGTTCACTGTAGCCTCAAGTTCAAGACGGTTTAATGGCGTCAGACGCGCTATTGCCGTCTCAAGATAGCGCACGATTCCCACCTCGCCGCAAGAGAAATAAGGTTAACAAGGAGTTAACGCATTTGATCCAGATTTTGGACCACGACTGATTCATCGTTGAATCGTAATCGTTTAGCCCACGACCTTACCAAAAAGCAAAAAGGCTGTGGGTGCAGATTTGCACATGAATTCAACGGCGCCAGATAGCGATTGCGATCGAAAATCGCTCGTTGAACACCCGACCCAGTAGAATCACCGGGTGCAGATCTGCACATAGCCACACGCTGAACGAGATGTTTTCTCTCCGCATCGTTTGTTGTTGCGGAGATCAAGATGCTGATTCTGACCGTCTCGCCCGGCCAATATGAACACCAGAGCCACCACCTGGAGCAAATGCACCGGCTTCGTGCCGAGGTGTTCGGAGGCCGTCTGGAGTGGGATGTCGCAATCGAGGAGGGCGGTGGCGAACGGGATCAGTACGACGACCTCAACCCGACCTACATTCTCGCCATCTTCGGCGGGCTGAGGGTCGTCGGCTGCGCCCGCCTTCTACCCGCATCAGGCCCGACCATGCTGGAGAGGACATTCCCGCAATTGCTGGCAGCCGGCTCGCTCAGCGCCACCACGGCAATGATCGAAAGCTCACGCTTCTGCGTCGATACGACATTGCCGACCGGAAGGGCAGGGGGCCAACTACATCTCGCGACGCTCACCATGTTCGCCGGCATCATCGAATGGTCGATGGCAAACGGCTACGACGAAATCGTCACGGCGACCGATCTTCGCTTCGAGCGCATCCTGAAGCGCGCCGGTTGGCCGATGACACGACTGGGCGAACCCGTCGCGATCGGCAACACCGTCGCTGTGGCCGGACATTTGCCCGCCGATCGAAGGAGCTTCGAACGGGTCTGCCCGCCGGGATACCGTTCGATCATCGCCGACCATAGCGGCCGCCCGTTGAGGAGCGCCGCGTGACCCAGCTTCGCTCCCATCCGCGCCTTGTCCGCAAACTCCAGGACGCGCTCGGCGACCAGCTCTGCGTCGCGCTTGATGACGCGACGGTCGTCGAGATCATGCTCAATCCCGATGGCCGACTGTTTATCGAGCGGCTCGGTCATGGCGTAGCACGAGCCGGCGCCATGACGCCTGCCGCGGCCGAAGTCGTGATCGGCAGCGTTGCCCACGCCCTGCAGTCAGAGGCTGACGATGAACGGCCGATCATATCCGGCGAATTGCCGATCGGCGGCCACCGTTTCGAGGGCCTGTTGCCTCCGATCGTATCCGGGCCGGCATTTACAATCCGGCGGAGGGCGTCGCGCCTCATACCGCTCGACGATTATGTGAAGTCCAGAGTGATGACCGAAGCCCAGGCCTCCGCCATCCGCAGCGCGATCGATTCCCGCATGAACATTGTCATCTCAGGCGGGACGGGCTCCGGCAAGACGACGCTCGCCAATGCGATCATTGGCGAGATCGTCGCGTCCGCTCCGGACGATCGCATGGTCATTCTCGAAGACACCACTGAGCTCCAGTGCGCCGCCGAGAACGCTGTTTCACTGCATACCAGCGATACGGTCGATATGGCGCGGCTCCTCAAAAGCACGATGCGGCTGCGTCCCGACCGCATCATCGTCGGGGAGGTCCGCGACGGTGCAGCGCTAACCCTCCTCAAAGCCTGGAACACCGGCCATCCGGGCGGTGTCACCACGATCCATTCCAATACGGCGATGTCGGCGCTCCGCAGGCTGGAACAGCTGACGGCAGAAGCAAGCCAGCAACCGATGCAGGAAGTGATCGGCGAGGCCGTCGATCTTGTCGTCTCCATCGAACGCACGGGGAAGGGGAGGCGGGTCCGCGAGGTCATCCATATCGAAGGATACCGCAACAGCCACTACCAGACCGAACATTACGCCCAGATCGACGAGGACAGCCATGTCGCGTAAGACCCATCTCATTCTCACAGTCACAGCACTGGCCCTCGTCTCGCTCGGCTCCCTGGATGGGGCATTGGCATCTTCCGGTGGCGGCAGTCTGCCATGGGAATCCCCACTCCAGCAGATCCAGCAGTCGATTACCGGTCCTGTCGCCGGCTTCATCGCCCTTGCGGCGGTGGCCATCGCTGGTGCGATGCTGATCTTCGGCGGGGAGCTGAACGACTTTGCCCGACGGCTTTGCTACGTCGCGCTGGTCGGTGGCGTGCTGCTCGGCGCCACCCAGATCGTCGCCCTGTTCGGCGCGACAGGGGCGTCGATCGGTGAGCTTCATTCGCAGGCTGACCCGTTCGATTATTCCCCCTCCGCCACGCTCATTGAAAGAGGGGAAGGGGATCGTGGCTGAATCTGGCTCGGCTCTCGTGCGGTCGCGGGTTCATCGGGCGCTATCACGTCCGAACCTGCTGATGGGTGCTGATCGTGAGCTGGTGTTGCTGACGGCACTGGCCGCCATCATCCTGATCTTCGTGGTGCTGACCTGGTACGCAGCATTGTTCGGGATCGCGATCTGGCTAATCGCAGTTGGTGCCCTGCGCATGATGGCGAAAGCCGATCCGCTGATGCGGCGCGTCTATGTCCGCCACATCTCCTACAAGACATTCTACCGCGCGACATCGTCGCCGTGGCGCAAGTTCTGAAAGGGCCAAGATGGTCGCCCTCAAATCCTTCCGTCATTCAGGGCCATCCTTCGCCGATCTCGTGCCCTACGCCGGTCTGGTCGACAACGGCGTCATCCTGCTGAAGGATGGCTCGCTGATGGCCGGCTGGTATTTTGCTGGCCCTGACAGCGAAAGCTCGACCGACGCCGAGCGCAATGAGGTCTCCCGACAGATCAATGCGATCCTGTCGCGGCTCGGTTCCGGTTGGATGATCCAGGTCGAGGCCGTGCGAGTGCCGACCGGTGACTACCCGGTTGAAGCCGACTGCCATTTCCCCGATCTTGTCACCCGCGCTATCGATGCGGAACGGCGGGCACATTTTCAGAAGGAGAGGGGGCATTTCGAGAGCCGGCATGCGCTGGTTTTGACCTGGCGACCACCGGAGCCACGCCGCTCCGGCCTGACCCGTTATATCTATTCGGACACCGCCAGCCGGTCCGCCACATATGCCGACAAGGCGCTGGATAGCTTTCTCTCCTCGATCCGGGAGGTCGAGCAGTATCTCGCCAATGTCTTGTCCATCCGCCGGATGATGACACGCGAGACGTCGGAGCGCGGCGGCTTTCGCGTTGCCCGCTATGACGAACTCTTCCAGTTCATCCGCTTTTGCGTGACCGGTGAGAACCATCCGGTGCGCCTGCCGGAAATCCCCATGTATCTCGATTGGCTGGTGACCGCGGAACTACAGCACGGTCTGACACCACTGGTCGAGAACCGCTTTCTTGGCGTGGTTGCCATAGACGGCCTGCCGGCGGAAAGCTGGCCCGGTATTCTCAACGCGCTCGACCTGATGCCGCTGACCTATCGATGGTCGTCGCGCTTTGTCTTTCTCGATGCGGAGGAAGCACGGGCGAAGCTC
>Ga0075032_1000692_pt1 | contig 15391 bp, 15 predicted proteins | sample SynthPrep_1_END__FD_71386 | JGI IMG/M metagenome (GOLD analysis project Ga0075032, IMG submission 71386) | Synthetic microbial communities from Ohio, USA - SynthPrep_1_END_DS7_MetaG | ecosystem: Engineered > Bioreactor > Aerobic > Activated sludge | place: USA: Ohio, Columbus | collected 2014-04-10
TCTTCCTCGGCAGCCTTGATGATGGCTTCTTCGTTCTTCTGGCGGATGCGTCCGGCGGGCTTGCCGTTGGCGCTGTGAGCGGGGACTTCGAAGGTCATGGGCGATTCCGGACTGATCTGGGAGCGGAGCGATTGCACAGATACCCCAGCCGTGGCCGGGTGACAAGCGCCACGGCGTGAAAAAGCCCGTTTGGGTCGGGCGTGCCACTCTGCGTTGGCGACCGTGGGGCAATGGCGGCCCACGGTCGCGCCGGTCACACCTTGAAGTTGGCGATCAGGCCATGCAGGTTGCGGGTCATGCCGGTCAGCTCGTCGCTGACGTTCACGGTGCTCTGCGCCTCGTGGGCGTTGCTGTCGCTGAGGCTCTTGATCTCCAGGGTGTTCTGCTCGACGCCCTGAACCACGGCGGCCTGCTGCTCGGCTGCCGAGGCGATCTGGATGTTGTGGTCGATGATCTGATCCATGCTGCCGGTGATCTGCTCGAAGATGCTCGCCGTCAGGGTGATCTGCTCGACGCTCTGCGCCGCACTCTGGTGGCTGCCGCGAATGGTCTTCACCGCACTGCCGACCTGCTGGCGCAGGCGGGCGATGGTCTGGTCGATCTCGCCGGTCAGCTCGTGGGAGCGGATCGCCAGGCTGCGCACTTCATCGGCCACCACGGCGAACCCGCGCCCCTGTTCACCGGCGCGTGCAGCCTCGATGGCGGCATTGAGCGCGAGCAGGTTGGTCTGCTCGGCGACGCTCTTGATCAGGTCGACGGCCTTGGCGATCTCTTCGCTTTCCTTCTCCACCGAGGTGATGGCGCCGATGGAGTCGTCCATCTCGCTGAACAGCTGGTTGATGCGCGACACGGCATGGTCGACCTGCACACGACCTTCGCGGCATTTCTCACCTGCGCTGTTGGCCTTGTCGGCGGTGACGTGGGAGTTCTGGCTGACCTCCTGGACGTTGCTGACCAGCTCGCTCATCGAGGTGGCGATCAGTTCCAGCTCGCTGGCCTGGCGCTCGACGCTGCGCTGGCTGGTGGAAGCGCTGTCGCTGACGCTCTGCGCTTTGTCCAGGGTGGTTTCGGAGAAGCGTGCGACCTGGGCGATCAGCTCGCTCATGCGCGTCTGCATGTCGTTGAAGTCCTTGGCCAGGTCACCCAGTTCGTCACGTGCGGCTGTCTCCACGCGCTGGCGCAGGTCGCCTTCGGCCATGCGCCGGGTGGCGCTGGTCAGATCCCGAATGGCGCCACGTACCGACAGGTAGAAGCCGATGAACAGGTACACCAGCACCATCACCACCAGCAGCAGAGTGGCGGCCCACAGCACCAGTTCGCGCAGGTTGGCATCGGCGCGTGCCTGCAACAGCCCGGCGGTTTCCGCCAGCAGCAGGCTGCTGGCCTTGTCCAGCTCGGCGACCTGCGGTGCGTAGGATTCATAGCGTTGCAGCCACTGTTCCACCGCGTTCTGGTCGAAGTAGCCGCTCTGCGTGTAGGTGTCGATGATTTCGCGCTTGTACTGTTCGGCTCCGGTGCGCGCCGCTTCGCTCATCAGTTGCTGCGCCTGTGCATTGCCCTTGGCCTCGATGTCGCCGGCATAGCGTTGCAGGGTGCCGAGCTGGTTGACGATGGCCGGACGCGACGAGGACTCGAGGAAGCCGTAGGCAGTCATGTAGCTGGCATAGGTACGGGTCTGGTTGAGCACTTCGTACAGCGGCAGCATCTGGTTGAGCAGCAGGTCGACGTTGCGGTAGATGCGCGGGTTGCTGTCCTGGCTCAGCCTCGATACGGCCGCGATCTCACGCATGTTGGCGCTCAGGTCATGCACGGGCGCGGTGTGTTCGATCATCTGCGAACTCAGCCCCTGCACCGACAGTTTCTTGTCCACTGCGTAGCCAGGGTCGGTTTCGGCAAGCTTCATGTCGGCGAACTGGCTTTCATCGAGCCAGGCATTGAGACCGCTGATGCTGCTGATGAACGCTTGACTGCGGCGTTCGATTTCCTGCTTGGCGTCATCCTTGTTGCGGGCATAGCCGATCACGTGCATGCCGGCCTGTTCCAGTGCCTGACGGTATACCGGCAGGTACTGCTCGATGGTCTGCAGGCCATGCAGCTCATGGCGTGACAGCTCCAGGGTCGCATTCACGTCGACCAGCTTGCTGATCGACAGCCAGCAGTAGGGCAGCATGAATACAGTGAAAATCAGCAGGAACTTGTGGGCATAGCGCGCGCGGTTCATCAACGCCAGAACCGGTTTGAAGAAGAACATCTTGAGCCTCTAAAACCAGGAGTAACGACAGCCAGGCGTAAGGCCAGGGCAATTGAGAATGACGGAGGAGCAAGCCTCTCTGGCTTTTTGCCAGCAAGAAACCTGCCGTCATTTATATGGCGACGTGAAGCTGACATCAATAGCCAGATGTTCCCGCCATCCGAGCGCTGCGCGGTCGAGTGCCGGGTAAAGGTGCCCGAAGCCCGCGCAGGGCGAGGTGCCCGGCGCTGGTGCGGGCTGCACCGGGCTGGTGCGTGGGTCAGGCCTCGGCCAGGGCCTCTAAAAAACTTTCCAGCACCAGGTGTGCGCGCCGCCCCTTGCGCGTCACGGCCGCCAGGTTGATGTCGTAATGACGGCTGCCCGCCTTGAGTGCACGCAGCCGTCCCTGTTGTACCCAGGCCTGGGCGTAGTGATCCGGAAGGTAACCAATGTAACGCCCGGTGAGGATGAGAAAGGCCATGCCTTCGCGATCCGAGGCACTGGCCGTGCAGTTGAGCACCTGGTAGTGACTCTGTACCTCGGGCGGCACGCGGAAGGTCGGGGCGATGGCTTCCTGGGCATTGAGGCGCTCGTCCTCCAGTTGCTGGTCGTCGACATAGAACAGCGGGTGGCCGACGGCGCAGTAGAGCAGCGAACGCTCGTCGTACAGTGCCTGGTATTCCAGGCCGGAGAGGGCACCGACCTGTGGCACCACGCCAATGTGCAGACGACCGTCGAGCACACCCTGTTCCACCTCCGACGGTGGCGTCATGCGGATATGGATGCGCACGTCCGGCCCCTGCACCTTGAGGCGCGCCAGGGCGTTGGTGATGCGCATGTGCGGGATGGTCACCAGGTTGTCGGTCAGGCCGATGTTCAGTTCGCCACGCAGATGGCGGTGCAGGCCGTTGACCTCGGTGCGAAAGCTCTCCAGCGCGCTGAGCAGTTGCAGGGTGCTCTGGTACACCTCGCGGCCTTCCTCGGTCAGGGCAAAACCGGCGCGGCCGCGCTGACACAGGCGCAGGCCGAGGCGTTGCTCGAGGTCGCTCATCTGCTGGCTGATGGCCGAGCGGCCGATGCCCAGCGCACTTTCCGCGGCGGAAAAACCACCGCATTCCACCACGCTGCGAAACAGCTTGAGCAGGCGAATTTCAAAGTCGCTGACCTGGGCCAGCGGATCGGGACGGCGGCTGCTCATTTGTTTAGTGGGCCTTGAACCGAGGTTAAGAAAAGTACTGTTTTACTGACTCTATGCCCGTGGCACCTTTGCTGGCAACTGATTCACTTTCCTTGTAGGAGCGGCTTCAGTCGCGATTGCTGTCGATCTCGCGGCTTGAGCCCCTCCCACGACACCTTCGAGTGCGAGGCTACCCCGATGAACATGCCGCAGACCGCTACCCCGTCCCTGGCCAGCCAGCTCAAGCTGGATGCGCACTGGATGCCGTTCTCCGCCAACCGCAACTTCCAGCGTGATCCGCGTCTGATCGTCGGTGCCGAAGGCAGTTGGCTGATCGATGATCAGGGCCGCAAGATCTACGACAGTCTGTCCGGCCTGTGGACCTGCGGCGCCGGTCACTCGCGCAAGGAAATCCAGGAGGCCGTGGCCAGGCAGCTTGGCACCCTCGATTACTCGCCGGGCTTCCAGTACGGCCACCCGCTGTCGTTCAAGCTGGCCGAGCAGGTCGCCGACCTGATGCCCGGTGAGCTCAACCATGTGTTCTTCACCGGCTCCGGTTCCGAGTGCGCCGACACCTCGGTGAAGATGGCCAAGGCCTACTGGCGTCTCAAGGGCCAGCCGACCAAGACCCGTTTCATCGGTCGCGCCCGTGGCTACCATGGCGTCAACATCGCCGGTACCGCCCTTGGCGGCATCGGCGGCAACCGCAAGATGTACGGCCAACTGATGGACGCCGATCATCTGCCACACACCCTGCAACCAGGCATGGCCTTCACCAGGGGTATGGCCGAGACCGGCGGCGTGGAGCTGGCCAACGAACTGCTCAAGCTGATCGAGCTGCACGACGCTTCCAACATCGCCGCAGTGATCGTCGAGCCGCTGTCCGGTTCGGCCGGTGCCATCGTGCCGCCGGTGGGCTACCTGCAACGTCTGCGCGAGATCTGCACGCAGCACAATATCCTGCTGATCTTCGACGAAGTGATCACCGGCTTCGGCCGCATGGGCAAATGGAGCGGCGCTGAGTACTTCGGTGTGACCCCGGATCTGATGAACGTCGCCAAGCAGATCACCAACGGCGCCATTCCGCTGGGCGCGGTGATCGCCAGCAGCGAGATCTACAACACCTTCATGCAGCAGCCGTCGCCGGAGCACATGATCGAATTCACCCACGGCTACACCTACTCGGCACACCCGGTTGCCTGCGCCGCCGGTCTGGCGACTCTGGAGCTGCTCAAGCGCGAGAACCTGATCCAGCAGGCCGCCGAGCTGGCGCCGAAGTTCGAGAACGCCCTGCATGGTCTCAAGGGCGCCAGGCACGTGGTCGACATCCGCAACTGTGGCCTGGTCGGCGCACTGCAGATCGCCCCGCGTGATGGCGACGCCGTGATTCGTCCGTTCGAGGCCGGCATGGCGCTGTGGAAGGCCGGCTTCTACGTGCGCTTCGGTGGCGACACCCTGCAGTTCGGCCCGACCTTCAACGCCCGGATCGAAGACCTCGACCGTGTGTTCAACGCCGTCGGCGAAGCGCTCGACGGGGTCGCCTGATGAGCGAGCGTGCGAAGGCCGTTGCCACGGTTCAGCTCGACACCGACAAGGTTCTCGTCACCGAGTGGCGCTTCGCCCCCGGTGCCGAGACCGGCTGGCATCGCCACGGCATGGAGTATGTCGTGGTACCGGTCACCGATGGCGAGCTGCTGCTGGAGACGCCCGAGGGCGAGCGCCGCGCGCCGCTGGTGCTCGGCCAGAGCTACACGCGGCAGATCGGCACCGAGCACAACGTGATCAACCCGTGCGCACACGAAGTGGCGTTCATCGAGATCGAGCTGAAACCGTCCTGACCGTGCGTGCACGCGCGCAGGCGCAGGGCACGCCACAGGCATTACAGTCGTGGCCTCGACGATAACCCGGCGCTTGGCGCCAATGCGGGATCGACCCGCCAACCCCTTTTCCGTTCCAGCGAGCAGAGAATCACCATGAGCACAATCAAGCACCTGATCAACGGCGAACTGGTTGCCGGTAGTGGACGTACCGCTCCCGTGTTCAACCCGTCCACGGGCGACTCGACCACTCAGGTCGGCCTGGCCGATCGCGCCACCATGCAACTGGCCATCGACGCCGCCAAGGCCGCCTATCCGGCCTGGCGCAACACCCCGCCGGCCAAGCGCGCGCAGATCATGTTCCGCTTCAAGCAACTGCTGGAGCAGAACGAGAATGAAATCGCCGCGCTGATCAGCGCCGAGCACGGCAAGACCCTCGAAGACGCCGTCGGGGAGCTCAAGCGTGGCATCGAGAACGTCGAGTTCGCCTGCGCCGCCCCGGAAATCCTCAAGGGCGAATACAGCCGCAACGTCGGCCCGAACATCGACGCCTGGACCGACCTGCAACCGGTCGGTGTCGTGGCAGGTATCACCCCGTTCAACTTCCCGGCCATGGTGCCGCTGTGGATGTACCCGCTGGCCATCGTCTGTGGCAACTGCTTCATCCTCAAGCCGTCCGAGCGCGACCCCAGCTCCACGCTGTTCATTGCCGAACTGCTGAACCAGGCGGGTCTGCCCAAGGGCGTGCTGAACGTGGTCAACGGTGACAAGGATGCGGTCGACGCGCTGATCGAGGCGCCCGAGGTCAAGGCCCTGAGCTTCGTCGGCTCGACCCCCATCGCCGAGTACATCTACAGCGAAGGCACCAGGCGCGGCAAGCGCGTACAGGCTCTGGGCGGCGCCAAGAACCACGCAGTGCTGATGCCCGATGCCGACCTGGACAACGCCGTCAGCGCACTGATGGGCGCCGCCTATGGCTCCTGCGGCGAGCGCTGCATGGCCATCTCCGTGGCCGTGTGCGTGGGCGATCAGATCGCCGACGCGCTGATCGACAGGATCGTCCCGCAGATCAAGGGCCTGAAGATCGGCGCCGGCACCTCCTGCGGCCTGGACATGGGCCCGCTGGTCACCGCTGCTGCGCGTGACAAGGTCAAGGGCTACATCGATGCCGGCGTCGCGCAGGGCGCCAGGCTGGTGGTCGACGGTCGCGACCTGGTGGTCGCAGGGCACGAGAATGGCTACTTTGTCGGCGGCACCCTGTTCGACAGGGTGACTCCGGAGATGACCATCTACACCGATGAAATCTTCGGCCCGGTGCTGTGCATCGTTCGTGTCGGCAGCCTGGAAGAGGCCATGCAACTGATCAACGATCACGAGTACGGCAACGGCACCTGCATCTTCACCCGTGACGGTGAGGCAGCGCGTCTGTTCTGCGACGAGATCGAAGTGGGCATGGTCGGCGTCAACGTGCCGCTGCCGGTGCCGGTGAGCTACCACAGCTTTGGCGGCTGGAAGCGTTCGCTGTTCGGCGACCTGCATGCCTACGGCCCGGATGGCGTGCGCTTCTACACCCGCAAGAAAGCCGTCACTCAGCGCTGGCCGGCGCGCAAGAGCCATGAGGCCGCGCAGTTCGCCTTCCCCAGCAATGGCTGATGTGAGCTGAGGTGCTGCACGATAGGCCGATCGCGAGATCGGCCTTTTCATTGGTGCGTTGCCGTGGTGATCGGAGTGTTTGCAGGCGTGGCCTCAACTGCGAATCAGCGTAGCGCCACGAATCTGGTCATCGGTGATGCGAGCAGGCAGAAAAAGGGGAGCCATTGGCTCCCCTTTTCGTCAGCGCGAAAGGCGATGGTTCCTGCGCAGATCGACCAGATCCTGATAGGTGCAGGTCTGTGGCTCCTGGCCAGTCAGGTCGTAGCAACGCTGACCGAAGCCCATCGGCCAGTAGGCAATGCCGACCGGAGGCCAGAAGATCGAGGCAACGCGGAAGCGTGTTTTCAGGCGACCACTCTGGATGACGTGGGACTGCCTGTCCTCCAGCCGATAAGGCACACCGCCTGCCGCGCCCCACGAGAACGGGCGAGTCTTGACCAGACCTTGACGGTGCAGGGTCTGGCGCTCGTTGACGATGAGGGTGCTGTCGTCGGGCAACTTGACCCAGGTGGCAGTGGAGCAGCCGCTGACGATCAGTGCGGCTGTCAGCATGGCGGCGGACTTGATTGAGGACATCCGGATCACATCCTTGTCGTGGGTACTGAAGAGGGGCGCGTAGGATAAAGGCTTATGGCCATTACGGGGTGTCGAATATCCCCTGAAAAGCAGAACTCCTGCACAGCGATGGAGCGCAAGCCAGGTTCTGTCATCGGCCTTCCGGCTATCGAGCCTATGCATATCTCCTATCGGACACCTCTGGTACAACAGCCGGCAGATAGATAAAGGGAGAAGCACGATGACCGAACCATTCATGTTGGATCTGCACGCTTATCTCGGGCGCCTGGGGTATGCCTCGGCGCCGTCACCGACTCTCGACACCTTGCGCGAGTTGCAGTCGCGCCATAGCGCCGAGTTTCCTTTCGAAACCCTGGCGACCCTGTTGCGCGTACCGGTGGAGGTCGAGCCCGCTGCGGTTCAGGACAAGCTGCTGCGTCAGGGGCGTGGCGGTTACTGCTTCGAACTCAACCGCCTGTTTCTGCTGCTGTTGCAGGCATTGGGCTTCGATGCGCGCGGCCTGACCGGCCGTGTGGTCATGGGCGGGCCGGAAGATGCCCAGCCTGCACGCACCCACATGCTGATCCTGGTGACCCTCGAGGGGGTGCGTTATATCACCGACGTCGGTTTCGGCGGCATGGTGCCGACCGCGCCGTTGCTGCTGGACAGCGAGGCGCAGCAGGCCACGCCGCACGAGCCTTATCGCCTCACCCGGGTGGATGGCACCTACACCCTTCGGGCGCTGGTGGCCGGCAGCTGGCGGGCGATGTACGTGTTCGACCTGCAACCCGTGGCGGACATCGACTACGTTGTCGGCAACTGGTACGTGTGCACCCATCCCGACTCGCCCTTTCTCGGCCAGATGATCGCCGCCCGCACCGGCCCGGGCCTGCGCAAGACCTTGAACAATGGCAGCTTCGCCATCCACCGCCTGGGGCAGGCGAGCGAGCGGGTGCAGTTGCAGAGTGTCGATCAGGTGCTGAGGGTGTTGCGCGATGAGTTCGGGATTCAGGTACCCGAGCATCCCGACCTCCGGGGCATCATCGAACGGTTGATCGCAGGCGCGTGAAGGGCACCCTGCGCACAGGCCGCTCATCCGTAGGAGCGGCTTCAGCCGCGAAAATCTCGGTTAGCCCACCGATCTCTCTCAACGTACACGACCGATTCCCTGGACTGTGGACAAGCTTGGCGTTGTCCACCCTACGCCCAGACACCTCGCTAGTAGGAGCGGCTTCAGCCGCGAAAAACGGGCGGCCAGTTCTGGGGCATGCGCCTGGATGGTCGGCGCCAGCATCTCGCAGACTGCGCCGCCGCGCAGGCAGAACTGCGTCGTGCGCAGGTGACCTGGGTGTCGTCACTCTCGCGATCCGCTGTCGCACGAGAACTGTTGCTCACTGTCGAGTCGGGGTGCTTGCGGGGCATGCTGTCGCTCGGAATGATGCGGGCTCGACTCCGTCACCAGGGAAGGTCACCCATGCGCATGCCCATGCTGTTCGCCTTGTGTCTGTTGCCAGCGCTCGCTGCCGCCGAGGGCACGCTCACGGCCACCATCGTCCACGCGGATTTCTCCCAGGCTCCGGAAGCGCGTCTGCTGGTACGTGTGCTGGATGAGGCTTTCGCTACCGATCAAGAATCCATTGTCAGCAAGTGCCCACTGGCCGAGGTGCCAGGCCAGCAGCTCGCGCCGGACAGCTGTTTCGAGGTGACGATCGATGAGGGCAGTGGCCCGCTCCAACCGATGAATCAGACGCTGCTGAGCAGGCCGGAGCGCGCCAGTGACCCGATCTACCTGGAACTGGTCTATCGCACTGCGTTGCGGCCGCTTCATGACGACGTCTACAGCCGGCCCACGGCGCGTCTGCGAGTGGAGACCAACGGCTTCTACAACTGGAACGAGGAAATGTCTCAGGCCCTGCCGCAGAACGTGATGGCGCTGGGCGGGATCAGTGCACTGGGTGTTGGGGGATGCTGATGCGCTGCTCAACGCCGCCTACCGCGAGCGCCAGCGGCAATTGTCGGATGAGGCGAGTGACGCCTTGCGTCAGGCGCAGCGTCACTGGATCGCGATGCGTGATGCCGAATGCAGGCCCTATGGTGACGAGCAGCCCTATTCGGTGTTCGGCGAATTCAGCTACGACTGCCTGGTGCGCCTGACGCTCGACCGCGCCCGCCAACTGGCGGTGGTGCGCGGTGATCAGAGTTGATCAGTGCTCGCCCTTCATGGCGCCACTGAGGCCGAACATCAGCACCAGCAGGTTGGCATCCGCTGTGACCACGGGTTGAATCTGCTTGCGCAGCGGGGCGCTGGGGCAGGGGTCTACGGCTGTGCAGTCGTGCGCTTCCAATACGCGTGGGCCTGGCTCCTGCCAGGCTGCGGCGGCGATCGCCGTTACGCTGAGGGCGAGGCCAAGGAACAAACCTCGAGCTATTTCTAGTTTCATTTTGCTAACCCCTTGAAAGCGCTGCCAAACGCTGTTCGATAAACCTAGATCACCCATCGCCTTGTCGCCGTATCGTGCGACGAGCGGTCGTTGTGCGTGGCTGGCACCCATCGGGGCTGTGCTGAGACACGAGCCTTGTCGGTTGGTTCAGCAATGGTGCAGGTAACGTCTTAACGTAACCTTATGTAGCTGTCCCGGCCTCGTAACAGTGGGGCGTGACCGGGCGTGTTCGACGGCAATTTTTCTCGTCACCCCGCGCAAAGGCATGGGATAGAGCCACTTCCAGGTGGTGGGACGCGAGCGGATGCAGATAAACGAATGCCGGCGCTGGGCCGGCACTCGCAGATTCAGGCAAGAGCTGTGCCCAGATGTCGTATGCCGTCGGCGAACACCTGGCGATAGCCCTCCAGCAGTGAATGCCAATCGCTGGCCGACCAGGGACTGTGGCGTTTGAGTTGCAGCAGGTCATGGCGTGCTGCACGCAATCGACTCAGCCGTTGGCGGCTCTTTTCCAGGTCGAGCAGCGCCACCTGAGGGGTATCGCCATCCAGACGGACGAACACATGCTTGGCGTACAGGCAGCCGTGTTGCCAGTGTCCGAGGTGCATGCGCGCCAGGGTTGCACCAATGAGTTGCAGCAGTTGCGCATGGGGGGCTTCACCACAGGCCTCACGCCCTCCCTGGGCGTACCAGCTTTCGATGTCCGTGAATCCAATCAGTTCGGCCGTCACCAGCAGGCCGCGCCAGCCTTGCTGCGGATCATGCTCGACACCGCAGTAGACCAGTTGCGGGACGTGCACGCCGAGTGCGTCGAGCGCGAGCAGGGCACGACGTTCGCGCAGTACGGTAGGGAGCCCCCGGGGATGCAGCAGGCTGCGGTAAACATGACCGATCTGCCGCTTGGCATACAGCACGCCACTCTGATCCAGCAGACGTTGCACGCCGCTTTCACCGCCGCGCCGAACATTGGGCGCTTCGACCCAGTCACCTTGCTGTTGCCACCAGTACTGGAATGCCTGCTGAGGGATTTCGCTCGTGCTGCAAAGGGCCATTTTGTTGTTCTTCTTCTATTGGGTGGCGCAGCGCGCGTCTCGTGAACTGGCACTGCGTAGTTCAGGGTTGTAACGAAAAATAAGCAAACAACGTTCCTGAGTCCACCGGCGATGCCCACGGATTTCCCGAGCGGTCGTGCTTTCTCGCGGGCATGAAAAACCCCGCGACAGGCGCGGGGTTCTTTTTACAGCGAGGGAGCCGGTCGGCTTACATCATGCCGCCCATGCCACCCATACCGCCCATGCCACCCATGTCAGGCATGGCCGGAGCCTTGTCGTCAGCCGCTTCGGCAACCATGGCCTCGGTGGTGATCATCAGGCCGCCGATGGAGGCTGCTGCCTGCAGGGCCGAACGGGTTACCTTGGCCGGATCGAGGATACCCATCTCGATCATGTCGCCGTAGGTGTCGGTCGCGGCGTTGAAGCCGAAGTTGCCCGAACCCTGCTTGACCTTGTCGACCACTACGCTCGGCTCGCCACCGGCGTTGGCAACGATCTGACGCAGCGGCGCTTCGACAGCGCGGCGCAGCAGCGCGATACCGACGTTCTGGTCTTCGTTGTCGCCCTTCAGACCTTCGATGGCCTGCAGTGCGCGAACCAGAGCAACGCCACCGCCAGGCACCACGCCTTCTTCGACGGCTGCGCGGGTTGCGTGCAGGGCGTCTTCAACGCGGGCTTTCTTCTCTTTCATCTCGACTTCGGTGGCAGCGCCCACCTTGATCACGGCAACACCGCCAGCCAGTTTGGCCAGACGCTCTTGCAGCTTCTCTTTGTCGTAGTCGGAAGAGGTTTCTTCGACCTGCTTGCGGATCTGCGCAACGCGGGCTTCGATGTCTACCTGAGCGCCAGCACCATCGATGATGGTGGTGTTGTCCTTGTTCAGGACGACGCGCTTGGCGTTACCCAGGTGCTCCAGAGTGGCGCTTTCCAGGGACAGGCCAACTTCTTCGGAGATCACGGTGCCGCCGGTCAGGATGGCGATGTCCTGCAGCATGGCCTTGCGGCGGTCGCCGAAGCCCGGAGCCTTGACGGCTGCGACTTTGACGATGCCACGCATGTTGTTGACGACCAGGGTAGCCAGGGCTTCGCCTTCGACGTCTTCAGCCACGATCAGCAGCGGACGGCCAGCCTTGGCAACGGCTTCCAGAACCGGCAGCAGTTCGCGGATGTTGGAGATCTTCTTGTCGACCAGCAGCAGCAGCGGGCCTTCCAGCTCGGCAACCATGGTGTCCGGCTTGTTGATGAAGTAAGGCGACAGGTAGCCGCGATCGAACTGCATGCCTTCCACGACCGACAGTTCGTTTTCCAGGCCCGAGCCTTCTTCGACGGTGATGACGCCTTCCTTGCCGACCTTGTCCATGGCTTCGGCGATGATGTCACCGATGGAGTTGTCGGAGTTGGCGGAGATGGTGCCTACCTGAGCAATGGCCTTGGAGTCGGCGCACGGCTTGGCCAGATCTTTCAGTTGAGCAACGATGGCGGCAGTGGCCTTGTCGATGCCGCGCTTCAGATCCATCGGGTTCATGCCGGCAGCGACGGACTTCAGACCCTCGTTGACGATGGCCTGAGCCAGAACGGTAGCGGTGGTGGTACCGTCACCGGCAGCATCGTTGGCCTTGGAGGCAACGTCTTTCACCAGTTGGGCGCCCATGTTCTCGAAGGCGTCCTTCAGTTCGATTTCCTTGGCAACCGAAACACCGTCTTTGGTGATGGTCGGGGCGCCGAAGGACTTGGCCAGAACCACGTTACGACCTTTCGGGCCGAGGGTGGCTTTGACGGCGTCAGCCAGTACGTTGACGCCAACGAGCATTTTCTTGCGGGCGGAATCGCCGAATTTGACTTCTTTAGCTGCCATGTTCTTGCTTCCTCAATTCTTTGACGATTAACGGGAAATCGTGGGGGATCAGGCTTCGATGACTGCGAGGATTTCGTTCTCGCCCATGACCAGCAGGTCTTCGCCGCCAACCTTGACGGTGTTGCTGCCGGAATAAGGGCCGAATACCACCTTGTCACCGACCTTCACGGCCAGCGGACGTACTTCGCCGTTGTCCAGAACCTTACCGGTACCGACGGCAACGACCTCACCCTGATTCGGCTTCTCGGCTGCCGAACCCGGCAGCACGATGCCGCCAGCGGTTTTGGTCTCTTCTTCGCTGCGACGGATCACGACGCGGTCATGCAGAGGACGAAGCTTCATTGTCGATCTCTCCTAACAATTTAATGGCCAACTTGCCGACTCTCGTGGTCGGCGGGTTTGTAAAATCCGGCGAGGCCGGGCGCGGCACGCTGGGCGCACCGCGAAAGTCGGACTGCCTCATGGGGCAGGCACCTTGCGGTGACTGCTACATGAGGGCGGACAAAGGCATTTCAAGGGGACGGTCACAAATTTTTTGCGTGCGGCCATCGAGGGATGTTGAACCTTCCGACTGCACGCAGCAGTGCCATGCGCACGGTCATGCTGCTCGGAAGCGGTGGGGGCTGGAAACGAAACGCCTCCCTGAACGGGAGGCGGGGCTGCGGTCAGTCGCGGCGTTCGTACTCGCCTTCGAGCACGTTCGGCTGGGCTGCATCCCGTCGGGTCTGCCCGGAGCGGACGGCGGCATCATCGAAGAAGGCGCGCTGGCGCAGGGCCTGTTCCTCGGCGCGGCGGCGGATCCTGCCAACCAGCAGACGGCGAGTGAAGGGGATCAGGCAGAGCAGGCCGAGCAGGTCGCTGATGAAGCCCGGCAGGATCAGCAGGCCACCACCGACGGCGATCAGCAGGCCTTCGAGCATCTCCTGCTCCGGCAGTTCGCCGCGGGCCAGGCGCTCGCGTGCGCGCCAGGCGGTCGCGATGCCGGCAACGCGCAAGAGGATGCTGCCCAGGACTGCGGTGCCGATCACCAGCAACAGGGTGGGGAACACGCCGATGGCGCTGCCGACCTTGATCAGCAGGGCCAGTTCGATGATCGGGAACAGCAGGAAGAGAAACAGAAACGCACGCATGATCGGAGAATCCTTGGCGGAAGCGAGCTTCCAGTAGGGTGTAAGTATGGTGCTGCGGCCTGAATTCAAGCTTAAGTCGCTACGGATTCCGGCCATCGGTCGGCGCGAGCCAGCATCACCAGGGCTTCGCGTACCTGCCCCGGGTTGTTGCAGGATGTTGGGAACGGCAGCCAGTACAGGCTCTGGCCAATGCGCAAGTGGAAGCCTTCGCTGTCGACACCGGCCATCCGTGCAGGTTCATGGCGGGGTAGGCCGGCCAGTTCCACGTAGTGGGCGATGGCATTGGCATGGTCTGCGTTCATGTGTTCGACCATGCTGGCCTCGCTACCGTCGGTCGCGAAGGGATTGGTCAGAGTCACTTCGTCGAGCCAGTGGATCGCACCGAAACCGCCAATGAAGCGCCAGCGTACCGGCTCCAGTCGCCAGAAATCGAAGTCATGCGCCCGGTGGTAGTCGCGTGATCCGGGGAAAAAACGGTAATAACGCTGGGCGGCCGCTTCGATTTCATCGTCGTCATGCAATTGCCTGGCTTCGGCGAGCAGGGTGAGGCGGCCGACTGCCTGCACATCCTCTGCGCCACGTTCGCCGACCAGTAGCGAGCATTTGGCGTCCTGCTTGAGGTTATGGGTGTGCTGGGCGATGCGACTGATGAGCAGCATTGGCCTGCCTTCGGCGTCCAGGCAGTAGGGCACCACCGATCCGAACGGGAAACCCGGCATGGCCTTGGAGTGGGTGCTGAGCACGCCACGGTATTCCTTGAGCAGCAATTCTCGTGCATGCTTGCCGGCTTTCACGCTCACCTATATGACTCCTCGCAAAGAATCCGTAGGAACCTGTTCACGGTCAGCTGCGCGTCGGCGCTACAGCGTTAAAAACAGGCTCGGAATGCTCATTTACAACTCGTAAACTGCGCTTCCTCACCTGTTTTTGCCTTGCATCGCTCCAGCTCGCAAGGCCGTGAACAGACTCCCAAGAAACGGACAGACGCCCTAGCATAGCGGTTAGTGGGCATCAGCGGGGCCGGTAAAAGCTGCACCTTGAGGGGAATAGCGATGCAACTGAAAGACAAAGTCATCATCATCACTGGCGGTTGCCAGGGGTTGGGCCGTGCCATGGGCGAGTACCTGGCCGGCAAGGGCGCCAGGCTGGCGCTGGTCGATCTGAATCAGGAGAAGCTGGATGATGCCGTGGCTGCCTGCAAGGCCGCCGGTGGCGACGCCCGTGCCTACCTGTGCAACGTGGCCAACGAAGAGCAGGTGACCCATATGGTTGCCCAGGTTGCCGAAGACTTCGGCGCCATCAACGGCCTGGTCAATAACGCCGGCATCCTGCGCGACGGTCTGACCATCAAGGTCAAGGACGGCGAGATGACCAAGATGAGCCTGGCGCAGTGGCAGGCGGTGATCGACGTCAACCTGACCGGCGTGTTCCTCTGCACCCGTGAAGTGGCGGCGAAGATGATCGAGCTGAAGAACGAGGGC
>Ga0075032_1000699_pt1 | contig 15221 bp, 13 predicted proteins | sample SynthPrep_1_END__FD_71386 | JGI IMG/M metagenome (GOLD analysis project Ga0075032, IMG submission 71386) | Synthetic microbial communities from Ohio, USA - SynthPrep_1_END_DS7_MetaG | ecosystem: Engineered > Bioreactor > Aerobic > Activated sludge | place: USA: Ohio, Columbus | collected 2014-04-10
ACGACGCATCGCCGATGGTAGTGTGGTGCTTCACCATGTGAGAGTAGGTCATCGTCAAGCTCCTATACGAACGCCCTGATCAGGTAACTGATCAGGGCGTTCTTCTTTGTGCGCAGAAAATGGCGCGTGGCCGTGGGTGTCCCGGCCAACTCCCCGTCAAGCCCCCGTGCGAAACCCCGGTTCTCGAAGAGCTCTGGGTTTATTCTTTGGCTGCGGTAAATGCCGGGGAGTCCACCCTCGTGGTGCGCTGTGCGCACCGGGGCAAGAGCACCGTGCAGAACTGGTGCGCACGGCGCACCCTGCGGGTGTATGGCTTGTGATCGTCGCTAATGAAAAGGCCACCTTGAAGGTGGCCTTTGACGTTGCCGGAGGCTGTCAGTCGCCGCGGTATTCACAGCCGCTGGTGCAGGTTTCGTGGATGCGCACGCGCGAAAGCTCGGGCAGCAGCGGCTTTACCTGTTGCCAGATCCACTTGGCAAGCACTTCGCTGGTGGGGTTTTCCAGGCCAGGGATATCGTTCAGGTAGTTGTGATCGAGCTGCTCGTAGATCGGTTTGAAAATCGCCTTGATCTCGGAGAAGTCGCGAATCCAGCCGGTATGGGGATCGACTTCACCTTCGATGTAAATGGCGACACGGAAGGAGTGGCCGTGCAGTCTGCCGCATTTGTGGCCTTCCGGTACGTGTGGCAGGCGATGGGCCGCCTCGAAGATGAACTCTTTGAACAATTCCACTGAACAGCGCTCGCGTAAAGGATTCTGCCTGACCGGCATTGAGCCGCGCAGTTTATCAGGTCTGCTCGCTGCTCTGGGCGTTCAGCAGTCGGCGTATCTGTTGCGTCAGGTAGCGGTGAAAGCGTCGATCCTGCCAGTAGGCCATGTGGCTGAGCGGGGTATGCCGTTTGTACCAGGGGCCGACCGGCATGGCTCGATCTTCGTGAATCAGCCCCTCATAGCCCCTGATGGGGCGCAACGGGTAACCCAGCGGATCGGCCGGTGCATAGAGGTTCAACCAGCGAGCCTGTTCACGTACCGGTTCGCTCAGGCAGTGCCCGGGAAAACGGATGGGTTGCACGGGATCGTAGGCGAAGGTGAACAGGGGAATGTTGCAGCCGAAGGTCACGATACCTGCGAGTGTTTCCAGTGCCAGGAAGGGGTCATGCGGACAGCTTGGAGTGGCATTGAGCTTCTGCTGATCCCAGGCGAAGTTGGAGAAGATATGCCCGCCCAGCGAGTGTGCCAGTACCAGCAGGGGTGTCCGTGGTCCAACCTGGGCGCGCAGTGCGTTGAGCCCGTTGCGCAGGCACTGATGCACTTCCTGGTAGGTGGTGTCATAGGCTTCGCTGACCTTGCGGTAGCCTGCAGCATCCCCCAGAAACAAGGTGACGATGCGGCGTAGCCAGCGCCAGGTGACGGGCTCATTGGCGAGCTTGGCGAGGTAGGCTTCTTCGCGCTTGTCCAGCACGCTGGCCCAGTACAGGCTCTGGAACGCGACTTGCCGAGAGTCTTCGCCCAGTTGCAGACGCAGGCCCTGGATCAGGCTTTGCGCGAATTGGTGCTGACCTTCATGGTCGCGGCTGTCGAGCTGGTTGCCAATGCCATGGATGATTGCAACGGCGAGTTTCATCGATCCTCCCTGATCCATACTGACTACTGAACGGCAATGGCCGCCTACCTCACAGCGGTTGCAGGCGTTCGGCCAGGCGGCCGTTTTCGGCCAGGTCGAGAAACTCGTCACCGAGTCGTGCGCTTTCGGCCATCGCCTGGCGCCAGTAGCGCTCGCGCCCCTCGTCGTTGTCCAGGTAGCGCTTGAAGTCGGTGCGATCCGGTAGCTTGCCGTGTGGCAGGCGCGCCAGGTAATCGCGTGAAGGTGCCAGCAGCAGGGTATTGTGCAGGCGTGTGCGGTTGCCACGGCGCCAGGGCATGCTCTTGTCGAACCAGCCGGGTATCACGCGATCGGTGAAGTGCGGGTAGAGCACGATATCGTCACCGTCGTAGGGCAGGTCGAGGTGATAGTCGAGCAGGCCGCCATCGCGATAGGCTCCGGGCTCCAGACCTGGAATCTCGCGGATCGCTTCCATCACCATGGGAATCGACCCCGAAGCCAGCAGGGCTTGGCGCAGGTTTTCCGGCGTCAGAGCATGGAAGTGCGAGCGGAAGTCGTTGAGCTGTGCCAGCGGTGGAGCCTGTCGGGCGTCATGCAGAATGACCCGGTCGAAGTGGCGCCCCAGGCGCTGTCTGGCCAACAGGTTGTTGCCGATCACCGATGAGAGGCCCAGGCCCAGTTTGCCGCGATGATCGTGCTGCAGCAGGCCATGACTCTTCACCACGACGATATGCAGGCGATAGTGCGGGTTGGTGATGATGGCGGCGTCCTGGTCGGCGAGCAGTTCGTTGAGCATCTGTCGGCAACTGCCAGACACCTCCGTCATGCTCACGCCCTTGGCAAAGCGCTGAGAGGTATAGAGCTCGCCGAGTCGACGAATGCCGGCGGCCGGGTCGGGCAAGCAGGCGCTGGCGAATCGCCAGGAGCCAATGGAGGCGCCGATCAGGGCGCGCTCGCGCGGGGCGCGAGGCAGCCAGTCGCTGAACAGCGCCAGATCCAGTCCTTGAATACCGATGCCCTTGGGGCCACCGGCTGCACCGGGCAGGATGCCAACATCCGCCGGGCTCAGGCCATCCTGGCGAATACGCGCCAAGGCTCTGGAGCCCGCTTTGAGGGTCAGGGCCGGGGACTTGATATGGATCGCGCTCATGTTCGCCTCCGTTACGCAAGCAGGCGATTATAGAGCGATGGGCGAGCAGGCCAAGCGACTTCATCAACTGAATGACGTCACCCGAATTCAGCTTGGCTTAAGTGCCAGGGCCTAGAGTGGCAGGCACGGATTCACTGCTGGAGAGACCCATGAAACGATTGATTGCCCTTACGACGCTTGCCACCCTCGCCAGTGTCGCTACCATTGCCCAGGCGCGTGACCTGGGGCCGGATGAAGCTTTGCGCCTGCGTGATGCCGGAACCATCAAATCCTTCGAGCAACTCAACGAAGCGGCCCTGGCCCAGCATCCGGGCGGGCGCATCGAGGAGACCGAGCTGGAAGACGAGTACGGTCGCTACATCTACCAGATCGAACTGCGCGATGCCCAGGGCGTGCAGTGGGATCTTGAACTGGATGCCAGCACCGGTGAAATGCTGAAGAACCACCAGGACGACTGATGAATCTGCGTAGTGCCACTGTGCTGTTGTTGGCCCTGAGTTGCGGCTTTGCCGCAGCTCCGGGTCTGGCTCGTGACCTCGATCAGGACGAGGCCCTGCGGCTGCGCCGCGAAGGTGTGATCATGCCTTTCGAGCAGTTGATGCAGCACATCGGCAAGGCTTACCCCGGCTCCACGCTACTGGAAGCCGAGCTGGAGGAGGAGGAGGGTGTGCTGGTCTACGAAGTCGAGATACTGACCACCTCGGGCGTGGTGCGCGAGCTCGAACTGGATGCTCGTGACGGCAACATTCTGAAGGATGAGGAAGACGACTGATGCGCCTGTTGTTGGTGGAAGACCACGTCCCCCTGGCGGATGAACTCACGGCCAGCCTGACTCGTCAGGGCTATGCCGTGGACTGGCTGGCCGATGGTCGTGACGCGGCCTACCAGGGCACCAGCGAGCCTTATGATCTGATCATTCTCGACCTTGGCCTGCCCGGCAAACCGGGGCTGGAAGTACTTCAGCAGTGGCGTGCCGGCGGCCTGGCCACGCCGGTTCTGGTGCTGACCGCGCGCGGCTCGTGGGCCGAGCGCATCGAAGGGCTGAAAGCCGGCGCCGATGATTACCTGACCAAACCCTTCCACCCCGAGGAGCTGGCCCTGCGCATCCAGGCGCTGCTGCGCCGTGCCCACGGCCTGGCCAACCAGCCGCAACTGGAGGCCGCCGGTCTGCAACTGGACGAGAGCCGCCAATGCGTGACCTCGGGCGGTGAGGCAATCGACCTGACCGCTGCCGAGTTTCGTCTGTTGCGTTATTTCATGCTGCATCCCGGGCAGATCCTGTCCAAGAGTCATCTGGCCGATCATCTCTACGATGGCGAAACCGAGCGCGATTCCAACGTCATCGAGGTGCACGTCAACCGTTTGCGCGGCAAGCTCGGGCGCAACGTCATCGAAACCCGTCGTGGACAGGGCTACCGTTTTACCGGAGAGCAGGGTTGAGATCCATCCAGCGCCGGCTCGGCCTGGGGCTGGCCGGTACACTGTTGCTGGTCGGGCTGATCCTGGCGCAGGCCAGCCTGTGGGTTTTCGATCGTGGCCTGCGTGCCTACCTGGAAGAAGACCTGCGTGACGAGGCGCAGGGCCTGCTGGCGGCACTGGTGCGCGGGCCGGCCGGCCTGCAACTGGATGAGCGTCGTCTCGACCCGTCGTTCCAGCGGCAGTTTTCCGGTCATTACTTTCGTATCGACTTTTCCGACCGCAGCTGGCGTTCGCGCTCGCTGTGGGATCGTGAATTGCTCAAGCCGGACGGCCTGGGCATGCAGACCGAACTGGGGGACGGCCCGCAGGGACAGCGCCTGCTGATCTACCGCGCCGATTACCGCCGCTACGGCGAGAACCTGTCGATCAGCGTGGCACAGGATTACCAGCCGATACTGCAGAGCTTTCGCCGCATGCAGTGGCTGGGTATGGGGCTCGGTGGCGCCGCGCTGCTGCTGATTCTCGTTGCCCAGCGCTATACCGTGCGGCGTGCGTTGCGTCCTCTGGAGCAGGTGCGTCAGCAGATCGTGCAGTTGCAACAAGGTCGGCGCACCGAGCTGGATGCCAAGGTGCCCGAGGAGCTGGAGTCTCTGGTGGCACAGATCAACCACCTGCTGGCTCACACCGAAGACACCCTCAAGCGCTCGCGCAACGCCTTGGGCAACCTGGGGCATGCGCTGAAAACACCGCTGGCGGTGTTGATCAGCCTCGCCGGACGCGAGGAGCTGGCAGCCCATCCGGCCCTGCGCGCCAGCATGCGCGAACAACTGGAGCAGATCGAGCAGCGCCTCAGCCGCGAGCTGGGGCGTGCGCGCCTGGCTGGCGAGGCCCTGCCGGGTGCGCGTTTCGACTGCGCGCAGGAGCTGCCGGGGCTGTTCGCCACCCTGGAGATGATTCATGACCGTGGCCTGAGCCTGGAGTGGCAGGCGTCAGAAGGATTGATCCTGCCGCGTGATCGCGAGGATCTGCTGGAACTGCTCGGCAACCTGTTGGACAACGCCTGCAAGTGGGCGGAACAGCGGGTGAAACTGACGGTCGAGGAGGGCGACGAGGGCTATCGCCTGTGCGTCGATGACGATGGGCCGGGGATCGATGCCGAGCGCCGCGAGGCCGTGCTCGGGCGTGGCACTCGCCTGGACGAACAGGTAGCAGGGCACGGTTTGGGCCTGGGTATCGTGCGCGACATCATCGAGGCCTGGAATGGCCGTGTCGAGTTGCAGGACAGCCCGCTGGGCGGGCTGCGGGTGATGGTGAGTCTGCCACGGCGCTGAGCGCCGGGCGGGCGTCAGTTCCTCACATGCCGTTGGCGAAGGCCGGGTTGTCGAAGCCGATGGCGGCGCGTACCGGCTTCAAGGCGTGGGCGTAGCGCACCAGCACGTCGAGGGTGTAGTCGATACGGGCGTGGATACGCTCATCGGCCTCGTCGACCGGCTGCGCCAGGTTCAGCACCTTCTCCACCTGACGCACGATCAGGTGTTCGGGCAGATAGCACAGGCGGCAGTTCTTGTAGCTGGAGGCGCGCAGTTCGCTGATCGGGTAGGCGCCGCCAATGCCGGACGAAACGCCCACCAGCAGGCCCGGCTTGTGCGCCAGTTCGGCCTTGCTGGCGTAGATGAAGAAGTTCTTGATCGCCGGGCAGGCCATGCCGTTCCACTCCGGCGCGATGATGATCGCGGCATCGGCGGCAGCCAGTTGCTGGCGGTAGAGTTCCCAGGGGCCGTTGTCTTCGGCCGGCCACAGCGGCAATGGTGCCAGGCCCAGATCGATGATGTTGCTGTGATCCTGCGTGGTGTGGCCTTGTTCGATCAGGCGCTGGCGAAGAAAGCGCGCAACCTTTCCCGATTGACTGTTGTTGCGGCTGGAGCCGGCGACCAAGGCGATATTGAGCATGCTGCTTCCCCTGAGAAATGAAGGCGCAGGCTAGGCGATTGCCGGCCCGCGCTGCAAGGGAAGCGCTGCCAGATCAGGGATGATTTGGCGTCATGCGCGCCTCTGCGTGACCCGGATTCGAGGTGCGCATGGCATACCCTACCTGACCGTTACACGCGGAACTGATCCATCAGGCTCTGCTGATGGTTGGCCAGGCGGTTGAGATTCTGGCTGACCTGCGCGGACTCCTGGGCCTGGTGGCTGATGGATTCGGTGACGTCGCGGATCGAGGCGACGTTGCGATTGATCTCTTCGGCCACCGAACTCTGTTCTTCGGCGGCGCTGGCGATCTGCAGGTTCATGTCGGTGATCAGGCTGACCGCCTGGCTGATGCGCTGTAGCGCGGCCACGGCCTGTTGCACCTGTTCGACGCTGCCCTGGGCCTGGCGATGGCTGCTGTGCATGCTGCTGACCACCTCGCGGGTGCCATTCTGCAAGCCTTCGATCACCTGGCGGATTTCCTCCACCGAGTCCTGGGTACGCTTGGCCAGGTTGCGCACTTCATCGGCCACCACGGCGAAACCACGGCCTGCCTCTCCCGCGCGCGCCGCTTCGATGGCCGCATTGAGTGCCAGCAGGTTGGTCTGCTCGGCGATGGAGCGAATCACTTCGAGTACCGAGCCGATCTGTTCGCTGCTGCTGGCCAGGCCTTCGACTTCCTGCATGGCCACGTTCATTTCGTTGGCCAGCAGGTCGATGGTGCTGGTGGTGCGGTCGATCACCTGCAGCCCCTCGCGGCTGGCCTGGTCGGCATTGCGCGCGGCTTCGGCGGCCTGGGCCGCATTGTGCGCGACGTCCTGTGCGGTTGCGCTCATCTCCTGGAAGGCGGTAGCGACCTGATCGACCTCGCGATACTGCTGCTGCATGCCGGCGCTGGTCTGGCTGGCGATGGCGGCGGACTGATCGGCAGTGCCACGGGCATCGAGGACGCTGTTCTTCACGTCGGCGATGATCGGTTGCAGCTTGTCGAGGAAACGGTTGAACCAGCCAGCCAGTTCGCCCAGCTCATCCTGCCGGGCGTATTGCAGACGTCTTGTCAGATCGCCTTCACCGCTGGCGATGTCCTTGAGCATCGCGGCCACTCCGAGAATCGGACGCGTGACGCCGCGTGCGGTCAGCCACATCAGCAGCAGGCCGGCGAGCACCGCGACCAGCCCCAGCAGCAGGGCGGTGAGGCTGTCGCTGGAGCGGCGCTCGTCCAGTTGCGTACCCAGCTCGATGGCACGCTCCAGCAGCACCGTTTGCGGGACTTCCAGCAACACCGTCCAGGGTTTGGCCTCGGGAATGGGTTTGAAAGGGCTGAGTTCGCGCAGCATCTCGCCGTGATCGAGTTCGGCGTCGGTGCCGTTCAGGATCAGGCTGCGCAGCTCACTGGCCTGGTCGGGGAAGGCACGCTCGACGGGAAGGCTGAGCAGGCTGCCATCGCGGCTGTGTCCGGCGAGCAGGGCACCAGGGCTGAGGATGCTGATGTGACCCTGACCGTCATACAGCTCGCGATTGGCTTCCAGGCTGAGCTGCTGCAGGCTGGCCAGGCTGATATCGACGCCCATGACGCCGACGACCTTGCCATCCAGCTCCAGAGGAAAGGCGATGCTGGTCATCAGCGTCTTCTGGCCGTCGACGTCGTCGTAGTAAGGCTCCAGTACGCAGGGCTGGCGGGTTTCGCGGGGGCAGGTGTACCAGGCGTTGTAGGCGATGCCGTTGTCACCCGGCGTGGTGTCGCCGAGCAACTGCTCGCTCATCACCTCGGCCTCCAGTCGGCCGGCGCTGGGCTGCGCCCAGTACAGGGCGAAGCGGCCGGCCTCGTTGCTGCCCAGCTCCGGCTGATCGGCAAAGAGTTCATCCTTGCCATCCAGGGCGTTGGGTTCGAATACCAGGTACAGGCCGAGCAGGGAGGGGTTGGCCTCCAGGCTGCTACGTACCTGGCGGTTCAGGTCTTCGCGCAGGTCGAAGGCATCGAGAAAGCGCTTTTCTGCCTGTTCACGCAGGAACAGGATCTGCCGCGAGAAACCCTTGCCGTACTGGTAGGCGTCCATGAAATAGCGCTGGATACGGATTGCCTGCAACTCACCGCGTGCCCGCAGGCGCAGCTTGGCACTTTCCTCCAGCATGCTGGAGCTGGCGGCACGAACCAGGCCGGCGCTGTGGCTGGACTGATACTGCGAGGCTCCTACAAGCAGGGTCACGATGGCCAGCAGGCAGAGGCCGGCGAGCAGGGTGATCTTCAACTGAATCGAAAGACGGCTGAACAGCATGATGCGTTCCTTTCTGCGAGGGGCCACGACGGGTTATCGGATGGCGTGCGGCTTTCTTGATCATGGGTTGCGATAGATCAATATTATGCACGTTTTTGGATGAAATATTGAACGAGTGCGTTTTTGACATCCCATTTCGCATCCGGCAGAGTACGCGGCTTTTTCTGACTGCTCCGCAGATCCGCTCCTTGTAGCGGTGCCAGTGGCATCGACTCCAGCAATTCCTTGCTCTTTTGTAGGTGGAACGCTTTTATGAACGCAGTAATAGCCGCGGTCGGCATCATGCTGGTGCTCAGCCTGTGTCGCATTCACGTGGTGGTGGCGCTGATCATTGGTGCGCTGGCCGGTGGTCTGATCGGTGGTCTGGGCATGGAAGGCTCGCTGGCCGCTTTCAACAAAGGGCTGGGGGCGGGCGCCACGGTGGCGCTGTCCTATGCCTTGCTTGGCGCTTTCGCGGTGGCCATCGCCAAGTCGGGTCTGGCCCATGCCCTGGCTGACAAGGCCCTGGCCCTGGTCGGTCGCCAGCAGAGCGAGGCGGGTGCCAATGGCGTGAAATGGCTGCTCATCTGCCTGTTGCTGGCGGTTTCGGTGGCGTCGCAGAACGTACTGCCGATCCACATCGCCTTCATTCCGCTGCTGGTGCCGCCGCTGCTGTACGTGCTGACCAGGTTGCAGATCGACCGTCGTCTGATTGCCTGCGTGATCACCTTCGGCCTGATCACCCCCTACATGTTCCTGCCGGTGGGCTTCGGCAGCATCTTCCTCAACAACATCCTGTTGGCGAACGTGGCCAAGGGTGGCATGGACGTCAGTGGCGTGAACGTCACCGAGGCCATGCTGATCCCGGCCCTGGGCATGCTGTTCGGTCTGCTGGTTGCGGTGTTCTTCAGCTACCGCAGGAAGCGTGTCTACGACCTGGAGACGATCGAGCAGGCCGAACGCGTGACCGCCCAATACAACCCCAGAACATTGCTCGTTGCCGGGGTTGCCGTGGCGGTGGCCTTTATCGTGCAACTGTGGCTGGACTCGATGATCGTCGGCGCGCTGCTGGGCTTCGTGATCTTCACCGTATCGGGTGTAGTGCGCTGGAAAGAGGCCGACGACCTGTTCACCGAAGGCATGAAGATGATGGCCATGATCGGTTTCATCATGATTTCCGCCCAGGGTTTCGCCGAGGTGATGACCGCCACGGGCGAGGTGAAGAGCCTGGTGGACGCTTCTGCCGAGTGGATCGGCGACAGCCGTGGCCTGGGCGTACTGATCATGCTGCTGGTGGGGCTGCTGGTGACCATGGGCATCGGCTCGTCGTTTTCCACCGTGCCCATCATCGCCGCCATCTTCGTGCCGCTGTGCATGCAACTGGGGTTCAGTCCGCTGGCCACCGTGTGCATCGTCGGCACTGCCGGGGCCATCGGTGATGCCGGTTCGCCGGCATCCGACTCCACGCTCGGGCCGACCTCGGGCCTGAACGTCGACGGCCAGCACAACCACATATGGGACACCGTCGTGCCGACCTTCCTGCACTACAACCTGCCGCTGCTGGCGTTCGGTTGGGCCGCCGCTATGATCCTGTAAGGATGGTCTGAAACCGTCGTGATGACTCGCTGCGCGGAGGGATACTCCAGGCGCCACAGGACGCCCGGACTCCCGCCTTCGCGGGAGTGACGAGATCAGGGTATCCGCCAGGGCGTGTGTGTACGCTGGATTAAACTTTTTGGTGTTTTGGGTCGTTTAACTCCTTCACGGGGCTGCCGATATAACGGTAGCCCCGTTTTGCTGTGGCTCTGCCGACAAGGACAACAATAAATGCGCCTCACATTGAAAACCAAAGTAATACTGCTTGCGCTGGTTCCGGTGATCCTCTTCGCTCTGGTGTTGAGTGGCACGGCTGCGAGGGTGCTACAGAGTCTGGCGGCGGATGAGTTGGCCGAGACGCGCGAGCGTCTGCTACAGGAAAAACGTAGCGAGCTGGAACACTACATCCAGATCGCCATCGGCTCCGTGAAGGGGCTCTACGATGGGGCTGCGCAAGGCGACATGGCCAGTCGTGAGCAGGCCATCGCGGTTCTCTCGAAGATCAAGTACGGTGCCGATGGCTATTTCTTCGGCCACGATTCCAACGTGGTGCGCCTGTTCCGTGGCGACAGCCCGGTGGACGTCGGCAAGAGTCTGGCCGACCGACGCGACCCCAATGGCGTGTACATCAACCGCGAGCTGGTCAACGTGGCGAAGAACAACAGCTACTTCGTCAACTATTCCTCACCGTTGCCTGGCAACGAGGCGGTGATGGTGCCCAAGCTCGCCTACAGCTATTACCTGCCCAAGTGGGACATGGCAATTGGCACCGCGCTGAACCTCGATGGTGTCGAAGCGCGGATCAGCGAAGTGCAGGCGGAGATCGACCGCCGTATCGGCACCATCATCACCAGCATCGTGGCAGTGGCCGCGATTCTGTTGCTGGTGTTCGGTGTGATCGGTGTCTGGCTGGGCAATGCCTTCCTGCGTCCGTTGCAACGGATCAAGGCCAACCTCGATGACATCGCGGCGGGCGAGGGCGATCTGACCCGACGCCTGCCGATCACCAGCCAGGACGAACTGGGACAGCTGGCTGGCTCCTTCAACCGCTTCGTCGAGAAGGTGCATGGTCTGGTGCGGCAGATCGTCGAGATGACCGGCCAGCTCACCGACCTGGTAGGCCAGGTTTCCGAACAGGCGCAGCGCTCCGAGCAGGCCATGGCACAGCAGCGTCATGAAACCGATCAGGTGGCCACGGCGATCAACGAGATGTCGGCGGCGGCCCACGAGGTGGCCAAGAGCGCGCAGAATGCCGCCGAGGCCGCGCAGCAGACCGACCGTGAAGGGCAGGCGGCGAAGAGCGTGGTCGACGGCAGCATCCAGCGCATCCACTCGCTGGTGGAGGACATCCGCAGCAGCGGCGTGTCGCTCGACAGCCTGCAGCAGGACGTGCAGTCGATCGTCAGTGTGCTCGACGTGATCCGCTCCATCGCCGAGCAGACCAACCTGCTGGCACTCAATGCGGCCATCGAGGCGGCGCGTGCCGGTGAGGCTGGACGCGGTTTCGCGGTGGTGGCCGATGAAGTGCGCGCGCTGGCCAGCCGCACCCAGCAGAGCACCCAGGAAATCCAGGGCATGATCGATCGTCTGCAACAGGGCACGCAGCAATCGGTGACCTCGATGCGCCGTTCCAGCGATGCCGGCGAGCTGACCAGCGAACAGGCCAACAAGGCGGGCGAATCGCTCGATGCCATCGCCCGGTTGATCGCCACCATCAATGCCATGAACGCGCAGATCGCCAGTGCGGCCGAAGAGCAGACGGCGGTGGCTGAAGAGATCAACCGCAGCGTGCACCAGATCGCCGTCGCGGTGGACAGCGTGGCCGATGAGACCGAGCGTGGCGCACAGACGGCGCGCAGCCTGGCGGCTCTCGGTGAGCGTCTGGGGGCGCTGGTGCGTCAGTTCCGCATCTGAGTCAGGCCGGGTAGCTCCAGCGACTGAAGGCGTCGCTGAGCAGTTCGATCCAGGCGCGGACTGCCGGCGACATGCCGCGCCTGTGGGTATAGGCCAGCTGGATATGGCCCTCCGGCACCGTCCAGTCCGGTAGCAGGGCGACCAGGCGCCCGTCGGCCAATTCCTCGTGACACTGTGCGGTCGGGAGCAGGGTGATACCCACGCCAGCCAGCGCTGCCGACTTGCGGATGGGAAAATCGTCGATGGCCAGTCGCGCGTCCAGGGCGACCTCGCGATACGCCTGCGTCGCGTTGTGATGAAAGCGCAGGTGAATGCGCCGATCCGCGCCAATGGAGCCCAGGGCCGGCAACTGTTGCAGGTCTTCGGGGTGATCCAGGCGTAACCCGGCGATCAGATCCGGATGTGCCACCACCTGGGCTCGCGCCGGTAGCAGGCGCCGCGTGATCAGCCCCGGTTCTTCGTCATCGGCGTTGCGTACGCGCAGGGCGACGTCCACGGCTTCGTTGAGCAGATCGATACGGCGGGTGGTCTGCACGACCTCCAGTTGCACCCTGGGGTAGCGGGTCAGAAACTCATTGATCAGATCGGGCAGCAGGGGTACGCCGGGTGGGGTGGAGAAGCGCAGGCGGCCGCGCGGCTCGCTGGTCAGGTTGGCCACGGTTTCCTCGGCCTGTTCGGCCTCCAGCAGCATCGCCTGGCAGTGGCGCAGATAACGTTCGCCGATGTCGGTCAGTGCCAGCTTGCGCGTCGAGCGTTGCAACAGGCGCGCCCCCAGGCGCTGCTCCAGTTCGGCGATGCGCCGCGACAGGCGCGATTTGGGAATGCCCAGCATGCGCCCGGCGGCAGCAAAACCACCGGCCTCCACCACCTTGGCGAAATAGAACAGATCGTTGAGATCCTGCATTTCAGTGTCCTATGCATGGGACGAAGCATCGCATTTTTGCCATCTTATCGACTATTGGCTCCATGGGTAGCATCTGACTCCTTCGCGTCGTCACGGCGCATGACTCTCTGGAGAACCCAATGAAACTGCTGCATCTCGATTCGAGCATCCTGGGCGATGCGTCCGCTTCCCGTCAGCTCAGCCGTGACGTGGTCAAGGCCTGGAGCGCCGCCGAATCCGATGTTCAGGTCACCTACCGTGACCTGGCCAGCGATGCCCTGAGCCATTTCTCCGCCGCCAGCCTGGTGGCCGCCGCTACTCCGGCCGAGTTGCGCGATGCGGCGCAGCGCCATGAAGCCGAGCTGGCCGAGCGCACCCTGGAAGAGTTTCTCGCCGCCGATGCCATCGTCATCGGCGCGCCGATGTACAACTTCGCCATCCCCAGCCAGTTGAAGGCGTGGATCGACCGCATCGCCGTCGCCGGCAAGACCTTCACGTACACCGAGAATGGCCCGGTGGGCCTGGCAGTCGGCAAGACCGTGGTGATCGCCTCCAGCGCCGGTGGCATTCATGCCGGTCAGGCGTCCGGCCAGGCGCATGAGGACTACCTGGTGCGCATGCTCAATTTCGTCGGTATCGACGACATCGAGATCGTCCGTGCCGAAGGTCTGGCCTATGGCGAAGAGCCGCGTGCCGAGGCCATGAAGGGCGCCGCGCAGCGCATCAGCGAGCTGTTCACCGCTGCCTGAGCGACCGGCTGAAACGACAAAGCCCGCAAAAGCGGGCTTTGTCGTTCATGGCGCAGGGGGCTGTCCCCTGTCCCTTTCCCATGAGGGAAGAGGGACGTTTGCGTGGGTGTGTCAGACGATGATGCCCTGGCTGCGCAGGTAGTCGTCGTAGCTGCCGCTGAAGTCGGTCACGCCGTTATCCGACAGCTCGATGATGCGCGTGGCGAGGGAGCTGACGAACTCGCGGTCGTGGCTGACGAAGATCAGCGTGCCCGGGTAGTTCTCCAGTGCCAGGTTGAGCGCCTCGATCGACTCCATGTCCAGGTGGTTGGTCGGTTCGTCCATCACCAGCACGTTGGGTTTCTGGCAGGCCAGCTTGCCGAACAGCATGCGCCCCTGTTCACCACCGGAAAGTACCTTGACCGACTTCTGGATCTCGTCCGACGAGAACAGCATGCGGCCCAGCGCCGCGCGGATGTTCTGCTCGCCGCTGGTCCACTGGCCCATCCATTCGAACAGGGTGTCGTCGGCCTCGAAGTCGTGCGCGTGATCCTGAGCGTAGTAGCCCACTTCGGCGCTGTCGGTCCATTTCACGCTGCCGGCATCCGGGCTCATCTCGCCGACCAGGGTGCGCAGCAGGGTGGTCTTGCCGATGCCGTTGGGGCCGATGATGGCCACGCGCTCGCCAGCCTCGATGGTGAAACTGAAGTTCTTGAACAGCACCTTGTCGTCGAATGCCTTGGACAGCTTCTCGACGGTCACCGCCTGGCGGTGCAGCTTCTTGGTCTGGTCGAAGCGGATGAACGGGCTGACGCGGCTGGACGGCTTGACCTCGGCCAGCTGGATCTTGTCGATCTGCTTGGCGCGGCTGGTGGCCTGCTTGGCCTTGGAGGCGTTGGCCGAGAAGCGGCTGACGAAGGTCTGCAGCTCGGCGATCTGCGCCTTCTTCTTGGCGTTGTCGGCCAGCAACTGCTCGCGGGCCTGGGTCGAGGCCGTCATGTACTCGTCGTAGTTGCCCGGGAACAGGCGCAGTTCGCCGTAGTCCAGGTCGGCCATGTGGGTGCAGACCGCGTTGAGGAAGTGACGGTCGTGGGAAATGATGATCATGGTGCTGTTACGCGCCGTGAGGATGTTTTCCAGCCAGCGGATGGTGTTGATGTCCAGGTGGTTGGTCGGCTCGTCGAGCAGCAGCACGTCCGGATCGGAGAACAGTGCCTGGGCCAGCAGCACGCGCAGTTTCCAGCCGGGAGCGACTTCGCTCATCGGACCGAAGTGCTGCTCCAGCGGAATACCCAGGCCGAGCAGCAACTCGCCCGCGCGGGATTCGGCGGTGTAGCCGTCCATTTCGGCGAACTCACCTTCGAGTTCGCCCACCTTCATGCCGTCTTCCTCGCTCATTTCCGGCAGCGAGTAGATGCGATCACGCTCGGCCTTGACCTTCCACAGCTCCTCGTGGCCCATGATCACGGTGTCGATCACGTTGAATTCTTCGTAGGCGAACTGATCCTGGCGCAGTTTGCCCAGGCGCACGTTCGGTTCGAGCATCACCTGGCCGGCCGACGGCTCCAGGTCGCCGCCGAGAATCTTCATGAAGGTCGACTTGCCGCAGCCGTTGGCGCCGATCAGGCCGTAGCGGTTGCCGTTGTTGAACTTGACGGAAACGTTCTCGAACAGCGGCTTGGCGCCGAACTGCATGGTGATGTTA
>Ga0075032_1000701_pt1 | contig 15160 bp, 16 predicted proteins | sample SynthPrep_1_END__FD_71386 | JGI IMG/M metagenome (GOLD analysis project Ga0075032, IMG submission 71386) | Synthetic microbial communities from Ohio, USA - SynthPrep_1_END_DS7_MetaG | ecosystem: Engineered > Bioreactor > Aerobic > Activated sludge | place: USA: Ohio, Columbus | collected 2014-04-10
GCTGCTCGGTCAGATAGACCTCCGCAAGGATCGACACGATCTCCAGGGCCTCCGATGAGCCGGTCAGCTTGACGACGTCCACGAACTTGCGTCGGGCGTGAGCCAGGCAAAATGCCAGCCGCAATGGATGCGCATTACTTTTGCCGCGCCGTTTGGCGAGGGTTTTGTATGCCGCATATCCGTCCACCTGAAGGACGCCATCAAAAGAGGCCAATTGGCGCTCGGCCTCACGGGCGCTGCGGCTCTCGGAGAAGATGTAACCAACGGCAGGAGGCGCTGGACCATTCCAGGGCCGATCGTCCACGGCTTGTGCCCACAGCTGACAAACCTTGGTTCGCTTACGCCCGGGATCGAGACGTGGGAGGCGTGTTTCGTCGGCGAAGACCCTGGGCTGTGAACGAATGAAGGCGAGAAGCCTGTCATAGAGCGGCTCGAGCCACCACGCCACACGCTCGACCCAGCTCCCGAGTGTTCCCCGATCCAGCACGATACCGTGGCCTGCGAAGATCTGGGTTTGTCGATAGAGTGGAAGATGCCATGCAAACTTGGATGTCACGACATGCGCCGCGAGTGCAGTCGTCGCCATTCCGCCATCCATGAAGCGTGTCGGCGCTGGCGCCTGCGTGATCCCGTTTGTGCAGGCCCGGCAGGCATAGCGAGGGCGAATAGTGCGCTTTACCCTCAGGATGGCGGGAACGATATCGAGGGCTTCGGTGGTCGTTTCTCCATCGCGATGCAGGTCGCCTGCGCAGCACGAGCATGTCTTGCTCTCCGGCTCGATGACAACCTCATAGCGGGGGAGATGCTTGGGGAGTGCACCAAGATTGCGTCCTGGAGCTCTCCGGGGAGATGGAAGAGGACTTTGCCCGCTATCATCGTTGGCAGCAACTGGGATATCCGCGAGGTCGCCGAGATCCAGACTAGTTTGTGTTGGATCGATGGTCGCAAGCTTCTCCGACCGAGCCCCGTGGATCAAGCGCTTGAGATAGTCTATCTCGGCTTTGAGATCAGCGTTCTCTGCACCGAGAGCACGAACCGTTCGGCTCAAATGCTCGATATTCTGCAGGAGTTGATCTTGGCTTGGCGACATGCTGGAGACTACCACATCCCCTAAAATCTTCAAGCAATTACAATTACATCATGCTGCTTTCGTCGGTCTTTTGACCTGCTGTGAGCCGATCCTCGTCCAATCCAATCCCGCGATCAGAAGGGCAAATTGTTCGGCCGACATCGTCATCGCACCATTCGTGATCGGCGGCCAAACGAACTTGCCAGCCTCCAACCACTTCGTGGCCAGGATCATGCCAGATCCATCCCAATAGACATAACGCAAGCGATCGAGACGCTTGGCGCGGAAGACAAACACGTCACCACAATAGGGATCCGCCGCTAGCGCCGACGCAACCAAAGCCACCAAGCCATTCATGCCGCGTCGAAAGTCGACGGGCTGCGTGGCTACCATGATCTTCATCCCAACAGCAGGAACTCCGATCACCGGCGACACCGGAGAGCTGCCAACATCGCCTGGGCCAACTCCGGTGCCACCGAGCCCACCACAGTCATGCGCGCACCGTCGAGCTCGATCTCAATTCTACCCGCAGCACTGCTGGCGACATCGAATGCCGTCGCGCGTTGCAGTCTTTGGCTATCGACCACATTCACCGGCACGAACGCTGGCTCCTGACCCAAGGCCTTGCCCGCTCTTTGCCCGATCAACCCAGCCTCCCGACGCCAGGCGTTCAGCAAACCACGATTGACCCCGTGCCGCCGGGCAACGGCAGAGATGTTGGCGTCAGGTTCAGCGCTCTCACAAACAATCCGCGCCTTCTCCTCGTCACTCCAATCCCGCCGCTTGCGCCGCCCGGTGATCACCTCAATCAGTCGGTACCCGCCTTCATGACGAGCCTCATGCATGGCTTCATCCATGACTCCAAGCATGGCATTAGCGTAATCCCTGGCCATCCCATTCAGCTCCTCTCGATGAAGGAGCATATCTCGCGGCCGCAATCACAAAAGAAAAGGTGGGGTGTTCGTCGCGCTCACGCACTTTCTTGAAGAGGCGCACGATCACGAGCACGACGACCATTTGACCAGCTTCTCGCTTGTCGAGCGCGATCCCCTTGATCCGGAGAAATTCTTCCCCTGGCTGCAGATGATCATCCATGCCTTTGGCCTGGATATCCTCCGTCTGAAAGGAATCATTTCCTTCTCCGGTGATGACGACCGTTTCGTCGTTCAGGGCGTCCATATGCTGCTGGAGGGAGACCATCAGCGCCGGTGGAAAGATGCAGAAGAGCGCGTCACTCGGCTCGTATTCATCGGTCGCGACCTGCCGAAGGATGTGATCACCGATGGTTTCCTCAAATGCCGGGCTCTCAGCCAGGCATCTGAGTAGGCACTCAAAGCAGATGTCCTGCTCTTTCAGACGCTGGCTTGGGCGATGGTTTGCAGTAACGTCTCGCCGGAAACCGCCTTGCTGCCGCGGCTAAAGGCCACGGTATGCCTTGGATACGGGGCTAAGTGACGAGGCCCCTATCCGACCACCAGCAAGGAGCAACAGATCATTGCTTCTACCGCGTGGTTGTCGCCGGACATCTATATATCATTCGCGTGAACCGTCAGGTTCTTCAAAAGGATCGATCGGCTGCTCACCTTGCGGTAACAATGGTCGCTCACCCCCATTCTCCGGTGATCCGAGCCCATTCGCCGAAGGCTTAGTTTTTGCTGCGATACCCGTTCCACCAAGAGTTGAAGGTAGTTCTGCCGAAATTGAGGCATTTCGATTTCGCCGGCAATCCATTGCTCGATCCAAGCCAGAAAGCGGGGATCGGTCTCCATTGGAAAGCCTGCGCTCCGAATTCGCTCGAAAACCCTTTCAGCAATGTTTCGTCGTTGTTCATTCTTCATCGGCTGCCACTCATTTGATTTGCGAGCGAAGACTGTCTATCGCTCAATCGCAAGGAATGTGCGCGGCGGCTAACGGTAATCTAGCGTGCGTATGGGCCAGTCTATGTGTCTATATTGATCAGTAATATCACGCGCCTCATGCAGAACATACCATGAGTATCTGCATTTTATCGAACAATTCCAAGGCGTTCACCAATTCTCGGCGCGTGCGGCTGCGCGGCCAGCTTGGTCATTTCGATGATCGTTTCCCGAGATATATCCTCGATCTCATACCCTTGGCTCCGGGCCCCCTCGGTGAGGGCTTCCAAACTAAGGAACTCTTCCAGAACGGTGCCAAGCCAGATCTCCCTGGACTTACCCATGAACGCTTGCAGGAAAAAGGTACGCAACGGCGGATCAAAGCCGATCACGGCGTGACGATCGGTTTTGCCCCCCTTGGTGACTGTGATTTTATGTCTGCGATCCAATAACCTTCTCCTTTCTTGCAATGTTACATCTTAACTCGGCAATGTCCGCGTTGAACCCACTGCCACCAAACGCCGCGATGGCCTGTTACATGGCTCGTCGCTCGTCGACTGAGGGAGCTATCGCGAACCGCCCTCTCAGTTTACTGGTGTCTCTTGGCACTCGATTGCAAGGCGCCGCGTACAACCATCCGAACAAGATAATAAGGTATTCAATCTGAGATCCTCACCGCAATATTGGAGCGTGATCCAGAATTATCCACCCGAGAGACCATAGTTGCCCTCGATCAACTTAATCAAAAGCCCCAATACGATAGTGGTTATTTTCAGGATGGCGGTGTTAAGTGCTGAAACCGCACCGCAAAACCTTAAATTGGGTACTGATATCGGCAGAAACGGGCGCACTCTCGTAGGGGACGGACGTTTCAATCAGACCCATTAAGTGCAGCGGAGCGGAAAAAGGCCATAGGTGCAGCGATTGATGTGATCAGAAAAGGTTCGCGGCGATTATACCGCTCGGGCCTCAGCGAGGAGTAGTTGGCAATTGCAGTGCCTGCAGCAGGACACCCCTGACTTCGGCCGCACACAAATCCTAGCCAAGCGCCGCGGTTTCACTGGTTGGTTGAGCCAAAGAGTCCGATCGCCGCGGATAAGATTGCCTTTCGAGTTTCCGAAACGGCTTACAACTCATCACGGGCTACAATGACAAGCAACAGCGTCACACGCTTTCGAGCCGATTGAGCACAGACTGCATCCACTCGTTTTCCTCCCGAAGTTTTACGAGCATGAGGCGTTTGAGGTAGCGATTGTCAGCCTCAAGCAGCGCGAGCGACTCTGGTGCGGCATGCCGACTGTGAGCGTTAGGGGATTTGAGCTGTTGCAAACGCCTTTCCTGGCTCCCCCTTCCCTTTTGCTTCTCTGCCAGCCCATTCGCCGGCCCTACAAGATCGTCGGCCTTCGCCTGGTCCGCAGATAGAATTTCACTCGACTGGTCATCGAGTTCCCCAATATCCAACCTCTCGCGCGGAATATTTTCGCGACCTGCAAGGATAGTTGATTTTTCGTCTTCTGAGTGCGCTTCCGAAATCAATGTTGGAAAGGCTCTATCAACTGTCACCATCGACGTTGAGGCATACGGTTCTGAGATACCCTGTGGCACCGCCTCGTCGGTCTCAATCTGCCGCGCGACGGCCTGCAGATCGAGATTGCCCCAAATGGAAGCCGATCGTGGCTTTGCCACGCGCCTGCTCGTCTTGTATTCGACGACAAAATTAGATCGTGGTGTTCTCATGTTCCGGATATTCAGAATTGGATGGAGTGAAAAGACCAATCGATTTGGACCGATGAAAACGCGCTTGCCCCAGAGGTACGTGCGCTCCTATGGCACGGACGCCGCATTACAACATGCTACTTCAAGCCCAATCTGCGGCGCAAATCAGCGTTTTCTGTTCGAAGTTTTTCCGCCAGAAGTTTGCGTAGCCGGCGGTTTTCTTCATCGAGCTGGATGAACTCCGCAAACTCGTCATCTTCTGCAATAGCGGATTGCGAAGTGGACCCAAACGCCTTTTTCCACTGATAGTAGGCCTGGTCGGAGATGCCGGCCTTCTCTACTGCTGCTTTGAGGGTATCTCCAGCCGCAACCTGCTCGTCGATGTGACGAACACGCTCGATCTTCTCCTGCTCACTGAGACCTCGGCTCTTGGGTTTCACGGACTTCTTCACATCCCCGCGAGCCTTGCCGGACGCAGCACTACGTGCCCTCGCAGGTAACTTCGCAGCGCGCTGTTCGACCTCAGTCGGTGACGCACCGTCGGCAGGAACATGGTTATCTTCGTCGGCCATTGGTCATCCTCTTTTGTTGCATGATCTTCTCCGTCAGCTCTAAGCGCCTGTCAACTCATCGGTGAAGACTCTGCGATAAACGAGCGATTTATGGCAGAATATGACAGCTCACATCGGACGAATGTTCTCTTATTTGGGAGCTACATTTATCCACCCCGGAGCATTCGACGGGTTTCGAATTGAACACCGCTGCGGTTTCGACCGAGGGGTAGAAGGATACCGGGGCCTAACAGACCGATGGTTCAATGACAGTAAACAGCGCGTCCATCTTCACGGCGAGGCGCTAACTGAATCAGTTACAACATTGTTTCAGCCCTTATATGCGCTGCATGTCCCGGTTAGGGTGATGCTTTACGGTCAAGGAAAATCTCAGTGTAATGTAACAGAAGACGCCTGCGCGATGTGAAATGGTCATGCACAAGACACCCAAAAAGATACAATATGGAAAACTGTTTGTTTTCCGCATATTAGTCGCTGTGGGAGCTCCCACAGAAAACCAGCGGTCTGTTTGCGCCTGTCTCGGGCCCGAAACCGAAGGATGGTAACGAAACGGCTGTCGCTCTCATCTGCGGCACGTACTGCAGCAAGCCTTCACGGTCTTGCGCAAGAGGGTTGTGACGATGATGAGTACGATGTTGCCCTCGCCGAGGGAGGCGGAAGTGAGCAGCTCTGGGCCCCTGTGATTGAATGGTGCATCGCTGGACGAGACCAGATCGAATAGAGCTTTGGTGAAGGCATTATACAAGCGTTGCCTAATCGGAGGGCCGACTGCCTTCGCGAAGAGTAGGGACAAGTTCTCTTCCAGTTACCCGGACCGGAGGTGGTTGTTCAGCGGTCTTTCCATGCCACGCTTCTTCACGAGCGTAGCGTTGCAGAGTCGACGATTTTAGGCCCTTTTCCCAATAACCCTTGGTCGCCACTCTCGCGCGCTTCCGAGCCATTGCGGGGAAAATCGTTTCCAGTGGTGGGCGTCCTCACGAACGCGGTTTATGACGCGCACGTGATGCGCCTTTATATTGGCGCCGCCTGCCCGTTCTCCATATCACGGAAGGCACCGGTTGCTCCTCAGTTAACTGCTGCACCGTTGCCTGGCGCGGCGCCGCGGCTAGCCAGCCTGATGGGAAGTGGGCGTGGTCCCTGCCCGCATGTCATGCTGACACCTCCATTTCTGCTTTGAAATCCCGCGACTGTGGAACCGAACGGTCATCACCGCATGAGCCTTCGTGTTGTCGGCATCCACGTCGAATTCAAGTTCGAATTTCGTCTATCTGACCCGTGCCACCGTCCCGAGCCGTATGTTCTAGACGTCTTTTTCATCTGTGTTCCCTAGCTCCAGGAAATGAGGTGATATCAGGTACCCCCACGCTTATACATTCAGACTCTTTAGTACTGCGCTTATAAATCATCGCTCTACGCACAATCAGGATATCGCTTTATATCCCCTCATAGCGGATGGTACCGATCGAACCATGGCAGCGGCTTCGTTCGATTAAAGCCGAACAGCCACTGGGTCTCCCCACAAAGACCAAGCTCGCTTAAACAAGATGGGATCAGGTGGATGATGTGGGTGGATCTATGTTCTGAAAGGCCGGTTCGATGTGCCGTCGTCAAGAGCGCGCCTCTCTGTTGCGAATGACAACCGGGGCAGGTGTTCGCTGATCCAATGCTTTGGGTAGCGGGACAAGACCGATCCATTTAATGCTGAACGATCGCCGCCTTCGTAGCTCGTTCAGCCGGAAGATCTGGCTGCTGCAGGGCAAGATGAGCCAATCGCTCGCAGCGATTATCGGCCGCGGCGTCAAGAACTCACCGAGGAGGCGCGAGAACGCAGCAAGCAACTGCCTATCGATCGAGACTGCTGAGCGGATGGCCGATGGCTGTAACATTTGCCGATCTTGCTTCCGATGGACATTGAGGTCTCGCAAATGGAAGGGCAATAGCCTCATCTGCGGCACTCGGGCACACCCTGCACAAAGTGCTGTATCCAACGGTCGTGGCTGAGGGTTTCAATTCCTGCGTCAACGGCGAGATTGCTGGCGCCATTATTCATATCAGCACGTAGACCCGTAGAGCCACGGGTCGGCTACCGTCGTTCGCACCACGTTCTCTTGGCAACGCATCTCCAAAATATTACGACAACCGAGGAGGGGCCCTCTCACCGTGCTTATCCCGCATTTCGCCCTTCCCGCGGGCTAACGTTTAGGAGCGCCATGACCATGGGCCCGATTGAAAATTCGCCACGCTCAGCCCTTCTCGTCAGATCTCTGAGATAGCCCCCCGGAGAATTGATCATATTCGCTTTCTCGAGAATGCAGGCAACCGCTACCGCAGCATTCTCAGGCCCCATAACCTCGCAGGCTTCTTGGTAGGCGGAAGCGCTGATGCCGAGCATTGATCGAACGACGACTCCGGCGGACATGAACTCTCGCCAATTCGCGATTTCACCATTCTTGCCGTAATCGGCAATCTGCGGGCATGCTCTCATCACCAACCCTAGCGGAAATACCTTCGGCGGCTCGCTCCGTTGCCTGTTACCAGCACTCGACTTCGCCCCCAGCCCTTTTTCGGAGCTTGGTTCAAGTTCATATAAGGATTCGGTTTTTGAATTCTGTATGTGCTGCTCAATACGGGCAGCATTGCTGCTAGAATTCTTCTCTTTATCATACGTTTCCAGTCGGTTGAGCACTTCTTCCTTCAGCATTTTCATCTCATCGAGCAGACTTGTCACCACCTCGATGTCTGCTTTGCGTGGAATGCGGGATACGAGCCGCACATACATGTCCTCAATGGCGTCCCAGTCTCCATCAGCAGCCTCTTCGATTGCCGCAGAAACAAGCTTCCTGACGTCTCGCCGGCAAACGGTCAGTGCTTCCCTGGCGTTCTTGAGGGCAACGCGGTCGGCCAAAGTCTGCTGTGCCATAATGGCGAACTCGTCAGCGCGTGCGAGCAGGGGAGACAAATCGAAGCCGAAGGCATGGTTGACAATGCCAGAGTTATCCTTCCGCGCGTAACGCTTTCCATTTGCGCTGTCCTTTCGGACAATCAGCCCGGCTTCGACCAGAACAGCGATATGCCGCCGAAGTGTCGAACCAGGCATACTGTGAGCTCGCAGGGACAGCTGAATGTTTGACGGGAAAACGATGAGTTGCGCATCCTGACGCAGCTCATTTTCGGGATAGAAGCTTAGGAGCGCGTCCAGGACCGCAAGGCTGTTGGACTGTATTGCCAACAGCTCAATAGCCACGGAGATGTCCCGGAAGACTTTCCACTTGTCTACGCTTTTGCCTGCTCTGATTTCCCCGACAGCTTGTTGCCGCCGTACGAGGGCAAGAGATATCGGCCGCCGTCCGAACGGCGTTGTAACATTTCCGCTTTGCATCGTTCTTTACCTGTCAGCAGGCAAAAGAAATTTGTTCGCCAAATTGGCGCCGAAGACTCTTGACGATGATTCTCGAAAATGCGATTCTGAGCTTGCTAACGAACAGAATAGGGCTTCCGAGACGGCGACGTTTTGGGGGCTCTTTTCTTTTGCGGGTTAAGCTTCCTTCTCTTTTTCATTGCTGGCCTGATACTCCTCGTAGAGTGAGGCCAATCGTTCGAGCACGAAGGTCGCGAAGTCTGGCGTCGCCTTCTTGTCGATTGTTATTTCGAGTTTTGCCCGGCTGTTCTTAACTTGGGCCAAGCGGCTACCTGTGGATGTCGACAGGACGTCAGGAGCACCGCGTCCAAGACGAGCGGGTTTCAGATAAGAGATAACCTTTTTGAACCGGTCCTCTGATGGAAGGGCGCTCAGTGAGCGAGCCAGATCGAGAACCTTTGGAAGTTCTGGAAACTTTTCGACAAGCTCCGCCAATTGCTGCCAGTTACCGCGTCCTACACCCGGCGCCGGTCCGATAGCATCGACTAGATCGGCTGGGAGGGCATCCACAAGCGCCATCATGCGCGAGACATCTGCTCTGTCGATCGACATCGCCGCGACGATAATCTCGCGTGTGAACCGATCCTTGAGATTGGCGGCGAACCGCGCTTTCTCGATATAGGTCAGGTCTGCGCGTTCATTGTTTTCTTGTCCCTGTGCGATCACCAACTGCTCATCGGTGAGCTCACGGACAATGGCCTTCGCCTTGATTCCGAGTTCTTTGAGAGCCCGCAGGCGACGATGGCCGAACGCAACCTGATATCTATCGGGAAACTCGGGATGAAGACGAACGAGAATAGGTACCTGCTGCCCTTGTTCAGCAATCGAAGACTTCAAACCTTCGACATCACCGTCCATACGGTCTTGAACAAAAGAAGGTTCGATAATGGCGGTGTCGATCTCGATCACCGCCTGGCCTTCCATCAAACTCTTTTCGATCTCCTCAGCGCGCCGGCTGCGGTCGTTCAGGTCTCCAACAGACCGCTTGATAGCTGACATCGGTTTCGCGGTCCCTTGGAGAGGCCTGGCGAGCGGTGGCGCGGTTCCCCCTGGTGTGGGGAGGTCGGCGAAGAGATTTTTACGGCTCATGTTCTACCCCATGTCTTTTTGATGAGGCTCTCAATCTCGTGATTGACACTGTTCATCGATTCGAGTGCCCGATCATAGGTGGCGCGGTTGAACTGACTTCTGTCGACCTCAAAGAGGGTCTGGTTGGTCAGGCCAGCGTCTGAAATCGCGGTACTCTTCACCATTGAGTTGACCATTACATTTGCACCGAACAAAGACCGCAAAAACGCGACCATCTGGTGCTGAGGCCCGTCGGTGGGTTCAAAACGGGTGACGAGATAGCGCATCCAGTTCTGCTTATCTTCAGCTCCCGCTTCCCCAATGGTGTCTAAGAGGTCACTGGTCATTGCCAAAAACTGATTCATGGACAGAACATCGAGCATCTGAGGATGGACTGTGATGAGGACGGACGTGGCCGCGGTCAGGGCTGAAAGCGTGAGATAACCAAGTTGGGGAGGGCAGTCGATAACGACGACATCATATGCATCGGCAATTTGGTCGAGTGCATCTGACACGCGAGCGAAGAATAGCCTATCGCTGGGATCTCGTTTTGCGAGAGCCATGGGAGTCGCGTGCTCGAACTCCATGAGTTCAAGATTGCCGGGGATCAAGTGAAGGTCAGGGATATACGTCGCTCGGACGATATCCTGAATTGGCCGTCTCTCCTCATCATACCGGATAGCGCCGTAAATCGTGTCGTTTTCGCCGACATCCGTCTCCGGTTGGCTGCCAAACAGTGCTGACAAACTCGCCTGGGGATCAAGATCGACGGCAAGGACGCGGTACCCACGAAGTGCGAGGTACTGGGCAAGATGTGCCGAAGTTGTTGTTTTACCGGAACCGCCTTTGAAATTCATGACCGCAAGGACCTGCACTTCTTCACCATCGCGGCGATGCGGTAGGTATCGCCCAGCGGGCCGGCTGCCTGCGTCCATATATTGGCGTATCTTGGCGATGTCTTCGACAGAATATACGCGACGGTTGCCCGGACCAGAAGCCACTTTGAAGTTCAGGCTTTCATCCTTCTCCATTTCGCTAACGATGGTCCGCAGATATCCTTCTGCACAATCGAAGAGCTTCTCAGCCTCTGCTGGCGAGAAGTTTCTGATCGTCTTGCGTGCGTGAGGCGGGAACACCTTCGTTTGGTAGGCTTGAAGTTGGGCCGAGAGCGCAGCCGAATGGTTTCGGACAAGATCCCGAAAACCCGAAAACTCCTCGATGGGTGCCAAATCCAAATTCACCATTGCCGCACTTTCTTCCCCAAGATACGGAGTTTTGCCAACGCACGGCTAAACTCCGCAAACAGATAAGACGCGATTTTCCGATTTCCGCAAGCGCTTTATAGTTAATGAAATATTAACGCGGGACCTTGCGCATCGCGTATGGAGCCTGAATTTCGCCTTAAACCGCTAGAAACAGGCGGTTGTTTAAACTTTTCAGTCACTAACACGGGTTGTCAAAAAAAGAGTCGATAAACCGCGTTCGATTATCTTTACCCTCCGAATGGGTGCACCTATTGAAGAATCCCTCCCCATCCAGCTGACGTGAGTCGGCACAAGCTGTGACGCAGACAGGGGCCAACGGCGGTTGTTCAAACGCAAGAAATTCGAGATTGATCGGTCGGCTCGAGTGCCTTCCCGGGAAACCTTGACCAACCCGCAAAATTAAGTGGCCTCATCGTCCAGTGCATGCCGCCACTACGTTTGGAATAGATGCACAGGAGTTCTTGCGCTGCCCCGCAGTTGTAAGAAAAACAACATTCCTCAAATGCAGGATAATTGACTAGGCCTCGTCGAGATCGCCGAAACAACCATGGTGTCCCTCGTTCTTTTCATCGCTCGCTTCGTGGCGGCCAACGAAGTCGTCTTGTGGCAGTGGTTGTGTATGTGCCGCGCCTTCGCCGGATACCTTTAAACGAAATCACAAACAGCAGCGCTGCACAGATCAGTAACAGGTATCCGCCCACATGCTGATAGGCGAACACGCCCAATACACCTCCGGTGAGGAAAGCTCCGATCGTCCAAATGTGTAGCGTGAGCCTTGTTCGGTTCTCGGCCGCGTGGGCGTCCGGTTCTCGTCCCCGCAAAATGTCCATCGCGATACCGAGCTCAATGCCGATATCGGTTGCCATGCCGGAGATATGTGTCGTCCGCACGCGAGCGTCAGAGATCCGGGTGACGGTCGCATTCTGCAAGCCCATCAAGAATGCCAAGCCAAGAGTGAGTAGGGGAGGGCGCCACGCCGCGAGTAACCAGATGTCCGCGATCCCGAGCAAAGCAAGCAGGATGGCTTCTACGAGAATACTATAGGCGTAAATGGCAGCGATACCGCGGCGTCGACCCGAATTGATAAGGAGGGATGAGATCGCTGCGCCGAGGACGAAAATGATGACCACGGCAAGGAAAAATAGCGCCTGATTCCATCGCGCCGTTGCAAGATGATCAGAGAGAGCCGAAACATTACCGGTCATGTTGGCCGAGAAGAAACCGACTGCATAAAAAGCCGCAGCGTTCAAAGCCCCTGCAATCAAGGCCAGTGAGCAGGCGAGGTTTAGGTTTATCCGCTCGTTGCGGGCGGAGCCTTGGCTGATCAACATACACGCGATCCAACTTGTTCAGCGCGTAAGATTTGCGCCTGCTCCGTCAATAACATTGCCATTTGCATTGCGGCAATCATAACAGGGAGCCTTGGCGAGATTGTACTAGAACCAATCTCACTGCGATTGGTGTCGATCGGGCGTTGCGGCTGAAGCGTGCACCGTTGCCTTTGTCGATCATGCTAGAGGCCGATCCCCTGCGAATGGAATGCTCTGCAGATTCAAGAGAGCGTCCAACCGACGAGAGCGATTCTCGGGCGGGCGACTAGATCTTTGCAGCAAATCTCGAAATCGCCTGCGCGCGTGTTGCCACACCAAGTTTCCTGAGGATTTCACTCATGTGGTATTTCACCGCGCGTTCTGAGCAGTTCAAGATCACCGAAATGTCGCCGTTGGATTTGCCGGAAGCAGCCGATTTCAGGACTTCGGACTGCATTTCGGAAAGTTCGCTCAATTGCTGGCGCTCATCGATCGATACATCCGGACAAAGACCCAAGGCTACCGCCTTCATCACCGCCGAGTTTGCGATCACCGTGTCCTGCTCGTCAACGAAGCGGGCCATGCCCTTAAGTTGATAGGTGGCAGGGTTCATGCGATCGACGAGCAGATCGATGGCATCGTTCAATCGGCACAAGAACAGGCGATCGGACTTCGGGATATCAACAATGCTGTGACCAACCTCGATAGCATCACTCAGAAGAATGTCGCCATGATGGAACAGACCCGCGCGACTACGGCAAGGCTCGCAGAGGCGAGCATTAGGCTTTCCGACCTTGTTGAAGGCTTCACATTGCCCGGAGGCCGGTCGTTGACCGACATTGCGACGGGGCGCAATGATGAATTCCGAAGGTCTGCAGCCTGACCAATAATTACAAACCCGCAGCCTTCGTGAGATTGACGCGGAAGCGATCACGCCGGCGCTGATAGCGTCGCGTCATCTCAGCAGAGGCATGACCTAGTTGCTTCTGCACATAGCGCTCATCGACTTCGGCCGAAGACGCCAGTCCGGCGCGCAGCGAATGCCCTGAGAACTTAAAAGCCCGTTCGATCTCTGCCAGATCACCTCGGATGCCTGCATCCATAGCGGTGCGCTTGACGAGCCGCGCCACTTCCTTGTCGTTGAGCCGGTCCGGCCCGACGGTCTTCCCTTGCCCTGTAACACGCCGGAAGAGGGGACCATGGGCGAGCCTGGCGAACCGGATCCAGGTCTCAACCGCGGCAACGGGGCAGGTGGCTTCGGAGGACCCGCGCCCGATTTCGACCTCCCGCCATCCAGTCTTGCCGCGAAGCGTCACCAGCAAGCCTTTCTCAAGGATTTCGATCCATCCGCGGCCGTCCTCCGTCTGGTCGGCCTTCAGATCCAGCCCGACGATTTCCGAGCGCCGCAGGCCGCCCGCGTAGCCGATCAGCAGCATGGCCCGATCCCGCAGACCGCGCAGGGTCCCCCGGTCGAGCGTCTCCAACATGGCAACGATATCCTCAGCCAGGACCGCCTCTTTCTGCAGGGGCGGGCGAGCATGGCTGTTGCGAATGCCGGCCATGACTGTGGCAATGTGCCGGTCCTTGCGATTGAGCATCAAACCGCGCTGCGAATAATTCCACGACAGCGAGGAGAGGCGACGCTCGATCGTCGAGACCGAACTCGCCTTGGCGCCGCGTTCGGCGGTCCCCGACGCGCAGGCGGTAATGTATAGGCCGACGGTCTGAGGATGTGGGGGGAGGGGAGAGAGGCCCGAGCGCCGGCACCAGGCGGAGAAGTGTTTCCAGTCGGCGGCATAGGCGCGGCGGGTGTTGGCGGAACTGGCGGCTTCGACATAACCCCGCGCGCGATCGGTGAGATCCTGAAGATGGCCCAGCAGGCCGGACGCCGGTTGCGGGGGAGGAGAGGGCGCCGTCTCTGAGAAATGTTCGCCAAGTATGATCTCGCCGCCGCTATTCATGCCGCCTCGATATCCGTCTGTTTAAAATCGTTGCCCTTGAACAGGAGCGGTTCGCCAGTCAGACTGGCAAGCGCATAGGAGAAGCAGTCGCCGTAGTTCAGGGAGGCAGGATGGCGGCCCTTGCCGTAACGGCGCCAGGCCCGGCGCGCCTGATCGGCATGCTCGGCGGTCACCGCGACAACGTCCACCTTCGCCTTGTGCAGCCACAGATCAAGCTCTGCGCCACCAGCCTCACCGAAACGGCTTTCTACCACCATAGCGGCTTCGACAAGCGTCGCCGCCGAAACGAGCCGAATGGGATCGTCGGCGACGCATTCGCGATAATGTTGGGCGTCCGGTTCATTGAAAAAGATCGCGACAATCGCTGAGGTATCGATGACCATCAGTTCGGAATACCATTTTCGTCGTAGCCGATGATCTCTTCATCGCTGCGATCATCGAGGACCGGCAGCACGCTCAGGCGCCGCTGCATTGCCTCCATGTCCTCAAGGAGAGCAGACTTCTTGGCTTGCGAGCCCATCCGCTTCAGCCGATCCTCGAGGGCGCGCCGCGTCGCAATGGTGATAGTTTCGCCGGTGCGCGCGGCAAGCGCGCGGGCGAGCTTCTCTGTTTCGGGATCTTTGATGCTCAGCGCCATTGAAGGTTTCCAGGTTCCTTAGTATACATATTCTACCTAAGGCCTGCGCGGCGACCGGGGAGTTTAACCATACCGCCGCCGCACTCTCTCGCGTCGCTCAGCCGGAAAAGCGGGGATTGGTGCGGCTGAAGGCCGCGAAACGGCCGTTTCTTATATAGAGCACAGAACGTCCGATAATGCAAGATTATCGGACATAATTATATGCGGACAGGCTGTGCGGTTGATTGTGAAATAGGTGGTAGAAACTGCGCGCCTCGGCTATGCTTGACGGCATGGATTCGCGCCTTC
>Ga0075032_1000707_pt1 | contig 15064 bp, 15 predicted proteins | sample SynthPrep_1_END__FD_71386 | JGI IMG/M metagenome (GOLD analysis project Ga0075032, IMG submission 71386) | Synthetic microbial communities from Ohio, USA - SynthPrep_1_END_DS7_MetaG | ecosystem: Engineered > Bioreactor > Aerobic > Activated sludge | place: USA: Ohio, Columbus | collected 2014-04-10
GATGGTCTGGGTGATGTTCCGCTTCAATTGGAGCCTGTCAGAGCTGACAAGCCAACAATAGATGGCGATGCCGTTGCTGCAGTGAATTTGGAAAATGCCGACGGTCTTGGTGATGCTGGCCAGCCTCAATCAGGCGATAAGCTCCCTGAAAAAAATGCCAGCCAGCGCGTCGGCAACAAGGTAAAGCTGGTGGCTTTACTGGCTGCGCTCATCCTGGTCGCGGGTGCTGTCATTTTTGTGTCTAGCAACAGAAGCCCAGTTGATGAGGCTGCGCCTCAGATGAAACCTGTAGCGCCAACGGCAAAGTCTCCTCGAGACATTGCAAAGATCGAGGACCAATTAACAACGGTGAGCCTCTCTGGCGAATGGCGAAAATTTAACATTGCAGCCGATCCAGATAGGCCGTTGATCGCGCTTTGGGCAAAGAGGCCATTCAGGATTCGGGTGAATGGCGAGCTTTATCTCGTCGCCGCAAGCTCTAGTCCTGAAATCAACTTTGGAACAGCAAGTTTTATCGAGTTGCGGGCGGTAGACGGAAATACAGACGTGAAAATCACTCGCTCGGCGCTCTTGGGGATGAATAATGGATAATCCTGAGCAGGATATTTGGGTTTTCCCTTCCTCGCTTGAGGAAGGCCAGGCCGTTGAATGGCTATTTGAAAACAGTAGGCCAGTCGAAGTGCGATGTGGACAGAAGGTAAGTGCAGCCTCTGATCCTCGTTTACGCCTTTTCAATATGCCCATTTCTGCGTCGGGCCGCGCCTTTCCGCCGGAGTTTGTATTTGATCCTGAGGATGGGAGTCGCCTCACTAGGGTAAACACGAGAATTTCGGCAACGAATTTTCCAATGCTATCGACTTCGGGCTTTTCGGTACTGCCGCCAAATTCGCGCTATGATACGGATAAAAAGACGCGATTGATGAATGTGCCCACCGGTGTGCAGTGCCTGTTTGCTGCCGGTGATCCGGTGCATCATTTTTGTATTACGGCTGCTGGTGATCTCTACTTCAGTGCCGGTGATGATCAATGGATTTTTGCAGAGCGACTGGCCAAGCCAACCGGAAACCCGGTGTCCTTCGGGGTCGTCAGTTTCCATAGCGGATTTGCTACGGTTCTGTCGAGTACAGCGCTTGTCTGCGAATTTGTGGATGGGTTTCCTGAGATATCAAAGCAAACGCTGCGTCTGGCTGGCGGAAGTTTTTGCGCGCCGCCTTCGCTTATCGAGAATGGCGTCATAGCCTTTCCAGTCCAACGCGATGGTCAGTTGAGTGTCGCTATGTACGACACGGAGGCGCGGAGATGGTTGGATGAAATCGTGGCCAAGGGCCAGTCGATCGATTGGGGTGACGGTTTCCCGACGGCATCGCATGGTAGCTCTTATACACCGGACGTCTTCTGGATCGGCTCAAACGGCTATCTGACGCTAACCTCGGAACTTGGTACGCGTCGAGCTGAGACATATGCCTTTCCTGCGACAGTGAAGACAGTGGCCGGTGTTCCACCTTTAAGAGATGAGCAGGACACAATCTATGCACTCGCCCGAACTGCCGAGCATTATTGCTATGTGAGCCTATCGCCGAACAGCAGAACGGTCATCTTGAGCGGTCCACACGTTGCTGCGGGGCGAGGGCGCTACATCGGACGAGACTTTTATCCCTCCCTATGGAGCGACGAGGTTGTGACCTTCCAGATTGAAGCTGGCACGGGCAAGATCCTGTTGCCGCTGGCATTCACCACCAATGCTAAAGGGGCAACAGAAAGCGCACTTGTGCTGCTGGTCGACGGCGTCCATGAGATTGATGCCCTTTTCTCTAAATCGGGGGAGAGCTGGTTCAATAGTCGACTTTATTGGCATAGCGGGTCTCAGTTGTATCCGCTGCAGATATCGCTTCGCCTCCGCTCTCGTTTCGACATTATGCTGCTGCTCGAAGAGAACGCACTCATTGTGGGGAGCAGCTTGACGAATGACTTTTACAGGCTCGAGCAATGATTACAAAGATTCTAGCATCGTTTTCTCTTCTGGTTTTGACCTTGTCATGCTCGAATGCTCAAAGCCAAACAGTTCGTCAGGTATATCTGGTGCAGAACTCGGGTTGGATGGAGCCCTACTATCTCGATCCCGCATCGCAATTCGTGGCGCTTGCGGAAAGCCTGATTTCGGCGACACAGCTCGAGGGTGTGGATATTACGCTTGCGTCATTCAATCAGAACGGACAAATCCCAAACCGAACCTCTCCTGACGTTGTCTATGCAGGCGCTTATTCGGAAGAACTCGTGCGAAATGGTGTAGCGAAGATCGATTTGCCGCGCCGGCCCAACGGGCGTTATGCTGATGCCGATTTTCTTGGAGCACTCAGCGTTACGATCAGCGATCTGCTCAAGGGAGACGAAGGCATCATCTGGATGCTGAGCAACAACAAGAATTCACCGAATAACGACCAAAACATCGCTGCCAATACCCGTGGCTTCTATGAGTTGCTGAGAGGTTCCGATTTCATCACCCGAATTGTCGCGTTTCCTCTGCGGATGTCGGTGAGTGGTCCAAATTTTTCCGAGAAGGGTTTCATCGTCTATGGCATTGCCTATGGTGAAAGTGCAGCGCAGGCGCTTGACGTCATTACGGCGCGCGATACCCCTTTGCGGGCGCTATTTGCTGATCCTCCGGTTTTCCTGAAACCGCTTGAGCCGCAGACGCTCGATCTCGAACTCAACCCGCAGGCCTTCGCGGACGGTGCAGCCATATCGATGCAAAACGGAGTCGTCGTTATCGATGGGTTGGAAGGTGGAAGGCAGACAAATGCCGCATTTGTCGCTCGCGTCCGCAACGTGGCTTATCCCAAGAAGATCGTTTCCGCCGAAGTACGAACGAGCTGGAATGGTTATGATGCGACCCAGAACGTGACGGCTGGCGCTGTGCCCGCCATCCGTGATCTCGCGACGGGCGCCACGTCTGACCCCCTCAGTTTGACCCTCGCTATTCCACCAGTCACAAAAGAGCCGGGAGTAGCAGGTCTTCTTCAGACCGAAGCTATGGTTGACGGTTATCTCGATATAACGCTTGAGAAGCTGTCTTTCGATCTCGACGACAGGTTCGTGCAGAAGGCATCGGCCGTATTCGGCGGCGACATGATGGGGGAAGGGCAGCGCACTTTCCTCGAGCAACAGCTTCCTTCGATTTTTTTCGATTTCCGCTCAGTTGACACAAGCATCACGCGGGTGCCTGTCCGTTTGATCATTCGCTTCCCCGCATGGCCGCTTTATGTCGGAGGCTTTGCCATAGCGCTCCTCATCGCGGCTTTGGTCGCCCTGCCGATCCTTCTTTTTAAGGCCCGCATGCATGTTGTGCAGGCGGGTGGAACTTCGCACAAGTTGTTTCTTAAGCCCGGCCAACAGTTGGAAGTGTCCGGGCCTGACGGCAGCCGTCACCTTGTACGAGGCCGGATATTTGGCGCCCCTTCCGTTGCAAGCATCAGTTGATGTGAAATCTGTCCTATTGAAACGTCCGTCTTTTTGAAAGCAATCAATGTCCAGCCAATCTATCATGCTCGCCCAGTCAGACTTCAAGATTCCGGCTCCAAAAACCAGTGCGCCGAACCAGCCGGAGACATCGCCGAAACCGGCAGAAGCACCGCCACAAACTCAGTCCGGCACTTCTGTGCCGAACACAAACGTCGGGTTCAATCTTGGGAAACCGGTCTCATCCACCGAAATTGCGATTGCAACGGCAGTCTTCCTCGTTCTCCTTATCCCGTTCTTCTTCGCCAAGATGGCAGTAACGCGCGGTCTACAGACGCGTCTTGCAGCGCCTGGGGCAGCCTCAGGAGCGGGTTGGATGTTCTTTACTTGGCTAGCATACACGGCGCTATTTCTGATCGTCGCTTATGTTGGCAGTTTTTGGGCTCAACTTCTTATAGTAGGTCCAGGTGGCATTATTTGTTTGGTTTTGCTTATCATTTTTCTGGCCATGCGCAGTCAGGCGCTGAAGACACGCCGCTAGACGCGAAAGGATGCTGATCATGGCAGATAATAAAGTGAGCGATTCGGTTCAGCAGGGCGCAGACGTTCTGCAAGACGTTATGCCAACAGTGTTTGTCGCTCTCGGCGGCACGGGTATGGAGGTTCTTCTCAGGTTGCGCCGCCGTATTCTCCAGCACAACTGGAACGGCAAAAGTATCATGAGCCTCGACGAATTCCCCCCGGCGAGGTTTGTCTATTTCGACACGGATACAGCCGAAGCACGCGAGAGTGGGCGGGCCGCAACAACTGATATCCTCGCTTCACGAGTCGCCTTTTCCAAAGGGGAAACGATCCAGAAAAAGGTCGATACCGGCCATTATATGGCCGAGATCGAGAATTTTCCGATCATTCGCGAATGGTTGCCTCAAGGCGACCTCGACAAGATCGATACCGAAAAGGGCGCAGGACAGGTGCGAAGCATTTCCCGCCTGCTGTTCTTTGACGAGTACTCGAATTTCATGAATATGGTGCGAACACAATCTGATCGCGTTATGCAGAATGTGACGAATGAATCGAGATTGCTGAATCTGGGGCTTACGACCAGTGAGCGTCTACGTATCGTTGTTGTCGGCTCTTCCGCCGGTGGAACCGGGTCAGGCTCGTTCATCGACGCAGGTTATGCTCTGCGTTCCATGCGCGCTCCTCGCGCGGATCAGGTCGATTTATTTCTTATGCTGCCGGGTGGATATCGCGATGCGAATAAGGAGCGTGTCTTTGCAAACACCTACGCGGCACTTTCCGAACTCGAGTTTGCGATGCTAGGCAGCCGCAATCCGCCTTACACATCTCGCTGGACGGAATACGACAAGCCCGAGCCGGACGTCCGTTCGCCTTACAGCGACGTCTTCTTATTCGACCGGCAGAACATCGCCGGTCAACAGACCGGTCAGAAGGAAGACATATTCGACATGGTAGCCGACATCCTCTTTGAGGATTTTGGATCAAGCGATTTCGCGCGTCGCAAGCGTTCCGTTGCGGTTAATCAGCAGCGCCATAAGCTCGGCCGGTATATTCCCAATCTTCCCGAATGGCTGAAGGACGGTCTCTTTTATTCGCGCGGTTATTCCGCGATAGGCCAGACGACGCTGATCTCCAAGGCCAGCATGCAGGTCGAGGAACATCTTTCGCGAAACAATTCCGCGATGGTGCGTGCCTTCTTTGGCATGGCACTCGACAGCCAAACGAAGATTGCTACGACGGAAGAACGTGACGCTTTCATGCAGGAACGGCTTCGGTTGACGGCTAAAGCTTTCAGCGATGAATATGACGAACGCGGTCGCTTTCAACAGGACCCCATTACAGACTACGCGTTGATTGAATATTTGCTTCTCCGTGAGGATAAAAGTTCTATTGCGGTGACGCTGGCTACTGAAATCGAGCAGGATATTGCTGGCATTCAGGCGCGAATTCCGGACCATAAGGCCTGGGAAGGCGAAGTGCGCCGTGTCGTTGAGATGCGGCAGAGGGATATCGATGGCCGGGTTGGTGCCGGCACGACATATGGTCCAAAAGGAACGGAAATCGCGCAGTCGCGTGAACGTTTCGAAGCCATGCTTCTTAGCCGGAGCAGCGACGAAGGTAGCCTTCGCGGTGATTTCTATCGTATTCTCGATGATCAGGAACGCGGCGGACTGGAATACACGATTGACCTGATCACCAAGATCCAGTCCCGTCTCGACGACTCCGGCAGCGGCATCATTGCCCGTCTTGCAGAAGCTGAAGAGGCCTATGCAAAGCGTGCGAATCGCCTCAACGCGGAACAATTGTCCGCCTCTATCGACCGCCTGGGCCAAGCGGCGCAGGGTGGTTTCCTTTCAGGCGGTGGACGCAAGGCAAGCGAAAAATATATCAATCAGGTTCGTGATGATCTTGTTGCTTCGCTACAAGCCCGTCTTCGCGCCATCGCCTGCAAGGAAGCAATCGCCTTCCTTCAGCGTACTGCTCAGTTCCTCGGTACGGCTCAGGGGCTCGATCAGCGCGGAGAACCACTTTGGAATGGTCTCATCGGCGAATTCCAAGGTGGCAGAAAGCGCGTCAGGTCGCTGCTGTCAATCATCGACGCCGATACGGCGAGACTTCAGGATGCATTGCTGAGGGGTGATGGTGGAACGTTCTTCGTCATCAAGGACAAGGGCGTCGACCTGCCGCAGGAAGATGCTGAGATTCATCTGGCGTGGGCTCGTGAGGCTTTCGCCAGCATTGGCGGATCGAAGGAGATTTTCGCACAACTCGATAACGAGGAAGGACGTCTGGAAATACTGGGCTTGCTACGCGGCGTAACAAGCCGCCGCTTGGGTAGCTATCGCCAGCGTATCCCCTCGGTCACAGACGCACTTCGACAGTTACCCGTCGGAGAGCAGCAGCGCTTGATGGAGCTGCTCGTTGTTCGCGCCATGCCCTGGATCTACACGGATTTCAGCAAAGGCTTCAAACCGGACAACGAAAACTACAAGATGTTCATCGCGGTGGATGGCGCCAAGTCGTTCCGCTCCGAGTATGACGAGATGCTGCGCTCCCGTCTACCGGGCCAATCTGGGCTCTCTTCTCTTTCCTATGAGGAGTCCGGTGTCCCCGGGCAAATCGTCTGCTATTGCGAAATTTCAGGTCTTCCGCTTGATGCCATTGCGTCCATCAAGTCGGAATGGCGGCCTTCATATCAGCGAGAGCAGGGCAAGCCCGATGGCCTGCCGCTGCACAACCATCGAGATGACCTGCGTTTCCCCGATCCGATAGTGCCTAGCAATGCTGAATTGGAGGAGTTGCGCGAGCGCATCAAACTCTTCCTTCAGGGGATCATTGTCGGTGCGCTGAGGTTCAATGCCACTCGTAAGGTTTATGAGATCGAGGCGACACGACACCATTGGGACCGTATCGGCGACGAAAAATATCTGAGAAGGCGCGGCTTTCAACCGAGCCAACGCGCGATGCTGTCCGAACAGATCAAGCGGACGGAAGACAAGCTGTCCTTCGTTCAATATGTGGCGTTGGCAGCTCTGGCGCAATGGTACAGCCGGAGAGTTTATACGCCTAAGCCCTATCAGCAGCAGGAGCGAGGAGCGCTCGTCAGAAAAGGCGGTATTGGATATCACACATGCCGAGAACTGGAGCATATCTTTACTACACATGCCCAGCGAATTGGGGGTAACCTTCCGGCAGGGTTGTCCATCGCCGACGCTAAGGATCGCTTGATCGAAGCTATCCATCAATGGACGAATATCCTCACCGGTACTTTGGACGATGTGGATGACAGCGAGGTCGGTCGCGATCTTGAGGATCCGGTCGAACTGCGCGCAACCGACAAGCGAGCAATCAACTGGCCGAGCTTTTCGGACGCTGAGCTCCTGAGGATTATCAGCGGGGAGCCTGAGCAGATATCGACGGTTGCTGCGGCCGCACCTGTTCATTTTGCCTCGCCCCCCCCGGCACCATTTGCGTCGGCTCCTGGCAGCCCGGCCACGCCTGCACAGCGTTTCTGGTTATACAGTCAGGATGGTCAGGTTGTCGGCCCACACGATATTCCGGCATTCCAGATGCTCGCGCAATTGGGACAACTGCGAGCTGACATGAAGGTATGCCCGGAAGGCAGCCAGACCTGGCTCAGCGTCAATGATGTCGTTGCTCTTTCGGCGCTCTTGCCAAAAGTTGCCGCACCACCACCACCACCACCACCACCACCGGTTTGAACAAATCCTAGATCTGGAGAGAGAAATGAAATTTGGGAAATTTTTTCGCACGTCAGCGTTCTGCACGATGATCGCGGTTACGCTTGCGTCCTGCCAGAGCGGCGCTGTAGGCCAGAACACGGCAATCGGTGCTGGTCTTGGCGCTATGGTCGGCGGTTTGGGTTGTGCCGCTGCCGGTGGTAAAGCTGGAGCCTGCGTCGCACTGGCAGGTGTTGGCGCTCTTATTGGTGGTGGCATAGGTGCGCAGATCGATGCACGCGACCGCGAGCGTCGCGAAGCGGCGCTACGTCAGGCACGTTCGCAATCGAAGCGCGTAAGTTGGCGTAATCCGCAGACTGGCAATAGCGGCACAATTACGCCGTTGCGAGCTGTAGTGCAGAACGGACAGAATTGCCGCGTCATTCGTGAGAGCTATGTCAAGAATGGCGAGCCGATCAGCGCTGAATCGACAGTCTGCTCCTGATCAGGATGCAAGCTTTGAGGACCAAAAATGTTATAGACCGCCGGAGTTTTTCCGGCGGCCGTATTTTGCTGATGTTCGTGCTGTCTTGCACGATATTTTTGCCCACCAACGCGAAGGCAGACAGCATATTTGAAGACGTCTACCGGCGCTCGGAAAGGGAAAAACTTCCCGAAGGGAGTATAGCGGTTGGTTCCGGAGCTTTCATTTCACCGTCAGCGGTTCTGACTAGCGGACATGTTATCGCCGGGTGCAGGTCTTTCCTGGTCGAAAATCCGTATGTTGACGAATTGACTACAGTCAGGCTTGGCAGCCTCGATAGAAACCGTGATGCCGCTGTTCTGTTGGTGGATGGCGCAAACTCCCGTAACTTTCTTGGTTTCGCCGATAGCGGTGCATCCAGCCACTTGAAGATCATGGGGTATACGGCAGCGGCGGACGCTGCCGGCGCTCCGAATGTATATCGAACCAAACGACTTAGAACATCTGTTAAGGGTATGGTCGCACTCAGTAGCAACGTGCCGGCAGGTATGTCAGGCGGGCCTGTGGTTGACGAGAACGGCTCTGTGGTTGCGATATTGACAGGTCGGTTCAGCGCGAATGGAGTGGGGACCGTGGCTTCGTCTGTTTCGGCATTCTCGAACCGCATCCTGCGATATTCCCGCCAATGGAGTTCAGGTTCTGTGGAAGCCGCAGTGGTGAAGATAAGGTGCAATCGATGAAACACTGTTTCGCTCTGATCTACTTCACTATCTTGTGTTTCGGTGCGCCGTACTCCGCAGCCTCGCAGGAATTCGTGATGGAAGCAGACAGGCAGCGAGTAGCGGCGTTTGTGGACCGTACGCTGAAGGGTGGACGATCCAATGTTGCTGTTCGCGAGACAGTCTCGGGCTCCGTGGCCGCAACCGTTGTGCCGCGGCCTATGATCTCGCGTGCTACAGGCGAGATTTGCGATCGCTGCATCGATTTCTGCCGCGATTACAGTTTGACAATAGAGTTGGATAGCGGCCTCGATACAATGATCTATTCAGGCCGCAGTTGCATCGTGACACCGAACAGCGATCCTTCAAGCGGCCCATGGGCTCCGGTCCGGCCACTAGCTCTTTCAGAGCAGCGTTCCATCATTCCCGCCCAGACGCTTTCGGAAACAAAGGATTATCTCCGTCAACTCGATTATCTGCCATCCGGCAAAAGCACTGCCACATATGGCGTGATGTCCGCATTGGCGGAATTCCGCCGCGACGCCAAACTGCCACAACCGTCATCCTACCAGGTCAACGAGGATGACCTGCGAAACCTTCGGCGTGCCGTGGCGAATTTGGGAAGATCATCCACTTGTCGTGCTGCAAGCGAAAGTTACGTTGCGTGTGGGCGCTTGAATTAAAGTGTGTGCCCCCTAAAAGGGGGGAAGGGTCTCGCAAGACATCCGCAAAAATCAAGCCGATAGCGGTTCATTGGACACTGACCCGCTATCCGTTTGATCACCTGTTCAGAACTGCTTGTTCGCCCGCTCCCAGTGCCAGCCGCGCCGCCTGATTTCGTTCCGGTGTATCTGCCAATTTGTAGCCGGATTCGAGGAGTTTATTCGTATAGATCTTGTTGTAGATGAACGCCCAAATCAGATTCACGATAAACCACCCAAATCCGACGCCCAATAAGCCTGCAATGAAACCGACGACCAACATACCAAGACCGATGCCGACGTCCCCTCGAAGGAGCGCGGGAAACCCTCCAAAGAAAAAACTGGTCCAGCTAAATCCATAGAGGCCTGTTTTGCTTACTCCTGATTGCGGATGCTGTAATTGAACTGCCGTCGCCATTTTTGTCCCCATTTTAGATAGAGTGACAATCTATCCGACAAAAAAATAGGTGCAAGCCATGTTTATAGTCGGATCTGAAAAAGTACGATGAATTACAAGTCTCGCTGCATTCAGGCCCCCGCAACCACGCTACAGCACGACATGCTATCCGGCAGTAGTCTAAAGCCACGATCCAGTACGCTAAACAGCTACGATCAAACGCTAAACTCCTGTAATAAAAGTACATTCCAGAATTGACAGCTGCAAAGCGGGGCGCACGTTCGCGCAGATCTTGCGGCGTGTCCGAGGGATATACCCCGGAGATCGGGGCCGACTTCTCATTCGAATTTCCAGCCAATCATGAAAACGAACAGGTCTCATTGGAGATCGACGATCCCTCATGAGGCGAAGGCTGGCGGAGACCCGGCGAGTTTTCGGGCTCAGTTTCCGGAGATGGATGACCTATTGAACTATATATTCCAGGCTTTTCACGGTTGAAGGAAGGTACGTCAATGAATTGGGTTAGACTAAGCTATCTGAACGGCGTCAGCAGTATCGAGCGCGCCTACCGTGAAAGCGTCAGGGCCTTTGAAGCTGAAGGCGCAAGGTCGGGAGAGCGCTGGAGCGGCTGCGGTCGGAGCCTGACTTTGATGCAGATGATGAAGAAACCCGAAACCATGCTGAACATCTTGGAGAGATCGCGCTGCAATCAGAGCAATCAGTCAAAGCGGTTCGCGAAGCCTTCGCCCTCATCCTGTATCACTATTGGGAACAGCGAGCCTGCTTCCACTTGAACGTAAAACACTACAGCCAACAGAACGTTTTCGACAAGGCTTCCGATTTCTTCAAAATCGAGACAGTCGGGATTGATCGCCTGCGTCAAATTGTGAACGTGCTCAAACATGGCAAAGACGAGCTTTTCAAAAATGAGTATGGGTTATTCGACCAAACGCTGATCCCACAAAAGCCTCTATCCGAAGATGAGCTTGGGCCGGAAGCGTTTCATTATCGAAATGCATTACGCCTCTCAGCCGCTGACCTCGATGCAGCATTCGTAGCCGTAAAAGCGTCGGGTCCGTCCAGTGAGTACCCTCCAGAAGAAGATGATGAGGAGACTGTCAGGGCATCGAGGAAGTGCTGGGTAGCCGCGTTCTTGTTCTCAAGCTCGCCTTAATATCTGCCAGCAGCCTTATTCCACGCCGTCCATCGAACAGGCCGTAGGTTCCCGCTCTCATCGGAGATGGCTTTGCGTCCCAGGAAAAGCTCGATTGAACATGCTGATCCGTTTATGTCCATACCCCTAAGACCTTCGGGACCGAGCGTCGGATAGTCTTTGCCGATCTCAACATCAGGGAGGACCATCACCCGGATCGAAGGGGGCAGATTGGTCATCCGATCCAGGAGGTTTTTCTGCTCCCACCCCGCTGCGTCATTGTCGAAGAGACCGATGGTCTTCTGCGACAACCGGACCCCGGCGAACGCCTTGATCATCTTGGTTGCAGCCGAGACGCCGCCCTCGATCTTAAACTCCTCGAAGTCGATGAACTCATACATATCTGCGAATTCCGGATACATCGCCCGGATTGCTCGCGACAGTATCTTCGTGTCGGACGTCCCTTCCGTCAAAATCAGGACGTTCCCAGAGGCTTCGATAAAGTCATATTCGTAATCGACGGGGAGGGCATTGAGGTTCTCTCGGATCGAAAGTGTGTGGTCATAGTCGAAGCTTTCAGTGAACTCCGTCCAGATCACTTCCGGCTTATAAACATCGATATAAAGTGCTAACGCGGCAAAACTATCTGCGAAGTTGAAAATGTGGACCCCGCCGAAACGAAGAAATTCGTCAACTCCTGCGGCAGCCTGCTTGGCCTCCCAGGTTTCGAAGGTGAGGCCCTTCTGCTCGGCAATCTCTCTCGCGAAGTCGGGGTAGTCACCACCAGCGACCAGTTCCTCCCCCGAGCGATGTGGTGGGCATATTCTCGTTCCCACAAAGTTCTGCATCGTTCCGCCGTGTAGCCCTGCACCTCCATACGGCGGCGAACTTTGGCCGCCGGTGCGCAGAAGTAGCTAATGACCTTTTCCTCGTCCTCGTACCATTCAAGGGCTTTTGCCCTGATAGCCGGGTGTGCGTCCTTGATCGGGCGCTGATAGAAGTCGTCGTCTGTGAAGCACAGTCTGGACGCACCCTCCCAGTTATATTCAAGATCGCGGAAAGCCTTGTCGTCTGTATAGAAATCGCGCTCGCTCATCTCGTCCTGATCTCGATTGTTTCCACCGGCATATCATTTTCGTCGGCCATTTGTCCCTTGCGTCACGTCGGCCAATAATTTGCTCAGGTAATCGCAACAATGGGAGGTTTTACCTATGGCAAAATTATTGGCAGCTATTCAAAAGGCACTAGTATCGGCATTCAGAACGGCCAAATCACTCGCTCGTATGGGCATTCGTAAAGCTGGGAACTTCAGCAGGGCTGCACTCGCGAGCCTGTCCGCCGGGGGAACGAAGTGTAAGCATCACTCTGGAGAAGGTGGCTGCCAACCCAGACCGATACTGTCGAGACCCTTCCGGCATGAATATGCAGCGCCATATGTTCGACGAAACTGTCGCTGGAGGTGAATTAGTTCGGCTGGCTTGCGTTTTGACAAACGCGGCTGATTGCGGCAACACGGTGATGTTTGCAGGTTACATGAGGCTGCGCGATATCTTTGAGCCGATTACCTTGCTCACGGGCAAGGTAATCGGCTCATTTCTGCGTCATAGTCCGCCCGACAAGATGATGGAGAAAGGAGGTTTCGGTCTAGACTGCTAGTTTGGGAACGGATTGACTCCGCTAACCAAATGTCGGGTCGACCACTGGAGCCGGCGGGGCGGACGTGGGATTTATCAAGACTGGAAGCTCACCTACCAAAAGCATAGAGCTTTCTCCTTTCTTTGATGATCGCAACTGTCGAATGTTTGACCGTAGGTCTCCCGCCAGTTGGGAGACAGACCGTCGCGGACCCTCGGTTCGCATTCTCTTGAAATGCGCCCAGGAACACCACGCGGCTTGTTGGTCGTGGTTGTCAAAGCCGCTCATGTGGGCGTGGTAGCGTCCGAGCACGAAAAGATGGACCGTGGGCGATTTGGGGCTTTGGAAGCCAAGCCTGGCAACCAGCTCGTCGACGCCATTCTGCTTGAGCCATGAAAGCACGACATCAATCCAGCGATTACTTTCATTCACTAGGTTCTGGCCCGTACTCCGCCGGACGCGATTGTCCATGCTGACGGGTTGCTGCCACTTGAGTTGGAAGATTGCGAGCTCGTTAGTTTTGGTGTCGAGGGTCGCGAAGTCGATGTCGGTGGCTACCTTGCCATCGAGGCGGAGTTTCAAATTGCCGGTATTTCGTTTCCACCGCGGACCTGCGTAGAGTTGCTCGAGTTCGCGAACCCATCTGGCTTCCCGGTTGTTGGCAATACGAAACCAGTCACTCTCGTAGCGCGCGCGCAAGTCCGTAAGAAGAAATTGAAACGGGTTTATATCAAGCCCATAGACTGGAAGGATGAATGTTTCCGAGGAAGCTTGGACGACAGGTGCCCATGCCGCTTCACTTCTTGATGTATGGACATCCAAGTTCTCGCCCGACAAGATCAGGGAGTCGAGGATCTCGCTAATCTCTCTTGTATCAGCGTCCATGTAGGCCGAGACAGATTCAATAAAGTATGTGCGGTTTGCGTAAGTCGTAAGCAGGTTTCGCATATCCGCCGATCGACTGCGGGCTCGCAACATCGCAGCGAATGCTATGTGTTTTTGCGACCGCGCCGAGAGTGCCTCGAGCACTGAAACATATCTCGAGAACGGGCGCCCTCCGATGACATCGTCGGGTCCGACAAGATCCTGGCTCTGCATGCGCTTAAGGTAAAGGCGTGCCCATTCAGAGAAATAATCATCGATGTCTTTCGTCGTCGAATACGAGACCTTCCAGCCCCCGACCAGTTCGACGCAACGCTCCATGTGGCGTGCCATCTTCCGATGGCGTTGCTCCAGCCTTCGTTCATGGCCGCGATTGTTCCATGTAGCGACACTGCTTGCCCATTGTAGACCGTTCCAGCCGATTTCCTCGTCGAAATACGACGGTGCGTGTTCGCTGAGGATCAATACGTCCGTGTCCGCACCATCATTTGGACGTGAGTGACGACGCAACTCGCCTTGTATAATACCTTCGCGTAGCCATCCTTCGTAACGTTCCCCGATCTCCAGCATCGCGCACTCAAAAAGCAGATCGTCGCACTTCGCTTGATTGGCTTGTCTCGATGGAAAATCCTTGAAAGCCTGTGCTTGTAGCGTGGGAGGCAAAACACTTCGAAGTGCCTTGTTCACCCCCCAGGTCGACAGCTTGCGATAGTGATCGTCTTCGGCGGTAAGTTTTCTCGACGGTTCCATAAGGTTCGTCATGAAGAGATCGTCGAGGGCTCTTAGAACTTCGTAGGTGATGACCTCCGAGGGACGGGCGTAGGGTTGAACTTTCGAGCGTTGAACGTCGAGGGCCACAAGAAGCGCGTAGAGCGCTTCGCTGCCTTGCTCGGAATTTGCCACTGCCAGGTTTCTCCCCAATCTTGAGATTCAGTGAACATCCCCCGTCGCGGCTGGAAGTCCGACCGCGAAAAAGGTGCTGGAGCTTGCGTCGAATGTCGACGCTATTTCGATTTTGCGGTCAAGCGCATCCGCAAGTCTTGGCTCACGACGCCGGCCGTCGACAAGGCCTTTGCAGGGGTGTCGACGTCGCACTCCCAAACTGTGATGACGTGCCATCCGTCTTCCTCGAGCTGCTTCTGAACCCGCTTGTCGCGGTCCACGTTTCGAGTGAACTTCTCGACCCAGAACTCAGTGTTCGACTTTGGCGTCGTAGCGACCTTGCATCCAGGATGGCGATGCCAAAAGCAGCCATGGACGAATATGACGCAGCGGTACTTGGCCAGCACCAGGTCAGGCTTGCCCGGCAAGCCCGTTCGGCCGGTGGCACTCCCGTCACGCTGTCGATGATCTGGCCGACCGGTGCCGAGATCGATGCGGCCATGGAGATGGCGTCCAGGGTCGAGGATTTCGCGCCGGCCTATGACGCGGCCGA
>Ga0075032_1000724_pt1 | contig 14680 bp, 12 predicted proteins | sample SynthPrep_1_END__FD_71386 | JGI IMG/M metagenome (GOLD analysis project Ga0075032, IMG submission 71386) | Synthetic microbial communities from Ohio, USA - SynthPrep_1_END_DS7_MetaG | ecosystem: Engineered > Bioreactor > Aerobic > Activated sludge | place: USA: Ohio, Columbus | collected 2014-04-10
CGCTCTGTACTCAGTCACGGGCTCGAACACCCCAGCGCCTACCAAACTGCACGGACCGGTCTGGCCGCCTCAACGGCGTTCAGACTCTACCGCGCTGGTCTGGTCTAAAGATACAAGCGTTCAACCGGCCGCCATCCCCAGCACGATGTCCGCGAAGGCCTGCGCCAGCGGCGTCGCCTGCTGCGGCAACACCAGCGCGCTGAGGCCGCGGGCCTCCTTGTCGCGCAGCGGCAGGTAGCGGATGCCCTTGGGCTGCAGCGTGGTCATCCGCTCCGGCACCACCGCGATGCCATAGCCGGCGGCCACCAGATCCAGCATGGAGGTCTTGCGCGAGATGATGCGGGCGGTGGCCGGCACGAAGCCACGGCTGAGGCAGAGGTCGGTCACCAGCCGGGCGAGGCCGCCGCGCTCCAGGTGGACGGCGGTGACGAAGGGCTGCTCGCGCAGGTCGGCGACGGCCAGCGTCTCGCGCGCCGCCAGCGCATGCGCCTGCGGCAGCGCCACCCACAGCCGCTCGGCCGGCAGTTCCAGGAAGCGCACCGCCGGATCGCGCCTGAGCACCGGCAGGCGGATGATGCCGAGGTCCGCCCGGCCGCCGGCCACCTCGCCGATCTGGCTTTCGGAGGCGATGCGGTCCAGGTCGATGCGGGCGCCGGGGCAGGCGGCCAGAAAGCGCTCTATCGCCGGCATCAGGCTGCGGGCGGGCACCGAACTGGAGTGCAGCAGGCGCAGCACGCCCGCCTCCCCACGCGCCAGTTGCCCGCCCTCTTCCGCCGCCGCGGCCAGCAGGTTCTGCACCGACCCCACCCTGTCCCGGTAAACCGCGCCCGCCGGCGTGAGCCGCACGCCGCGCGGTTCGCGCTCGAAGAGCTGGAAGCCCAGCTCTTCTTCCAGCTGGGCGATCTGCCGGCTCAAGGCCGGCTGGGCGACGAAGAGCGCGGCCGCCGCCTGGGTGAAACCGCCCAGGTCGGCCACGGTGAGGAAATAGCGTATCTGCTTGAGGCTAGGCATTCCGTTTCGGCATGGATAGCGAGAAAAATCGGTATTTGTCTTATATCCAACCCCTTCCGAGAATGGAAGCCCCTGTACCGCTGGCCTCCCTTCCATGACCGATACGACTGTGTTCTTCACCTTCACCGAGCACCCGGCGCTGCTCCTGCTCGCCTTCGCCGCCGTCGTGCTCGCCTACGCGGTGCTCACCCTGGTCGGCTTCGGCTCCGCGCTGATGGCGAGCGCGCCGCTGGCGATGGTGATGCCTGTGGCCAAGGTCATCCCTATGCTGGCGATGCTGGACTGCGCCGGCTCCTCGCTGCGCGGCTGGCGGGTGCGCAAGGCGGTGGCCTGGCGGGAGTTCGGCCGCCTCTTTCCCGGCATGCTGCTGGGGCAGGTCGCCGGCGTGCTCTTCCTCGCCCGCCTGCCGCTGACCTGGATGGCACTGGCACTGGGGCTGTTCGTGATCTGGCAGGGCGCCAGCGGCCTGCTGGCGCGCAGCCGCCCGCCGGCCGGGCTGCCGGAGCGGCCGTACGCGGCGCTCGGCAAAGGCCTGCTGGGCGGCGTGCTCGGCGGCCTGTTCGGCAGCGGCGGCTTCATCTATGCCGCCTACCTGGAGCGCCGGCTGGAAAGCCGCGATGCCTTCCGCGCCACCCAGGCGCTGCTCATCGCCCTCTCCACCGCCTGGCGCATCCTGCTCTGCCTGTCGGTCGGCCTGGTGGACCTCGCGCTGCTGAAGACGGCGCTGCTGTTCGTGCCGGCGATGGCGCTGGGCGTCCATGCCGGCCATCACATCGACCTGCGCATCAGCCGCGCACACCTCTTCATGCTGCTGAACGGGCTGCTGGTGGTGAGCGGCGCGGTACTGATCGGCCGTTTCGCAATCTAGCCCGACACCCGGCGGCGGCCGGCGAGGCTCAGCCGGCCTTCTTCGCTCCGTACATCGCCCGGTCGGCGTAGCGCAGCAAGGGCTCGATGCCGTCGCCATGCTCCGGGTAGAGCGCGATGCCGATGCTGGCGCTGATGTGAACGCTGCCGCCTTCCACCAGCACCGCCGGCGCCAGGGCCTCGCGGATCTTCAGCACCACCGCGTCGGCATCGCTTTCCCCGCCGATGTCCTCCATCAGCACCACGAATTCGTCGCCCGCCAGCCTGGCCACGGTGTCGCTGGCGCGCACCGCCCCGGCGAGGCGGCCGGCGAACTCGCGCAGCAGCAAGTCACCGCTGGCGTGGCCGAAGCTGTCGTTGACCTGCTTGAAGTCATCCACGTCCACATACAGCAGCGCCAGCCGTGCCTGCTGGCGTCGGCAGCGGGCGAGCGCCTGGCGGCAGCGGTCGTAGAGCAGGCGGCGGTTGGGCAGGCGGGTCAGCTCGTCGTACATCGCCGCCTGCAGCAGCTCCGCCTTCAGCCGGGCGCGCTCGATGGCGATGGCCACCTGGCCGGCGACGAAGGCCAGCAGTTCGCGCTCCTTCTCTTCATAGCCGGCGCCCGCAGGGCTGCGCAGCACCGCCAGGCCGACCGGCCCGTTGCGCGTGGCCAGCGGCATCAGCAGTGCGCAGCTGGCGCCCGGCGCGTCCCCTCCAAGCAACAGCGGCTGGCCATCCCGCATGGCGCGCAGGCAGTGCTCGCGCCCGGCCGGCATCTCCGCCTCCTCTGCCTCGCCCTCGTGCTCCGGCCAGCCTTGCCGATAGACGAAGTCCAGCACGCCGCCCGCAGGGTCGCAGGTCGCCACCGCCATCGCCGCCACCGGCACCAGCGCGGCGACGATGCGGTGCAGTTCCGGCAGCAGTGCCTCCAGCCCGGAGGCGTTCTGCGCGGCCTCCGACACCGCGTAGACCGCCGCCTGCAGCGCTTCCGCCCGCTTCAGCTCGGTCACGTCGCGGGCGACGCCGATGCGCAGGCGCTCGCCCTCCACCCAGCGTGCGGACCAGGTGAGGTGCACCGTGCGGCCATCGCGGTGGCGGTAGCGGTTCTCGAAGCCGATGCGCGCTTCCCCCGAGCTCACCCGCGCCATCTCGGCCACGGTCCGCGCCCTGTCCTCCGGCAGCACCAGGTCGAGCAGAGACTCGCCCAGGAGCGCCTGCGGGGTATAGCCGAGGATGCGCTCGCATGCGGCGCTGACGAAGACGACGCGGCCTTGCTCGTCGACGACGAAAACCGCATCCAGCAATAGATCGATGAAGTTGGGGAGACGTGCTTGCATTTCTGTTTTCATGCCTGGGGAGAGACGCTGTTGCCCGTTCCGGGTCCGACACCAGGAGGCCGTTCGTGCCGGCCAGTGGGCGGCAGTCTACGCGCGGCGAACGTGGCGCGAGTGTGTAGGACCTCTCGGCCATCGTTAAAGTGTGGCTTTCCCGCAAAGCCAGGACGCAGATGGACAGGCAGACCGAACTCCGCATCGCCAAGCGCCGCGCACGCGGCTGGCTGCTCGCCGCCGCGGCGCTTTTCACCGGCGCGCTGCTGGCCCCGCCCAGCGCCTGGCGCGACGCCCTGAAGGCCATGGCGGAAGCGGCGATGGTCGGCGGGCTGGCCGACTGGTTCGCGGTGTCGGCGCTGTTCCGCCGCATCCCCCTGCCGGTGGTGGGCCGCCACACCGACATCATCCCGCGCAACAAGGACCGCATCGGCGACAACCTGGCGGATTTCGTGCGGGAAAAGTTCCTGGATACCGGCTCCATCGTCGCCCTCATCCGCCGCCACGATCCCGCCGGCCGGCTGGCGCTGTGGCTGATGGCGCCGGAGAACGCGGAAACCCTGGGCCGGCAGTTGCTGACGGTGGCGCGCGGCCTGCTCTCCTTCGTCGACGACAGCCGCATCCAGCGCTTCATCAAGCACGCGGTGCATGCGCTGCTGGACAAGGTGGATCTCAGCCGCTCGGTGGCCACCATGCTCGACGGCCTGACGCAGGGCCGGCGCCACCAGGCGCTGCTGGACCAGGGCATCGCCCGCGTCATGGCGCTGCTGGCGCATCCGGACACCCGCGCCTTCATCAGCCAGCAGATCGTGCAGTGGCTGAAGCGGGAGCATCCGCTGAAGGAGAAGGTGCTGCCCACCGAATGGCTGGGTGAGCACGGCGCCGAGCTGATCGCCAACGCCGTCGGCAGCGTGCTGGACGAGATGGCCGGCAACGACGCCCATGTGCTGCGGGAGCACTTCGACCGCCTGGTGACGCGCTTCATCGCCCGCCTAAAGCAGGACCCGGAGATGGCACGGCGGGCGGAAGCGATCAAGGACTACCTGAAGAACGACGCCGCCTTCAACGGCTACATCGCCGAGCTGTGGGGCAGCCTGCGCGACTGGCTGCGGGACGACCTCGCGCGGGAGGACTCCAGCCTGCACGCCAGGGTGGTGGCGGCCGGCGAGTGGCTGGGCAAGGCGCTGGCGCAGGACCCGGCGCTGCGCGCCTCGCTCAACGACCACCTGGAGGAAGCCGCCGCGCGCATGGCGCCGGACTTCGCCGACTTCCTCACCCGCCACATCAGCGACACGGTGAAGGGCTGGGACGTGCGCGAGATGTCGCACCAGATCGAGCTCAACATCGGCAAGGATCTGCAATACATCCGCATCAACGGCACCCTGGTGGGCGGCAGCATCGGCCTGGGGCTGTACCTGCTGACGCAGGGGGTGGACTGGCTGCGGCAACTGGGCTGAGCCCCGCGCGTGCCGCTTTCCACCCCCGCCGCCGCGCCGCGACGTTTGCCAGCCCTTGCGGCTTTCGCCTATCCTTCGCCGGTTCGATCAGGGTGTTCCGGGCGCTGCCGCGCCGGGAATGAAACGGGAAGTCCGGTGCAGCGGAGATCATCCGCGAGTCCGGCGCAGCCCCCGCTGCTGTAAGCCTGACGGAAACGCCAGTCACATGTGCCACTGGGCCTCGCCCGGGAAGGCAGGCGGATTCCGGATGAAGGCGAGCCAGAAGACCGGCCCGGTTCGACTACAGATCATTACCCCGGGGTGTGGGTTGTCGCTGTCTGGTCCGGTCTCCGTGCGCCCTCGGGCGCCCTCCCGTTTCCAGCCTTGGTTCGTCTGCGCGCCAGCGCGCCGGCCATGCGCAGTCCACCCGCACTCCGCGCTGGCGCCCCAGGGGGCGCATGGAGCCGCGAGCGATGGACGAGGAAAAGAAGCAGAACCACAACGAGAGAATGCTGCGCAAGAAGGCGGTGGTGGATGCCGCCATCGAGCGCGCGCAGGAAGAGCGCGGCATCGTCGTGCTCATCACCGGCAACGGCAAGGGCAAGACCACCTCCGCCTTCGGCACCCTGTACCGCGCGCTGGGCCACGGCCAGCGCGCCGGCGTGGTGCAATTCATCAAGGGCACCCAGGCCACCGGCGAGGTCATCTTCCTGCAGCAGCAAGGCAGCGCCGCCGCCGCGGTGGAGTACCACGCCATGGCCACCGGCTTCACCTGGAACACCCAGGACTGGGACGCCGACAAGCGTGCCGCCGACGAAGCCTGGGCCCACGCCACCCGCCTGCTGCAAGACCCCAAGGTGAAGCTGGTGGTGCTGGACGAGCTGACCTACATGCTCAAGTACAACTACCTGGACACTGCCACGGTGGTCGACACCATCCGCCAGCGCCCGGCGCTGCAGACGGTGATCATCACCGGCCGCGCGGCCAGGCCGGAGCTGGTGGAGCTGGCCGACACCGTCAGCGAGATCGCCGACCGCAAGCACGCCTTCAAGGCCGGCGTGAAAGCCCAGGCCGGCATCGACTTCTGATGACGCGACCACGCTCCGCCGCCGTGGCGACGGCCCGCGCCCGCCCGCGCGCCGCTGGCGCATGGCGGCTGCGGCTGCGGCTGCGGCTGGCAGCGATGCTCGTGCTGCTGCCGGCCTGCCCGCTCGCCCAGGCGGCCACCGGCGGCGCCCCGCTGCCGCGGGTGATGTCCACCAACCTCTGCGCCGACGCCCTGCTGCTCAGCCTCGCCGATCCGGCGCAGATCGTCTCCGTCTCGCGCAAGAGCCAGGACGCCGGGCGCTCTTCCCAGGCCGGGCTCGCCCGCCGCTTTCCCGCCAACGACGGCAGCGCCGAAGAGGTCATCGCCGCCCGGCCGGACGTGGTGCTCGCCTCCCGCCGCTGGCAGGCCCGCCACCAGGCGGCGCTGTTCGAGCGCTACGGCATCCGGGTGGTGACCGTGCCCTTCCCCACCGACTGGCAGGGCATCTACGCCAGCACGCTGAAGATAGGCGGCGAGATCGGCCGCGGCGAAGCCGCCCAGGCCCGGGTGGCCGACGTGCAGGCGCGCATCGCCCGCATGCAGGCCGCCAGCACCCGCCCCAGCGCGCTCTACCTGCGCCCCAACGGCGGCACCGCTGGCGCCAACACCTATGTGGACGCGGTGTTCCAGGCCGCCGGCGTGCGCAATCACGCCAGCGACAGCGGCCGCAAGGGCTGGGGCCGGGTGGCGCTGGAAGAGGTGGTCGCCAATCCGCCGCAGCTCTTCATCACCAGCAACCTGGTGAACGACGGCGCCTACGCCCGCGGCGGCTTCGCCCGCCATCCGCGGATGCAGGCCCTGCTCGCCGACCGGCCGGTGATCCGCCTGGAGAACAACGACTGGGGCTGCAGCAACTGGCAGCTGGTGGAAGCGGCGGAGGAGATCGCCGCCGGGCTGCGCCGGCTGGAGCAGGCAGCGAAATGAACCAGGACAAGCTTCAGACGCTGTCGCCAAGCCCGGCCGTGCGCTCCGCAGCGGTGACGACCGCCATGAACGGCCCGTCGCTTGCGGCGGAGGCAAACCGCCGCCGCAAGCCGGTCCGCGCCCAGCCACACGGCGCCTTCACCCGTTCATCCCGGACACGGCCGAAAGCGCGATGAGCTTCTCCGCCACCCCCGCCAACTCAATCCTCTCCAACCAGGGCGCGGCACGCAGACGCACGCAGCCGCTGAGCGCCACCACGCTCAACGCCGGCCTGCTGCTGGCGCTGCTCGCACTGGCCCTGCTCTCCCTCGCCATCGGCCCGGTGCCGCTGTCGCTGGGGGAGATCGCCGCGGCCCTGCTGCCCGGCGACGCCGCCGGCAGCGAACTGCTCGCCCGCCAGCACGCCATCGTCACCGAGATCCGCCTGCCACGGGTGCTGCTGGCGCTGCTGGTAGGCGCCTCGCTGGGGCTGTCCGGCGCGGCGCTGCAGGGCCTGCTGCGCAATCCGCTGGCCGAGCCCGGCCTGCTGGGTGTCAGCGCCAGCGCCAGCCTGGGCGCGGTGCTCTGCCTCTACTTCGGCCTGGCGCAGATCAACGAATGGCTGCTGCCGGCCGCCGCCATGGGCTGCGCCGCGCTGGCCACGCTGGCGCTCTACCTGGTGGCGCGGCGGGCGGCGGGCAACCTCACCCTGATCCTGGCCGGCGTGGCCCTGTCGGCGCTGGCCGGCGCCCTCACCTCGCTGGCGATCAACCTCGCCCCCAACCCCACCGACGTGCAGGACATCGTGCTGTGGCTGATGGGCTCGCTGGCCGACCGCAGCTTCGCCGACATCCGCCTCTGCCTGCCCTTCATCGCCGCCGGCATGGCGCTGCTGCTGGCCTGCGGCCGCGAGCTGGACGCCCTCACCCTGGGCGAGGAAGAGGCCGCCAGCCTGGGCGTGAACCTGCGCCGGCTGCGGGCGCAGATCATCGTCGGCAGCGCGCTGTGCGTCGGCGCCAGCGTGGCCGTCACCGGCGCCATCGGCTTCGTCGGCCTGGTGGTGCCGCACATGCTGCGGCGGGCGGTCGGCTTCCACCCCGCCCGCCTGCTCGCCAGCAGCGCGCTGGGCGGGGCGGTGCTGCTGCTGGCGGCGGACGTGGTGCTGCGGCTGGTGAGCGGCGGCTACGAGCTGATGCTGGGCGTGGTCACCGCGCTGATAGGCGCGCCCTTCTTCTTCCTGCTGGTGTGGCGCGAGCGGGGGCGGCCGGCATGAGCGCCCGCCTGGAAATCCGTTCGCTCAGCGTCGTCCGGGGCGGCGCTACGCTGGTCGATGACGTCTCCCTCAGCGTCGCCGGCGGCGAGCTGTTCGGCCTCATCGGCCCCAACGGCGCCGGCAAGAGCAGCCTGCTGCGGGCGGTCGCGCAGTTGCTGCCGCATGGCGGCGAGGCGGAGGTCGATGGCCAGCCGCTGGCCGCACTCACCGCCGCCCGGCGCGCCACCCGGCTGGCCTATCTTGCCCAGGGCGACCACGCCGCCTGGCCGTTGACGGTGCGCGATTTCGTCGCCCTCGGCCGCCTGCCCCACCGCCCGCGCTGGCCGCGCTTGTCACGCCATGCTGACGAAGCGGGCGAAGCCGCCGTTGCCGCCGCCATCGCCCACATGGGCCTGGGGCCGCTGCAGCAGCGCCGGCTGGACCAGCTCTCCGGCGGCGAGCGCGCCCGCGCCCGCCTCGCCCGCGCGCTGGCGGTGGATGCGCCGCTGCTGCTGGCCGACGAGCCGGTCGCCAGCCTGGACCCCTACCACCAGCTGAGCGTGATGGAGCTGCTGCGCGCCGAATGCGACCTCGGCCGCAGCATCGTGCTGGTGCTGCACGACCTCACCCTCGCCAGCCGCTTCTGCGACCGCGTGCTGCTGATGCAGCACGGCCGCGCGGTGGCCTGCGGCGAGCCGCGCAAGGTGCTGACGCCGGCCAACCTCCAGCGGGTCTACCAGGTGCAGGCGATGCATGGCGAGCACGAACAGCAGCCCTATGTGCTGCCCTGGCGCTGCCGGCCGGCGAGCGAACAGGACAGCGGTGGCCAGCGGACGGAAACCGCCGAGCCGGAACACAGCGCATGAGCCCCACCACCATCACCCTCTGCGCCACCTGCGGCTACGACCCGCAGGCGCCGGACGCGCCACGGCGCGGCAGCCGTTTCGCCGCAGCAGTCGAGCAGGCCCTGGCCGAACGCGGCGAGGCGGCGCGGCACCTCCGCCTGCGCCGCACCAACTGCCTGATGGCGTGCAAGCGCGCTTGCACCGCGCTGGTCCGCGCGCCGGGCAAATACGCCTATGTGATAGGCGACCTGGGTGGAGACCCCGCCGCCGAAGCCGGCGCCGACTCCAGCGCCGAGCGCCGGGCCGCCGACACCCTGATCGCCTTCGCCGCCGGCCACCAGGCCAGCGCCGACGGCGTCGTTCCCTACAAGCAATGGCCGGAAGGCATCAAGGGCCGCTTCATCGCCCGCACGCCGCCGCCCGACGAGGGCTGAGCGCCTTCCTCTTTTTCCGGAGATCCCGATGTCCACCCAAGCCAAGATTCCCGCCACCATCGTCACCGGCTTCCTCGGCAGCGGCAAAACCACGCTGCTGCGCCACATCCTCGCCAACGCCGGCGGCCGGCGCATCGCCGTCATCGTCAACGAGTTCGGCGAGCTGGGCATAGACGGCGAAATCCTGCGCGGCTGCGGCATCGGCTGCGAGGAAGATGGTGGAGAGCGAACCGGCCAGCTCTACGAACTCGCCAACGGCTGCCTGTGCTGCACCGTGCAGGAGGAGTTCTACCCGGTGATGCGCGAGCTGATCGCCCGCCGCGACGAGATCGACCACATCCTCATCGAGACTTCCGGCCTCGCCCTGCCCAAGCCGCTGGTGCAAGCCTTCAACTGGCCCGAGATCAAGAACGCCTGCACGGTGGACGCGGTAGTCACCGTGGTGGACGTGCCGGCCACCGCCGCCGGCCAGTTCGCCCCCAACCCGGAGGCGGTGGACGCCCAGCGCCGCGCCGATCCCAACCTGGACCATGAATCGCCGCTGCACGAGCTGTTCGAGGACCAGTTGCTGGCCGCCGACCTGGTGGTGCTGTCCAAGACCGACCTTGCCGACACCGCCGCCCTGGCCGCGGTGGAAGCCCTGGTGCGCGAGGAGCTGCCGCCGGAGGTGAAGCTGGTGAGCAGCGACCACGGCAAGGTGGAACTGGACCTGCTGCTGGGCCTGGGCGCCGCCTCGGAAGACAGCATCCACCTGCGCGAAAGCCACCACGACCACGAGGAAGGCGAGGAGCACGACCACGACCATGACGAGTTCGACTCGGTGATCGTCAAGCTGCCGCGGGTAGACCGCGAACGCCTGCTGGCCACGCTGCAGGCGCTGGTGCAGCAGCACACCATCTTCCGGGTGAAGGGCTTCGTCGCCCTCGCCGACAAGCCGATGCGGCTGGTGGTGCATGGCGTGGGCCGCCGCTTCGACAGCTACTTCGACCGCCGCTGGCGCGCCGACGAAACCCCGGCCACCTACCTGGTGCTGATCGGCCAGGAACTGGATGCCGACGTACTGCGCGGCGCGCTCGAAGGCGCTGCCCTCTCTCCCGCTCAGGCCGGCTGATGCACCTGCTCGCCGCCCAGCCGGGCGGATTCGTCGACGACGCTGGCGTGATCACCCGCATCGCGCAGCAGCCAGCCGACATCGTCGTCCTCAGCGCGGCCGACACCACGCTGGCCCTGCTCGCCGCCGCCTGGTCGCAGCTGGCGGCGGAGGCCGGCACAGATGCAGACACGCTCGGCCTGCCCACCCTCCGCCTGGCCAACCTGCTGCACCTGCGCCAGCCGGCCTCGGTGGATCTCTACCTGGACGACGTGCTGCAGCACGCCCGCGTCATCGTCATCGACCACCTCGGCGGCGAGAGCTACTGGCCCTACGGCACCGAGCGCATCGGCGAACTGTGCCGGGCGCGCGGCATCGCCCTGGCGATGTTCTCCGGCGACACCAGCGAAGACCGCAACCTGCTGCAGAAAGGCACGGTGGAGGCCGAGATCGCGCGCACGCTGTGGCGCTACCTGCGCGAAGGCGGCGCCGCCAACGCGCGCAACTTCCACCGCTACCTCGCCGCCACCTTCTTCGGCCAGCCGCTGCAGGTGGAGCCGCCGCGGCCGCTGCCCACGGTGGCGCTGTTCCACCCGCGCCACGAAGTCGCCACCGTGGAGAACTGGCAGGCCGACTGGCAGCCCGGCGCGCCCTGCGTGCCGCTGCTGTTCTACCGCGCCCACCTGCAGGCCGGGAACACCGCGGTGTTCGCCCACCTGTGCGAGGCGCTGCAGGCGCACGGCATGAATCCGCTGCCGCTGGCCCTGCTGTCGCTGAAGGACGCGGTGGGCGTCGCCACGGTGCGCCGCCTGTGCGCCGAGCACCGGGCGGCGCTCATCCTCAACACCACCGCCTTCTCCCAGGCCACGCTGGACAGCGCCGCCGGCAGCGGCGGCTGGCAGGCCGAACTGGCCGCCGCTGCCGCCGGGCTGGCCGGCGATGTGCCGGTGCTGCAGCTCATCCTCTCCGGCGGCAACGAGGCCGGCTGGCAGGAAGACCCGCAGGGCCTGGCGCCGCGCGACATCGCCATGCACGTCGCCCTGCCGGAAGTGGACGGCCGCATCATCACCCGCGCCATCAGCTTCAAGGGCCTGGACCACCACAACCCGCTGACCCAGAGCGACGTGGTGCAGTACCGCGCCCACCCGGAGCGGGTCGCCTTCGTCGCCGAGCTGGCGCAGCGCTGGTGCCGGCTGCGGGCGCTGCCGAACGCGGACAAGCGCCTCGCCCTGGTGCTGGCCAACTACCCCACCCGCGAAGGCCGGCTGGGCAACGGCGTCGGCCTGGATACGCCGGCCTCGGTCATCGCCATCCTCGAAGCCCTGCGCGACGAGGGCTATGCGCTGGGCGAACTGCCGGCCGATGGCGACGCGCTGATGGCGCGGCTGAAGGAAGGCATCACCAACGACCCGGCGCAGTGGGCGCTGCGCCCGGCGCAACAGAGCCTGGCGATGGCGGACTACCTCGCCTTCTTCCAGCGCCTGCCCGCCGCCAGCCGCGGCGCCGTCCTCGCCCGCTGGGGCGCGCCGGAGGCCGACCCCATGCTGCGCCAGGGCCGCTTCATGCTCGCCGGCCTGCGCTGCGGCAAGGTCTTCATCGGCATCCAGCCGGCGCGCGGCTACGAACTGGACCCGCTGGCCAACTACCACGACCCCGACCTGGTGCCGCCGCACCACTATCTCGCCTTCTACTGCTGGCTGCGCGAAGTCTGGCGCTGCGACGCCCTGGTCCACGTCGGCAAGCACGGCAACCTGGAATGGCTGCCGGGCAAGAGCGTCGCCCTGTCCGGCGAATGCTGGCCGGACATCGCCCTCGGCCCGCTGCCCCACCTCTACCCCTTCATCGTCAACGACCCCGGCGAAGGCACCCAGGCCAAACGCCGCGCCCAGGCGGTCATCATCGACCACCTGATGCCGCCGCTGACCCGCGCCGAAAGCTACGGCCCCACCCGCGACCTCGAACGCCAGGTGGACGAGTACTACGAGGCGCTGATGCTGGACGGCCGCCGCGCCGAGGAACTGCGCCGCAGCATCCTCGCCCACATCCTGCGCCACGACCTGCACCGCGACCTCGGCCTGGAGGCGCCGCGCAGCGCCGAGGAAGAACAGCGCCTGCTCAACCGCACCGACGCCTACCTGTGCGAGCTGAAGGAAAGCCAGATCCGCGACGGCCTGCATATCTTCGGCCGCTCGCCCGCAGACCGCCTGCGCCGCGACACCCTGCTCGCGCTCGCCCGCCACCCGGTGGGCGATGGCCGCGGCGGCAACCACGGCCTGACCCGCGCACTCGCCACCGACCTCGGCCTGGGCGACGATTTCGACCCGCTGGACGCGGACTGGAGCCAGCCCTGGCAGGGCGCCCGCCCCGCGCTGCTCGCCGCGCTAGGCGAAGGCCCCTGGCGCAACACCGGCGACACCCGCGAGCGACTCGAACTGCTGGCGCTGCAAGTGCTGGAGCACGGCCTGCCTGCCGACGGCCGCGCGCGAGAACACGGCTTGCCTGCTAACACGCTCGCACTGGAACATGGTCTGCTTGCTGACGGCCTGGAACCAGGCACCCGGATGCAGCCCGCCGGATCCTCTCCCTCCCCCCTTGCGGGGGAGGGCCGGGGAGAGGGGAGCGCCTGCAAGGGCGCCGTGGCCGCCCTCCCCCTCTCCCCCAGCCCCTCTCCCACAGGGGGAGAGGGGAGTCAGGACGAGGACGCAAGCGAACAGGGAGACAGCCGCGCGGCCGATGAAAGCACCACGTCCCGCTGGCCCCGCAGCACCGCCGTGCTCGCCCGCATCAACGGCGACCTGCGCCCCCGCCTGGACGCCTGCGGCCCGCAGGAACTGCAGCAACTGCTGCGTGGCCTCGCCGGCCGCTTCGTCCCGCCCGGCCCCAGCGGCGCGCCGTCGCGCGGCCGCCCGGACGTACTGCCCACTGGCCGCAATTTCTACTCGGTCGATACCCGCGCCATCCCCACCCAGACCAGCTGGACGCTGGGCCTGCGCTCGGCCGAACGCATGATCGAACGCTACCTGCAGGAGCACGGCGACTACCCGCGCGCCGTCGGCCTGTCGGTATGGGGCACCGCCACCATGCGCACCGGCGGCGACGACATCGCCCAGGCCTTCGCCCTCATCGGCGTGCGCCCCAAGTGGGCGGACGGCAGCCACCGGGTGGCGGATTTCGAGATCCTGCCGATGTCGCTGCTGGACCGTCCGCGCATCGACGTCACCCTGCGCGTCTCCGGCTTCTTCCGCGACGCCTTCGCCAACGTCATCCGCCTGTTCGATGCCGCGGTGCAGGCGGTGGCGGAACTGGACGAGGAGGCGGAGGTGAATCCCATCCGCGCCCGCATCGCCGCCGAAGCCGCCGCGCTGCAGGCCGAAGGGTTGCCCGCCGGGCAAGCCCGCCGCCGCGCCAGCCACCGGGTGTTCGGCGCCAAGCCGGGCGCTTACGGTGCCGGCCTGCAAGGCCTGATCGATAGCGGCAACTGGGAAAGCGACGCCGACCTCGCCGCCGCCTACCTCAACTGGGGCGGCTACGCCTACGGCGCCGATGACCACGGCAGCGAAGCGCGCGACACCCTCGCCCGCCGCCTCGCCGGCATCGACCTGGTGATGCACAACCAGGACAACCGCGAGCACGACCTGCTGGATTCGGACGACTACTACCAGTTCCAGGGCGGCATGACCGCCGCCGTGCGCCACCTCGCCGGCCGCCAGCCCACGGTGCTGTTCGGCGACCACAGCAACCCGCAGGCGCCGGCGGTGCGCACGCTGGAAGAAGAGATCAGCCGGGTGGTGCGCGCCCGCGTCACCAACCCCAAGTGGCTGGCCGGCGTGAAGCGCCACGGCTACAAGGGTGCGTTCGAAATCGCCGCCACGGTGGACTACCTCTACGCCTACGACGCCACCGCCCGCGTCGTGCGCGACGACCAGTACGCACGCGTCGCCGACGCCTGCCTGGAAGACGCCGACACCCGCGCCTTCCTGCAGCAGCACAACCCCGACGCCCTGCGCGAAATCTGCGAACGCCTGCTGGAAGCCATGCAGCGCGGCCTGTGGCAGGCGCCGGGCGACTACCGCGAGCGCGTGGAACGCCACCTGCTCGCGGCGGAACGCAAACTGGAGGAAGCATGAGCGTGCGCAACTTCCATCCGGCTGCTCTCCGCCTGGACTCCCCAACCTACGCTGACCTCGGGCGCGGCGGACCTCGGGGCTGCACTGCCTCCGCCAGCCTTGAACGCAACGAGCCTCAAAGCTTCACAGGCCATGAAGTCCACCTGACACCGTCCCCGCCAGCGGCCCACCGCTCAACACCGTTCGCCCTGAGCGTGTCGAAGGGCAGTCGCACGCACCGGTTCTCGTCGCCCCAGCCGCAGGCGGATCGCCCCCGCCGGCCGGGCAACGCCCACCCTTTGCGCAGCCCCCCGCGAGGCCCGGCGGCAAGCCCCGCCTCGC
>Ga0075032_1000736_pt1 | contig 14377 bp, 16 predicted proteins | sample SynthPrep_1_END__FD_71386 | JGI IMG/M metagenome (GOLD analysis project Ga0075032, IMG submission 71386) | Synthetic microbial communities from Ohio, USA - SynthPrep_1_END_DS7_MetaG | ecosystem: Engineered > Bioreactor > Aerobic > Activated sludge | place: USA: Ohio, Columbus | collected 2014-04-10
GTGTAGGCGCGCGGCTCGTGTCCGGCAGTCAACCGGTTGTGGATGTGCCGCCAGTGATCAGGTGAAACATCCTCAGGATCGATGCCGATCGCCTGGATGGCGTCGATATGCCGGAGCACTTGTTTGACCTTGGGCCAGCCGTCGATCTTGAGTAGAATCTTACCCCCGGGACGCACGAAGGGCAGCGTCTGATAAGACTCACCCGGCGTGACGGCACGCACAATGTCGATGCGCGAGATGATGGTCCCGAAGTCATTGGAGGCCCAACGCACGAAGGCAAAGACTGCACCCGGCCGAAACGAGAGGATGCGACGACGCAGATCAAGGGTCTGTTGGTGAGCCTCGCGGCCGAACCTGATCCAGTGCTCAATCTTCTTCTCAACGAAGGTCAAGTTGACATGCGTCAGGCTGTCGAAGGGAAGTGCTGACGGCACGGGGCCGCCGCGCATGCGGGGAGCCGCGTCGCCGGTCATAGTGTGTCTCCTTCAGTGGGTGGGAATTCGCGCCCGAGCAGCGCGCGGAGCATGTCGGCGACAGTGATCCCGCGCCTGAACGCCGCAACCTTGATGCGGCCGCGCAGCTCCTTCGTGATGTCGATCGTCAATCGCGCCGTGAACGCAGCTCCTTCGCCTGGCCGGCCTGTTGGCGGTTCAGTGGCTTTGACCCAGCTTTCAGGATCGGCGGGACGCTCTGCGAAACCCCGTTTCGGCGACCGTTCGCTCATGGCACGACCCTCCCGACCTCGGCGGCGAGCGCCGCCATCTCGCGCGCGGCTGGACTGTCAGGATCGATCTCCGATGCAAGCCGTCCGGACTGCGCCGCATCGGCGAAGAGGACGCGCTGGCCGATCGTGGTGGCGAGCAACGGTGGATCGTGATCGGCCAGCGCCTCGGCCGTCTCACGGGCGATGATGGTGCGCGCGCCGCAACGGTTCAGCACAAAGCGTGCAGCAAGCTCCGGACGGTAGATACGCGCCTCCCTGAGGAGCGCCAGCATCTCGGCCGAAGCCCATCCGTCGAATGGCGACGGCTGTACAGGGATCAGCACCAGGTCGGCAGCGAGCAAGGCCGAACGCATCAGTCCTGCGACACGCGGCGGGCCGTCGATGACGACGTGATCGACATCGCGCGCCAGCTCGGGTGCTTCCTGGTGCAACGTGTCGCGGGCAACGCCGAAAACACCGAACAGGCGTGGGCAGCGCTCCCGCGCCCGTTGCTGCGACCAGTCCAGCGCCGAGCCTTGCGGGTCCGCATCGATGAGCGTGACGCGCTTTCCCGTCCTCGCCCATTCACCGGCGAGATGCAGGGCCAGTGTCGTCTTGCCGACGCCGCCCTTCTGATTGAGCAGAGCGACTATCATGGCACCCGCCGTGACCGTCCGGCGGCACCGGCACCATGTGTCGCGCCCGTGCGCGTCAAAGAAAAAGAGTTAGATTCTTGGTTAGACTCTAAGTTAGCACTTGGATTTTGCGTTTCAGGCCAGAGGTTTAACTGCGGTCCGTGCGCCCGAAATCCCGATAGTCCTGCGCCCGAAGTCCCGATACCGTTTGCGCCCGAAGTCACGAGCGTTTCCACAGCCTGGTCCACAGGCACTGTGGACGACATGATCGGGCGGATATGGAGCAGTTCGCGCCGCGCCTGGCGGGAGATTGTGAGCAGATAGCCGGGCAGCGGCTGGCGGGCGACGATACGCCGAATGTCGAGCGCGAAATCGGAGACCCGCGCCAAGCTGCCGGATTTTTGGTGGAGGTGTGCAACCTCGAACAGCCAGCCCTGTGGCTGCCGACCGGCATGTTTACGGGCGACGCGATAGAGCCAGCGCTCGATCCCGCCAGTCAGCCGGAAATAATCCGGATCGATGGTCAGCACAAGCGAGCGGTCGATGACGCCGCGATAGAACCAATCGGGCAGAACACACTCCATGCCCTCGACCCGTCCCTCGTGGGTGGTCAGCTCCTCCCATTCGTTAATCCAGGAGAACTGGTGTCGCCGCCAATGCTCGGAGTGGCGGATCGTGGTGCGGATAACGGTCGATTGCAGGCGGGCGAACGCACCCTTGAGGAGCCGGTACTCGCGCGCGCCGGTGCCCCGGCCGATCGCCATCAGGAGCTGGTACGGCGTGAAGCGCAGGAAGCGCGATGTCTTCAGGCCATGGTTCTCGGCCTCGACGATTTGGCTAGCCGCCCAGATTAGCACGTCAGCGTCCCAGATTGTCGCCATGCCGTGCTCGGGCAAGGCGAACACTTCGACACGAATGCCGCCAGCCTCATAGAGGATCGGTGTTACCCGCTTGGCCTTGGCGAGCGAGAAGAATGGTCGCTCCATAAGATCGCGCTGGTCGCGGGGACTGGCATCGCCTGTCGCGACAACAAATGGATCAAGCCGCGCTCTTTCGCTTCCGCCGCCAAGCTGCTGAAGCGAGCGTCCGGCACCATGGGTCGAACCGCGCGACATTCAGCGCGCCCCCCGCTCAGCGGGCGTCAGGGGACGTGCTGGGAAAACGCGGCCGGCGTCCTTGTCTGTCGTGGATTTGCGGGCGCCGACAGCCGTCCAGGCTTGCAGATCCTCCAGCGCATAAATGACGCGCCCCCCGATCTTGCGATAGGTCGGGCCAGTGCCATAGGTACGATGCTTTTCCAGCGTCCGTAGAGAGATGCCGAGGAAGCGCGCAGCATCGGGGGTGCGCAGGAATCGGGGCGGAAGCCCTGTTTTCGGGTCGATCATGGTATCTGGCCTCCTGGTCAAGTTCGGCGACTGTCGGCGGCGACAGCGAACTATGGCGAACTCTGGCGGAGGATTGACTCCTTGCAGCGTGCCGGAATGATGTGGGTGCAATTCCGGCACCCCAAAAAGCCTCCCGATCGACGAACCGCCACCCTTTCAGCAACGGCGCTTCAGCTTGATCGGATAGGTGAGCAGGTCCCGATAGCCGCCACGCATGTATTTCATTCCATCGGCGATGAGACGCCGTACTCGATTCTTCAGCGGGCTTATTTCCCAATCGTTCTTCGTCCGGCCTCGGAAGCCGAGGAGCACCTCGGCGATCGAGCGGTAGCTTTCTCCTGAAAAACGGGCGTCGAGTGCTCGGAGCGTCAGGATATGACGATCGCGTGTTTGGATCGGCAACGGGCGCAACGGCCTGCCAGGTGGCCTCCCCTTCATGGCACGCCAGAACCGACGAGCGGCATGAGCCCGCAACTCAAACAGGCCGTCAAGCGGGAGGATCAAAGCGAAATCGCAAGGCTCGGACGTTAGTGGCCCATCGAGCCAAACCTGATGATCGACACCATCGACGCGCCAAACGATATGGACACCATCGTCCGCTTGCCGGATGATCGCGCCGGAAAGGTCGGAAAGAGCGATTGGCAATCTTGCTTGCCGGGTCATGGACGCCGCGGTCGCCGTCAGTTGTATTGCCTCAGGCTGAAGTGCTGGTATCCAGAAGCGAGCGCCCTGGTCGGCCGGTGTTTCAGGCGGTACAGGGAAATCGCAGTCCCCACCGGTTGGCGAACGCGTCGTTCAGATCGGAATCGTGTCCTCGTAAGGCGTAGACGCGCTCAAAGTCGCGCCGGTAATCGTCATCGCGGCGGAGATATTCCCAAGCGAAGCCGGCGGCTGGAATGCTCAGTGCATGTCCATAGGCGGCCGGCGAGCGCCAATCAGAGCTTGGCATCGCGTCACCTCTTTCTTCCAGCAGGAGAGCGCCGCTGGTAGGACAGAGTCTGTGCAACTGGTGATATACTTTGAAGCCAAGATTATCGAATATGTAGATCGCGTAACGCGATCAATATTGGCTAATAATTACTTAACATGGAAAAGTCGATATGGCGAGCCGGGCGCAGCCCGGCGAGCGGCGGCCGTTCTGGCAAGACGGTCACGCCGCCGATCCGGGTCGACGGATCGGTGGAAAATCGCATAGCCGCAAAGGTGGAAAACCGTGCAACCGGAAATCCGGCTGCACGGCACCGCAATCATCCGCGCTTCAGGCGTTGCATGCCTTCTGCCAGCGTCCAGAGCGCGCGGTTCAGTCCGACATTCTGGTCGATCCCGTTAATCGCGCGGGTCCGGGCGCGGCGGATATGGCCATCGGCGTTGGTGCGACGGCCATCCAGCCCGCCACGTATCATATTCTCCTGAATGACATTGAAGGTGCTCCAGAGACTTTGCCCAACATCCTCGCGGCGGCGTGGGGCAATGATCTGATCCGGGCGGACGGGGCTTTCATCCTCGCCATAGCGGGCGACAAGGCTGGCTTCGGCCAACACGCGCTGTTCGTCCTGTGACAGCCGGGTTTCCTTCATCGTCTCCGTCGCGTCGATCAGACGTGGAAAGTCCTTCGCGACCGTATAGACGCCTTCGATGATCTGACCCTCTATGCCGCCCTTGTGCGGTACGCGGACTTCCTCGAAGCGATCGCCTGCAATCATGCTGTTGGTGCAGACGAACCGCAGCATTCCCGCGAACATCTGGTAGGCTGACGTTCCGTCATGACTGTTGACGATGATGACTTCGGCCGCTTCCGGCTTGCCGATGCCATCATCCCGGCGCAGGCGCAACATGTGCTTGGCATGGCCATGGCGGCTGCCGTCGCGCGGTACGGACTGGACCGCAAAGAACGGAAACCACCCCTCCTTTCGCAACCCCTCCACGATTTCAATGGTTGGCACGTAAACATAGCGGCCCGACCGGCTGTCATGCGCCTCGCGGGCGAAAACGGATGGAACGTGGCGATACAGAGCTTCATTATCGAGAGCTTCGCGCCCGCTGATTTGGTGGGAATTGCGGCCGAACCGGGTGGCGAGTTGGTGATACATTTTCTGTCTCCGTGGGCTTGGGTTGGAGCGCAGCGCTGCGCTGCAACCCTGGCCGTCGCCGAGACCGGGGTAGCAAGGTGCAAGGGCGGCGGGGCCGGAGGGGGATCACCCGGCCTGCACAGAACGGAGGAACGACGTGGAGGAAGGCCGGGGATACCGGCCCTGGCGAGCGGCAGCGATCCCTTGCGCCGCGCGGGGGTGGAACCCCTAGCCATCGTAGACGCTAGACCTCTCGAATCTAAGATCCTCTACGACGAACTATCCCCTTGAATCGATGAATCCAAATCAGGTTTGGACTGCTCCTGAGCGGTAGCCGGTCCTGAGGCGTTCTTTGCACATCAGTTATACAGCAACCACTGGAACTCTAGCCTGTCCGGTGGGCCTCCTAGTGGGGCAGACCGAGCCCGCAACAAGACTTTACGATATAACAAGCAAAGATGCTAAGTCCTCTCGCCGCTAGGGCTTTTGCGCATCTCTGTCGGGTTGGACTTAAATTTTCACTTTTTCAGGCACTCGTGACGCAGTTCACGCGCTCTTCCGGATCATATCGCCTGATGAGCTTGCTGTTCGGACAGCATTCACCGCTAAGCTATCGGTATGTGCCAACTAGCAGCGGCTATCAGCCAGGCTCTGCGCGATTGACGAAAGGGTTTTAAGACGAATATCGGCCCCTTCGTCAGCGAAAGCGGCATCGAGACTTCGCGCATATCCCTCCAGCTTCACCAACTCCATGTCAGCGATATAGGCCTGCAGCGGTTCGCCGTAGTACATGTCAGCGAATTCCTGGGCGGCGAAACCGAGCATGAAATAACCGACGGCGCGGTCCGGATCGGCGATCGCGGCCTGCTGCGCGGCGGTAGCTGCGGCACGATAGGCGTGCACCGCATTGCCCTTCTGGCGGATGATGTCGGTGATCTTGGTGAACATGGGGCCGCTCTCCTTTACTGTCGGGCCGGAGTTGTTTGTTTGGTGGTGAGCTTGGTTCGGATTGCTCAAAAACCGATGGAGGATGGAGGTGGCGATCTTGAAGTCGTCGATCTCCATAGCCTCCTGCGGATTGTGCGATCCATTGCGGTTGCGGATGAAAATCATGCCGCACGGGATGCCGGTTTCGGAAAAGACCGCCGCATCATGGCCGCCGCCCGAGGGAACGAGCGTCGGCTTTACGCCTATTGTGCTGGCCGCGTGGGAAAGCTGGGCAATGAGAAGTTTGTCGCAGAGTGCCGGACTGGTCCAGAGCGCTTCGCCAAGTTCGAACCGGACTGTGCGCTCCCGCTCAATCCGGGCGACTTGCTTGAGGACGAGGGCGTGCATCGTCTCAAGCATCTCCCGGTCCTGACTGCGGATGTCGAGGCTGAATTCCACACTGTCCGGGATCCGCGAGAGGGCATGCTTTTGCTGATCTGTCGAGACCATGCCGCTGGTGACGACCAGATCCCGGCCCCTGGCTACGAAATCGTGCCAGGCGGCGTCGAGCACGTTGAGCAATTCCGCCATTGCCAGCACCGGATCGTGGCGGTAGGCGAGCGGAACGGCGCCGGAATGGCCCGCCTCGCCGAAACAGGAGATCTTCTTATAACGGAAATTTCCGCGTATGCCGGAAACGATTGCCGCCGGTAGGTTGCGTTCGATCAGCACCGGTCCCTGCTCGATATGCACTTCGAGATAGGCCTTTACCGCTGCACGATCGAGCAACGGTTTACCGTCCCGAATTGGCTCCATGTCGATGCCGTTCGCTTCCATATGTTCGTCGAGCGTTCGATCATCTTTCTTGTGCTTGGCGGAAAGCTCGGACTGGGACAGTACGCCGAGCAGAGCCTTAGAGCCGATATAGCATGGCCCGAACCAGGCGCTTTCTTCGCCGCGCATGGCGATGACTTTTACCGGTTCAGGGAAGTGGGTCCCTTCGCGCTTGGCGCGGACAAGGCAGAGAAGCCCGGCCAGCACACCTGCAAGACCGTCGAAATTGCCGCCGCAAGGCACACTGTCGATGTGGGAGCCTACGAGGGTGTAGCGATCGGCCTTTGTATGTTCGGGCAATGTGAAGACGGTGTTGCGGCCGGCATCCCATTCGGTGATCAAGCCTTCCGACTGGGCAAAGTCGATCAGGAACTGGAGCGTTTCCGTTTCGACCTTCGAGAAGGCCGGGCGGCTTACTCCCTCGACATCCGCGGTTCGGGTGGCGATCTCGGCGAAGAGCCGGGTTGCCGTGTCGGTAATGTCAAAGCATGCCAATCTTTCGAGAACGGCGGCACTCATCATGCATACTCCGCAAGGATGATGGCTTGGTCGGCGACGTCGATCGTGCCGATCAGTGCGTTGACGGATGAAAGGCCTCGCAGATCGAGTTCCCTTTCGAGGTCGCGGACGAGGCGCGGCATCGTGGTGGGACTGATGAAGGTGGCGGTGCCGACCTGCACGGCGTGGGCGCCGGCGATCAGGTATTCGAGCACATCGTCCACGCTTGAGATGCCGCCGCAGCCGATGACGGGAATGGAAACGGCGCGAGCGCATTGATAGGTCATACGCAGCGTGATCGGCTTCAGCGCCGGGCCGGAAAGTCCGCCCATCCCATTGCCGAGCCGGGCGCGGCCGGTGCGGCTGTCGATTGCCATGGCGAGCATGGTGTTGGCGGTGACGAGCGCATCGGCGCCTGCCGCTTCTGCAGCCTGCGCCACTTCGACGACCTCGCCCGTATTGGGTGAAAGCTTTGCCCAGAGCGGAAGGCCGGTGGCTGAACGCATTCCGCGGATGACCTCGCCCGTCGGACCGGGCCGCATGGCAAAAGCCTTGCCATCGTCCTCGATGTTCGGGCAGGAAATGTTGACCTCGATCGCCGCAACTCCCGGCACGTTGACCTCCTCGGCAAAGCGGGCGAATTCATCAGCGGTGTTGGCGGAAATGCTGATCACCAGTGGTGCGTCGTAGTCGGCGTAGAAGGGCACGGTGTTCTTCAGAAACCAGTCCGCGCCCTTGCTGGGGATGCCGATCGAATTCAGCATGGCGCCATTCACCTCGCAGACGCGCGGCACTGGATTGCCGGCTCGTTTTCCCCGCGTAATGGTCTTCGTCACGTGCGCGCCGAGGCAGTCGAGATCAAAGATCTCCGAAAGCTCCTCGGAAAACGTGCCGGAGGCAGGCATGATCGGGTTCTTCAACGTCAGCGTGCCGATTTTGGTCGTGAGGTTGGCCATTACAGTACCTCCTGCAAATCGAAGACCGGGCCTTCGCGGCAGACGCGCAGGTTCACCGCACCGTTCTCGTGTCGAAAGGGGCGTACGCAGGCCTGGCACATGCCGATGCCGCAGGCCATGTGCTGTTCGAGCGCCACTTGGCCGCCGATGCCGTGGCGGATGCCGATCTCCTGGAGCATCCGCAGCAGGCGGGCCGAGCCGCAGGTAAAGAAAGCGTCGGCACCGCGGCTGCGGATCAGGCCTTCGATCAGCGTCGTCAGGCTTTCGGCACTCGAATTGCCCTCCGCATCGGTGACGGTAATCACATCGGCACCGTAAGAGCGGAAGAGTTCGATCGACATTAACAGGTCGGGTGAACGGGCGCTGCAGATTGCCGTCAGCGGCCGTCCGAGCCTGGCGCATTCCCGGGCGAGCGGCGCAAGCGTCGCAAGCCCGACGCCGCGAGCGACAAGCAATGGCTGTCGCCATTCTGGCCGGATCTCGAACCCTTGGCCGAGCGGCCCGACAATGTTCAAGAATTCGCCCGGCTCGAGCTGCGTCATCGCGCCGGTGCCGGCACCGGTGACCTTATAAAGAAAGGAAAGCTCACCCTTCGTCTGGTCATAAGAGTAAATGCTCATCGGCCGACGCAGATAGGGTTGGAAACGGCTAGTCTGCGGACAAAGCAGGTGAAAGAACTGGCCAGGCTTGCAATCGAGCACCGAGGCCGGCGCGATGAGCACCAGTAAGCGATATTGTCCGTTCACCCATTCATGGGTCTTCACCCGGGCTTCGACCTCATAAATGGAGGGCTGCCGCGAAATACCGGCGGAAACGGAATCTGGAGTAACACAGGGGCTGGCTGGCATGACGGTTTCCGGAATCGAGAAAATAGAGCCCTGCGGCGGTCAAGCCGCCGGTCGAGGGCATGTTTGTCGAAGGTGGGGGACGAGGTCGGGGGCAATCCCCCGTTGCGGCACACGGCCGAGCGCCTATGGTCAGCGTCGGGTGGAAAGGCAGTCGGACATCATAGGGCGCTCCCTGTGTTCAAAAACAAAGCCTATTTTGGGAATGCGACGGCTGTCAAGACGATTCTCAAAAATGAGATTTTTCGCATGAAAATTATCTACATTGCGAATTGTCCATTTTTTGTATAAAGAGCCAAAGATTTAACAATAATTATGATGGAGGAATCGCCTTGGACTTCGTGAGTTCCACAGAGGATGTCGGGCGTCGCCTTCGCGCTTTTCGCATGGGGGCCGGACTTACGCCGGAAGAGCTCGCGGGCCGGGCTGGCGTGTCCCGTGCGGCGATCTATCGTTATGAATCCGGCAAACCGCCGAAGGTGGATACGCTGGGCAAGATCGCCGATCTGCTGGGCGTGTCGCTCCCGACGCTGCTGGGCGTCGGCGTGGAATATATCGCCTCGGCTATCAGCTTCTTTGAACGCATGCGCCAACTGGAGGAGGATGTCGACCAGATCACCGTGATGTTTGGGCCGATCTCCTATCTGCTCACCACTTATCGTTATGACGAGTTGCTGCCCAAAGTGCTGGACGAGAGCATCCCGCAGGATGTCGGCGACCGGACGGCCGCAATTCGCGAGATCGGCACATTGATGGAGATACTGACGACCCGCAAGGCAACTTTCCGCCGCCGAAATCCCAACATCGTCAGCCTCGTCTCGGCCGCGGAGCTGGAGGAGTTCAGTCGTATTGGCTTCATCGGCGCTCATAATCCGCCCGGAGTCAATCTCGCCGAGCGTCGGGCGGCCGCCCGCGCCGAGATTCACAATATCGTCCGCATGTTGCGCGAACAGCCGATCGGTGTGCAGATCGGCGTGGTCATCGATTCCATGCCGGGCGCGAGTTTTCAGATCTTCAAACGAGCCGACAGAGCGCAGGTCGCCGTCAGTCCTTTCCGGCTTGGCTCCTTCGCCAATATCCGTGTCGGTGTCGCGACAATTACCGCTGCCACGGAAGCAGTGCAGCTCTATGGCGGCATGACCGACCAGCTCTGGAGGCGTAGCCTGAAAGGCGATCAAGCGGCCGATTTCATCGAGCAGACTATCCTGCAGCAACAGGCCGCGGCGTAGTGACAATTCTCGTTTCGAAAACAGATAGGAACAATTTTGATACAAATCTCATCTTTGAGATTTTTGTTGCGTGGATGAAAGTTTTGTGAAAACCTGCGCTCTTTCCCGGGCGGGCTGGGGCCGAAGAGGATGGCGATCCTTCCGATAAGCCATTGGTTCTCCCGTCTCTCAGGCATGGAGTTTTGGGTGGTGCAGTCGGAGCGGATGATCGATATCGCGGGTGTTCACAAGACATTCGTCGCGGACCATGGAACGGTAACGGCGCTGGAGCCGGTCAACATCACCATCAAGGAAGGCGAATTCATCTCGATCGTCGGCCCCTCCGGTTGCGGCAAGTCGACGCTTCTGCGACTGATTTCCGGTCTCGACCAGGCGACGGGCGGCACGATCACACTCGATACCGCCGGCCGCAAGCGCCCCGTCGGCTTCGTCTTTCAGGAGCCGGTTCTGCTGCCGTGGAAGACCATCCTGGACAATGTCCGCTTCCCGCTCGATACCGCCGGTGTCAGTCGCGCTGAGGGAGACAGGGTCGCACTCGATCTCATCAAGATGGTCGGGCTAGCGGGCTTCGAAAAGGCACTCCCTCGGCAATTGTCAGGCGGCATGCGCCAGCGCGCCGCGATCGCCCGATCATTGTCGGATGATCCGCCGATCCTGCTGATGGACGAGCCTTTCTCTGCCGTCGACCTTCTCACCCGCGACACGCTAAACGACGAATTGCTGCGCATCTGGCAATCGACCGGCAAGACGATCCTGCTAGTCACCCACAGCGTCGACGAGGCCGCTTACCTTGCCGACCGGGTGATGGTCATGACGGCGCGGCCCGGCAAGCTCAAATGCGTCCATGACGTCCAGCTTGCCCGCCCGCGCGGGGAGGAGACCAAGCTCGATCCCGCTTATCATGCGCTCGTTGCGCAACTCCGCCGCGATCTACGAACCTCGGGTGGGGAGGCGCATTGATGAAACGGCGTCTGACTGCGTGGATCGACTATACGCTGGCGCTCGCCGTGCTTCTTGCCGCCTGGTGGTTTGCGACGGGGCCGATGGCCATGCCGAACTATCTTTTGCCGTCGCCGCTTCGCACCTGGAACGCTCTGGTCACGATCGCGTTGACCGGTGAGCTTTGGCTGCATCTCGGCTTCACGCTGCAGAACATCATTCTCGGGCTTGTCCTTGGGGGTGTCGCCGGGATCGCGTTGGCCTACGTCATGACCCGTTTTCGAAAGCTCGCGATGTGGTTCGACGGGCCGCTCGTCATTCTGCAGACGGCGCCGAAGATCGCGCTCGCGCCGCTCTTCGTCGTCTGGTTCGGTTTCGGAATGCTCTCCAAGCTCATCCTGATCTTCTCGCTGGTCTTCTTTCCGGTCTTCGTGGGTGCGGTCGCCGGCTTCCGTGCATTGGATCCGAAGATGAAAGACCTTTCGAGGCTTCTGGGCCTCGGCACCGTACAGCGCTTCCGTCAGATCGAGCTGCCGTCGGCCATGCCGGAGGTCTTCGTTGGCCTCAAGATCGGTGCCGTGCAGGCGCTAGTCGGCGCAGTGCTGGCGGAATGGATGTCCGGCAAGCTTGGCCTAGGCTACATAATGACCTTCGCATCGGCCACCTACAAGACGCCCCTCCTCTTCGCGGCCGTGCTGATGACCGTCGCTCTCGGCCTGGCTTTGCATGTAGCGCTGACGATCCTCGAAAACCGGGTCCTTTCCTGGAAGGGTGCCAAGAATGGCTAAGACCAGCGCTGCCTTTCCCTGGAAGAACGGCCGTCCGCCGCATCTGCCGTGTGGGCTTGGAGACATCGCCGAAAACGTGTTGACCCCCGGCGATCCGGATCGCGTGCGGCTGCTTGCCGATATGTTGGAAGATGTCACGGACTTCGGACGCAAGCGGGAGTTCGCCGTCGTTACCGGCACGTATGAGGGCAAGCGCCTCACCATCTGCTCGACTGGCATCGGCGGCCCTTCAACCGAGATCGCACTGGTGGAACTCGCCATGCTTGGCGCAAAACGCGTCGTCCGGATCGGAGGCATGTCTTCGTTGGTAGCAGAATACGGAACCGGTTCCTTCGTGGCTGTGAACCGGGCGATCGGCGACACCGGTACCGCGCGCACCTATCGTGCTGCTGGCGGTGAGGCCAAGGCTTCGTCCCGCATCACCGAGGCCCTGGTCGGCGCCGCGGTTGAGCTTGGGCTGACTTGCCGGCCGGGCCTAGTCGCCTCGACCGACAGCTATTACTTCGGCCAGGACCGCCGCTATCGGCTGCCGGACGACGGGCAGGACCTCTCCGGCAATTTCATTGACCGTTTCCAGTCTCTGGGCGCCATTGGCGTCGAGATGGAAAGCGAGATCATTCTGACCGTCGGCGGGGCGATTGGCCTTGAAACCGGCTGCCTACTTGGAGTCCATGGAAATCGTGCCACCGACGACTGGCTCGACGACTATGAGGCTACCCAGAGAAACCTTCTGCGCATAGCAGGAAGGGCATTTACCTCCACAGAATGGGAACTCAGGAGCTAGTAACTATGAACCAGTTTCGCGTGACGACCGCAGCGGGCCTCGTCGCCCTCATCACCTCGCCGCTTTTCGCCATCACCGCCGAAGCGGCCGACAAGGTCGTGCTGCAGATCGACGGTGCGGCCGCGCCGTTCTATGCGCCGCTTTATGCCGGCGTCGAGAAGGGCATTTTCGAGAAGAACGGCATTGAAGTCGAGTTCATCTACGCCCCCGCCGCCGACATCCTGACCAATATCGCCGCCGGCAATGTCGATTTTGGCTTTCCGAACGGCGACGCGGTGGTGGCCGCTGCCGCGAATGGCCTGCCGGTCAAGGTCGTCCACACGACCTACCAGCGCGGCATCGGCGCGCTCCTCGCCAAAGCCGACAGTGGCATCAAGACGTACAAGGACCTGAAGGGCAAGAAGATCGCCGTCACCAGCCTCGCAAGCCCCAACTACCTCCAGCTCCAGGTGGGTCTGAAGCAGGCGGGCCTCTCGATCAACGACGTTTCGGTGGAGGTGGTCGCGACCGGCGCCATCGTCCAGTCGCTGCAGGCCGGCCAGGTCGATGCGATCGTCTTCTCGGAACTGCGCAAGTATAACCTCGAAGCCGGTGGCACCAAGGTTACGATGATCCTGTCTAACGACTTCCTTCCGTCTTTCGGCAACGTGGTCGTCACAAGCGACAAGGAGCTCGCCCAGAACCCGGATCTTGTGAAGCGCTTCACCACCGCCATCACCCAATCCTACCAATGGGTGATCGACGGCCATACCAGCGACGCGCTCGACATTTCGCTCGAGAAATACACGCCCACCTGGCCGAAGGACCAGAAGGGCATTCTGACGACCGCCTTCGAACAGACGTTCGTCCCTTCCGTCTGGCAGAGCCCATTGACCAAGGAGAAAGGCCTCGGTGCTGCGGACTTCGCCGGCTGGCAGAAGAACGCCGATATGCTGGCGGAATATAAGGTCATCGACAGTGCGCCGAAGGCCGAGGACTTCGTCGTCGACCTGTCCACTATCGGTCAATGAGCATGATCCTGCGTGGCATAGCGGGTCTGATCGCGACCCTTGTCCTGTGGACGGCGATCATCTTCCTCTTTGACATCCCGGCCTTTCTTCTGCCGGGACCCGTCGAAGTGCTCGATCGTGTTGCCTTCCTCTTCGAGAACGCCAAGCTCGCCCGGCATATATGGGTGACGCTTTCGGAGATTATCGCGGGCTTCGTGATCGGAACCGCCGTCGGCATTTTTGCCGGCGTTGTTTTCGCGCGGCTGCCCCGCGTCGAACGTTTCGCTACGCCGCTCATCCTGCTCCTGCAGACCGCACCGAAGATCGCCATCGCGCCGCTTCTGCTCCTCTGGCTGGGGATCGGCCCGACGCCGAAGATCGTGCTGATCGCGATCGTCACTTTCTTCCCCGTCATGGCCGGCATGGTCACCGGCCTCCGTTACGGGGAAGGCAGCTTTCGCGATCTCGCGGCCGTGCTGAAGCTCAGCCCGTGGCAGCGCTTTCGCCATATCGAACTGCCTTCCGCCCTGCCGTCGGTTCTGGCAGGTATGGCGGTTGCCACGACGCTGGCGATGACCGCTGCCGTGATCGGCGAGCTGATGGGGGCCAACGAAGGAATCGGCTATCTGCTCTCCTCCGGCCAGGAAAGCAGCGACACGGCTGTCGTCATCGGTATGGTCATGTTGTTGTCGCTGATCGGCTGGGCCTTCTACGAGCTCATCGAACTCATTCGTCGTCGCTCGCTCGGCCGCTTTCAACTGAACTGAGGGGCCGATGGCACGCGTTTTCCTCTGTG
>Ga0075032_1000739_pt1 | contig 14347 bp, 13 predicted proteins | sample SynthPrep_1_END__FD_71386 | JGI IMG/M metagenome (GOLD analysis project Ga0075032, IMG submission 71386) | Synthetic microbial communities from Ohio, USA - SynthPrep_1_END_DS7_MetaG | ecosystem: Engineered > Bioreactor > Aerobic > Activated sludge | place: USA: Ohio, Columbus | collected 2014-04-10
CCATCGCGCTGGACCCCGGCCATGGCGGCGAGGATCCGGGCGCCATCGGCAGCAGCGGCCTGCGCGAGAAGGACGTGGTGCTGCGCATCGCCCGGCGCCTAAAGGCGCTGATCGACAGCCAGCCCTACATGCGCGCCTACCTCACGCGTGACGACGACTACTTCGTGCCTCTGCACGTGCGCGTGCAGAAGGCGCGCCGCGTGCATGCGGATCTGTTCATCTCGATCCACGCGGACGCCTGGGTCAAGCCCTCGGCCAACGGCTCGTCGGTGTTCGCGCTGTCGCAACGCGGCGCCACCAGCGCCCAGGCGCGCTGGATGGCGGACAAGGAAAACGCGGCCGACCTGATCGGCGGCGTCAACCTCGGCAGCCACGACCGCCAGGTGGCCAAGGTGCTGCTGGACCTGTCCACCACCGCGCAGATCAATGATTCGCTCAAGGTCGGCAACGCCTTCCTGGACGAAATCAAGAAGATCAACCGCCTGCACAAGAACAGCGTCGAGCAGGCCGGCTTCGCGGTCCTGAAGGCGCCGGACATTCCCTCGGTGCTGGTCGAAACCGCCTTCATCAGCAACCCCCAGGAAGAGGCCCTGCTCAAGAGCACCTCGCACCAGGACAAGCTGGCGCAGGCCATGATGACGGGCATCCAGCGCTACTTCACCGCCAATCCGCCGCTGGCGCGGCTGGGCGACCTGAGCTGACGGCAACGGCTGCCGGCCTCATGAAAAAGGGCGTTGCGCTTTTCGGCGCAACGCCCTTTTCACTGCCTGGCGCTTGTGCGGCAACTCGCAGCGCCGTCCTCTCACGCGCCGCGCCTGGCCTTGATCAGCTTGAACACCCCCGCCCCGATCACCGGCACGATGGCCGCGGCCAGGCCCAGCAGCACGATGGTATTCAGGTGTTCGCGCACCAGCGGGATGTTGCCGAAGAAATAGCCCGCGGCCACCAGACTCACCACCCACAGCAGGGCGCCCAGGATGTTGAACAGCTGGAAGCGGGACTGCGGCATATCGGCCACGCCCGCGACAAAAGGCGCGAAAGTGCGCACGACCGGAATGAAGCGCGACATCACGATGGTCTTGCCGCCGTGCTTTTCATAGAACGCGTGCGTGCGCATCAAGGCGCCTCGGTCCAGGAAGCGCAGATTCATCGAAAACACGCGCGGCCCGATATAGCGTCCGATGAAGTAGTTCAGCGTATTGCCGGAGATGGCCGCGACGATCAGCAGCCCCCCCATCAGAATCGGGTCGATATGTCCGGTAGCGCCGAACGCGCCCGCGATGAACAGCAGCGAATCCCCCGGCAAGAACGGCAGCACGACCAGCCCCGTCTCCGCGAACACAATCAGGAACAGCACCAGGTACACCCACACGCCATATTGCGCGACCCAGACGCCGAGCGTCTTGTCGATGTGGAGCACCATATTGAAAAATTCGAGCATTGAAGCAACCCTGCCGGCGGAATGGGATATCAGTCCGCGACTATAGCCCACCCGCCCATGACGCTAAAATCATCCACATAGCCATACCTGAACGCCAGCCACATGACCGAACGCCGCTCCATTCTTGCGCTTCCCGACCTGCTGATCAGCCAGATCGCCGCCGGCGAGGTGATCGAGCGGCCAGCGTCCGTGCTCAAGGAAATCCTTGAAAACGCCATCGACGCGGGCGGACGCGCCATCGAAGTGCGCCTGGAAGGCGGCGGCATACGCCGCATCGCCGTGACCGATGACGGCGGCGGCATCCCACCCGAGGAGCTGCCGCTGGCGCTGGCGCGCCACGCCACCAGCAAGATCCGCTCCCTGAACGAGCTGGAATCGGTGGCGTCCATGGGGTTCCGCGGCGAAGCCCTGGCCTCCATCGCGTCCGTGGCCCAGGTCACCATCATTTCCCGCACCCGCGACGGCGAGCACGCCTGGCAGATCGATGCCGGCAGCATGCTGGTCAGCCCCGCCTCCGGCCCACCGGGCACCACGGTGGACGTGCGCCAGCTGTTCGACGCGGTGCCGGCCCGCCGCAAGTTCCTGCGCTCCGAGGCCACCGAGTTCGGCCATTGCGTCGACGCCATGGAGCGCATCGCGCTGGCGCATCCGCAGATCGCCTTCCGCCTGTTCCACCATGACCGCGCGCAGCGCCAATGGCTGCCCGCCGAACCGCCGCAGCGCATCCGCGACGTGCTGGGCGCGGAATTCGCCGAACACGGCCTGCTGCTGTCGCACTCGGTCGGCACGGTCAGCCTGGCGGGCATGATCACGCGCCCCACCGCGGCGCGCGCCCGCGCCGACCGCCAGTATCTCTACGTGAACGGCCGTTACGTGCGCGACCGCACCGTCAGCCACGCCCTGCGCGCCGCCTACGCGGACGTGCTGCACGGCGACCGTCAGCCCGCCTACGTGCTGTTCCTGGACATCGACCCGGCCGCCGTGGACGTGAACGTGCATCCGGCCAAGCACGAGGTCCGCTTCCGCGACAGCGGCGCGGTGCATCGCTTCGTCTCGCATGCGGTCGGCCAGACGCTGGCGCAGACCGGCGGCGCGTCGGCGGTGACGCCGGCTGCGCAAGCCGATGACGCGGATGACGCGGGCTTCGAAACCGTGGCCCGCCCCGCCGCCGCGACCGGCGCTAATCCGCAGGCCGAGCCCTATGCACCCGCCACCAGCCCCCGGCCAGTGATGATGGATACGCCCCGGCCCGGCTACAGCGGCGGCAACGCATCGCCGTCCTACGGCTTGCGCCCTTCGCCCGCACCTCAGCGCCCGCATACCCAGGTCCCGTTCCGCCTGCACGCCGAACCCGCGGGCATCCCGGCCGCCGACTGGCAATCGCTCTACCGTCCGCTCGATGACGACTCGGCCGCCAAGACGGCGCCGCTGCGCGAGCCCGCCCCCGCCGCCGCCACCCTGCCCGCGGACGAGGAACATCCGCTGGGCATGGCGCTGGCGCAGCTGCACGGCATCTACATCCTGGCTCAGACCCGCCGCGGCATCGTGCTGGTGGACATGCATGCCGCCCATGAACGGGTGGTCTACGAGCAGCTCAAGCAGGCCCTGGACGCGCGCAGCCTGCCGCGCCAGGACCTGCTGGTGCCCGTGGTGTTCCATGCCCAGGAAAAGGACGTCGCGCTGGTCGAGGAATACCAAGAGCAGCTGAACGAACTCGGCTTCGAAATGCGTCCGTCCGGCCCCACCTCGATCGCCGTACGCTCCGTGCCGGCCATCCTGGCCCGCGGCGACATCGAGACGCTGGCCCGCGCCGTGCTGCGCGACCTCGGCGCCGTGGGCGTTTCGCGCCTGCTGACGGAACAGCGCAACGAACTGCTGTCCACCATGGCCTGCCACGGCTCCGTGCGCGCCAACCGCAAACTCACCATCGAAGAAATGAACGGGCTGCTGCGCCAGATGGAAGCCACCGAACGCGCCGACCAGTGCAATCACGGCCGTCCCACCTGGATCCAGTGGTCGGTGTCCGACCTGGACAAGCTCTTCCTGCGCGGGCAATAAGCTTGTCGCCGTCCGCCCCCCCCAACGCGGCGCCGCCGGTCATCTGCCTGGCCGGCCCCACCGCGGCCGGCAAGAGCGCCTCCACCCTGGCGCTGGCCGAACGCTGGCCGCTGGAAATCGTCAACGTCGATTCGGCCACGATCTATCGCGGCATGGACATCGGCACGGCCAAGCCCTCGCCCGAGGAACAGGCGCAGGTGCCGCAGCATCTGCTGGACATCCTCGATCCCATCCAGTCGTATTCCGCCGCCGACTTCGTGGCCGACGCGCTGCGCCTGATAGACGAGATCCGCGCGCGCGGGCGCATCCCGCTGCTGGCGGGCGGCACCATGATGTACTACAAGGCGCTGCGCGATGGTCTGGACGATCTGCCCCAGGCCGATCCGGCGCTGCGCGCCGAGCTGGAAGCGCGCGCCGCCATCCAGGGCTGGCCCGCGCTGCACGCCGAGCTGGCGCAACGGGATCCCGTCACCGCCGCTCGCCTGGCGCCCAACGACAGCCAACGCATCCAGCGCGCGCTGGAGATCTGCATGCTGTCCGGCCAGCCCATGTCCGCCCTGCTGCTGCGCGGCCAGCGGCCGCGCGACGACACGGGCAATCAGTACCTCACCATCAGCCTGGAGCCCTCCGACCGCACCGCCCTGCATGCCCGCATCGAGCAGCGCTTCGACGCCATGCTGGCCAAAGGGCTGCTCGACGAGGTCCGCACTCTGCGCGCCCGGGGCGACCTGCACACCGGCCTGCCCTCTGTCCGTTGCGTGGGCTACCGGCAGATGTGGGCGCACCTGGACGGCGAGGTCGACCTGGCCACCGCCCGCGAACAGGGCATCGCCGCCACCCGCCAGCTGGCCAAGCGCCAGATCACCTGGCTGCGCGCGCAGCCCGAACGCGTCATCGTGGACTGCCTGGCCGCGGATGCCGTGGCGCAGACCATAGACGCGATGGCCGTCGCCCTGGCGGGACGCGCCTAACCAGGCGCCGGGCACAAAAAAACCGCGCCGTGGCGCGGTTTTTCGTTGCGGACAGCCGGGCTTACACCACGAAGGTCTGCGCCATGCCTTCCTTCTGCTCGACGATTTCGCCCAGCGTGCTGACGGTCTCGCCCTGCTCGCGCAGCGTGGCGGCGATGGCTTCGGCCTGCGCCGGATCCACCACCAGCACCATGCCGATGCCGCAGTTGAAGACGCGGTACATCTCGGTGTCTTCGACCTGGCCTTGCTGTTGCAGCCACTGGAACAGCTTGGGCATTTCCCAGTTGGCGCGGTGCAGCTGGGCCGACAGGCCGGGCTGCAGGATGCGCGGCACGTTGTCCAGCAGGCCGCCGCCCGTGATGTGGGCCAGGCCCTTGATGCTGGCGCCGTGCTTGGCCAGCGCGGCCAGCACCTGCTTCACATAGATGCGCGTCGGCGCCATGACCACGTCGACCAGCGGCTGGCCGTGGAAATCGTCGTCGGGCTTGGCATTGGCGCGTTCAAGGATCTTGCGCAGCAGCGAATAGCCGTTGGAGTGCGCGCCGCTGGAAGCCAGGCCCAGCACCACGTCGCCGGTCTTGATCGACTGGCCGGTGATGATGGCGGACTTTTCCACCGCGCCCACCGCGAAACCGGCCAGGTCGTACTCGCCGTCCGGGTACATGCCCGGCATTTCCGCGGTTTCACCGCCGATCAGCGCGCAACCCGACAGCTCGCAGCCCTTGGCGATGCCGCCCACCACGGCCGCCGCCGTATCCACCGACAGCTTGCCGCAGCCGAAATAATCCAGGAAAAACAGCGGTTCCGCGCCCTGCACCAGGATGTCGTTGACGCTCATGGCGACCAGGTCGATACCCACGGTGTCATGGCGGTTCCAGTCGAACGCCAGGCGCAGCTTGGTGCCCACGCCGTCGGTGCCCGAGACCAGCACGGGTTCCTTGTACGACTTCGGCACTTCGAACAGGCCGCCAAAGCCGCCGATACCGGCCAGCACCCCGGGGCGCATGGTGCGCGCCGCAAGCGGTTTGATACGGTCGACCAGGGCGTCGCCTGCGTCGATGTCGACACCGGCATCGCGGTAGGTCAGAGGGGCGGTAGGTTGATTCGTCATGAGAAATGCCGTGGGGTATGTAACAATTGCTGGGATTTTGGTGGAACGCCCTGCATTTTACGATGTTGCGGGCGCAAGCAGGGATCCTCCCCGCCACGGCGCCGCGAAAGCGGTTCGGACAGGGACGGACCCGGTGCGCCGGGCCAGGGCGCGGCAAAGAGGGCCGGATCGGTGCAAACCCAAGCCAGTTCAGGGCCTTGCACGCGACACCTTGGCCCCAGGTGGTTTAAAGTGTAGGGTTGGCCGGTATTGATTTTGCCAGTTTCTGGCGACCAAAACCCGGCGGCCAAAACCCGGGCAGGCCAGTTTTGACCGGCCGCATTGATCCATAGCTGTATTGACCTGTACTACCCGCCTCGTTTCGGCACCCTGTAAGCTCCCATGAACCGCCAGCTGCTGCTCGACGTTCTCCCCGCGCCAGCGCCATCGCTGAACAACTATATCGCCGGCCCCAACGGGGAAGCGCTGGCGGCCGTGCGTGCGCTGCTTCCGGGCCGCGCCCTGTACATCTGGGGCGCCGCCGGCTGCGGCCGCAGCCATCTGCTGCGCGCGCTGACCGCCCGCCCCGACGCCGTCTACATCGACGCCTCCAATGGCGAGAACATGCTGCGCCGCCTGGCCGAAGCCGATTCCAAGTCGCCCATGCCCAAGTTCGTGGCGGTCGACGACGTGCACCGCATGAACGACAGCCGCCAGGCCGCCCTGTTCGCGCTCTACAACCGCTGGCGCGAATCCGCCGCCACCGGCCGCGCCTTCGCGCTGGCGCTGGCCGGCGACCGCGCGCCGCTGTCGATGCCGCTGCGCGAGGACCTGCGCACGCGCCTGGGCTGGGACCTGGTGTTCCGCCTGGACCCGCTCTCCGACGCCGACAAGCTGGCCGCTTTGTCGGCCCAGGCGGCCGAGCGCGGCATGCACCTGGCGCCCGAAATCATCAACTGGATGCTCACGCACCACGAGCGCGACATCCGCAAGCTGGCGGAACTGATCGACGCGCTGGACCGTTATTCCCTGGCCACTGGCCGTCCCATCACCCTGCCTTTGTTGCGGGCCATGCTCGCAGACCCTGATTCACAACGCACATGACCTCCCGACGTCTCGCCCTGTTCGACCTGGATCACACCCTGTTGCCGCTGGATAGCGACTACCAATGGGCCGACTATCTGGCGCGCACCGGCCGCGCCGGGGATCCCGCCGAAGCCCGCCGCCAGAACGACGATCTGATGGATCGCTACAACCGCGGCGAACTCACCGCCGAGCAAGCCGCCGAGTTCATGCTCGGCCTGCTGGCCGCGCACACGCCCTACGACCTGGCGGCCTGGCACGAGGACTTCATGGAAGAAGTGATCCGCCCGTCCATGACGCCCGCCGCGCGCGACCTGGTGCAATCGCACCTGGAAGCCGGCGACCTGTGCGCGGTGGTCACGGCCACCAACAGCTTCGTCACCGCCCCCATCGCGCGCGCCTTCGGCGTGCCCCACCTCGTGGCCACCGACGCGGAATATCTGCGCGGCCGCTACACCGGCCGCATCCTGGGCACGCCCAGCTTCAAGGAAGGCAAGGTGGTGCGTGTCAACGATTGGCTGGCCGGCATGGGATTGGGGCTTGCGGATTTCTCGGAATCGTTTTTCTATAGCGATTCGGTCAACGATGTGCCCCTGCTCGAGAAAGTGACCCGCCCGATCGCAGCCAACCCCAGCCCCACCCTGCGCGGCATCGCCCAGGAACGCGGCTGGCAAGTGATCGACTTGTTCGACCACATGGAAGATTCGAAGTCCTAAATGATCACTGAAACCATAAAAAAATTCGTCGGCCGACTGTTCGCGCCGGCACCCCGGGGGCCGTTGCGCATCGCGCGCGACAAGCACGGCATCGACCGCCGCAACGTATCGCGCCACGCGATCAAGGTCTGCGAGGTGTTGCGCCAGCATGGCTATGACGCCTACATCGTCGGCGGCGCCGTGCGCGACCTGATCGTGGGCCTGGAGCCCAAGGACTTCGACGTGGCCACCAACGCCACGCCCGAACAGATCCGTCCGCTGTTCCGCCGCGCCCGCATCATCGGCCGCCGCTTCCAGCTGGTGCACGTGGTCTTCGGCCAGGAAATCATCGAAACCTCCACCTTTCGCGCCCCCGCCTCGGAAGACCAGGAGACCGACGAACACGGCCGCATCCTGCGCGACAACGTGTTCGGCTCGCACGAAGAAGACGCGGCGCGCCGCGACTTCACCATGAATGCGCTCTATTACGACCCGCACAACGAGGAAGTCATCGACTTCCACAACGGCGTGGCCGACCTGAAAAAGCGCCAGGTCCGCATCATCGGCGACCCGGCCAAGCGCTACCGCGAAGATCCGGTGCGCATGCTGCGTGCCGTGCGCTTCGCCGCCAAGCTCAACGGCACCATAGACCCGGCCACGCGCCAGCCCATCAGCACCATGGCCGAGCTCATCGAAAACGTGCCGGCCTCGCGCCTGTTCGATGAAATGCTCAAGCTGCTGACCTGCGGCCATGCCATGGACTGCCTGCGCCAGCTGCGCGCCGACGGCCTGCACAAGGGCCTGCTGCCCCTGCTGGACGTGGTGCTGGAACAGCCCGGCGGCGAGCATTTCGTGGAACTGGCGCTGGAACGCACCGATGCGCGCGTGCGCTCGGGCAAGACCATCAGCCCCAGCTTCCTGTTCGCCGCACTGCTGTGGCAGCAGGTGGAAGCGCGCTGGAAGCAGCTGCGCGCCCAGGGCGAACACACCATCCCCGCGCTGTCGCAGGCCGCCGACTCGGTGCTGGACGAACAAACCGAAAAGCTCGCCATCCAGCGCCGCTTCTCGTCGGACATGCGCGAGATCTGGTTCATGCAGCCGCGCTTCGAGCGCCGCATGGGCAAGACCATCTACCGCATGATCGAACAGCCGCGCTTCCGCGCCGCCTGCGACTTCCTGCAGCTGCGCGCCGCCGCCGGCGAGTTCGACAGCGTGCTGGCGCAATGGTGGATGGACCTGGCCAACGCCGACGACGTCAGCCGCGGCGAGATGATCGAAGAGGTGGCCCGCCAGCCGCGCGAGGCCGGCGACGCGCCCGCCGCCCCGCGCAAGCGCCGCCGCCCGCGCCGTTCGCCCTCGCGCGGCACGCCCAGCGCCGACTAAGCCATGCTTCCCTCTCCCGTGCGCGCCTACATCGGCCTGGGCGCCAATCTGGGCGACGGCGCAGCCACGCTGCGCCGTGTTCTGGCGGAACTGCGGGGAATCGATGGCATCGTGGCGGTAACGGCCTCGCCGTTCTACCGCAGTGCGCCGGTGGAAGCCGCCGGCCCGGACTTCGTCAACGCGGTGGCGGCGCTGGACACGCAGCTCGCCCCGCTGGCCCTGCTGGATGCGCTGCAGGCGCTGGAAAACCTGCATGGCCGCGAACGTCCCTACAAGAACGCGCCGCGCACACTGGACCTGGACATGCTGCTGTACGGCGACACCGTGCTGGACCATGAGCGGCTGGCGCTGCCCCACCCCCGCATGCACCTGCGCGCCTTCGTGCTGCTGCCCCTGCGCGACCTGGCTCCCGCCCTGACGCTGCAAGGCAAGCCCATCGGCGACTGGATAGCCGCGATCCACGGCCAGCCGATAGCGCGCATCGCCAGCTAGGCGCTCACTCCTTGGGCGCGTAGGCCATCATCGCGCGCTCCACGTCCTCGACCTGCGGCAGGCCCGCTTCATTGCCCAGATGCTGAATCTTGTGCGCCGAAGCCGCGCGCGCGAACGTGAAATGTTCGACCCAAGGCAGGTCCGGACGATTCAGATAGGACCAGACGTAGGCGCCATGGAACACGTCCCCGGCGCCCGAGGTATCGACGATGCGGGACGCCGGCACATCCAACGAAGGCAGGACAGCCACCGTTCCCGACTCGTCGTACCAGAGCATGCCGCGCTCGCCCATGGTGACCGCGCCGATGCGGCAGCCGCGCGCCTTCAGCAATTCCAGCAGGCTCTCCGGAGCCAGCCCCAGCTGCTCGCACATGCGCTCCGCGCAGACCGCCACGTCGATGTGGCGCAGCAGCTCATCAGTGTTCTCGCGCACGCCGCCGCCGTCCAGCGAGGTCAGCACGCCCGCCTGCCGGCAGGCCTGCGCGTAATGCAGGGCGGCGTCGGGCTGATGGCCGTCCAGGTGCAGGGCGCGGTAGCCGCCGATGTCCAGCCGCGGAAAGTCGTTCAGGTAGTCCACGTCGCGCGCACGCACGATGGCGCGCTTGCCGTGATTGGGCATGATGAAGGACAACGACGATCGGCCCACCTTGCGCGCATGCAGGGACACTCCGTGCGCCGCCGCCATGTCCGTGTACATGTGGCCCAGCCAGTCCGATGCCAGCGAGCAGATCAGGTCTGGCGGCGTGCCCAGCCGCGCGCAGGCGAACGCGGCTGTCACCGCATTGCCGCCGAAGGACACGGCGTAGTCGCGCGCCACGCTTTTCTCATCGCCCGTGGGCCACTCGTCCGCCAGCACGGTGACGTCGATATAGGTGTGTCCAATGAAGAGCGCTTCGCCCATAGACCTGCCGGAAAGTAGTGAACGGAACCGGCCTAGAAGCCGGTGGTTTCGCCCGCCTGGGCCAGTACCAGCCGGGCTCGCGCGATGACGGGCGCGTCGACCATCTTGCCGTCCAGCATGAAGGTGCCGGCCGCGGTGTCGCGGTGCGTGGCGATGACGCGGCGCGCCCATGCCAGCTCTTGCGCGGCGGGCACGAAGGCCGCATGGATCACCGGGACCTGCGTGGGATGGATGCACAGCATTCCGCCAAAACCCATCTGCTGGGCGCGGCCGGCGGCATGCGCCAGCCCGGCCTGGTCCTGCACGCCCGGGAACACGCCGTCCAGCGCCGGCGCCAAGCCGGCGGCGCGGCTGTGCAGCAGCACCTGCACGCGCGCCTGGTCCAGCACGGTTTGCGCGCCCGGCGTATCGGGCGTCAACCCCATGTCCAGGCCATAGTCCAGGCTGCCGAACGCCAGGCGCTCCACGCCGGGCGTGGCGGCGACCTCGGCGGCGTTGAGCATGCCCTGGGCCGTTTCCAGGATGGGAATCACCCGCAGGCCCGCCTGGACCACATGGCGCACCTGCGCCAGGCTCTCGGCCTTGGGCAGCAGCACGCCGGCCACCCCTGGCTTGCCGCGGCAGGCCCTGAGGTCGTCGTCATGCCAGGAGGTGGAGGCATCGTTGATCCGCACCCACAGCCGCGCGCCGGGATGCGTCCCCAGGAAATCGCACAGCGCTTCCCGGGCGGACGCCTTGGCCAGATGCTCCACCGCGTCTTCCAGATCGACGATGACGGCGTCGGCGCCGGCCGCCAGCGCCTTGGGTATGCGCTCGGGACGTGACGCCGGCACAAACAGCGCGCTACGGACAACGGGATGCGTCACACGACCTCCGATACATGGAACTGCGCCACTTTATCGGGCGCGTATCCCAATGATGCTAGCACCGCATCGGTGTTTTGGCCCACTGCGGGCACCGCCGCCATGCGCGGGGCAAAAGCGTTGCTGCTGGCCGGGGGCAGCAGCGCGGGCAGAACGCCAGCGGGGCTGTCCACCTGGCTCCAGCGGCCGCGGGCCTGCAGCTGCGGGTGCGCCCAGACGCCGGCCATGTCGTTGACGCGCGCATTGGCGATCTGCGCGTCCTCCAGCCGCTGCGTCACCTGCTCGATGGACAGGTCGGCGAAGGCGGCCACGATCAGCGCGCGCAGGTCGTCGCGGTTGGCGGTGCGCAGCGAATTGGAGATGAAGCGCGGGTCTTCCGCGAGTTCGGCCTGGCGCAGCACCTGGGCGCAGAACACGCGCCATTCGCGCTCGTTCTGCAGGCCCAGCATGATGGTGGCGCCGCCGGCCACGGGGAACGGGCCGTAGGGATAGATGGACGCATGGGCCGCGCCCGCCCGCGCTGGCGGCGTGGCGCCGTCGAAGGCGTAGTACATGGGGAAGCCCATCCACTCCACCATGCTCTCCAGCATGGAGACGTCCAGGCGGCTGCCCAGGCCTGTCTTCTGCCGCAGCAGCAAGGCGTTCAGGATGGCCGAATAGGCGTACATGCCGGCGGCGATGTCGGCGATGGAGCAGCCGGCCTTGACCGGATCGTCCTTGGTGCCGGTCACCGACAGGAAGCCGCTTTCGCTCTGGATCAGCAGGTCGTAGGCCTTCTTGTCCTGATAGGGCCCGCCTTCGCCGTAGCCCGAGATGTCGCAGACGATCAGTCGCGGGTACTTCTTGTGCAGGGCATCAAAAGACAGGCCCAGACGCGCGGCGGCGCCGGGCGCCAGGTTCTGCACCAGCACGTCGGCCGTTTCCAGCAGGCGTTCCATGATGCCGCCCGCCTCCTCGCGCTTGAGGTCCAGCGTCAGGCTTTCCTTCGACCGGTTGGTCCAGACGAAATGCGAGGACAGGCCGCGCACGCGCTCGTCGTAGCCGCGGGCAAAATCTCCGCCGCCGGGGCGCTCGATCTTGATGACGCGTGCGCCCATGTCCGCCAGCTGGCGGGTGCAGAACGGCGCGGCGATGGCGTGTTCCAGGCTGACGACGGTGATGCCGTCCAGGGGACGGGGGGCCTCTATGCTCATTCGGTAAACCTCAGTTCGGCTTGGTGGGCCAGCGTGCCGTCCTGCTCGGCCCAGAGCTGGGCCACGCCCGGCTCGGTCAAGCAGCCAGCCACCTGGAAGGGGGTGGGCGCGATCAGCGGCCGCAGGCCGCGATACGACAGATGGGTCAGGCGCGCCTGCGGATGGGCGCGGGTAAAGGCGGCGACCATCTCCGTGGCGATGAGCGGGCCGTGCACCACCAGCCCGGGGTAACCCTCGGTGCCGGTCACGTAGGGATGGTCGTAATGGATGCGGTGGCCGTTGAAGGTCACCGCCGAATAGCGGAACAGCAGCACCGGCGACGGCTCGACGGTATCGCGCCAGTGCGCCTGCGGCGCGGGTTCGCTGCCCGTGAGCTTGGGCGGAGTCGGCTGGCGGTAGACGATGTCCTGCTCTTCGTGGATGGTGACTTCGCCTTCCTGGCGGAACTCGTGGCGCACGGTCACGAACAGCAGCGCGCCGGTGCGCCCCGTCTTTTCCTTGACGTCGATCACGGTGGATTCGCGCTCAGCCGGCACGCCGACCCTCAGCGGCCGGCGGAATTCGACCCGGCCGCCGGCCCACATGCGATTGCGGTCCTGGGCCGGCGGCAGGAAGCCGCCGCGCGCCGGATGGCCATCCGTCCCCAGCCCGTCCATGTCCACCGTGGAAATGAAAAACGCCCATTGCCACAGCGGCGGCAAGGCATCGCCCTGGGCCGGCGCGGGGCCGCCCAGGGTAGCCGCGATGCGCGCGGCGTGGCCGAGGTCCATGGCGTCCGCCTTGCGTTCGCCGCTGCCGATCCACGCGGCCGGATCTGTAGATGTCATGCCGATATCCTCTGCTGGGGTTTTTACAGCCTGAAGCATGCCCGCAAGCCGTCCCGCTTGTGAATTCGTTTTTGCTCAAGGAGGGGTTTGCGGCGCCTGAATCGGGCGCCCGCCTCCCAGCCCGCCACCTCGCGCCGTAATATATGGGCCATGCACTTCGACCTCGCCGACCTACGCCTGTTCATCCACATCGCCGAATCCCCCAGCCTGACCCAGGCTGCCAAGCGGGCGCACCTGTCCCTGGCGGCCGTCAGCGTGCGCATCAAGGCGCTGGAGAACCAGCTCGGCACCCGCCTGCTGTACCGCGACAGCCGCGGCGTGGAAATCACGCCCGCGGGCCAGAAGCTGTTGCAGCACGCGCGGGTCATCATGCGCCAGGTGGACCACCTGAAACATGACTTCCAGGAGCAGGCCGACGGCGACGCCGGCCACATCCGCATCTTCGCCAACACCACGGCGGTCACGGAATTCATGCCGGACATCCTGGCGCAGTTCCTGTCCGGCCACCCCGGCGTCACGGTGGACCTGCAGGAACGCCTGACCCGCGACATCGTGCGCGGCGTGCTGGACGGCACCACCGACCTGGGCATCGTGGCCGGTCCGGTGGACGCGCCCGAATTGCAGACCATCCACTTCAGCACCGACAAGCTGGTGCTGGTGGTGCCCAACGGCCATCCGCTGCAAGACCAGGAAAAGATCAAGCTGGCCGAGGCGGTGCGCTATCCCTTCATCACCATGCACGAAGGCTCCACCCTGGTCGCCTTCCTGCGCGACCAGCTGGAACAGGTCGGCCAGCGCCTGCCCCAGCGCATCCAGCTCTACAGCTTCGATTCCATCTGCCGGATGGTGCAGGCGGGCGTGGGCATCGGCGTCATCCCCGACTCCGCGGCGCGGCGCTATGGCGCCGACATGAAGCTGCGCGTAGTCGAGCTGGACGAGCCCTGGGTGGTGCGCGAACGCAAGCTGCTGGTGCGCGACATCGACGCCCTGCCAGGCTGCGCGCGCGAACTCATCCAACAGATCCAGGCGACGCGGACGCCCTGACGGCGCACCGCCCGCTCAGGTACCGGTGAATGCCGGCGGGCGCTTCTGCGCGAACGCCCGCATGCCTTCCAGGTAATCATCGGTATAGCCGAGTTCACGCTGCAAGCGGCACTCCAGGTCGAACTGCTGCGCCAGCGTATTGCCGCTGGACGCGTGCAGCGCGGCCTTGGTGGCCCCATACGCGCGGGTAGGACCCGCCGCCAGCGTATCGGCGACTTCGGCCAGCGTGTCCGCCAGCGCCTCGTCCGGCACCACGCGCCAGATCAGCCCCCACGCTTCCGCCTGCCTGGCGCCGAGCGCTTCACC
>Ga0075032_1000762_pt1 | contig 13810 bp, 13 predicted proteins | sample SynthPrep_1_END__FD_71386 | JGI IMG/M metagenome (GOLD analysis project Ga0075032, IMG submission 71386) | Synthetic microbial communities from Ohio, USA - SynthPrep_1_END_DS7_MetaG | ecosystem: Engineered > Bioreactor > Aerobic > Activated sludge | place: USA: Ohio, Columbus | collected 2014-04-10
GCGATGGGCGATGTCTTCCGCCAGATCCTCGATCGAGACGCCCGCCTTGATCTTGCGGACGTTCTGCTGGCTGAGCACCAGCTTGTTGAAGGGAATATCCCGGGCTGCGCTGAGGGTGATTTTCTGGATGGCTTGTGCCATGTCAGTTTCTCCGTGGCGGACCGGCCGGAGCCTCTCTCCAACCTCCTAACCCGCCACAAATCCCCCTTCCCTCCTCTCCCTCTCTTCCGCTCGCTCGGGCCTCACCGAAAATCACTTCCACCCCCTAATTGATCGCCCCTGTTCACCCTCTATTTCTCTTGCCCGTTCAGGCACTGGCTGCTGCCATACCGAGCGCAGACTGACGAAGGTTGATAGAGTTGACAGCTTGCTCTATATAATTATCAACCATCAACCTAGACCCGCGTCGTCGGGACGGAGATACGGCAATGGCAGAACCACAGATCGCCGCCGGCATTCCAGAGGATATAAGGGCGGACGTCGAGATAGCGGCAAATCGTGAAGGCCTTCGCGTTGCCGAATGGATCCACCGGGCATTGCGACGAGAAGTTTCTCATCAGACCTTGGGCCTTGGACCACAATCGGTGGATCTTGGGATGCATCGCTACCTGGCTGCGCCGGCCAATATACCGATTGTGGGGTCCTTCAACCACGAAAATAACAGATCATACCTTTCGAACTCACTTCCGCTTAAATTCATGAGTGTGTCGGAAACCAGGACACTGGGGATCTATGGCCTTACGTTCTTTTTTTCGCGCATCGATCAGGGAGCATTCCTGCTCAGTGCTGCCCTAATTGAGGGATCGATGGGCCATTTCCGGCCGCGCCACGATCGTGTTCGCGTCAACCGAGCCCGCTCCTGGATGGACAATCTGGTCATCAGTTGCCGCGACCGATCTGCGGATGTTCGCGAGGCCTTGAAGTTCGAGTGGGAGCCTACCGGGCGGGCGGCCGAGCTCGCGCTTGACGCGTTCAAGACGTTGAGTGAATTGACACAGACAAGCTGGGAACTCCAGCGGCTATGCCAGGTGGACCGGCCGCGCGCATTCCACGAACTTGCCCTTCATTTGGAACTTGCCACGCAACAGTTTGAGCTGAACGCGCGGCTTGTTGCCGAGATTGAGGGTTTTGAGGCGCCCTCGCCTGCGTTGGAGCGCTTGAGCGATGTCCAAACCGATCTTTTGACGCGGGCCGGAGGCGGGTTGTCGCTGACGGCGGCTGCCGATCGTCTCGGCATCTCGCGACAAGCGCTGCACAAACGAGCCAAGACTGGATCGGCACTTGCTCTCATGCAGGGAACCGAACTCGTTCTGCCATTGGCGCAATGGGTTAGTACTGAAAAGTCTTTAACCTGGATCGACGGCCTGCCCAAAGTCATCAAGCTGTTTAAGACAGCCGGTGGCTGGTCGGCGTTGCAATTCTTGATCGAACAGGATCCAAATCTTGGCACGACGCCGCGACTTGCGCTGATCGACGGCAGGGTCGATGACGTCGTCTCCGCAGCCGAAGCCTATCTGGGAATAGAGGGAGAGGCATAATCGTGGTTGCCTCGCGTTTTGTGTCCGGTCTGCGTGCCGTCACGCTTCCGGCCGGCCACGGTCTTGTGCGCGTGCATGCGCTCAATCGGGGACCGGTCTTCTTTGGACCGGCTCCCGGGGGCCGCCCTCAGAACCGCTTCGATGCGCCAGACCAGGAGTATCGGGTTCTTTATGCCGCCGAACACCTGGAAGGCGCCTTTGTCGAGACCGTATTGCGCCGGCCGGTCGGTCGGATCTTGCGGCGTGCCAGCGTCGAGGAGCGCGGCTGGAGTATTTTGCGCCCCTCGCGGCCTCTTGCCCTTGCCAAGCTGTTCGACGACGGCCTGCAATTTCACCAGATCGACGCCAGCGAAATCAGCGTCGATAATTATGCTCCCTCGCGGGCACTGGCGCTTGCGCTTTATGCGGAATTCAACGATCTCGATGGTCTCGCTTACCGGTCACGGTACAATAACGGCGAGATCTGTTACGCAATCTTCGACCGCATTTCGCCGGGCGAATTCGACCCGGGACCCGTCTCGCCGTTTGTCGACCACAAGGACAGGGTCGATGCGATGATGGAGCTCTACGGCGCCGTCTTCGACACCAGCCTGCCCATTCCGCCAATCTAGATCAGAGGTCGCAGTCAAGCGAAGTTCTTTGCGACCCGGCTCTGCTGAAGGTGTCGTTTCGCCTTTAATTGCGCTGGTGGCGGAGCCGGAAGCTTGCTAGAATTTGGCCAGTGCGGCATCTTCTGGAATAAAACCTGAGAGGTGGGCTAGACCATCGCCCCACGGTAGGCGATCGATCTGACCCAGGTGGGGATCAAAACATTATCACTAAACAGCGTAATCTCTCAGTGCTATAAGCCAGGTAGACGAAACACGGTTAGGCAGGTGCGGTAGAATTATAGCCTACCCCGTTTGGTCGCGCCTATTGAAGCACGCGGTTTCTTCCCTCACATTCTCGCTATGTTCAATTTTGCGAGAGTTCCTATGACCACCCAAGACAATACTGTCGTCGCCTTCCCGACCAAGCCTGATGGTCCTGCCCCAAGCAGCTTCGAGAGAATTTGGGGCAAGAAGGTAAAAAGTCACGGCTACGCCGCGATCCCGACCATTCTCATCCGCTCGCAGCACCGCCTTGGCATCAACAGCACGCAGTTCTGCCTGCTGATCCACCTGCTCGATCTCTTCTGGTCTCCGGATCGTCCCCCCTTCCCTACCAAGCAGCAGTTGGCAGACCGCATTGGCATCAAGCCCACCTCCATCAAGACTAACATGAAGGCGCTGGAAACGGCCGGCCTGATCCAGCGGGTACAGCATAAGACCTCTGCAGGTGACTGGGGAGCGAACACCTACCACCTCGACGGCCTGATCCAGAAGATCAAGGACCTGGAGCCGGACTTTGACATGGAAAAGAAAAAGAGGCTGGCGGAGAGGAAGCGGGTGGAGACACCGAAGGGCAAGCGACCCAAGGAACAGTAGGGTCGGCCAAGAAATAGATTACCCCGGCCGCATGCCTAAGGCAGAGACGGTACCGGGGTTTACGAAGCAAGATATAGACGGGGGTGGGGGATAAATCAACCCCTGTGACTTCAAGATGAGCACCATGAGCATGGACGAGACCATACCCTACCCCGGCATAGAGGAGACCCTGTCGGCCGACAGGTTCGGTACATATCTGGGATGGGCCGGTGGAGACCGCAACAGGGCTGTCTCCCTCTACACCCTCAATGCCTTGTTGAGCGAGAGCCTTCACCTCGCCCTGCACATGCTGGAGGTCGCGCTGCGCAATCGCATCCACCAGGTCATGACCGAGATCTATGGCGATATGTGGTTCGACATGCAACAGCACCAGTTGAACGCCACCCAGGCTGACATGTTGGCCAGAGCCCGCGACGACCTCACCGACAAGGGGAAGGACCACACCCCTGCGCGGATCGTCGCGTCGCTCACCTTCGGGTTCTGGACGGCCATGCTCGGCAAAGAATACGAGACACTCTGGCAGCAGACACTGAAGAGCATCGCAAAGCGCGAGGACGGTAAGGGGCTTCGTCGCAAGGACTTCACCAGATCGCTTAGTCCGATCCGTACACTGAGAAACCGCCTCGCCCATCACGAGACGGTGCTTTATTGGGATCTGCCAAAACACTATGGAAATATCGTGCAAATGATTTCCTGGCTGTCCCCGGTCGCGGCCGACTGGTGTCGAGCCCATTGCCGGTTTCAGAGCCTTTATCCTGTCGAGGGTATCACTCTGATTTTCCAGGGACCCGGCGAGACGTGAACGCTGAAGGGCACCCCCACTCAACGAATTGGGTGCGCATCAGCTAATTGGCCTAGAAGCCGGCCGGCCGTCTCACCCCTTGTTCGATCACCGCGTTACTTTTAGACGCCATTAGGAGTGCATTATGTCCGATATACCGGCTACGCGCCGTTGCATTTACTGCTTCCAATGCAAACTCGTCGGTGAGTTTTCGTTGGAACATATCTGGCCTGACGCACTGGGTGGTTCGCTGTGTGATGACCTCTTCAAGACAAAAGAGGTCTGCGCCAAATGCAACAACATATGCGGCCTCTTCGTCGACGGCGCGTTCATCAAAACCTGGTTTGTCCAGACGGAGATCGCAAACCAAGGCTCCGAATTCCTCGATCCATCGAAACCGACCGCGGTACCATTGCAATATCTCGGAGTCGAGCCTGATCTTTCAACCGATGCCGGCGAAATTTGCGAACGCTGGCAGGGTCCTGCCGGGGAACGCATCTACCATTTCCATCTCGCTGACGAGGACCGCTGGGATACCTTTGCTGGAGGCGACACCATCCGTCGAAAAACAAAGGATCCAGGCCGCGCTTATCTTGCTCTCAGCTCCCCTGAGGAATTTTGGTCGTTGACCGCTGCCTTGAGTTTCCGGCAGCAATTCGCAAAAGTTAAAAGATGCGTGTTGACCAAGGTGGAGATCGACAATCCGCGGTTCAAGCCCGTCATGCCCGGCCTCTTTCCGCAAGGAGATCCCGCGAATCCCCAAGAGGCCCGGGACCGGACTGTCCTGGCAGAGGCTCTGTCACGCAACCGGGTCCACTCGCGCATACCCGTTCAGGCGGATTTTGACGGCCGTTTTTTATGTAAGGTGGCGCTGGGCCTCGGCCACAAGATTTTCGGCGCACAACATGGCGAGAGCGCCTATGGCGCGGAACTGCGCAAAGGCCTTTGGGTCAGAGATGTTCGCGAACGGCGGGATCTTAAAATTCGCGGGACGGGTATGCTTGGGGGAGGCGGCGGCACAATCCCTCAGCAACTACGCGAATTCCTGACCTGGCCGGGTGCTTGGACGATTTGCATCTGGAGCCATGCAGATCTCCTCGCCGCGCACATCCATAGTCCGTCAGGCTCCCGGCTCTCCATCGTGATTGCGGAGGACATTACCCAGTACGCTGCGACCGACACGGCGCTATATCTGGACGGCCAGATCTACATGATTTCGCTTCCCGGGGAATCCTTCGTTGGACCGATCGCCCTGCCCGACTTCCTTGGCCACAAACTCGGCAACAAGGCTGTTCCCGGCCTTCGCGCGATAGAACTGCGCGATGACATTGCAAACCTCCTTCCCCCGAAAAAGCTTCCGCTGCAATCCGAAGGATTGCATTCTTGCAACCGGCTCCAACGTCGGCAGACCGGATTAGCTCGCATGTCGAGCTAATCCGCTGCCCTCGGGTAAAGCCGGCGCGCCCGCCCTCGGGTCCAAAAGTACCCAGGCCAGTATGAGTAGGTCAGAGCCGATCGCAGGTGGACAAAAAGAGTAGGCTCACGAGATTGATGCGAGAAAGGCTCGGCGCCCTGGGCTGACAATCGACCCAAGAAGCAGGGACGAGTTCGCCTCGGTTCTTCCAGCGCTACTAGCGCGTCAAAAAACCTAGCAGGAACAGCCGGTTATCTGTGATGACCGCGGTCAACGGTGGCCTTAGGCCGGTGCCCTGTTCCAGCGCCCCGGCAGGAAAAATCGAACGATGGACTGCAAAAAATATCATAAATTCAGTCACTTAAAGTCGATGACCGCGGTCAACGATCGCGCTTGGGGGTCGACCAGCTCGCAATCAACCGCCGGCTAAACCACTATGCTAAAAGCGTTCTTCGACCAATTTTTGCATTTGGACGCGGCTGACATCATCGTAGCAGCATTCCAAGGGCGTTCGACGATCGGGTAGCCAGTCGTTCTTTGTTTGGATGAACCTAAGTCCTTTGCCCTGGAATTTCCGACCCACCCAAACTTTGAATTCCTCCTGGATCATCGGGATCCGACCTGTGCTTACAAATCGACGCTCCAACTCCCGGAGGGCATCCTGAAGGCCGATTTCGGACGCCCTTGCAAACTCCAGGGGCGACAGCCCTCTCCGAGATGGTCTGGTCGAAAGCCACATCGGCGCGATTCCCGGACCGAATTTCTGCACGGCTCTTGCCTGCAGTTTCTCGCAACGGAGCCGTGCCCTCTCGTTTTCATCATCTGCGACCTTAGCGGCCCAGACTGCCGCCGCCGCGCTCATGGGAAGGCCAATTGGGTTAAAGGGGTCGGGTTCATCTGAGTCCAGCGCCTGCTCGACGGCTGCGAGTTGCTGCTTTAACCGTGTCCACCGGTAATCTCCGGCTTTGATGATATCGAGAGGTGTTAAGCGGCCATCTATCAGCGGTCTCTTCCACCACGCCCCGATGCCCTCTGCGAATTCCGCCCTTTCAGTCAGGTCGAGCTTCGATACAATCCGCTGAAGACTTGCCTCCATTTCCTGATGGCGCATTGCCATATAGTCGGGCTTTGGCAGCAGCCCCGGCCGCCGCTCTGACGAGAACGGTTGCTGCTCTGGCAAATCAACCAGCAGACGCCAATTGCCGCTCGGAAGACAAACGACAGCACCCTGCTTTTCGAGGTCAGACAAAAAGGTAAAAACGCATGCTTCTACGCCGAACTCAGGCAGTCCTACCTCGTTGGATTCCGTGGCGGAACAAGAGAACCGAGAGAGCTCAGCATGTAAATGTTCAGCCCTCTGAAGCTTCGTGACAATGCGGCTTAGCGGAACACCGGGACCGTGCTGACACTGTAGCAGGACGAAGGCACGCCATTCATCTGCTGGCGTTCGAAAATAGCCCTCGAATGATGGACGTGTACCTTCCAGCCACTGCGATAGCGATGTCTTGTTCGGGGAAGGGGCAGATACTTTAGGCAACCCTGCGAGTCGATCGTAAAGCCGCGCCAGGGCCCTGGATTTATCCGTGGTCAGTCGTCCGCGTGGTCGCACGCCATCAAGGTGGTAGCGAGCGTGGAGGAAATTCTCCAGTTTCTCATTGAAGATCCAATGTCGGTTTGCCCCGCGTCGGACGTGGTCTTCAACCGCCGCAAGGGACAGTTTGCCGGAGACAGAATCCGGACTGATCACGATCTCGAACGATTCCAACCGCTGTCGTCTGATGAGCGCCGCCTTCTGATCGGATACCCTGTGCGTCACGACAATCTCGATCAGGAGGGGTCTGTCGGAGGCTCTGCCAATGACGTCGGGTTGGTGCCCTTCGAAGCGTTGTTCGGTTCTAACGTCGGTCAGTTCGACCTCCGCGCTGTTGATTTCCACTGAGAGCTGACCCGGCGCAGCCCGATATTTCCATTGAGAATTGACCCATGTTTGGAGTGAACCCCTCGGGCTGGACCATCGAAACGCTTCAAACTAAGCCGCCTGCTGGGCGAGTTGAGTTTCGAATTCTGCTGGCGATAAATAGCCAAGGGCCGAGTGCAGCCGCTTGGCATTGTAGATCTCCTCAATGAACCTGGGCAAGCGTTCGGCCACATCCGCGAATGTTTCGTAGCCGGCGATGTAGACGTCCTCGACTTTCAGGGTCTTCATGAAGCTCTCTGCCTGCGCATTGTGATAAGGGTTGCCGACGGCGCTCATAGACCCCTGTAAGCCTGCCGCATCGAGCGCTCGTCGATAGGTCTCACTTGCGTACTGGCATCCGCGGTCCGTGTGGTGAATGCAGCCGCGTGGGGGCCTTCTGTTCTCGATCGCCGAACGCAATGCTGCCAAAGCCAGCGGCGTATCCAGGCGTTTCGACAGGCCATAGCCGACGACTTTCCGGCTGCAGGCGTCGAGAATGACAGCAAGATAGCAGAAGCCAGCGGCGATGCGGATGTACGTGAAGTCGGCCACCCAGACCATATCAGGCCGCGACGGGATCACATTGCGATAAAGGTTCGGGTAAATCGGCGAATCGTGGTTGCTATCCGTCGTGCGAACATACCGCTTGCGAGGCTTGATACCGAGGCCATTGGCCCGCATGACGCGGGCGACACGCTTGTGATTAACGAGGTGGCCTCTTCGCTGAAGCTCGTGTGTCACGCGCCGGTATCCATAGCAAGGCAGCTCGTCCTGGATGTCCTCTATGATTGCAACGAGCTCGCTGTCGCCGAGATTTAAAGCTTTTGCCTTTGATCGGTAATAGTAGGTGCTCCTCGGGAGATCGATCATTTTGCACCCCCGTCTGACAGAGCAGGCCGGGGACCGGTGATGATGGAGGAGCTCCCGCTGTCGCCGGCGATCAACTGGCGCGGTGTTTTTTTAACCAGGTCCAGCTCCATGGTGAGCTGGCCGACCTTGCGTTCAAGCGCCGCAATGTGGGCCTCGTACTCGGCAATGACGCTGGCCTCAGCCTCCTCATCGTTCAGATCGCCGCGATCGAACTGCGTCAGCCATAGCTGTATGAGGTTTGCCGAAACGCCGTATGTCCGTTGTGCGTCGCGCCGTCCGATGACGCCGTTTCGGATATCCTGGCAAAGCTGCAACTTGAACGGCGTCGAATGCCGGCGATATGGACCTCGGGACTTCATGAGCCTTCTCCGATTGAGGCCCGCAGAGTGTATCAGTTTTTCTGGGTCCCGTGGTCCAGCCCGAGGGGTTCACTCCAATGCCGGGTCAGCTCTCAGTGGAAATCAACACTCCGCGCGATCAACCGCACGATGGCCGTCGCGCGACGCTGACGGAAGCCGAACGTATCCCCCACTGAGAAACAGATCTCTCGCAAACGTGTGAAGGGCAGTCATCTGGCCGGTTGTTCCGCATCCTGCTGTACCGCCCCCGCCGTCCGGGTGGTGCGCGAAGTGCGGCGTCACATGACCCTTCTTTGCAACGAGAGGCAAATCACACTCTGGACAGATACAGTGGCAATCGCCGCCAGGAGCAGCCTCGGAGATATGCAGGATCTTACCGCTTGAATGCTTACCGAATGCGAGCGTTGGGCGTGCCATGATCGTGATCCTCGTTCCTCAGGCACGTCCCGCCATAAACGTCAATTCAAAACCACTCCTGAAATGTTCCCATAGAATTTTAGCGTCCGCGTCGAATGGAGCGTGAGCCCACGCTCCAAGCTGCCACGATGATGAGACGACGGCCAGAAAGAGGAGAACTGGAAGCACGCGGTCATTAAGACGAACGCCATCGTCATCACCTGGTTGGACGCCATGAATTATCCGTTGCGAAATATATCGTCACGAAAGGACCGCCGGCGTTATCCGGTTTTAAGCTCCGTCCCTCCATTGGCCTTTAAAAGCGCCATGATCATCGGTCCGAGCGAGAACTCCGACAGCTCGGCGCGTCTTGTGAGGTCACGCAAATAGCCACCGGCGGAGTTAATCAGGTTTGCCCGCTCGAAGATGCAGGCCATCGCCACCGCTGCATTTTCGGGTCCCATGACTTCGCATGCCTCTTGATAGGCCGAAGGGCTCACGCCAAGCATCGAACGGATCACGACAGCGGCGGACATGAGATCGCGCCAATTCGCGATTGTTCCGCTCGGTCCGTAGTCGGAAATTTGCGGGCAGGCCCGCAGAACAACGGAGAGGGGGAAGGTCTTCAGCGGCTCACTCGGCTTGGCCGGCTTGCTCGATTTCGCGCCCTGCTCTTTTTCAGAGCGAGGTTCAAATACAATAGTGGATTCGGGATTTGAATTCTGTATATGGCGCCCATTTTGAGCATCATTGCTGCTAGTATTTTTTGCATTTTCTTTTGTTTCCAACCGATTAAGGATTTCCGCCTTCAGCGTCTCCATGCTCTCGATCGCGTCTTCCACCTCGGCAAAGGTGGGCGACCTCGGAAGGCTCCCCACCAGACGGACGTAAGCGTCCTCGGCCGCCTGCCAATCGCCCTCGACCCCCTCCTCGATCGCTACCGTCAGAAGCTTACGCGTGTCGCGCCGGCAGATCGTGAGTTTCTCCTTGGCATTACGATATGCTGTGCGCCTCGCGGTCACCTGTTGGGCCAGCAGTGCTAGCTCATCGGCACGGGCCAACAAAGGTGACAGATCGAATCCGAAAGCGCTCTCGATATCACCACCCGCATCTTTCCGTGCGAATCGTTTGCCGTTGGCACTGTCCTTTCGGATGATCAATCCTGCATCAACCAGTGCAGCCAGATGCCGGCGCAGGGTCGATCCTGGCATGCTGTGAGCACGAAGCGACAGCTGGATGTTGGATGGGAACACCACCATCTGTGCATCAGCCCGCAGTTCCTTTTCGGGGTAAAAGCTGAGTAGGGCGTCCAGGACAGCCAGGCTGCTCGATTGCAGCCCCAGCGGCTCCATCGCTGCAGAAGCATCGCGAAAGATCTTCCACTTATCCGCGGCTTTGCTCCTGGATACTTCGCCGACCGCCTGTTGTCGCCTGACAAGAGCAAGCGTCATCGGCCGCCGCCCAAAGTGCGTCGTAACACTTTCCGTATGCATCGTTCTTCACCTTCAAACAGGCAAAAGAAATTCGCTCGCCGAAACGGCGCCTAGACTCTTGACGATGAATCCCGAAAATGCGATTCTACTGGTGCTTATACAGAGAACAGGGCTTCCGAGACGGCGACGTTTTGGGGGCTCTTTTCTTTTGCGGTTATGCTTCCTTTTTTCCAACGGACTTCGCACGGCGCTCTTCGAAAAGAGCCACCGCGTCATTGAGCAGGAAAGACGCGAATTCTCCCGCCTCCTTCCTGTCGAGGGTAATTTCGATTTTAGATTTGCTGTGCTTGACGTGGCCCAATCGCTCACCGGACGACGTCGAGAGAACTTCGGGCAGCCCACGAACGAGGCGGCGAGGTTTGAGGGCGTTGAGAAGCGCCTTGAACCGATCCTGCGAGGTCATGCTTTGCAGCTCGTCGGACCTTGCCAAGTCCACAAGGTTCTTGCTTTCGGCTTTATGGATCAGCTCTGCGAGCTCTTGCCAGCTTCGCCGGCCAACGCCTGGAGCAGGCCCGATGGCGTCGATCAGATCGGCGGGAATGGCCTCGACAACGGAAAGCATGCGCGACAATTCGGCCTTGTCGATCGACATAGCGGATGTGATGACTTCGCGCGGGAAACGTTCGTTGAGCCGCTGTGCGAACCGTGACTTCTCGATGTAGGAGAGATCTTCGCGTTCATTGTTTTCCTGCCCTTGGGCGATCACCAGTTCCTCGTCCGTCAAGGCGCGTATCACTGCCTTGACCTGAAGGCCGAGCTCCTGGACGGCGCGCAGGCGGCGATGGCCGAAGGCGACCTGATAATGTCCCGGCTTATCAGGATGAGGGCGCACGAGGATCGGTACCTGCTGCCCCTGCGCACGGATCGAGGACAGCAGACCGTCGATATCGCCAGGCATGCGGTCTCGAACGAAAGACGGCTCCACGAGAGCCGTGTCAAGGTCGATTACGACCTGACCTTCGGCGAGGCGCCGCTCGATTTCGTCGGCGCGCGCCTGACGAGCTTTCTCTTCGCGCATCGTGTTGGCCACCTGACCGACAAGCTTGTTGTCGGATGCGGCGGCTTTTACGGGCATGTCTGCATCGACCTGGATCAGATTCAGGAGGTTTTTTCTGCTCATGTCGCTCGTCCCCAAGCCTTCTTGATCAGGGTTTCAATCTCGTCATTGACGCTGTTCATCGCCTCGATAGCTCGGTCATAGGTGCTGCGTGTGAATTGGCCGCGCTCGACTTCGTACAAAGTTTGGTTTGTAAGCCCGGCATCGGAGACGGCCGTAGATTTCAGCATCGGGAAGTTTAGGACGTGGGCGCCAAAAATAGACCGAAGATATCCTACCATCTGATTTTGAGGGCCGTCGGACGGTTCAAAGCGGGTTATGAGGTAACGCAGCCAAGCAAAATCGACATTGCCGCCGGCGGCGGCCACCTCGCGCAGCAGATCAGCAACCATCGCGAGGAATTGGTTCATCGACATGACATCCAGCATCTGCGGGTGGACCGTCACGAGCACCGAAGTCGCCGCGGTGAGGGCGGAGAGCGTTAGGTAGCCAAGCTGGGGGGGGCAGTCGATGATAACGATATCGTAGTCATTGCTGACATCATCGATGGCATCGCTCAGACGTTGGAAGAACATTACATCGCCTGCCTGCCGCTTCATCAACGCGCGAGGCGTGTCATGCTCGAACTCCATGAGTTCGAGGTTTCCAGGAACAAGATCTAATGCGGGGATGTAGGTTTTCCGGATGATGTCTTTCACCGACCGCCGGGCCTCGTCGTACCGGATTGCGCCGTACATCGTGTCATTCGGATGGACATCGAGTTCCGGCTGATGCCCAAACATGGCGGACATACTAGCCTGCGGATCGAGATCGATGGCAAGGATACGATAACCCCTTAACGCAAGATATTGGGCGAGATGGACGGACGTCGTCGTTTTGCCGGAGCCGCCCTTGAAGTTCATGACGGAAATAACTTGGAGGTCTTCACCGTCGCGGCGGTGGGGCAAGTATCTGCGGTCCGCTCTACCGACCTTGTCGAGATGTCGGCGGATCTTGTCGATATCATCCACGGAGTAGGAGCGTCGTCCGCCGGGGGTCGTACTTACCTCCAGATCATCGATATCGTTGGAGACCTGACGAAGATAAACTTCCTTGACGCCAACGAACTTCGCTGCTTCCGATGGCTGAAAATGACGTATTCCCTTCTGCGCCGTCGGCGGGAACGTGCTCACATGGTGAGCTTGCAACTGAACAGCAAGAGCCGACGAATGTCGGTCTATAAGGCCAACGAGCGTCTCTCTGGACGGTGCCTGCGCTTCAGCATTTTTGTTCATATCTGGCCCAAGAATCAGTAACAGCGGTTCAATGCGGCAAAACCCTTTTTCAACCGCTGTTACAATAAGCCTCGATTCTGAAGGCTGGGCAAGCTCTTTAAGGTTAACAGAAGCTTAACGCAAAAATGAAGGCAGCAGCGTCAACCCTGAAAAACTCTTATTTCGCAATGATATAACTCATTCCCCCCAAATGATTCCGTTCGCAAAGTTAGAAAAAAATGGAGTCGATAAGATTGAAGAGCACATATCAGGAAGGGTGAACGCGGTGAATGCTGCGACCCGCTTGCAACGAATCGAAGGCGGCCGGCCATGTCTTCATCAGGATGAATGCGCTTTCGATTTACTTCCGCCCATTTCTTGAGGGCCTCACTCGGGTGCAACTCAACCCGCTCTCGCTGATGCTTCTTGGTGGGGGAATGGGCGAATTGGCGGGGACTTCGTTAATTGGTTTTGTTCTGCGCATCGCAGGTTGGCGGAGCGCCGTCCTTCTTGCCGCAGTAGTTCTTGCTGGTCCCGCCGCGTTTAGAGCACTTGCCGGCCGCCGTGATTGACCTCTCGACATAAGAAGCAGCGGACACGGCTATTTCGTCAAGATGGCGTCGGTTCTCGCCCTTTTGCCGCAATACTCCCACGCATCTACGCGGGAACGAAATCCAACATCTCAATGACGGATGAGACCGAACCGATGTGCCTCATCCAGCAGATGACGAACAGAGGACGGTTGCCATTTGCGTCCACCTCGCACCGGCCGCTCACCCATCTGATCCAGTTGGGCGGCAATGTCGCGCAGCGACAGGCCTGGATCGGCAATGGCAATCGCCGCAACGAGCTTCATCAGATGATCTTCTGGCGCACGGCGGGGTGAGCGAGCTAAGAGCTCGGGTTCGGCCAGCTTCTCGCGAACCATGCGATGCATCGCACGTCGCAGTCGCTCGACTGTCCAGTCGTGGCCGCGGCGATTGAGGACCCGGACGACATTGTCCCAGCTATGCTGAGGGCGAAGCTGTCGCACCATGGGCAGCCAGGTTTGGGCCGTCGAGATCAACTCGTCGAGATAGAGTTTCTCTCGTGCCTTTGACACGGCTTTGATCGCTTCCGGCCGCCGCTCTCGAAGTCCCGGGTTGCCGGGTCGCCTGCCACGCGCCTTTGCCGCCTTGATGCCAGCTTTGGTCCGTTCTGCGATCAGCGCCCGCTCAAGCTGTGCG
>Ga0075032_1000776_pt1 | contig 13356 bp, 19 predicted proteins | sample SynthPrep_1_END__FD_71386 | JGI IMG/M metagenome (GOLD analysis project Ga0075032, IMG submission 71386) | Synthetic microbial communities from Ohio, USA - SynthPrep_1_END_DS7_MetaG | ecosystem: Engineered > Bioreactor > Aerobic > Activated sludge | place: USA: Ohio, Columbus | collected 2014-04-10
GGATCTGCAGCTGGATCAGATCGTGCTGGTATCGGGCGACACTGACCTGGCGCCTGCTCTCGCTGCCATTCGCTCGGACTTCCCGAACATCCGCATTGGCGTAATTCTTCCGCACCGCCACGAACAGCGAGATCCGCCGGGATCACTGAAAGAGCATGCTCACTGGATCCGCCGGCACATTCCCGAGTCTGAACTTGCGGCTTTCCAGCTCCCACCAAAGGTACCGCTTCCCAGGAAGCCGGCCATCGTCAAGCCGGACTACTGGTAATTTTCGCTGCTGTGACACTTTCGGGGCAGTTGACGGGTGTCGAAAGCAAAAGCCCCTGAAATTCATAAGAAAATCAGTGGCTTATGTGCTTCAAATTGGTGGAGCCGGGGGGATTTGAACCCGGTCTTAGCGCTGGCCGTTGATGACCTTTGTTGGTCAAAGCTAGTGGTACGGCGCTGCTTTTTTCGGCCGCTTTGGCCAGTATCGGCATTCTTTGGCCTTTAATTTCGACACTTTTTCGACACTACCTCTAGACAGCCACTGACTCTATCCATAGCCTCTGGTGGCATGATGCTATGCATTGCAGCGCGTCCGATCTTGTCTCATGCCCTTTAATTTTTGTAGGCCATACGTATCGTTTGGTTGACCGGGAATCGGAAGAATGCATGTAGCAAGGAAAATCATCCGCCACGTTAAGGGAATAGCCATGCCACTCACGAAAACACAACAAACCAAGATTGATGAGCTGATCCGCAGCAATAAGAAAGAGCTAGACATCATTCAAGAGCTGGTTGCCAATCATGGTGCTGATGCCAGAGAAGTATCCGCTTATGTTAAGAGCAACAAGACACTGCAGGGCATGTTGAAGACGATCACACATCGCACCAAAGAAATTGCTAATGCTGGGGATCAGGCAACCCGAGAAAAGGCCGCTAAAGAAGTTGAGGCGTTATCGAAAAAGGCTATCAAGATTCTTCAGCAGAAGACTACAGAGTGATAGGGCGGTCTGAATTAGGCTGCCCATACTTAGCCGCAGTGGCCTAATTTAGACCTTCTCCTTTTCCACCTACGTCCCGTTCTTGGGGCTGGTCTGCCCTTTGTCTGGCATCACTTCACCTGTCATGAGCCACCATCGGTAACTCGGGTAAAGCTTACCGAGCTTCTCGATCTCTTCTACACTGATCCTTGCCTTTCCGCGCTTGATGCTTTGCCACCTCACGTATTCCTTGCTGTTCACTTCGGCAAGGTCTTTGAGGCTGGTCATTTCTAGCAATTTAAAGAGTCTTTCAAGCATCTTCTTGGGGAATCGCTATCTCTCATTCTGACCGGTCAAGTTTTGATTGGCTTCGTCGTACTCGGGGCTAGTTTGCCCGCTCTCGGGTGCGACCGTTCCGCTAGCTAGCCAAAGTGCGTAGGACGGGTATAGGCGTGTCAGTGCTTCTACCTCTTGTGTGCTGATCCTCGTCCGTTTGTCGTAGCGAACAGTCCTCCACCGCGTTCCGCTGATCTCGGTCTTCTTCACCAGCTCGTCTAGCCCTGCCTTATCGACAAGTGTTCTAACGCGGTCGTCTATCGATTCCATAATGATCTAGTAATTTACGGTTGTAATATACAAATGCTACCCATCGTCGTTGTATATTACGACTGTAGGTTACGTCTTGCGTCCATTGCAGAGTGCCCAAGACGTAGCGCAATAAAGACCAACATAGTGCAGCAAAGGCCATCACGATGGAAGGAACCAACCTCACGCTGAAAGACATGCCTATCCAGCCGGCTCCGCCCGTAATGCCATGGCGCGAGTTCGCCGACTGGATACGGATGAGCCAAAGCCACGACATCGTTTGGGGCTGGATTCGCCACGGCTACATCCCCTCCCACAAGGTCGGCAAACACGTCGTCGTCAACGTCGCGCTGCTGACCAGTCAACTTCTCGAACAGGAATGGACGCTATGACTAACCCGAACTCGAAACAGGGCAACGTGGTTGCGCTCGGTGCCGCTATAGAAAACCTGACCAGCATCGTCACCTTCGCCTCGGCCAGCGGCATTCCGGTTGAAGAGGTTGTGGAGTGGGTGGAGAACGGCACCATCCCCAGCGCTCGTTTCGCCGACTTCATCATGGTGGATGTGGGCAAGCTCCGCGCCGATCTGCTCAGCGGCAAGAAGGAATTCAAGGAAGGGGATTACGACCATGATTAGCCTGGGCCTGAACATCGATGCCGCCACGGCCTTCAGCTACATCGGCAAGACCGTTCTCGTCGAGCTGGCCTGGGAGGATGACCCAGAGCGGCTCTGGCGTATCAAGCACATCGTTGGCGTTGTGCTGCCGGTTAGCGGCGTGAACGAAAACGCCTATTTCATGACCATGGACGCCAGCGGTCATGACCCTTTCCCGAATGAGATGTTCTTCGCGAGCATCCGCACTATCAGGGCGATGCGGTACCGCGACCGGCATGGTTCCGGCAACGTACTGGGCCGCATGACCCTGACCTATTCGGCCGGGTCAGGGGCCGCGCTCCCGGCTCGTCGGAACAGCTTCACCGTTCCGGCGAACGGAAGCACGGGCGCAGCGCACCCTTGACCCCGCACCATCATGAATAGCCTGACCACGGGAGAGTGGGGCAGCTTCACCGCCCCGCACTCCCGAGCCCTCGGCGGCAAGAGTGGGATGACAAGGGCAAAGCCCTTGGTGTTGATCCTCTCGGCCCGCGCGCGCCGCACCAGCTCCACGCCCGATCCTGGGCGTTCCCGCCTGCACCTCCTACCGCCTACGCCCGACACCTTGCCGGGTTTTCTCGCGTTGATCCTGTTCCTGATCCTCTCCGCCTGGGGCAACGGGTGGATGGCCATGATGAGCCCAGGAAGTCCTTCGCCGTATGCCTGGACAGTGACAGATGAAGGATGCGGGCCGGCGGTGGGGTTGCGTGCGAGGCACGAGCGCGGGTGCGCGCCGCCGGCCCGCTGACGTCCCTGTAACACGTCAGATAGAGACGAATGATTTCGGCCAGTAATGGCCATTGTTGGAGTTTTGAAGCATGGCAAAAGATCAAATCCGACTGGACAACAATGGCTATGAAAGCCCGACCGGGCGGCTGTTCGTTGATCGCAATACGGCTCGTATCACCGACCTGTCGAAAGTCCGCTTGCTGCGCTGTGGCGTCGATACGGTGAGACAGCTCTACAAAGGGCTGCTCCGCCCTGAAATCCTGAGCCTGTTCGACAAGCCCGGCGCCATCGTCGATTTCGCGGGTGACCGCTGGCATGCCGGTCGGGTAAGCCGGGATTCGGGCTACCAGTACAAGCTGCAGAACGCTGACCTGGGTTTTGTGCTGCTGGTGAAGAACTTCAACGCCAAGGTCGAGAATGTCGGCCCGCACCTCAAGGTTGAGGTGTCGCCCCATGCCATCGACAGCCTTTCGCCTGAGCGCCTGCAGACCCGCCTGGATCACTACGCCGCCCAGGTGCTGACGAACATCGAGGTCAACCAATGCGCGGTGCACCTCGCACTCGACCTGCAGGGCTGGACACCTCCCGCCGATCTGGTCGCCAGGATGCACTGCAGAGCCCGAACGCACCGGGACGTGTCCGGCATCAACGAACTGCACTGGGCCACCAAGTCGAGCGTGTATGGCCGCGGTGAAACCTCGATGTTCGGCTCCGCCAACGGCCTGCAGCTCTGCATCTACAACAAGACCGAGCAGGCCAAGGCCACCGACAAGCTCGACTACTGGGAAAGCGTCTGGCGTCGCCGTGACAGCTTCGACGATACCGACCCGGACAACTACAACCCAGCCCAGGATGTATGGCGCGTAGAGCTGCGTTACCACCATTCCATCGTCCAGCAGTTTGCCAGCGGCTCGGTAGACCTGCTGAGTGGCCAGACTATCGAGACGTGCACCTTCGCTGCTTTCTCCCGGCATCTGGACGGCCTGTGGCGCTATGGCCTGAGCCAGTTCAAGCTCATTGCCCGCCCTAGATACTTCGAACCGATCTGGACGCTGATCCGTGACGACGTGCGCGTCGATCTGCCCGTCGATTCCCTGCTCGATGAAACCGAGTACAAGCGCTATCACAAGACGGCGCGTGGCTTCTCGGGCAAGAACGTGGAACTGTTCCTGGGAAACTTCGTAAGCCTGCTGGCACGGGAGCGAGTGGGCGCTAGAAGGGCATTTCATCGGCTCAAGGATTGGGAGTGCTGGCCGGTGATCCGCGACCACTATGCCGCCAAAGGCATGGATGAAGACGCACTGTACAAGCACATCAAAGGCATCCTGGAAGAACGCTACGTCCGGTGGGGGCGTGCCGTCTGATGGCTATCGATCAGCTACCGGATGGCCGCTGGAAAGTCGACGTGGAGCCCATCAAGGGCAAACGCTTCCGCAAGACGTTCAAGACCAAGGGCGAAGCCCAGCGCTTCGAAGCATCCTGCAGGGCCAAGGTCGTCGAGAATCCGGATTGGTCGCCCAGGCCGAAAGACCGTCGCACCCTCGCCGAGCTGGTTGGCCTCTGGTTCGATCTGCACGGGCATTCCCTGCGCGATGGTGAACGCCGCCGTAGCAAGCTCGATGCTCTGGCCAAGCGCCTGCGCAATCCCCAGGGCGCCAAGCTCGACCCGCAAACCTACGCCCAGGATCGTCGAATCAGGTTAGGGGAGGGCGCCTCACCCAAGACGTTGAACAACGAGCTGGGCTACCTGCGTGCGGTCTACAACGAGCTACGTGGTTTGGGTGTGATCGACTACGCCAATCCGCTCGCCCTGGTGAAGCCGCTCAAGGTGCAGGAACGGGAGTTGTCCTGGCTGACCACCGAACAGATCGCCGAGCTGCTGGAAGAGATCCGGCGCGGCTGTGATAACCCGCACGTCGAGATAATCGCGTTGATCTGTCTGGCCACCGGTGCTCGATGGTCAGAGGCTGAGAAGCTGAAACCGACCGGCCTGCGTAATGGCGTGATCACCTTCAGCGGAACCAAGAACGGCAAGGTTCGTTCGGTGCCCATCACTGCAGAGCTTGAAGCCAAGATCGTCAAGCACTGGAAGAAGCACGGCCAGCCAAACTTGGCTATCACCTCGTTCCGCCGCGCCCTGGCCAGGACGACCATCCGCCTACCGAAAGGCCAGGCCGCTCACTCCCTGCGCCACACCTTCGCCAGCCACTTCATCCAGAACGGCGGGAACATCCTCACCCTGCAGAAAATCCTGGGTCACTCCAGTCTGGCCATGACCATGCGTTACGCGCACCTGGCGCCGGATCATCTGCTGGATGCGGTACGCTTTGGCCCGCTCTCGTCTCTATGATTCAGATATTCCATTGATGGAATATTCCTTTGAGGTTATATTTTCTCCATGACTTGGGATATTGAATACACCGACGAATTCGGTGAGTGGTGGGAAAGCTTGTCTGCTGAGGAGCAGGAGTCCGTCGCGGTGTCAGTCCAGCTTTTGGAGGAGCGAGGCCCGTCACTCGGCTTTCCACACAGCAGCGGAATCAATGGTTCTCGTCACAGCCACATGCGGGAGCTGAGGACGCAGCACGAAGGGCGACCCTACAGAACCCTGTATGCATTCGATCCCAGGCGCTCGGCTATTTTGCTGATCGGTGGCGACAAGACTGGTGATGATCGTTGGTATGACATCAACGTTCCGCTGTCTGATCGACTGTATGACGAACATCTGGAACAGCTTCGAAAGGAGGGCTTGATAGATGGCTAAGAAATTTGCAGAGCTACGCGCAAAAATGGCGCCTGAGGCTCAGGCCAGGGTAGAGGCCAAAGCCCAGGAGCTGCTTGCAGAGATGCCGCTTCATGAGCTGCGCCAGGCTCGTGGGTTGTCACAGAAGGTGCTGGCTGAGGTGTTGCATGTACAGCAACCATCCATCGCCAAGATGGAAAAGCGTACTGACATGTACATTTCCACTTTGCGTAGCCACATCGAAGCTATGGGTGGTCAGTTGGATGTCATTGCCCGGTTTCCCGATGGCTCAGTGAAGATCAGTAATTTTTCAGACATCGAAAGCGATCTTCTCCAGCAGGCTTAACGCTTCGACACCTTTTCGACACCCCAAAGAAAAACCCCTGACTTTCTCTAGGAAAATCAGGGGTTTATTTGGTGGGCCGGGGTAATCTGAAACGATTTAGTATCCTTTTGATTTAAAAGGAAATATATCGGTTAAAATTGTTCATGGAATGCATTTTGGAATACCAAGCTTAGCCCTTTGGGTTCCAGCAGGTATTGAGGTCGTAGGCCGGGATGACAGTGCTTGCCCTCGAGACAAAAGCCCCGCATCGGGTCATTCGATGCGGGGCTTTTCATTTGCGTGCGTGCTCAGTCCTCAGAGGGGGCTCCTTTCCCAAGCTCCTTCTCGAAGCCATCAGCGATAAGCCTATCCATGGTCTCGCGCTCAGTTACTTCCCAGATCGTTGCCAGCTCTTTGAGCTTCAAATGATTTTTGAGAAGGATGTCCAGGTTTTTGGGCTTCCTGCCGTTATCGGCATTTTTCTGCTTGGACTGTTTAAGCTGCAAGCTCCGAATGAATTCCTTTTTGGAAATTCCTTCATCTGCAAGCTGGTCAAAGATCTCGAGGATGTCTTGGTGGGATTTAGGTACGTGATCTACGTTGAACTTACTGCCATATTTTGCACAGATTTCATTCCACACCAAGTTGCGTCGTGTCTTTGCATGTTTAGTATCTTCAAGCCAGCGAAGTTCATGGTCAGACTTAATATATGTCTCCCATTTTTTCTGAAGATCGCTGATGAAATCAATCTTATAAGAAGAGCGCGCTTCCCATTGATCAATAATCGCTTGGATGAGGGGGAGCCCGTTAAGGTTGATGAATTTATGGATGTTGTCCCGGTCAAGGATGATAATTTTTCCTTTAAACCAATTAGTTACCCTGGCGGAATGGGATACCCAATTAAGAGTTTCAGTGGGAATGCACTGATTTACGAATTCTTCTCGGATCCGCCGTGCAAGTTTTTTGGCCTCACGGTCGCTGCACTCTTTATCAAAAAAGTATTCGATGTCAGCAAAGGTGGCATCTTTAACCCCGATACTTCCCTCTTCAAAGTCAGCATCCTCATTAAAGAAGAGATAGAGCCAGACAAAGTTGTAGAAGCGAGTGTTAATTTTTCGCTCTTTAAACAACTCTTCGATATCGCTTTCATGGATTTTGAGCACAATTGCCTCGCCCTCTTCATCGTCGAAATCGATGCCGAGGGAGGCTGGCTTGTTCTCATTTGGAATTAGAATTTTATTATTTATTCCAAGTTTGAATATGTCGGTCTTTTTCATAGGTGTCACCTTGGTCAATTTTACGTTAGTCCTAGGGTTGTTCCTAGGAGACGTCTAGCCCGTGGCCAGAAGAATGTTCAGCCTTGAATTCACCGAGAACGGTGGGGAAAGGCCCTAACGCAGCGTATCGATGCGGGGCAATTGGCTCTTGCAGTAAGAGCTCGAACCGTATCGATTGCACATGTCCAGGTTCCGTTGAGGAGACCTGAGACATGGATTGCCTAAGGTGTGGTGTTGGCCAGCATGACTTTGGAAGTCGTCTGTTATGTTCTGGCTCTTCCAGAACTGAGGTTTAGCGGTCAAACCACTCTTCTTGTTACGAGTGTTGCTCATTGGGTGTCGGTAGAGACAACGCTGGCGACTATAGAGCCGAATGGCGAGGATGTCTAGCTGTCCCCTGCAACGGCGGTGGCAGGTGCTGGCGTCATTACTTTTTTACAAGTCCTGCCAATCCTCTGAACGTAATACGGGAGCTCGTTCATGAGGATCATCCGTCTTAAAGAAGTCACCCATTTGACTGGTCTTGCCCGGTCGACGATCTATAAGTATCTCGCAGAAGGGCGGTTCCCAATGTCGGTATCGCTGGGCGATAGGTCAATCGGCTTTCTTGAGAGTGAAGTCCAAGAGTGGATCTTGGATCGTATCAAGGAGCGAGATCAGGCTAGTCAGTGACATAAAGACCACGACCTTACTGGTCGTGGTCTTTATGTCGAGATGGGCAGTTGTTCTCATATAACTCCCTTTATGTCCAGCGCCTAATTTCCCTCGGCCGCTGGGGGAATCCTTCCTCAGGTTTCCAGGCTGGTCGATGCCTAACAGATCTGAGGGATGCTGGTTCTAGTTATATACCTAATCAACCATACCCATCATCCCATGACCCGTAGCTATCAGCGCTAGCTGCAGATGGACATGACAGGACGCTGTTGCTGATCACACAGCAACAGCACTTTCAGGCTTTAAACCGTAAAAGAATACAGACCTTGCACCTGATATGTACTCACAACCCAGGTGCAACACCATGAACCATCGTCACACATCCAAAACCCTCTCTCAGTCCGCTATCGCACTCCAGATTGAAGACCTGGTTTGCGCGGTAGAACGCAGCGAAGGGCCCGTACAGTCGGTGACTGCGAACGGCACGGTCAAGCGTACCAAGCTCGCCCGGTACTTCGAGAACATCGGTCAGATGCTGGAGTTGGTCAGCCATAGCGATGACTACCACTACGGGCCGTACCTGCGACTGTTCCAACAGGCATGCTACGACGTCGGTGTGGAACACAGTCCACTGGTTGGGATCGTTTCTTTCGATGAAGAAACGTCCCGGTACCGTGACTACAGCGACACGCTCAACTGTCTGGCTGAGCGTATCCGCCACCGGACTCGTGAGCACTGCTACCGTCGTCGTCGGGACGATGCGGCGTATCAGTCGCGCCAGCAGTCTCGTGAAGTGGCTGAATACGTCGACCGAGTGCTGGATCGTTACGCCACGACCCTGGTGGTCAGGGTCGATCTGTATTACTGCTCCGCGGCTCAGGCAAGGCTGCGGGTTGAGCATGTGTTCGCGGATCTGCAACGACTGATCCGGTCGCGTGAGCGCAATCCGATCTTCGAGCATGAGACTGGTTACATCTGCCGTGTTGAAGAGGGAGAGAGCCGTGGCTACCACATCCATGCGGCCTTCTTCTTCAATGGCGCGATGGTGCGGGGTGATATCTACACGGCGCAGCAGATAGGTGCTTTGTGGGAGCAGATCACCTGTGGCAGGGGTAGCTACAACAACTGCAATCAAGACAAAGATCAGTACGGTGATAAATGCGGTATTGGGATGATCCGCCGTCGCGACGAGCAGGCTCGCGGCAATGTGCATTACGCGATGAAGTACCTGGTCAAGCGGTCCCAGCGGCTTAGCCTTCGGCCGAAAGGGGCGAAGTGTCTGCGCAAAGGACAGGCTGTGCTCCGATAGCCAAGTAGCATCTGCTGCGATGGTTTTTGTTGGAGATTTGTTCACTTTCATGCTGGCGCAGGCATTTGCTCGACGAAATGCGCTTAGCTTGCTTGCGTGCTGCCGAAAATAAGCTTTGCTGCATGAAAAGACATCATCCTGATATCAACAGCCAAGGACAGGCTCTCTTGTTTCAGCAAGAGCCTGTAGCGGTCTGGCGATCACTAGCCCTCAGGAGAATCGCCATGTGTCTAGCCCCCTACTTAGGGCGCAGAGATCACCGCATCGGAGGCGAAATCATGACCAATAGCCACAGACTTATCCGAACACGCGATGGTGTCGTGCACTTGCTCGCCCTCGGCGCTGTGCTGCTCATCCTCGCTGGCTGTACGACGGCCCCATCTAGAGACGCGATCCCACCGTTCCGACATGGGGTAGTAACGGTAGACCAGCAGACGTCAGCCGCGTTTGTGGACGTCAATAGCTTCCTTCGCCGTCAGCAGATCGAGCGAGCAGTGAAGGAGAAAGCCCTCACTGAGGAGTTGTTCTTTGAGGCTCTGGCATCGGCCGATCTCACGAAGTGGGATCGTGCGTTCGCCCTCATTGACTCTTATGCAGAGAAGATCGAACGGCTGCTCAATCCGAATCAGCGCACCGGCGTCGAAGGGGAACTTTCGGCGCTCGGTGAGAAGATCGAGGCTCTGCGTGAGGAACAGCTCCCGGCCGGGATCTCCGCCGCGTTCACGAACTTGGGTGGGTTCTTGGTCAAGATTAAGACGGAGCACGACGCTCTCGAAGCGATCCGCAAGGCAGACCCCGCTATACAGGAAGTCTTCAGCGCAATGATGGAGGCCATCGGAGCAGATTCCCAGGCCGGAGTGAGGGGCACCGTGAGGACGTCCTGGACACAGGTGCTGGCTCGCATCGATCTCAGGGACTTCCGCCGTGCCTCCAGCGACGACGCCAAGCGTGCTGCCGTCCTTCGCTACGTCGAGGCGCTAGACGAGCGCGACGTGCAGGATCGGCTGCTCGATTCGCTTCGCCTCTCGCTCGCAGCGCTGGCAAAGGCCCATCAGGATCTTGCCCACGGCCGACGAGGATCTGCGGAGACTTTTCTTCAGCTCATCCAGGACGAGTACAAGGCCTATCAGGAGCAGCTCAAGGTTCTTCGCGAGCGCCGCGAAGGAGGCTTGACTAGCGGAGATACGATATGAACTTGGAAATCAAGAAGCTTCACCAACAACTAATCGAAACCCATCAGAATCTCGCGAAGCGCCTCGGCAATACAAGCGACCCCGACGAGGCCGAGGACATCCTTCGGGAGATGGAGGAGCTGAACTTTCGCGTGATGATGGCCGGGCGCCTGCTGTTCAAGGGAACAACGGCAACTATCGACAGGCGGATCGGAACCGTCATAGAGGTCAGTACCGATTTGGACGAGGCGATCAAGGACATAGTGCAGGTGAAGATGTTGGTTAAGGCCGTCGGAAAGTTTCTTACGCTCGTAGATAGGGCGCTCGACATGATCAAGCTACTCTAATCCATCGAAGCCCAAGTCGACCCTTATATAGGCGCTGTGTACGATTCACGAAGCCTTCCGTACCACGATTGTTCTTATCCCAGACGATGGGCGCGTACGGGATCATCTTCCTTGCCCTCGATCGCAAGATGAGGGATCGGGAATTCAAGTGGGGGCTTGCACGCTGCGGGCCTGCTGTTATGGACAGAGCCAATATTGGCGCCTAACCAAGCCCTGAAGTCCGCGGCTCATGGCTGGTGTTGGGGCTGAAGCGAGGAGTAGCGATGGACAAAATTTTGGAAGGACTTCAGAGGTTTTTTGGAAACTACCCATTTTCCGTCATCTTTACGAACGTCTTTGCCGTAATTTTTGGCATCGCAATTGGGTGGCTTTGTTTTGCAGTCAGCTCCGGCGATCCGCTTCAGCAGGTTTTTAACGCTCTACTTGCAATTCTTGGGGCACTCATTGGGTGGGCGCTGGGGATGTTTTTTGCGCCTTATACAGATAAGGAAGCGGAGAGGTTTTCCTCAATAGGCCAAGCGGTGTCAGCATTCGTCTCAGGTTACATTATCAGCAAGCTAGACCGCTTCCTTGAGGCTACGATGTTCGATCTGGTAGCAGCCCCTGTAACAATTACATGGGTTCGCTTTGGACTGCTGTTCTGCTCAATGTTGCTCGTTATGCTCACTGTATTTTCAAATCGGGCATATTTTCGGTCTGACAAGCCAATACAAAGCCAACAAGACGCTCAAGCTGACGATCCAGCTTCCAGCGGGCCCACGGCTTAGCTACGGACTTCGCGATGGGATTGCTTCTAGCCACTCACTGCACTTGAAGCTAATTCCGCTTGGCTCTATTCACATAAGTGAGCTTTGCTGTTGAGCGTCCGTTTTTGCTGGACTACCCCCATTCCAATAGAAATTTCCCGGTACAGGCTGGGGATGACTACCGGCGCGGCAGTAGTCCAGTATCTGCATTGCTTTGAGCAGGTGTTTTGTGCAGCTGTTCAGCGCGGTTAGTAGTCGGTCGCTGTATTCTGAACACCTGATAAAAGGCCAGTTTTCTCAAGGACGAAACATGATTCCAATCCCCAGGATCGGCGACACTCCACTTCTGTCCCCCGGAGGCTTCTTTGACTTCCTCCCGCAAGATTAAGGTGCTGGCCGCATTGGCCGTGCTGATCCTCGCCCCTATCGCTTATTTCGGATACCAGAAAATGACGAGCATCTACAAAACGGATTTTGGCAACGGCGCGGTCATTTACGCAGACAAATACGTCCAGTCCGGCCAATGTGCCTATGACTGCAAAACAACCCGGCTGGTGAGCCGGGAGCCCATCCCGTTCCCCGTGGTTGTGCTGGAGGCGAAAGGCAAGTTGGATATCAGCACATCCGGCCTGTTTGGGGCGGATGCGGATGTCGGCAAGGCGGTCAGCCGTGCCATCACGGAGAAAGACAACTGGTACGGTGCTCTGGCCTACCTGTATTCGTCCCTGAACGAATACAGCGACCTCAACGGCCATTATTTCGGGATGGTCACAGAGTATGCCGGGGCCACCTGGGCGGTCACGGTACGGCAGAACGATGATTTTGAAGGCGGCTCAAAATTCACAATCAGCGCCAAACCCTATAATCCCGCCGATTACATCGACCACAGAAAGGCTCTGACTCTCGCCGAGGCGAGCTGCCAGGGCTGACCTGAGCTATGGCAAATGTCAAGGAAAAGCCTTTCAAATAGGCTGGTAAGAAAGGCATTCTAGAGAAGTCGCTGGGGTACGCGACCGCACTACAGCTAACTCAGGTATGGCCAAAAATAAAAAGATCCCGCACAGCTCAGTGCGGGATCTCTTGGTGAGCGGACTGTAATCATTCCTCTGGAGGCAGACCGCACTCTGCCCGCATCTCATTCATCATGTCGAAGCTGATAGGGAAATTTGGATTTTCCTCTTGGATTTCTGTAACCATGGCATCAAAGCAAGCCTCGGTGCCATAGCCTGAGGCATGGTTGGAGCTGCTCTTTGTGTAGAGTGCATGACCTTGCTGAGGGCCTACATCGCTGCGGTAAGCCGTGGTTTTTCCGCTACTGTCGAAATCCAGGTACCAACCTGAGTCCATTAGGTACCTTCCGTAGACGCCTTGCCCGACCAGCGTCCCTTGCTTGAAGCCATCCCAGTTGTTGATGACAGCGCAGCCATACTGCCCACAATTCACAGGGAAGTAGGCATGGACTGTTTTCAGGAAGCGTTCACCGGTTTCATTGTCAATAAACGGTAACTGTTTGAACCGTGGAGTGCGTTCGCCAGCCACGCGGCAGTCGAAGAAGCGATTCTTGTCGAGTACAGTCGGGCAGACATAGACGTTTTCTCCTTCTACATAGGGGCCTTGGCTGTCTTGGGCCATAGCAAAGTAGCCAACAGCAACGGTAGTAGAGAGCGCAGCAGCAGCGCCGAGATACAGGGCGGTCTTTCCGGTCATGATCATGATCGAAGTCCTTTCGTATGGTGGGAGTTGCCCAGGTATGGGCGTGAGGTGATTTGCCGTACTGGCGTTACTTCTTCTTTTTCTTGTAGCGAACGACGATCCGGTTGTAGGTCGGATACTTCTCGATCACGTAGTC
>Ga0075032_1000787_pt1 | contig 13075 bp, 10 predicted proteins | sample SynthPrep_1_END__FD_71386 | JGI IMG/M metagenome (GOLD analysis project Ga0075032, IMG submission 71386) | Synthetic microbial communities from Ohio, USA - SynthPrep_1_END_DS7_MetaG | ecosystem: Engineered > Bioreactor > Aerobic > Activated sludge | place: USA: Ohio, Columbus | collected 2014-04-10
CCGGCCTGCCGCCCGAGCAGCTGGAGCTGGAAGTCACCGAGAGCGCCATCATGGAAGACCCGGATGCAGCGCAGAAACTGCTCATCAGTCTGCGTGCCCTGGGCGTACGCCTGGCCATCGACGACTTCGGAACCGGTTATAGCTCTCTGGCGCGCCTCAAGCGTCTGCCCGTGGACAAGCTCAAGCTCGATCAGAGCTTCGTGCGCGGCCTGCCCAACGACGCTGAAGACGCCGCCATCGCTCGTGCCGTGATCGCACTGGGCAAAAGCCTGGGCCTCAAGGTCCTTGCCGAAGGTATCGAACAACCAGCCCAGGCCGACTTTCTGCGTGAGCTAGGCTGCAACTATGGTCAGGGCTATCACTTCGGTCGCCCACAGCCGGTGCCCGTCAACCCCGTTGACGCCAACACCCCGGGCGAAACGCAGGACAGCCACCCCAGCACCAGGAACTGAGCATGCGCGTGCTGATTCTCGAAGACGATCCCTGGATAGCCGACCTGCTCAAACAGATCGTCCTCAGTCTGTGCCCGAGAGCCAAGGTCGACTGTCAGAGCCGCGTCGTCGATGCCCTTGCAGCCTGGAAGCGGCAGCCGGCCCAGTTGGTCATCAGCGACTGGCACCTGCCCGACGGTAACGGCATCCAGTTGCTGGAAGCGGTGCGTCAACGCAGCCAGGATATCCCGTTGGTCATGGTCACAGCCCGCGCCGACCGCGACAGCGTGCTAGCCATACGCCCGTTGAATATCAGCGCCTTCATCAGCAAGCCCTTTCAGGTGCCCAAGGTGATCGCCAGCCTGCAGCCACTATTGGCGAATGCCCAAAGCATCGCCGGTGAAGTCGACCACGCTGGGGATTTCCTCCAGCAACTTGCACGCCTGACCGATGACGCACTCGAACTGCCGCTGCGTGAATCCCTGTACCAGCGTCTGCGCGATGTGCCTCAACCCTTCGATAACCTGCAACAGCTTGGCGACCTCTGGCAGAACGACCCAGCCGTTCACGCGCGGTTGATCGCAGCCGCCAACAGTGGCAACTACAACAGCGCCGGGCAGCCCTGCGTCACCCTCAACGAAGCCGTGCAACGCCTCGGTCAGGCCACTGCAATCAATCTGGTTCAAGGCCTCGCGCTTCGGCCGCAGGCGGTACTGAGCGACCCCGAGCTGCAGCGCCAGGGCGATGCGCATTTCGTTCATGCCCTGCGCCTGCGCAAGCGTATTGCTGAGCTGGCGCGTAGCAGCCGGGTTGATCCGGCGCCGCTGCACAGCGCCGCACTGCTACAACGCATGGGCGAACTGGCCCTGCTGGATCAGGCGCAACGCTGGCGCAGTGCCGGTCGAGAGCTGGACGAACAGACCCTGAACACCGCCCTGCAGCGTCATAGCAGCCAACTGGCCAATCGACTCAAGGCGCACTGGCGCCTGCCTATCGCGCTACGCGAGTTGATCGGTGCCTGCTACGCCCTACCCCCCGGCAATACACGACGTGACACGGTGGTGATGCGCCTGGCCAGTGCCGAACTGCTGGGCGCCGAAGCGCCGGAAATCGAGCGTCTTAGGCGTCTCGCTGGCCTGGCGCGGACAGACGCACGATGACCCGCAATTCGCGGCCGATTGCCATTCGCTGGATCGTGGTCGGCGGCAGTCTTTGTCTGGCGCTGCTCTTCGCCTTCCTCGGGCGCCAGGCACTGCACGAGCGTGAGGCGCTGTGGCAATTGCAGATGAACAAGCAGGCCGAGGCGCAACGTCTGGCACTGCAAAGCGTTCAGCACGGCCTGCGCGAGCGTGCACAGTTGCTGGCCGAGGCCATCGCCGCCGACGCCTGGGTAGCCGAGCTGGTGCGTCAGGCGTCAGTCCTGCCCAAGGATGACCTGGGCGGCCTGGCCAGCATCCGCAACCAGCTCTACACCCGCTTGGCGCCGCGCTGGCGCAACATGCAGGTGCACCGGCCGTTTCGCCTCTACGTCCATCTGCCAGACGACGCACGCATCCTGCTGCGGGTACACGAGCCGCAGCGTTTTGGTGACACCCAGGAGGCCATGCGCCCGTTATTGCTGCAAGCCCTGCGCACTGGCGACAGCCGTGCAGAACTGAACCTTGATAACAAAAGCATCGGCATTCGTGCCGCGGCGCCGCTGCTGATCGATACGCAAAACGGTCAGCGCCAGGTTGGCGCCATCAGCGTGGCAATGGATGTGCTCGAGGATCTGCTGCAACTGGATCGGGATCTCGGCGCCGGCATCGCGCTACTACTCAACGCAGCGGCCGAGGTCGGTACGCAAGCCGATCACGCCCCCGCCTGGCGCCTGATCGAGCAGACACGCCCGCAGGCGCAGATCTGGCTGCAAGCGGATCTTCTGCCCTCTCCCAACGAAGGTAACAGCCAGCGTCTGCTGGAGGATGGCGGGCAACACTACCTGCTCAGCCAGCTGTCGATGGCGACCTCGCCACAGCCCGGCTCTGCGGCCATGGCCACGGTGCTGACCTGGCGTGACGTCAGCGAACTCTATGCCGTGCATGAACGCGACAAGCGCTGGCTGGTAGTCAAATGGCTGCTGGCCTGGTGCGGCGCCGAAGCCTTGCTGATGATCCTGCTACACGCGACACATCGCAGTACCCAGCGCCTGATGCAACGCCAACAGAGCGCGCTGCACGCACTCAACGAGATCTCTGCGCTATCGAGCCTGAGCAGCAAGGAACAGCTGCGCGAAGCTCTGCGCATGGGGGCCAACTATTTCGACATGCCGCTCGGCGTAATCGGCATGATCGACGCCGATCACTATCGCGTCCTGGTCCAGGTCTGTCCTGACACGCAGCTCAAGGACGGCCAGACCTTCGCCCTCGACGAAACCTACTGCAGCCTGACCTACGCCCAGGACGACATTCTCAGTATCGAGCGCATGGCCAGCTCACCTTATCGAGAGCACGCCTGCTACACCCGCTTCGCCCTGGAAAGCTATATCGGTACGGCGATCTGGGTAGATGGCCGCAGAGTCGGCACCCTGGCCTTCTGCGACCAGCGATCCCGTGACCGCCAGTTCGACGAGAACGAACGCGAATTCCTGCGCCTGTTCGCCCGCTGGGTCGGCGCCACCCTGGAGCGCGAGCAGCAGCAGCAGGCACGGCAAAACCTGCTCGAACGCCTTGCCAGCATCATCGAAGGCACCGACGTCGGCACCTGGGTGTGGAATGTGCAGAGCGGCGCCACCGTGTTCAACGAGCGCTGGGCGCAGATGCTCGGCTACCAACTCCAGGAACTGCAGCCCACCAGTGTCGAAACCTGGAAGCGCTTCTGTCACCCGGATGATCGCGAGCCCAGCGAACGCATGCTGCGACGCCACTTCGCTGGCGAGTTAGCCTTCTACGACCGGCAGATACGCATGCAGCACCGAGACGGGCGCTGGCTGTGGGTACAGGTGCGCGGCCGCCTCTCCAGCCGCGACGAGCAAGGCCGGCCGCTGCTGATGTATGGCACCCACACGGACATCAGCGCAGCGCGGCAGCGCGAGGATGCGGTGATCGAGGCGCGAGCGTTCCTGCAGACCGTGCTGGATTCGGCCAGCGGCGTTGCCATCATAGCCACCGACCCGAACGGCCTGGTCACCCTCTTCAACTCTGGCGCAGAGCGCCTGCTGGGCTATAGCAGCGACGCCGTGATCGGCCAGATGACACCCGAACGCTTCCATCTGCCCGGCGAAATCGACGCTCGGGCCCAGCAGCTCAGCATCAGTTGCGGGCATCCGGTCCGCGGCTTCCAGATCTTCACTCACAACGTACGTAATGGCGAGTCGGAAACCCGCCAATGGACGTACGTGCACAAGGACGGCAGCCAGCGCCTGGTCAACCTCACCACCAACGCCATCTTCGACGCCAGCGGACAGATCACCGGTTTTCTCGGCATCGCCAGCGACATCAGCGCCCTGCAGCAGGCCACTCGCGCACTGCAGCAGAGCGAAAGTCGCTTCCGTGACCTGGTCGCCAACCTGCCCGGCGTGGTCTATCGCTGCGCCAATGACAGCGACTGGAGCATGCGTTACGTCAGCGACGAGATTCTCAGCCTGACTGGCTACCCGCCCAGCGACTTCATCGACAATCGCGTGCGCAGCTTCTCCAGCATCGTCCATCCCGACGACCTGCCGAGCACCTACCTCGCCAACGAAAGCATCGCTCGCCAGGAAACCTTCGAGCTGACCTACCGCCTGCGTCATGCCGATGGCCACAGCGTCTGGGTGCGCGAGAAAGGTCGCGGCGAGCACGACGCCCAGGGGCGCCTGGTCTGGGTCGACGGTTTCATCTGGGACATCAGCGAGCGCAAGGTCATGGAAGACGACCTGCGCCTGAGCCAGCAGCTGTTCAGCAGCGCCTTTGCCACCGCGCCGCAGGGCATGGCGCTGGTGGCCATCGACGGACGCTGGCTGGAGGTCAACGACGAGCTGTGCCGCATGCTCGGCTACAGCCGCGAGGAAATGCTCGCCCTCGATTTTCAGCGCATCACCCACCCCGACGACCTCGGTGCGGACCTGCGCAACGTCGACGACCTGCTGGCCGGGCGCATCAGCGCCTACCAGATGGAAAAGCGTTATCTGGACAAACAGGGTCAGGTGCTCTGGGTACTGCTCAGCAGCGCGCTGGTGCGCAACGCCCAAGGCCAGCCCGTGCATCTGGTCGCGCAGATCCAGGACTTCAGCGATCGGGTTGCCGCCGAGCGAGCGATTCGCGAACGCGAGCATTACCTGCGCACCCTGCTCGACAACGTCATCGATGCCATCGTCACTCTCGATGACGAGGGCCATATCGAAACCTTCAACCACGCGGCCGAACGCATTTTTGCCTACAGCCAGGCCGAGGTCGCCGGGCGTGACATCGCCACGCTGATTCCAGGCATGGCCAGTGACACCCTGCGCCAAGGCTGCGCCAGCGACCAGATTCGCGAGATGGAAGGCCTGCGCCAGGGCGGCGAACGCTTCCCGCTGGAACTGGCGATGTCGCAGATCAGCCACCAGGGCCAGGTGCGCTTCATCGCGGTGATCCGTGACATCGCCGAACGCAAACGCATCGAGCAGATGAAGAACGAGTTCGTCTCCACCGTCAGCCACGAACTGCGCACACCGCTGACCGCCATCGCCGGCTCGCTGGGCCTGATCAACGGTGGCGCACTCGGCGCCGTGCCGCAGGCCATGGCGCACATGCTGAGCATCGCCGAGGCCAACAGCCAGCGCCTGAGCGCGCTGATCAATGACCTGCTGGACATGGAAAAGCTGGTCGCCGGCAAGATGCATTTCGACCTCCAGCGCAGGCCACTCAAACCACTGCTGGAACTGGCACTGCTGCATAACCAGCCGTATGCCGACCAGCATCAGGTACGCCTCGAACTGCACGCAGAGCATGATGTCGAAGTCCGGGTCGATTCCCAGCGCCTGGCCCAGGTGCTGGCCAATCTGCTGTCCAACGCCGCCAAGTTCTCACCGGCTGGGGCCGTGGTGCAGGTGAGTCTGGAGACGATGACTGACAAGCTGCGGGTCAACGTGCGCGATCAAGGCCCGGGGATCCCCGCGGCATTCCATTCGCGCATCTTCGCCAAGTTCTCTCAGGCCGACGCCGGCGATACCCGGCAGAAAGGCGGCACCGGCCTGGGTCTGGCGATCTGCAAGGAAATCATCGAGCGCATGCACGGGCGTATCGGTTTCCACTCGGTGCCTGGCCAGGGCGCGACCTTCTGGTTCGAACTGCCGCGCGTCGATGAAAGCGAGACATGACGCCTACGCAAGGCCAACAAAGCTGTACCACACTGCAGATAGCAGCCAACGGCCGGGGAGACCGTGATGACTGAGCTCAAACGCATCCTGCATGTCGAGGACGATCCCTCGATCCAGGCCGTGGCCAAGGTCGCGCTGGAGGCCGTCGGCGGCTTTCAGGTATTGAGCTGTGCCAGTGGCCAGGAGGCGCTCGACCAGGTGCAGGGCTTCGCGCCGGATTTCATTCTGCTCGACGTGATGATGCCCGGCATGGATGGGCCCAAGACCCTGGAGCTGATTGGCCAGCTGGTCGATACCGCACGCATTCCGGTGGCCTTCATGACCGCCAAGGTGCAGCCTGACGAGGTCGCCCACTACCACAGCCTCGGCGCCCATGGCGTGATCATCAAACCATTCGACCCGATGCAGCTCGCCGCTCAGGTACGGCAGATCTGGAACCAGCGCAATGGATAAACACGAAGGCAGCGCCATCCCGCAGGCGCTGCAACAACACTTGCAACAGCTTGGTCAACAATTCAGTGAGCGCCTGAGCCAGGAGCTGCCCCAGCTGGCGCAACAGGCAAGGCAACTGCTGGACGCCGATGAAGCCGAGCGCACGCGTCTGCTGCAGGAGCTGCGTCATCAGCTGCACCGCCTGGCCGGCAGTGCCGGCACCTTCGGCTTCAGCCAGCTTGGCCAGCAGGCGCGCGAACTGGAGCAGCATGCCGAGCGCTGGATGGAGCGCCTGCTGCGCCAACAGCAGAGCCTCAACGAGTTCGTCACTGCCTTGCAGGCACTCGGCGAGCAGCCGACCAGCGCTGGGGCCGTCACTGAACAGGCAGGCAAAGCGCGCAAGCTGCCGCGCCAGGAAGACGGCAGCCGCACCATCTACATCCTCGAAGGCGAAGCCGCGTTTGGCGAGAACATGCGCCAGACGCTGAGCAACTTCGGTTACCGCGCCGAGCATTTCAATTCCACCGCAGGGCTCGACGCCGCGCTGCAGCAGCACCTGCCCGATGCGCTGATCATCGACGCCAAGCTGCCCGGCGAAGCCAGTTGCGGTCTGGATTACGCCCACCAGTTGCGCGAACGCCTGGACGAACCACTGCCGCTGCTGGTGCTCACCGACCAGCAGGATGACTTCGCTACCCAGCTGCATGCGGTGCGCGCCGGCGCCATGGGCCTGTTCAGCAAGCCGGTGGACATCCCGCAGCTGGAAAGCCGCCTCGAACGCTGCTTCTCGCAACAGCACGGCGAACCCTACCGCGTGCTGATCGCCGACGACGACCAGGACCTGGCCAGCCGCTACAGTCTGGTGCTGCGCGATGCAGGCATGCTGGTGGAGATACTCAGCGAACCGGCGCGGATCTTCACCCACCTGCGCGACTTCAACCCCGAGGTGGTGCTACTCGACGTCAACATGCCGCACTGCACCGGCCCCGAACTGGCGCAGATCATCCGCTGCAATGACGACTGGCTGCGCATCCCGATCATCTACCTGTCGGCGGAAACCGATATCGGCAAACAGATGAACGCGCTGATCAAGGCCGGCGACGACTTCGTCACCAAGCCGATTTCCGACAACGCCTTGGTCGCCACCGTGTTCTCCCGCGCTCAGCGCGCACGTCTGCTGTCCAACGCCCTGGCGCGCGACAGCCTCACCGGCCTGCTCAAGCACGCCGACATCAAAGAGCAAGTGGCCATCGAACTGGAGCGCGCCCTGCGCAGCGGCGACCGCGCCAGCGTAGTGATGCTGGATATCGACCACTTCAAGCGGGTCAACGACGAGCATGGTCATGCGGCCGGTGACAACGTCATCCGCGCCCTGGCCAACCTGCTGCGCCAACGTCTGCGCCGGGTCGACAGCCTGGGCCGCTACGGCGGCGAGGAGTTTCTTGCGGTGCTGCCGGACTGCACACCGCAGCAGGCAGGTTTGATCGTCGACGAGATTCGTCAGCGCTTCGCCGAGCTGCGCTTCATCGCCGATGGTGGCGAATTCTCCTGCACCCTGAGTGCCGGTATCGCCGGCACCGATGTGCACAGCGATGCCGAGCAACTGCGTGAGCATGCTGACAAGGCGCTATATGCCGCCAAGCACGGCGGGCGCAATCAGGTGCAGATAGCGGCGTCGGAAGAGCATCGCGGCTGAAGCCGCTCCTACACCAGCACCACGCTCCGTAGGAGCGGCTTCAGCCGCGATAGGTCATGAAAGCTACAGCGGAGTGTCGCCGCCAATGTCACACCGATCACGCCTCGGCGCGTTGCATCAGGCGGCGCTGACGCCACTCCATGAAGGTCTTGAGGAACAACGTGAGCAGCGCCATGCAGGCCAGCAGACCTGCCGCGGTGAAGGCTGCCGCGGGCTTGTAATCGTTGTTGAGCTGATCGACCAAAAGCGGCAGGGTCAGGGTCTGGTTGATGATGCTGCCGGACACCACCGACACCGCGCCGAACTCACCGACTGCGCGCGCGTTGGTCACCACCACGCCGTACAGCAGCGCCCATTTGATCTTCGGCAGGCTGATGCGACGGAAGATCTGCCAGCCGCTGGCCCCCAGGCACATGGCGGCGGCTTCTTCGTCCTGACCCTGAGCCTGCATCACCGGAATCAGAATACGCGCCACGTAGGGCGCAGTGACGAACACGGTGACCATGACGATGCCCGGCCAGGCGAACATCAGTTGCATGCCGTTATCGTAGAACCAGCGGCCGATGAAGCTCTCCAGGCCGTAGACCACCAGGTAACAGAGGCCGGCGACCACCGGCGATACCGCATAGGGAATGTCGATCAGTGTGGTCAGCAGCTTGCGCCCGCGAAAATCGTAGTGGGTCACGCACCAGGCCAGGCAGATGCCGAAGCACAGGTTCAGCGGCACGGTGATCACTGCCACCAGCAGGGTCAGGCCGATGGCGTGGAGCATGTAGTCCTCGCCGAGGTTGCTCCACAGCAGGTCGAGCCCGCCAGCCAGCGCCTTGCTGAAAATCAATGCCAGCGGCACCAGCAGAATCAGCGCCACCACCAACAGACCGAGGGTTACCAGCGCCCACTGGCGCCAATCTTGGGGCTTTTTCATCGACCTTGCCGTTGCCAAGCGAACAGACGCCCCTGCACGACCTGCAGGAGGAACAGAAGAGCCAGCGACGCGAGCAGGATCACCGAAGCGATGGCCGCCGCCGCCGGGTAATTGAATTCCTGCAGACGGACGAAAATCATCAGCGAGCTGACCTCCGTCTGATAGGGAATGTTGCCGGCGATCATGATCACCGCGCCGAACTCACCGAGGCTACGAATGAATGCCTGCGAACCACCGGTGACCAGCGCCGGAGCCAGGGTCGGCAGGATCACCTTGCGAAAGGTCTGCACGCGGCTGGCGCCGAGGGTGCGCGCGGCCTCTTCGTATTCCGAGCCGAGGTCTTGCAGCACCGGCTGCACCGTGCGCACCACGAAGGGAATGCTGGTGAACACCATCGCCACCACGATACCGGCGTAGGCATAGGCCACCTTGAAGCCCAGCCACTGGCCGATCCAGCCGTTGGGCACCAGCAGCGCGGCGAGGGTCAGGCCGGCCACCGAGGTCGGCAGGGCGAACGGCAAATCGATCAACGCATCGACGATACGCCGGCCGGGGAAGTCGTAGCGGGTGATGATCCAGGCCAGCAGCAGGCCGATCACCAGCACCGCCAGGGTCGAGTAGAACGCCGCCGAGATGGTCACCTTGTAGGTCTGCACCACGCGCGGGTCGCTGATCGCGAACCAGTACTGCGCCCAGGTCATGTCGCTGACGTACAGCAGCAGCGCAGACAGCGGCAACAGGATCACCAGCGAGAGGTACAACACACTGACGCCGAAGCTCAGGCCGAAGCCTGGCAGCAGCGGAGTCTGCAGGAAGAACAGCGTTGGTTTACTCACGAAAAGCTCGGCTCTACAAATGCAGTTGGCCGCCAATAAGGCGGCCAAAGGACCATTACGATGCTCGCGCAGGGCGGGCGAAACCCGCCGCTCACAGGCTGGCGCGCTCAGCGCCCAGTCGCGAGAAGCTGGTCGAGGATACCACCGTTGTCGAAGTGCTTGGCGGTGATGTCATCCCAGCTGCCAAGGATCTCGTTCGGGTTGATCAGGCGTACCGGAGCGAACTGAGCCTTGGTCGCCTCGACCACTTCCGGGTTGTGCACACGGTAGTTGTAGCGGGTCAGCAGTTGTTGAATGTCCTTGCTGTACTGGAAGTCGAGGAAGGCCTTGGCCTGCTCGCGGGTACCGCGCTCGTCGGCAACCTTGTCGACGATGGCGACCGGGAACTCGGCCAGCACGCTGACTTCCGGCACCACGATTTCCAGGTTGGCGGATTTGAACTCGTCGCCCTTGGCGATGTTGATCACTTCCGATTCGAAGGTCAGCAGCACGTCGCCCTGGCCGTTCTGGGCGAAGGCCACGGTGGCGCCACGACCGCCGGTGGGGAAGTTCTCGACGTTCTTCAGCAGCTTGCCGACGAAGGCTTTGACCTTCTCCTCGTCACCGTTGAATTTCTCGTTGGCGAACAGCCAGGCGCCCAGGTAGCTGTAGCGGGCATTGCCGGAGGTTTTCGGGTTGGGGAACACCAGTTTCACGTCATCGCGAATCAGGTCGTCCCAGCTCTTGATGTTCTTCGGGTTGCCTTCGCGCACCAGGAAGGCGGTGGTGCTGTAGTACGGCGAGCTGTTGTTGGGGAACTGCTTGGCCCAGTCCTCACGCAGCAGCTTGCGCTTGGCCAGGATGTCCACGTCGCTCACCTGGTTGAAGGTCACTACATCGACCTTCTTGCCCTGGATGATGTCCTGCGCCTGGCGCGAGGTGCCGGCGAAGGACTGGATGATCTTCACTTCCTTGCCGCTCTGCTGCTTCCAATGCTCGACGAACAGCGGGTTGATCTCGCCGAACAGTTCACGGGCGATGTCGTAGGAGGCGTTGTGGAATGGCGTATCGGCAGCAGCATGGCTCAGCGAGCCGGTAAGCAGGGTGGCGCTGGCCACGGTGGCCAGAACGATCTTCTTCAGCATCTATGGCGTCCTTCTTATCGCGAGAGGAACCTGCAGGCAGGCTATTTGATGGCGCGATTCTGCAGAAAAATCATATAGCTGAAAAATATCTTTTTATTCGCCTCTTATAACCAGTATCTCTTTGCCTGCGAAAACACCCTGCAGCTCTCGTATCCGAAGGCTGCTTAGGCAACCACTCTTAGAACCTGTTCACGATCTTTATGTGCCTGAAAACTACAAGGCAAAAGCGTTCGGTGAACATGTAGGAGGGGCTTTAGCCCCGAGCTTTATTGGGGCGCAAAGAGCTCGCGGCTAAAGCCGCTCCTACAAGATCGCAATCGCGACTATTTCGCCAATTGGCTGCCAAAATAGACGAAATTGGCTGAAACCGTGAAAAGGCTCTTACAGCTTGGCGATGGACACTTCGGTGGATTTCACGAAGGCGATCACCTCACTGCCCACCTGCAATTCCAGTTCACGCACGGAACGGGTGGTGATCACCGAGGTGACGATACCGGCAGCGGTCTGTACGTCGATTTCCGACAGTACGTCGCCGATGACGATTTCCTTGATGTTGCCCTTGAACTGGTTACGTACGTTGATGGCTTTGATGGTCATGATGTTTCTCCTCAGGTCGTTTTACAGGTAGCCCGGTGCAATCCGGGGAATTCTCGAGCCGCTCCCGGATTGCCTCCGGGCTACGGCGTCAAAGCGCCCAACGCAATTGCGTGGGCAGGGGTGATACGGGTTCGGGCGGTGTCGGTAATTCCGGCTGCGCCAGCACGCGGTCGAGCACGCGCGCTTCCAGTGCCGCCAGTAGCGGCGAGCCATGCGGACGCGGGCGTACCAGTTGCACATCGAGGTCGAGGCCGATCTGACCGTCCTCGATCAGGATCACCCGGTCCGCCACGGCGACCGCTTCGGCCACGTCGTGGGTGACCAGCAGTACGGTGAAACCATGCTGCTGCCACAGGCGTTCGATCAGTTGCTGCATCTCGATGCGGGTCAGTGCATCCAGCGCACCGAGCGGCTCGTCGAGCAGCAGCAGGCGCGGCCGATGGATCAGCGCACGGGCCAGGGCCACGCGCTGCTTCTGCCCGCCGGACAGTGCTGCCGGCCATTCATTAGCGCGATCCGCCAGGCCGACCGCCGCCAGCGCTTCCTCGGCCTGCTTGCGCCAGTTGCCGGAAAGCCCCAGACCGACGTTGTTGATCACTCGCTTCCAGGGCAGCAGACGCGAGTCCTGGAACATCAGACGGATGTCTTCACGCACCGCGTTGAGCGAGCCATTGCCGGCCAGCAACTGACCGCCGCTGGGTTGATCCAGCCCGGCCAGCAGACGCAGCAAGGTGCTCTTGCCACAGCCGCTACGGCCAACCACGGCGACAAACTGACCTGCAGGGATATGCAGGTCGATGCCCTTGAGCACCTGACGCTCGCCAAAGGATTTCTCGATGTTCTCGATCGCCAGCCGGATGCCCTGACGAATGTTATGCAGCGCTGTCATTGGCCACCTGCCTTGGCCTGATAGGCCGGGTGCCAGCGCAGCCACACGCGCTCGAGACCACGAGCAGCGACGTCGGCCAGCTTGCCGAGCACCGCGTAGAGCAGGATCGCCAGTACCACCACGTCGGTCTGCAGGAATTCACGGGCGTTCATCGCCAGATAGCCGATGCCGCTGCTGGCGGAGATGGTCTCCGCGACGATCAGGGTCAGCCACATGAAGCCGAGGGCGAAACGCACACCGACCAGGATCGACGGCAACGCGCCGGGCAGGATCACCTGGCGGAACAGCGAGAAGCCTGACAGGCCATAGCTGCGCGCCATCTCCACCAGCGCCGGGTCGACGTTACGAATACCGTGGTAGGTGTTGAGGTAGATCGGGAACAGCGTGCCGAGCGCGACCAGGAACACCTTGGCTGCCTCATCAATGCCGAACCAGAGGATCACCAGCGGGATCAGCGCCAGGTGCGGCACGTTGCGAATCATCTGCACCGAGCTGTCGAGAAAGCGCTCGCCCCATTTGGACAGGCCGGTGATAAAGCCCAGCAGCAGGCCGATACCACCGCCGATGGCGAAGCCGATGCCGGCGCGCTGACCGCTGATCGCCAGGTGCTGCCAGATTTCGCCGGAGGCCAGCAGCTCCCAGCCAGCGGCGAGCACGGCGCTGGGCGCCGGCAGAATGCGGCTGGACAGCCAGCCACTGGCCACAGCCAGTTGCCAGGCGGCCAGCAGCCCCAGCGGCAAGGCCCAGGGCGCAGCGCGAAGAGCCAGTTTGTGAAGAGTCGTGTTGCTCATGGTTGCCTCGAAAAATTCTGTATCTCTGTCCCCG
>Ga0075032_1000789_pt1 | contig 13066 bp, 16 predicted proteins | sample SynthPrep_1_END__FD_71386 | JGI IMG/M metagenome (GOLD analysis project Ga0075032, IMG submission 71386) | Synthetic microbial communities from Ohio, USA - SynthPrep_1_END_DS7_MetaG | ecosystem: Engineered > Bioreactor > Aerobic > Activated sludge | place: USA: Ohio, Columbus | collected 2014-04-10
GATGCTGGCGATAACCAGAACCGCCAGGTTGGTGGCCAGGAACAACATAATGCGCATCATGGTGTGAACGGACTCCTCACGGGGAAAGACGTACGAGTAATGCCGGCTATATAAGGGCGCCCCCCTGGGGCTTTCAACCAGCGACTATTTCAAACTATGTCTCTTGGCCGTCCAGCGTGCTCTCGAACAGCAGGCGAGTGAGGCGGGCGGTGCGCTCGCCGTGCTGCTGGGCCAGGGCCTCGCGCAGCTGAAACGCCAGCGTGGCATGGACGCGGCGCACGCTCGGCGGCAGCACTTCACCTTCGTGCAGAGGATGGGGAATCGCCCGCGACAGGCGCAGGAAACCCTTCTCGGTCAGTACGGCCTGATCCAGCGCATCATAGGCGATGGTCGACTCGAAACGCAGATAACCTTCCTCGGCCAGCCACAGCAGCGCGCCCAGGCATGCCTGGTGGCGCTTGCTGGGCAGGCCGAATTCGTCAGGCTCCTCTCGCCCGATCAGGTCTTCCACGTACAGCGCCATCTTGCGCGGGAAGGCCTGATACAGCATGAGCAGGCCGCTGGCCGCGTCCTTGTAGAAGTCGTCGATCTGCAGATCCATGCCGGCTTACTGGCTGTAACCCTTGAGGAAGTTGCCGATGCGGCCGATGGCCTGCTCCAGATCGTCGACGCGGGGCAGGGTGACCACGCGGAAGTGATCAGGCCACGGCCAGTTGAAGGCGGTGCCCTGGACGATCAGCAGTTTCTCCGAGAGCAGAAGGTCGAGGACGAACTTCTCGTCGTTATGAATCGGGCAGACCTTCGGGTCGATCTTCGGGAAGGCATACAGCGCCCCCATGGGTTTGACGCAACTGACGCCGGGAATGTCGTTGAGCAGCTCCCAGGTGCGGTTGCGTTGCTCGAGCAGGCGGCCGTTGGGCAGCACCAGGTCGTTGATGCTCTGGTAGCCGCCGAGCGCGGTCTGGATCGCATGCTGACTGGGCACGTTGGCGCACAGGCGCATGTTGGCGAGGATATCGAGCCCTTCGATGTAGCTCTGTGCCTTGTGCTTGGGCCCGGAGATGGCCACCCAGCCGGAGCGGAAGCCGGCCACGCGGTAGCTCTTGGACAGGCCGTTGAAGGTCAGGCAGAGCACGTCGGGAGCCAGCGAGGCGGTGCTGATGTGCACGGCCTCGTCATAGAGGATCTTGTCGTAGATTTCGTCGGAGAAGATCACCAGGTTGTGCTGGCGAGCCAGTTCGACGATATCCTGCAGGACTTCCCTGGAGTACACCGCGCCGGTCGGGTTGTTCGGGTTGATCAGTACCAGTGCCTTGGTGTTCGGGGTGATCTTGGCGCGCATGTCCGCGATGTCGGGGAACCAGCCGGCCTGCTCGTCGCACAGGTAGTGCACCGGCTTGCCGCCGGACAGTGCCACTGCCGCGGTCCATAGCGGATAGTCGGGTGCCGGAATCAGCACCTCGTCACCGTTGTTGAGCAGTGCCTGCATGGCCATGACGATCAGCTCGGACACGCCGTTGCCGAGGTAGATGTCCTCGATGCCGACACCTTCGACCTGTTTCTGCTGGTAGTACTGCATGACCGCCTTGCGCGCACTGAACAGCCCCTTGGAGTCGCTGTACCCCTGGGCGGTGGGCAGGTTGCGGATGACGTCCTGGAGGATTTCCTCGGGGGCCTCGAAACCGAATGGCGCCGGGTTGCCGATGTTCAGCTTGAGGATGCGATGGCCTTCCTCTTCCAGACGCTTGGCGTGCTTGAGCACCGGCCCGCGGATGTCGTAGCAGACGTTGGCGAGCTTGTTCGATTTGCTGACCTGCATGTGAGAAATCCCGATCGATGGAGAGCCCGTCGGCTCAGGCTGCCAGTCCTTCCGAGCGGAGTGGGGCGACAGCCTGTAACGCGGGTGACAGATTGGGGTCGAATCATACGTTGCAGCCTGTGTGCGGCAAAGGTACCGGCCTGGCTTTTTTGTGCTTTGCCACTCAGAGTGAAGTCCCTTGCATGACTTCAGGCTCTCGGTTCAGCCGCGCCGGATGTTTTGTCAATGCGCATTGGCCGTCGATCACAGGGCGACGGTTCATGGCAGAATCCGCCCTGTGCAATGTTCGACTGCTCGATCGAGGAGGAAAGCGTTCGTGGACAAGCTCGACAAACCCCTGGATGCATGGCGTGACGAATTATCCCAGGAGCAATTCCATGTCTGTCGGTTGGGCGGTACGGAGCGCCCGTTCAGCGGCCGTTATCACGACGACAAGACGCCTGGCATCTACCATTGCGCCTGCTGCGGCGAGGCGTTGTTCGATTCGGATGCGAAATACGATTCCGGCAGCGGTTGGCCGAGTTACTTCCAACCGGTGAGCGACACCGTGATCCGCGAGCTGGATGACTTCAGCCACGGCATGCACCGTATCGAGGTCAAATGCGCCAGGTGCGATGCGCACCTGGGCCACGTGTTTCCCGACGGGCCGCGCCCCACAGGCTTGCGCTATTGCATCAATTCGGTGTCGCTGAAGCTGCTGGCGCGCGAGTGATCGCGTCCTGTCAGGCGCGCAGCAGGCTCAGCGCCGGCGGGCTTGCTGGCGGCTCTCTTCCAGCACGGCGCAGGCCTGCTGGATCATCTCTTCGGTAATGGGTACTTCGCGACCCTGAGCATCGATGATAAAACCGCCCACCGGCAACTGCGGTTGCCTGGTTGAGGGGGTGGTGCGGTGGGCAGCATTGTCGTGCAAGCTCATGGCCTGTTTCCTCATCGGTTGTGCGCGCCAGTCTAGAGACGCTAGATGAAGGCGCGGTGACAATGGCGACGGCGGAACTCCGTCACAAAATACATTGCGAAGGTCGTAATGCAGGCGGTGTGCCAGCCTGTGCCGAACGAGGGATACATGTCGCGTTTTCACATCGGTCTGATCATCAATCCACTGGCTGGTCTGGGCGGCCCGGCGGCGTTCAAGGGCAGCGACGGCATGGCCGAGCAGGCGCTGGCGCTGGGTGTCGAGCCCAGGGCTGCACAGCGCACGCGAACGGCGCTGGAGCAATTGCTGCCCCTGCGTGAGCGCATCGAGTTCGTCAGTTACCCCGGTGCCATGGGTGGCGATCTGTTGGCACAGATGGGCTTCGAACATCGTCTGCTGGGGCAGTCCGGCATGGCGTCAACCACAGCCGACGATACCCGGGGCGCCGTGCGGCAATTGCAGGAAGCCGGCGTGGCACTGATTCTGTTCGCAGGTGGCGACGGCACGGCGCGCGATATCTGCGCAGCCGTCAGGGAGGGCCAGCCGGTGCTGGGTATCCCTGCGGGAGTGAAGATCCAGTCCGGCGTCTATGCCATCAGCCCGCGAGCTGCCGGCGAACTGACCGTGCGTCTGGTGGAGGGCGGCCTGGTGCGCCTGGCCAGCGGTGAAGTGCGTGATATCGACGAGAACGCCTTGCGTGAAGGGCGCGTCAGCGCACGCTGGTATGGCGAGCTGTGCGTGCCGCAGGAGGGTGGCTACGTGCAGGCGGTCAAGCAGGGCGGCATGGAGTCCGAAGAGCTGGTGCTGGCCGATCTCGCCGCCTGGCTGGAGGCGGAGTGGGAGCCCGGTGTGCGCTACGTGTTCGGCCCGGGTTCGACCCTGCATGGCCTGGCGCAGAATCTGGGCCTGGAAACGACATTGCTGGGAGTCGATGTGATCGAGGACGGGCAGGTCATTGCCCGTGACCTCAACGAGGTCGAGCTGTTCGCACTGGTCGACGATCATCCGGCTTACCTGATGGTCACCGCCATTGGCGGGCAGGGACATATAATCGGTCGCGGCAACCAGCAGATCAGCCCGCGCGTGTTGCGCGCGGTCGGCCTGGAGCGGCTGCGCGTGGTGGCCACCAAGCGCAAGCTGGCGACGCTGGAGGGGCGACCGCTGCTGGTGGACAGCGGCGATGTGAGCCTGGATGACGCCTTCCCGGATGTGGTGCGGGTCTGGGCCGGCTACAAGGAAGAGTTGCTGTATCCCCTGAGTCGATAGGAGATCGTGATGCGGGCGGTCGTTGCAATGGTGTCGTGGCTGCTGGCGTTCGCCGTGCAGGCCATCGAGGTGGACAGGCTGGTGCTGGATGCGCGCAGGCAGGTCGGTGTGACCCTGAGCTATGATCCGGCCTACCGCCAACTGAGTTACCCGGGCGGCGACGTGCCCATGGCGACCGGGGTCTGCACCGATGTGGTGATCCGCGCGCTGCGTCAGCAGGGGCTGGATCTTCAGGAGGCGGTGCATCGCGACATGCGTGCCCACTTCGGCCTCTATCCGAAGAACTGGGGCCTGAGCCGCCCGGACAGCAATATCGATCACCGCCGCGTGCCCAATCTGATGACCTGGTTCAAGCGCCAGGGCTGGTCGCTGCCGGTCAGCGAGGCGGCCTCGGCGTACCGCGCAGGCGATATCGTCACCTGGGATCTGGGTCGCGGTCTCACCCATATCGGCATCATCAGTGACCGTCAGGCGCCAGCCGGCCCACCGCTGGTATTGCACAACATCGGTCGGGGCACGCAGGAAGAGGACATTCTGTTCGCCTACCGGATCACCGGGCACTACCGGCCGCTCGCCGAGCAGACGAGTGCGGCGCGATGACAGGGCCGATGCTGCCGCCTGATCTTGCGCCAGGCGAGCGCGTCGTGCTGTTCGACGGCGTCTGCAAGCTCTGCAACGGCTGGGCGAAGTTTCTCATTCGCCATGACCGCCAGCGCCAGTTCCGCCTGGCCTCGGTGCAGTCCGCCCGGGGCCAGGCTTTGCTGGCCTGGTATGGGTTGCCCACCGATCGCTTCGACACCATGGCACTGATCGACGAGGCCGGCTTGCATGTCCGCTCCACGGCATTGTTGCGAATCCTCGTCCGCTTGCCCTGGCCATGGCGTGCGCTGTTCTGGCTGCGTCTGGTACCCGGGCCGCTGCGCGACTGGTGCTACGACCGCATTGCCCTGAATCGCTATCGCCTTTTCGGCCGGCATGCTGTGTGCCTGTTGCCCGTAGCCGACCATGCCGAGCGCTTCCTGCATGACTGAGCGGCGCCTGGCGCACATCGCCTGGCTGGCACGGTTGGCCCTGGCGCTGGTGTTCATCTGGCATGGCCTGGCGCCGAAGATTCTCTGGCTGAGCCCTGACGAGGTTGCGATGATTGGTGCCCATGGCCTGCCTGATCACGCCTTGTTCGCGCCAGAGCTGATTGCCCGTGTCGGTGGCGTGGCCGAAATGCTGCTGGGGCTGGCACTGTTGACGCTACGGCGGCGACGCTGGCCTCTGCTGGTCGCTGGCGTGGTATTGCTGGCATTGCTGCTTGATGTCGCGCTGTTGAGCCCCCATCTGTTGATTCAGGCGTTCAATCCGCTTTCCACCAACCTGGCTGCGCTGGCTTTGTGCGCAGTGGCCTGGCTGGCCGAGGCGCCTTCGGCTGCCGAATCCCGAGAACCGTCATGACTTCGATGCTTTCCTCTCGCCAACGTGGCGCCATGCGCCTGGCCTGGCGTTTCATCGTGCCTTATCGTGGCCGGGTGCTGGCTGCTCTGCTGGCGTTGCTGTTCACGGCGGTGATTACCCTGTCCATGGGCCAGGGCATCAAGTTGCTGGTGGATCAGGGATTGGCCACGCAGTCGCCCGCCGCGTTGCGTCAGTCGCTGTCGTTGTTCTTCGTGCTGGTACTGGCGTTGGCCTTTGGCACCTACACGCGCTTCTACCTGGTGTCATGGATCGGCGAACGGGTGGTCGCGGATATCCGGCGGCGGGTGTTCGATCACCTGATCGAACTGCATCCGGGCTTCTATGAAAGCAATCGCAGCTCGGAGATCCAGTCGCGATTGACTGCCGACACCACCTTGCTGCAATCGGTGATCGGTTCGTCGCTTTCGATGGCGCTGCGCAACCTGATCATGCTCATTGGCGGCAGCGTGCTGCTGGTGGTCACCAACCCCAAGCTCAGTGGCATCGTCCTGCTGGCCTTGCCTCTGGTGGTGGCGCCCATCCTGCTGTTCGGGCGGCGCGTGCGTGCGCTGTCGCGACAGAGCCAGGATCGAGTGGCGGACGTCGGCAGTTACGTCGGCGAGGTGCTGGGGCAGATCAAGACCGTGCAGGCCTACAACCACCAGGACGAGGACAAGCGGCGTTTCGCCGGCTCTGCCGAGGCGGCCTTCGATGTGGCGCGCAAGCGCGTCGCTCAGCGTGCCTGGCTGATTACCGTGGTGATCGTGCTGGTGCTCGGTGCCGTGGGCGTGATGCTCTGGGTCGGTGGCATGGATGTGATCGCAGGGCGCATTTCCGGTGGAGAACTGGCCGCCTTCGTGTTCTACAGCCTGATCGTCGGCTCCTCCTTCGGTACGCTGAGCGAGGTGATCGGCGAGTTGCAGCGTGCCGCGGGGGCTGCCGAGCGTATCGGTGAACTGCTGCGTGCCGGCAATGCCATCGTGGCGCCACAGCTGCCGCGGCATCTGCCGCAACCGCTGCAGGGGCGCATCGAATTGCAGGGTGTGCGCTTTGCCTACCCGTCACGTTCCGACAGCTATGCCATCGATGGTATCGATCTGCAGGTCGCGCCCGGTGAGACCCTGGCGCTGGTCGGGCCGTCCGGGGCTGGCAAGTCCACCCTGTTCGACCTGCTGCTGCGTTTCTTCGACCCGCAGGCCGGAAGCATCCTGCTCGATGGCGTGCCGATCGAGCAGCTCGATCCACGTGAGTTGCGCGCCTGCTTCGCCCTGGTTTCGCAGAACCCGGCGCTGTTCTTCGGCTCGATCGAAGACAACATTCGTTATGGCCGTCTGCATGCCAGCCAGGCCGAGGTGGAGGCTGCCGCACGTGCGGCGCACGCGCATGAGTTCATCCAGCGCCTGCCGCAGGGTTACCAGACCCACCTGGGCGAGGCCGGACTCGGGCTTTCCGGTGGGCAGCGCCAGCGCCTGGCGATTGCTCGTGCGTTGCTCGCCGATGCGCCAATCCTGCTGCTGGATGAGGCCACCAGCGCGCTGGATGCCGAGAGCGAGCACCTGATCCAGCAGGCGCTGCCGTCTCTCATGGCCGGACGCACCACGCTGGTGATCGCACATCGCCTGGCGACGGTGAAGCAGGCGGATCGGATCGCAGTGATCGAGCAGGGGCGTCTGGCTGCCATTGGTCGGCACGCCGAGTTGATCGAGAGCAATCCGCTCTACGCTCGGCTGGCCGAGCTGCAGTTTGGTCGCTAGGGGCTGTTGCCATTTGGCGCAGCAACGCGGCTTGCGTCGAAACGGCAACAGACCCTGGCGGCCTGCTAGCTTTTGGGCTTGATGGTGGCGGCCGCTCCGGCCGAGGCGATGATGATCGCGCCCACTGCCAGCCACTGGCTCCAGAGCAGTTTCTCGCCGAGAAAGGCCAGGCCGCACAGCGCGGCGACAGCCGGCTCCAGGCTCATCAGGACACTGAAGGTGCGCGCCGGCAGGCGTGTCAGGGCGACCATTTCCAGGCTGTAGGGCAGGGCAGAGGACATCACCGCGACGCTCAGGGCGATGGGTAGCAGATCAACCGTCAACAGATTGCTGCCCGCGTGCCAGACGCCGATCGGCAGCACCAGCAGTGCGGCGACCCAGGTGCCCAGGGAGACCGTGTGGCGACCATGCTGGGCACCGGCTTTCTGCCCGAAGATGATGTAGAGCGACCAGCATACGCCTGCGCCGAGCGCCAGGGCGGCGCCAAGCGGATCGATGGCGTTCTGGGTCGCGCCCGTGGGCAGCAGCATCCACAGGCCGACGACGGCCAGGATCACCCAGACGAAATCCAGCAGACGGCGCGAAGAGAACAGCGCCAGAGCCAGCGGCCCGGTGAATTCCAGGGCGACCGCGATACCCAGTGGAATGCTTTGCAGCGACATGTAGAACAACAGGTTCATGCCGCCCAGTGCCAGGCCGTAAGCCAGCAGGGCGTGGCACTTGCGCAGATCCAGCCTGGCCCGCCAGGGCTGCATCACCAGTGACAGGATGATGGCCCCGAGCACCAGGCGCAGGGCGGTGGTACCTTCTGCGCCCACCAGCGGAAACAGATTCTTGGCCAGGGACGCGCCGCTCTGGATCGAGACCATGGCCACCACGAGCAGGGCGATGGGGACAAGAAGGGCGGTGCGCGACATGGGGCTGTGTCCTGCTGCTGATCATCAAAGAAAAAACCGGCCGCTGGGGCCGGTTCTTCGTGGCGCCTTGTGGCTTAGCGGTATTCGCAGAGATAGGCGGTATCCACGGCCACCTTCAGCTGGAACTTGCTGTTGGCCGCAACGGTGAAGTTGCTGCCGGCTTCGTAGGTGGACCAGCTGTCGCTGCCGGGCAGTTTCACGGTCAGGGCGCCGGCCACGACATGCATGACTTCCAGTTGGCTGGTGCCGAATTCGTACTCGCCCGGGGCCATCACGCCGATGGTGGCAGGGCCTTGCGCCATGGTGAAACCGATGGATTTGACGGTGCCGTCGAAGTACTCGTTGACCTTGAACATCTGCGATTCCTCGGAAAGGGTTGGAAAAAATTGCTGGGAGCCATTTTCAACGTCGCATGGCGACGGCCCGAAGGGCCTGCGCCATGGCTGGCAGACCATAAAGGGGCGCCAGTATGCCCAAGCGGTTTTTTTTCGTCATCATTCTTGAAGGCCGTATAGCCTTCGCAGGCTGCTGCGATGGCTCAGCAGCCCCTGAGCGGCAGTACCAGAGGTAGCAGGCGCGCGGTGTTGCGTGCATCCTCCAGGGCGCGGTGCTGTTGTCCCTGAAACTGCATGCCGGCCAGTTGCAGTGCGCTGTGCAGGCCTACAGGACGAGGCAGCTGACGAGCCTTGGCGAAGGCTTGCTTGAGGTTCAGATGGGGGACATCGGCCAGCAGACTGCTCAAGCGGTGCTGGCGCCATTCCTGCTCCAGTTGGCGGCGGTCGTAATCGCCCCAGCTGCTCCAGCCGGCCAGGCGCGGTGCGTGCTGCGCCAGCCAGCGTTCGAACTGCGCCCAGACCTGAGTCAGGGGCGCGGCGCTGTCTATCTCGGCCTGGGTGATGTGGGTGAGTTCGCGACAGAAGTCGGTCAGGCAGGGGCGGCGTTGCGGTTTGATGAAACGCTGAAAATGGTCGCGCTCATGCCCCTCCGCTCCAACCAGGCTGGCACCGATCTCGATGATTTCCATTTCCTCCATCGCCCAGCCACCTTCATCTGTGGTGGCTTCCAGGTCGATGACTAGCCAATGCCCCATGGGCGCTCCTTAGAAGCTGTCTGCGATCTGCCGGGTTTGGTCCCGCCGAGTCTAAAAGGTTCTGAATCTGGCCCTGAAGAACCCGCAGGCAGTATGGAAGCCCTTTCCGGCCAGGGCAAACGCCGTGTTAGGCTCTGCCGCCTGTCTTTGGCGGAGGTTCATATGGCGAAGGTTGCGTTTCTCGGCTTGGGGGTCATGGGCTACCCGATGGCCGGGCATCTGGCTCGCAAAGGGCATGAGGTCACGGTCTACAACCGCTCTCCGGGCAAGGCCGAGCAGTGGATGGGCGAATATGCCGGCAGCAGTGCGCCGACCCCGCGCGAAGCGGTGCAGGGCGCCGAGCTGGTGATGTGTTGCGTGGGCAACGATGACGACCTGCGCAGTGTGGTGCTGGGCGAGCAGGGCGCGTTCGCCGGTATGGCCCCGGGCGCCATTCTGGTCGATCACACCACGGCTTCGGCCGATGTCGCGCGTGAGCTGGCGACCATCGCTGCGGAGCGTGGCCTGGGCTTTCTCGATGCGCCGGTATCCGGCGGCCAGGCCGGGGCGGTCAATGGCGTGCTGACCGTGATGGCAGGGGGCGAGCCGCAGGCCTATGCCATTGCCGAGCCAGTCATTCAGGGCTATGCGCGAATGATCAGCCTGATGGGGCCGGCTGGCAGCGGACAACTCACCAAGATGGTCAACCAGATCTGTATCGCCGGCCTGGTTCAGGGCCTTTCCGAGGCGCTGAACTTCGCTCAGTGCGCGGGCCTCGATGGTCATGCGGTGGTCGACGTCATCAGCAAGGGCGCAGCTCAATCCTGGCAGATGGAAAATCGCTACAAGACCATGCTGGCCGGAGAGTTCGATTTCGGCTTCGCCGTCGACTGGATGCGCAAGGACCTGGCGATCGTGCTCGAAGAGTCGCGGCGCAACGGCGCCCAGTTGCCGGTGACCGCGCTGGTCGATCAGTTCTATGCCGACGTACAGGGCATGGGCGGCGGGCGTTGGGATACCTCCAGCCTGGTGGCGCGTCTGCAGCGCAACCGCTGATCGCGAAAGGCCTCGACTGACGGTGTGCGCCTCATTACGATCGCCGCCGTTGGTTCCACGTCGAGGCCGTTTCATGGAGTGTCGTGCCGGCTGCGGTGCCTGCTGCATCGCGCCTTCCATCAGTTCGCCGATTCCCGGTATGCCCGAGGGCAAGCCGGCTGGCGTGCGCTGTGTTCATCTTTCCGTCGATTCCCTCTGTGCGCTGTTCGGGCGGGCGGAGCGTCCTGCCGTGTGCGTCGGCTTCAGGGCCGATGAAATGGTGTGTGGCGACAGCAGCGAGAGCGCCATCCGCATACTGGGCTGGCTGGAGCAGGTCACGGCCTGATGCCTGAACCCGTTTCGGGCTATTGTGGTCGAATTGCGAACAAGCCGCTGGGAGCTGGTCTGAAGATGATGCGTATTTCCGTATTGGTCGTGATGTTGTGCGCGAGCGCTGTCCAGGCTGCCGAAAGGCAGTGGCAGCTGGAGCGCGAAGAGGATGGCATTCGTGTCTACCTGGCCGAGGTGCCGGGCTCGAAGTACAAGGCTTACCGTGGTGTGGTCACGGTGAAAAGCGATCTGCCACGAATACTGGCCGTGCAGGAAGACGTGACGGGCTCCTGCGCCTGGATCTTCAGTTGCCAGCAACAGCGCCTGCTGGATACCAGAGGGGATGTCAGCGAGGTGTACACCCGTTTCGAGATGCCCTGGCCGGTCAAGGCGCGCGATTCGGTGATTCAGGTCACCACCCGAACCGACGCCGACGGCAGCGTGACTCGTCTGCTCAGGGCGGTTCCGGATCGGTTGCCGGAAGAAAGGGATTTCGTGCGGGTCAGCCGCGTCGACGGTGAGTGGCATCTGAAGCCGTTGAGCCAGGGCGAGGTGGAGGTGACCTACGAGGTGCATACCGAGCCGGGCGGCAGTGTGCCGTCCTGGTTGGCCAACAGCTTCGTGGTCGATGCGCCGCTGGAGACGTTGAAAGGATTGCGTGCGCAGGCCGAGGGGCGCTGAGAGCCTGTTCACGATCTGCTGCGCGTCGGCCCTACTGCGTTAAAACAGGCTCGGACTGCTCATGTACAACTCGTACACTCCGCGTTCTCCCCTATTTTTTGCCTTGTATGGCTCTGGCTCGCGAGATCGTGAACAGCTTCTGAGGCGTAGCCGGGTATCCGTTCCTGAGCGGCTCGCTCGCGTTGGGCCTGCCAATGAAAAAGGCTGCCAATTGGCAGCCTTTTTCGTGGTGCGGCAGTATCAGTCGCGATCGGCGGGCAGATCGCGCTGCGCGTAACCGGTGTACAGCTGGCGCGGACGGCCGATCTTGTACGGGCCGGAGAGCATTTCCTTCCAGTGCGAGATCCAGCCGACGGTACGCGCCAAGGCGAAGATCACGGTGAACATCGAGGTCGGAATGCCGATGGCCTTGAGGATGATGCCCGAGTAGAAGTCCACGTTCGGGTAGAGGTTGCGCTCCTTGAAGTAAGGATCGTTGCGCGCGATCTCTTCCAGCTTCATGGCCAGCTCCAGCTGCGGGTCGTTGATGCCCAGCTCGGCCAGAACTTCGTCGCAGGTCTGCTTCATGACCTTGGCGCGCGGATCGAAGTTCTTGTACACGCGGTGGCCGAAGCCCATCAGCTTGAACGGATCGTTCTTGTCCTTGGCCTTGGCCACGAACTTGTCGATGTTATCCACGCTGCCGATTTCGTCGAGCATGGTCAGTACGGCTTCGTTGGCGCCACCGTGTGCCGGACCCCACAGCGCGGCGATGCCGGCGGCGATACAGGCGAACGGGTTGGCGCCGGAGGAGCCGGCCAGGCGTACGGTGGAGGTGGAGGCGTTCTGCTCGTGATCGGCATGGAGGATGAAGATCTTGTCCATCGCCTTGGCCAGCACCGGACTGATCGGTTTGATCTCGGCCGGGGTGTTGAACATCATGTGCAGGAAGTTTTCCGCGTAGGTCAGGTCGTTACGCGGGTACATCATGGGCTGGCCCATGGAGTACTTGTAGGTCATGGCCGCGATGGTCGGCATCTTGGCGACCAGGCGCATGGCCGAAATCTCGCGATGACGCGGATTATTGATGTCCAGCGAGTCATGGTAGAAGGCGGAGAGGGCGCCAACCACGCCGCACATGATGGCCATCGGGTGGGCATCGCGGCGGAAACCGTTGAAGAAACTCTTCAACTGCTCGTGAACCATGGTGTGGTTCTTGATGGTGCTGACGAACTGGGCCTTTTCTTCCTTGCTTGGCAGTTCGCCATTGAGCAACAGATAGCAGGTTTCCAGGTAGTCGGATTGCTCGGCGAGCTGTTCGATCGGGTAGCCACGGTGCAGCAGGACACCCTTGTCGCCATCGATATAGGTGATCTTCGACTCGCAAGAGGCGGTCGACATGAAACCGGGATCGAAAGTGAACCGACCCGTGGCGGTCAGGCCCCGCACATCGATTACATCAGGACCAACGGTGCCGGTCAGAACAGGCAGTTCTACGGGGGCTGCGCCCTCGATGATCAACTGCGCTTTTTTGTCAGCCATGTGTGGCCTCCTAATTATGCTTGGAATCATCAACCAGCCCCCCACGCAGGGCCCGCACCACTATAGAGGGATAAATCCGAAAGTCAATTTGCGAAAACCCAGCTGGCAGAAGGGTTTCGGCGGGGTTTTCAACGAAAAAAGGCCGCTATTTACGTCATTTTTTTGCAGTCTGCAATGCGCTTTTTAGGGGGGGAGGTCGCATTGTCATTAGTCTGCTAACTGTCTATACTCTGCGGCCGACCGCCACAGGCTTTAGGGCCGTGTCATGGCGGTTGTCACTCATTGGGTGATGGGTACCTTGCCAGTGCACTTCCCAAC